>Ga0105047_10017543_pt1 | contig 11152 bp, 9 predicted proteins | sample MAT04_FD_78384 | JGI IMG/M metagenome (GOLD analysis project Ga0105047, IMG submission 78384) | Freshwater microbial communities from Lake Fryxell liftoff mats and glacier meltwater in Antarctica - MAT-04 (megahit assembly) | ecosystem: Environmental > Aquatic > Freshwater > Ice > Liftoff...
CAGTTCGGCGGCTTCGGCGGCCAGTTCGGGGTGAACCGGACCTTCGTCAACAACAGCGGCAACGGCATCGGCAACACCATCTCCGCCGGAAACCGCTTCGGCGGCGGGTTCGGTGGTTCGTTCGGCGGCAGCTTCCCCAGCGGGTCGGTGTTCCCCGGCGGCATCAACATCAACACGGTGGTCGGGTCGGGCAACGGGATCGGCAACAACGTGATCGTCGGCAACGGCGGGCGGCCGGGCGGGTTGAACATCAACACCGTGGTCGGCTCCTTCAACGGCGTCAACAACACCGGCATCGTCGGAAACCGCCGGTAAAACGCCAATCCATCCGAGCCGGAAGCGTGAGCGACGGTCCGAACATGACCGTCGCTCACGCTTCCGGCTCGGACGATTGCCCCCTTCACTCCGCCGCGACCGGGTTCTTCAGCACGCCGATGCCCTGCACTTCCACTTCCACCACGTCCCCGGGCTTCAACACCACCTGCGGGTTCCGCGAGATGCCGACGCCCGGCGGGGTGCCGGTGAAGATCAGGTCGCCCGGCTCCAGCGTGACCACTTGCGACAGGAACCAGAGGATGTGCGGCACCTTGAAGATGAACTCCTTCGTGCTGCTGTCCTGCATGGTCGCGCCGTTGAGCCGCAGTTGGATCCGCAGGTTGTGCGGGTCGGTCAACTCGTCGGTGGTGACGACGACCGGCCCGGTCGGGGCGAACGTGTCGAACGTCTTGCCGATGCTCCACTGCTTCTCCTCGCCGCGGAACTGCCAGTCGCGGGCCGACACGTCGTGCCCGCAGGTGTACCCGCCGACGTACTCCATCGCCGACTCGTCGTTCGGGATGTGCTTGCCCTTCTTGCCGATGACGATCACCAACTCGGCCTCGTAGTCCACCTTCTGCGCCACCTTCGGCAGCTTGATCGTCTCGCCGGCCGCGATGAGCGTGTTCGAGTACTTGCAGAACAGCACCGGCTCGGTGGGGATGGCCTTGCCCCCCTCGCGGGCGTGGTCGGCGTAGTTCAGCCCGACGCACAGGATCTTGGCCGGGTTCGGCACCGGCGGCAGCAGCTTCACCGCGTCGGTCAGGAACTTGACCGCCTTCGGGCTGGCGGCGGCGTCGGCGGCCGCCTTCCGCACCGACGGCGAGGCGGCCAGCAACTCCTTCATGCACACGGGCAGGCCGGAGTCGGTGGCGTGCAGATCGACGTAGGCGTCGTTCACGAGGGCCGCGACGCGGGGGCCGGCCGGGGTTTGGATGGTGGCCAGTTTCATCGACGAACACTCCGGGGGAAAGCGGATCGGGCGTCCGATCCGGGTATCGCGGTAGCGTATGAACTGGCGACCGGCGGAGCATCGCGGGCCGGGCGCGGGGCCGGTGAATTCCGGCCCGATGCCGAATGTGCCGTCCGCCCACCGAACCGCAATCACACCTTGACGGACATCGGGATCGCCCCGGTGCCCGGCTTCACTCACACCACCGGGAGACTCCCGTCATGACGAAGTTCCTGCTCCGCGCCGGGTTGGCCGCCACGACCGCCGCCGTCGCCCTCGCCGCCGTCCACGCCCAGCCGCCCGCCGCGCCCGTGCCCGCCCCGCCGCCGAAGGTCATCCAGTGGCCCGGCGGGTGGATGAAGATCGACGGCCAAGAGTTGATCCTCCGCAACGCCGCGCCGGGCGGCGGCACCACCAACATCATCAGCGGCAGCGGCAACGGATTCGGCAACCGCATCGTGGTGGGCGGCGGCAGCGGCGGCGGCACCACCATCATCCAGAACTCCCGCAACGGCGTCGGCAACCAGATCGTCCTCGACCCGAACGACTGGGTGTTCGACGTGGACCAGTGGCTGCCGCCGGCCGCCCGCCCCGCCCTGCCCCCGCAACCGCAGCCGGCGGCGGTGCCCGCGCCCGCGGTGTACGCCGGTAAGGCGAACGCCTTCTGGAAGGTGAAGGGGTTCAGCGCAGAACTGGACTGCAACATCTACTGGAGCGCGGCCGACAAGATGTGGTTCCGCTACCAGGCCGACGGCGACAAGTACACGCCCCTGCCCACCCAGCCGCCGGCCCCGAAGGAGTAACGGCACCCTCACCGGCCGTACCGCGGAAAGACCTGCTCGCTCGGCTCCTTCGGGTGTTTGGCGGTCGGGTCTTTCTTGTACGTCAGTGCCCACGTCTTCGTGGTGACATTCTCGGCGGTGCCGGTGATGACGCCGTCCTTCACGGTGCCGCTGAACCAGGCGTACCGCAGGTTCACGTCCCACGTCAACTTGTAGCCGTCCAGCTTCCAGGTGCCGTTCGGCCAACAACTACTGCCGTAGCTGTACGTCAACCGGCCGTCCTTCTCGAACGTGTACACGGTCTCTCCGCACACCCCTTGCCTTTTCCAGGTGGTGCCGGCGAGCGGCTCCCCCTTCGGCTTGAAGTCGTGCGGCAGGTCGGCCCACTTGCAGCCGTTCACGTTGATGTCTAAGATCGCTCACGATCTCCAGAAGGGGGGTGTTTGTCCCTCGCCCCGCGCCCGGTATTCAACGGCGACATGGGCGCTAAGATTTCCCAATGCGCATCGTTGAGATCAATAGTGTATGGCTTGGGCCGAATGGTCCGCCCGGACATGAATCGCAATCCAAGTGCTGGTTTTCCAACACTTTAAACACGATTCCAATGCCGTATGGCCTCTCAGCGACTGTGGCGGCGGGAGAACTTGCCCATTCTTCACTCCTTCTTTCCCGCCCCTTCTTCGTGTGAGTGGTCGGGCGGCTCGCACGCTCGCCGCGAGGACGGGGATTCTTTTCCCGCCAATCTCCTTTTCCCGCCCTCACTCCTCGTCCCGTTTGCGGGTACTGTCGTTGTCCAGGCCGTTCATGCCGGCCGAGCGGTGACGGCCCAAGTCTTCCTCGGCGTGCGCCGCCTCGTCCGGGTTGTCGGCGATGGTCTGCTTAAAGGTCGCACGGCGGTGCTTGTTGCCCCGCTTCTTGATGGCGGACTTGAGCTTGCGAATCATCCGCTTGTCGGGGTCGGCCGGCATGTCCAAACTCCGGGGGTGTCTGGGATCAGGACGCGACCGGGCGGCGGAGGTTCGCGCGTCACTTGGTCATGTGGTCCGTCACCGCCCGCATCATGGGGAACAGGAACGCGGCGGCCCCGACGTGCGTGGCGTCGATCCACACCATTTTCGGCTTATCCGTCGCTTCCCACAACCGCCTCATGGCGGCCGGCGGCACCACGTCGTCCCGGCTGGCGGCCACCAGTAGCAGTTTCTTACCCTTGAGCGCGGCGGCGTAGGTGAGCGGATCGACCGGGTCGATGATCGTCTTCAGCCGCTCGCGGGTGAGGCCGATCACCGCTAACGCCTTGACGAACACGACCGCCTTCGGGTGTTCGGAGAAGGAGTCCACCAGGCCGCCGCCGCCGAGCAGCAGGCAGGCCCGCGAGACGCGCGGTTCGGCCGCCGCGACCAGGCCGCCGATGAAGCTGCCCAGGCTGGTGCCGAGGACGCCGATGCGGGTGGCGTCCACGTCCGCGCGGGAGGCCAACCAGGCCGACGCCCGGCGGCAGTCGAGGACGGTCTGCGTCACGTTCGCCACCGACTTCGGCAGGTCCGGGGAGAGCATCCGCTCCTTGCCGCCGGCCGGCCGGCGGGGGCCGTAGTACGCCATATACACCACCAGCGCGGATACGTCGTGTTGGGCCAGCCAAAGGGCCTGCGAGCGTGCCACCAATTGGTTCCCTTGCAGGATGTCGAGGACGAGGACGGCCGGATGACGGCCCGCCTTCTTGGGGCGGAAAAATTCGGCGTGGACGGTGTTGTTGGCGGCGTCCGGTGATTTCACTGGCGACGGGAACGTAACGGACAGGACTTCGATCCCGCTGCTGACGAGGTCGAACTTCTGGGATACCTCGGCGGTGAACGTGTGCGGCGCGAGGCGGAACGGCTCTGGCACGCCGGCCTTGGCGTCGTCGCCGGTGAACGCGACCGTCACGGAGGTGATGGCGTCGGCCGCACCCACGAGGGGCGCGACGAGGAGTCCGACGAGTAAAGCGAAGCAGCGCATGGGCGACTTTCCACCTGAGAGGGGTTCTTTCGCCCACGCATCCTACACGCTGGGCGACCGTCGGGCACGAAGAAACCCACGGCCGGGCCGTGGGTTCGGAGCGGATGAGCGGACCAACCGCGCGGGTCACTTGCCGGCGTCCATCGCCTTCAGGCTCATCTCTTGCGTGTTGCCGGCGATCGTGTAGCCGACTTTCACTTGGCCCTTGTTCGGGGCGAACCAGTACACGACGGTGGTGGCGGTGCCGGCGATGTTCAGGGTGGCGGTCACTTTGGTCGCGTCCACGTCACCGAGCGTCGGCAGCGACACCTTGGCGGTCTCGTTGATCTCGTATTCGCCGGTCAGCGACGACTGCTGCACCTTCGAATCCACTGGCCATTTCGTGCCTTTGGCCTTGGGCACCAGCTTGCCGTCCTTGGTCTCCAGTTCCAAGATTTTCAGCGGCGGCTCGATGGGCAGGTTGTTGATCTTGGTGCGGTAAATGCCGTCCCCCTTCAATTGGAGCGTCTCGGACGCCACCGGCTTGTTGTTCGACAGGGTTTCGACCTTCACGTCGGCCCCCGACTCCTTGATCTCCATGACCACGTCCGACTCGGCGTACTTGTACGTCCACTTGGTCCCCTTCTTGGTGGGGAAGTAGTCGCTCGTGAGCGCCGCCGGGGGCGTCTTCGGGTCGGCCGGCTTGGGCGGCTCGACCGGCTTGACCTTCGGGTCGGCCGGCTTGGGCGGCTCCACCGGCTTGGCTTTGGGGTCTTGCGCGATCAGGCCGCCGACGGCGATCAGCAGCGCGGCGAGGAGTGTGGTGGAACGCATCAAATCGTCTCCGAGGTTGACGGGGGACGGAATCGGTGGAGTTTTTCTACGGGAACGGGCCGCGAATTCCAACCCGAAGGGAACTCGCTTGATACGACGGCACCGGCCCGCCGGTTCGCCCCCGCGCGACCGTCAGACCCGGCACCACTCTCCCGGCCGGGGGAACCGCTGCGAGTCGCGCCGGGCCACCGCTTCCGGCCGGCAATCGCCGATTTCCGTCGGGCGGATCTGGTCGGCCGGTTCCCGCGACGACGATGCAGGATGGGACCGTGTGGTCCGCCCGTCGGCTCCGCTCGGGGGTCGCCGTCGGCACCGTCTTCAAGGAACTGGAGGTTCTCGCGTGAACGCTTCCCTGTTGTTGCTCAGTTCGGCCATGCTGGCGTCCGCCAACCCCGTACCCATCGTGGTGCAGGGCCAAGGGTGTACCAACTGCGGGTCCGCCGACGCCCCGGTGTATGGGTCGCCGACGTTCGCCTCGGCGTCGTTCGGGTCGGCCGCGTGCGGGTCGTGTGGCGGCGGGCGGGTCAGCCTGCTCGACCGCCTGCGGAGCCGGTTCGGCGGCTCGTCGGTCGGGTGCGGCGTGAGCGCGAGTGGGTGCGGGATGTCCGACTGCGGGCTGACCGTCGCCGCCCCGGCCTGCGGTGCCCCGGCCTGCGGGTCGCCCTTGCGGTCCAGCTTCGTCGCCTCGCACACCGCCACCGCCGCCCCGTCGTGCTGCGGCCCGGTCGTCCGTTCCGCCTTCCCGGTCGCGTCCGCCGCCGCGTGCGACCCGGCCCCGACGGCCGGCCGCACCGGTCTGTTCTCCCGCCTTCGCGCTCGGCTGAGCGGCGGCGGTTGCGGCACTCCGGTCTACGCCCCGGCGTGCAACGGCTGTACCGGTTCGGTGGGCACCGTGTACAGTAGTCCGGGGACGACGGTGCCGAGCGCCATGCCCGCGCCCTCTTACATGCCGGCCCCGGCCGCGATGCCCGCCCCGGCCCCGGTCGCGATGCCGATGCCTCCGGCTGGTTCGACGGTGCCGAAGAACCTCCCTCCGGTCGAAACCCCGAAGCCGAAGGATGTGAAGGACAAGACGGGTGCCCGCCCGGCCCCGGTGGTGCCGCTGTCGCCGAGCGACCTGCCCCGCATCCCGACGCTGAACGGGCTCGGAGACTGACGTTACGGCCGGAGCGGGTTCGCGTGGGGAAACCGGTTTCGACGACGAGACCGGTTCAGCGCCTGGCCGTCGGGGTCAGGTTGAGGGCCAAGCGGACGGCGTCGAGCAACTCGGCCGGGCGGTACGGCTTCGGCAGGAGTCCAAGGATGCCGTCCGTGTCCGACAGGCCGTCCGCCGTGTACCCGCTGGACAGCAGCACGCGGACGCCGGGGTCGCGGTCGGCCATCCGGCGGAAGGCGTCCTTGCCGGACATGCGGGGCATGGTCAGGTCCAGGATCACCAGATCGATCGGCCGCGGGCTGGCGCGGTACAACTCCACCGCCTCTTCGCCGTCTTCCGCTTCCAGCACCAGATACCCGGCGGACTCGAGGACGGCCCGGCCGAGGGAGCGGATCATCTCTTCGTCGTCCACCAGCAGGATGGTGGTCGGCTGGTCCGTCGGGTGCGGCGTCTGCGTGAGCGGGGTCGCGGTGACGGCCCAGGAGACGGTCGGGACCAGGCGGACGGGCGGGGCGGCGACCTGCAGCGGCAGGTACAAGTCGAAGACGGTGCCGACCCCCACTTCGCTCCGGCACTCCACCCAGCCGTCGTGTTGTTGCATGATGCCGTGGACCATTGCCAGCCCCAAACCGGTGCCCATGCCGACCGGCTTCGTGGTGAAGAACGGCTCAAACAGGTGCGCCATCACCTCCGCCGGCATCCCCTCGCCGGTGTCCTCGACGGTGATGCGGACGTGCGGGCCGGGGCGGCCTTCGGCCGGCGGGGCGGTCACGTCCGCCGCCGCCACCCGGAGGGTGAGGGTGCCGCCGGCCGGCATCGCGTCCTTGGCGTTCACGCACAGGTTGAGCAGCACCTGACTCATCAGCGTGGCGTCGGCCGAGACCGACACGTCGGCGTCCAACTCGGTCAGCAGTCGGATGCGGGGGTCGAACGTGCGGCCGATCAACTCCAGCACCTCGTCCACGAATTCGGCGGCCCGCACCGGCGCGAGCAGCAGTTGGTGGCGGCGGGCGAAGCCGAGCAGCTTGCGGGTCAGGTCGGCGGCGCGGCCGGCGGCGGTCATCGCCACCCCGATCATCGGCCGGTTCGGGTCGGCGGGCGGCAACTCGACGCGGGCCAAATTGCCGATGATGCCGGTCAAAATGTTGTTGAAGTCGTGGGCGATCCCGCCGGCCAACTGCCCGATCAGTTCCATCTTTTGCGCCTGGGCCAGTTGCTCTTGAGTCCGCCGGGTTTCGGTCACGTCCTGGGTGACGCCGTAGAGCCGCACGACCCGCCCTTCGGCGTCCGCCATCGGCTGCACCCGCTCCCGGACGTGCCGCACCCCCCCGTCCGGCCTCACCGCGCGGTAATCGTAGGTCGCGGGCACCGGCCGCTCCCGCAACTCGGCGAGCAGGGCGGACACGCGCGGCCAATCCTCCGCGTGGAAGCACGGTTCCGCCCGCGCCCAATCCGGCGCGAACTCGTCCGGGTCGCGGCCGAAAATGCGGTACTCCTCGGCCGACCAGCGGAGGTCGCCGGTCGCCGGGTCGAACTCCCACGAGCCGATGTGGGCGATCCGCTGGGCGTCGGCCAACATCTGCTCGCTCCGCCGCATCTCGTCCTCGGCCCGCCGACGGTCGCTCACGTCCCGCTGGATCATTACGAAGTGGGCGCACCGGCCGTCCCGATTCGGCACCGGAACGACGCTCAATTCCACCCAATATTCGGCCCCGTCCTTGCGATAGTTCAGTAGTTCGCCCTGGAACGGCGCGCCCAAGTTCAGGGCGTCCCGCAGGCGGTCCAGCGTGGCCGGGTCGGAGTTCGGCCCGCGGAGGAAGTGCAACGACCGGCCGACCACCTCGTCCGACTCGTACCCGGTCATCCGGCAGAAGGCGGCGTTGGCGTACAGCACCGACCGCCCCGGCCCCCGCTCCGGCGCGGACTCCAGAATCACCACCGCGTCGCGGGCGTGGACGACGGCCGATTCCAGCAGCCGCAGCCGCTCCTCGTTCCGCTGCCGGTCGGTCACGTCGATCATCACCCCGACCACCCGGTCGGTCAGTCCGCCGCCGGCGTCCGTCAGCCGGTTGCTCCGGCACAACACCCGCGCGGCCGTCCCGTCGGGGCGCGGCAGGCGGAACTCCAACTCGCACTGCGTTTCGCCGGCGGCGATGGACTCGACGGCCCGGCGGACGGCGTCGGCGTCGTCCGGGTGGATCAACTTGAGGAGGTCGCCCATCGTCGTCGGTTCGGCCGCGTCGGTCAGCCCGCACCAACGGATGAGCGACTCGGCGGCGCGGAAGGCGAGGCGGGTGGTGTCCCACTCGTAAGCCAGCATCCGGGCCGCTTGCAGTGATAGCCGCACTCGCTGCTCGCTCTCCCGGAGGGAGGCCAGCGTGGCTTTCCACTCGGTCACGTCGGTCATCACCGCCACCGCACCTAAAAGGGTGCCGTCCGCCGCCCGCACCGGCCCCGCCCCGATGCTCACTTGCACGGTTCCGGATGGGTCGTTCGGGTCGGTCAGCCGCGCCTCGAACCCCTCGGTCGATTCCCCTTGCAGGAGGGCTTTGACGATCGGCCAGTTCTCGTAGGGCAGGGACCGGTTGCTCGGCGACGAGAAGGTGCCGGAGGCGAGTTGGTTCAACTGCCCGGCTTGGGGGTGCATCCGCCACAGTCGCTCGTGCTGGTCGTTGCGGCGGAGGATGGTTCCCTCCGGATCAACGATCATCACCCCCGCGGGCAGTTGGGCGAGGACCGCGTCCAGGAAGGCGTGTTCCCGCGCGATGGCGGCCGTCTTGGCTTCCAGTTCGGCGTTCCGCGCGCGGAGTTCGGCCGTCAGCCGGGCGTTGTCCATCGCCTCGGCCGTGCGATAGGCCGCGACCGTCGCCGCCGCCAACTCCACGGCCAGCCACGCAAGACCGAACCCGACCACGACCGCCAGAACGTCCGGCACCGTGACGGGAGCGGTGCGGTGACCGTTCGTGACGAGAAACGTGGATACGGCGATCAGGCCGGTCCACATTCCACGTTTGGCGATGTAGGCTGCGGAAGGCGACAGCATGGAATTGCGACTCGTGCCGTGGCAGGATGGCGGAGAGCTAAATATAGCCGGCGGGACGGGGCGCTGCCGACTCGTTCCCGGTTCAAACGGACAAAAAGTCACCCCGCCGCTATTGCCACCCGCGAATCCTCGCCTCCCGCCCGATTTCGGTTGCGATTCGTACCTTCACACGGTCACTCTTCCCGCCGCGCCACGCGAGAGCCACATGGGACACCGGAACCTGACCGAGACGGTACGCGACCTGGAGCGGCACGGGATGCTGGTTCGGGTCGAACACCCCGTCGATCCGCACCTGGAAATGGCCGAAGTTCAGCGGCGGTTGTATCGGGCCAAGGGGCCGGCGGTGCTGTTCACGCGACCGACCGGCACACAGTTCCCGATGCTGGCGAACCTGTTCGGCACCGTCGAACGGACACGGTTCTTGTTCCGCGACGCGCTCGCCGACGTGCGGAAGTTGGTCGCGTTGAAGACCGACCCCGGCCGTGCCGCGTCTCAGTTTTGGCGCTATTGGAACCTGCCGGCCGTGCTTTGGCGGCTGCGGCCGAAGTTGGCGCGGTCGGGGCCGATCCTGACGCACCGGCTGCCGTTGCCACGACTGCCGCAACTGAAGTGCTGGCCGATGGACGGCGGCGCGTTCGTGACTTTGCCGCAGGTGTACACCGAAGACCCCGACGCGCCCGGCTGGCGGAAGTCCAACCTGGGCATGTATCGGGTCCAAATCTCCGGCAACGAGTACGACCCGGCCAATGAAGTCGGGTTGCATTACCAGATCCATCGGGGGATCGGCGTTCACCACGCGGCGGCCGTGCGGCGGGGCGAGAAGTTGCGCGTGAACGTGTGGGTCGGCGGGCCGCCGGCGCTGGCCGTCAGTGCGGTCATGCCGTTGCCGGAGGGGTTGCCGGAGTTGGCCTTCGCCGGGGCGCTTGGCGGGCGACGGCTGCGGCTGGTGCCGGCCGCGAACGGGCTGCCGATGCCGGCCGAGTGCGACTTCGTGATCTCCGGCACCATCGACCCGGCCCGCCTGAAACCCGAAGGGCCGTTCGGCGATCACCTCGGCTATTACAGCCTGACCCACGACTTCCCGGTGATGACCGTGGACGCGGTCCACCACCGGCCGGGCGCGATCTGGCCGTTCACCGTCGTCGGCCGACCGCCGCAGGAAGACACCAGCTTCGGCGAGTTCATCCACGAGTTGACCGGCCCCGTCATCCCGACCGTGCTGCCGGGGGTGAAGGCCGTTCACGCGGTCGATGCCGCCGGCGTGCATCCGCTGCTGTTGGCGGTCGGCAGTGAGCGGTACGTCCCGTATGCCGCCGACCGGCGACCGCAAGAGTTGCTCACCCTCGCCAGCGCGATCCTCGGTCAAGGGCAACTGAGCTTGGCGAAGTTCCTGCTGATCGTCGCGCACGAGGATAACCCGGACCTGGACATCCACGACATCCCGGCGTTTTTGCGGCACCTGCTGGAACGGGTCGATTGGTCGCGGGACTTACACTTCCACACCCGCACCACCATGGACACGCTGGATTACTCCGCCGGGGAAGGGCTGAACGCCGGTAGCAAAGTGGTCATCGCGGCCGCCGGGCGGAAGAAACGCGACCTCGGCATCGAGCGGCCCGCCGGCTTGACACTGCCGTCCGAGTTCCCCGCCGCGCGGGTCGTGCTGCCGGGCGTGCTGGCGGTTCAAGGTTCCCAGTTTCAAGTTCAAGGTTCCGAGTATCATCCGGACCTCGTGCGTCTTTGCGACTCGCTCTCGACTCTCGGCTCGATGCTCGCGGCATTTCCTCTCATCACCCTCGTGGATGACGCCGAATTCGCGGCCGCGTCGGTCGGCAACTGGCTGTGGGCGACGTTCACCCGCGCGAACCCGGCGACGGACATCCTCGGCGTCGGCGGGCGGCAGTTCCGCAAACACTTCGGCTGCACCGGCCCGCTGGTGATCGACGCCCGTTGGAAGCCGCACATGGCCCCGCCGTTGGTGGAAGACCCGGCCGTCGGCCGGCGGGTGGACGCCCTCGCGGCCCGCGGCGGCCCCCTGCACGGGCTGATCGGGTGAGTCCGGGTGTCGCGGATTTCGGCGACCGGGGCGAGGTCCA
>Ga0105047_10017544_pt1 | contig 11152 bp, 7 predicted proteins | sample MAT04_FD_78384 | JGI IMG/M metagenome (GOLD analysis project Ga0105047, IMG submission 78384) | Freshwater microbial communities from Lake Fryxell liftoff mats and glacier meltwater in Antarctica - MAT-04 (megahit assembly) | ecosystem: Environmental > Aquatic > Freshwater > Ice > Liftoff...
AAGGTACGGCCTTCGGGCCGAAGGCAGGGGAGCGGGCGCAGGGGTATCCAATGCACCGGCCCTTTGGTGAACGCTACCCCAGATCCAACCCACACACAGATCTTCCGCGTTCCCGGCCATTTCGCCGGGATAGCGGCGACCCTTTTATGTTTGCCGAAGTGAGGACGACGCGGTTCTCGGTAGGGTCCGATCCGAGTGGTTACATTGATGTGGATACACAATGTGGCACCTCGGCGTGCGCCGGGCAGCACGACAAGCGCCGCCTACACCGAACCAGGAATACGGATACCCTGTGCGGTGTACAAAGGGGAAGCCTTGGTCAATTTCAGTAGGCGCATGGATGACGGTTAGGAGTGCGCGACTCCGGAGCCGCAGGGTCCGGAACGGGGACGCCAATGCCATTAAGTTAAGGTCCAGAACGGTGGTCACCCCGGGCGAAGTGTCGGCTTGTGCGCCTGGGACCCGCCCCGTCATCCCGGCCTTGAGCCGGAAAGGGCTGGCGACCACCAATTCCTAACGCAGCACGGGTGAGACGCCGGATAGTATTCCTTCGTCTGGCTTCCGGGGTAACGATCACTGTGCGGCTCGGTGATCTCGAGCCCCGCCACCCCTAGCAGAAGGCTCCCCTTAACTTAATGAAATTGGTGGTGACCCCGCGGAGGCTTTGACCCGCGAAGGGTATCGGCCGCCCGCCACACCAACGCCACCCCACCGCCGGCCATTCGAAGCATTTGGCTGCGCCCCTGCGGCCTCGAAGCCGTTGCAGCCTCATGCCTTGTATGCACGAAGCACGGCAAGCGGCCCTTACTCCGTATCAGGATTACGGGTACCTCGTAGGGTGAAAAAAGGGGGAAGCAATAGTCGATTTCAGCGGCAGCATGGAGGCCCCATGGGTGCGCGCCACTGCTAAGCCGCAGCGTCTTGGGGCGGTTAAGCTGCGGTGGTTCAAGGGGGTCGTTCTTTTTCAAGCCAAATACTCCACAATGCGGAAGCCTGCGGCAAGATCAAGTCGTGTGTAATGGAACTACCTTGCAGTCCAAATTAACCAGCCATGTTCTTTCCACGACCTTCGCTGATCCTACTCGCCCTTTTGGTCCTCGCCGCCGCGTGCGACAAGAAGGATGATGGCACGCCCACACCCCCCACACCCTCCAACCCAATACCTCCGGCGGATCCACGCCCGGACGCCATGTTCACCGCCGCAATGGTGGATTCCTATTTCAATGGGGATCTGAACACAGTAAGCAACGCCACAGCGGTAGCCTATGGCCCTACCTGGATAGGTCTCTACATCGGAGATGTATCCTTGAACAATGTGCAGCTAGACACCTCCTTCGGCCTCTACAGCATCAGCAGTAACAATTCCAGCCTTGATCTCTCCTCTGGCAATGCGTCCTGGTACACCACCGGTGGCAGTGGCTTCCAACCCATCACACAGCAGGTGGACGACATCGCCTTTCCCACCATCGGGCCGGTGAACAGCCCGGACACCATCCGTAGGTCGCAGGTATACACCTTCTCCTGTGCCAATGTTAGTGGTGCCGACTCGGTCAGTTTCGCGCTGAACTTCAACGTAAGGATCTTGGCTGGCAACGCCACTTCTGTCACGCTCACTCCCAGTGAGACGGCGGCGATGCAGCTGGGTTCGACGTATGCCAGCATCGTGGCAATAACCTACACCGAGCGTCTGATCGGCAACCGCCGCTGCCAATTCCGCAAACAACGCAGCACCGTTAAGGTGCTCGTAGTTACGGACTAGGAGCAGGCGCTCAGAGTGGCTCTACCTGGCCCCAGATCCGCGCAGGGTGACCAACGACCGCCAGCCTATCGCCAAACACAGACCCCCCCGCAGATCGTCCGGCCATCACGGCCTCTGCTCCTGTGCGCTACACACGTGAGTACCGGTGGAACGATGAGGTCCGTTTCGAACCCGCATTTCATCCTCGTAAAGCGAGGGGCTGGACACCCTGGTCCAGATCGTTGAAGGTTCTTGGCGATAGCAGTGTCTTGGCGGTATATACCCTTTGCCGGAGTGGATGAGCGGTGCACCGGGCTACGTCTATCTTTGGCCGCTTTCAGTCGCCGAAGCGTAAAGCGCGTAGGCCGCTTCCCATGTCGGTGATCGAAGCCAGTTTCAACGGTACCCTGCGCACCATCGGCCTGTTGGTGATCGCGTGGTGGGTGCTCCGTTGGTTCCTGCGCATGCAGCGCACCCAGGCAACCCGCGGTTCTTTTGGCAAACCACCTCAGCAGACCCCGAACGACCTGCAGCGCCCCAAAGGGGAAGTGCGCGTAGAGCGCCCTATCGACAGCGCGCGCACCCATGGCCGCCCATCTGGCACCATCGTCGATGCCGATTTCGAAGAGATCAAGTAGCCGATAACCACCACCACATGACCGCCATTCCTTGGAAGCGCCTCCTGCCCGTATTCGCGGCGATCGCGCTTTTCTACACGCTTAGCCTGGTCTATTTCAGCCCCGTGCTGGAGGGCAAGAGCTTGGACCAGCACGATATCAAACAATGGATGGGCATGGCCAGGGAGGTGGACGAGCATCGCGATGCCACGGGCGAAGAGGCCTTGTGGACGGGCAGCATGTTCAGCGGCATGCCCTCGTACCAGATCTCGGTAAAATGGACATCGAACCTGCTTTCTCTGGCAGATGGACTCTTCCATGGCTTTTTGCCACGTCCGGCGAACTTCCTCTTCCTCTACCTGGTCGGGATGTTCGTTTTGCTCCGCATCTTGAAGGTGGACCCCTGGCTAAGCGTGGTGGGCGCGGTGGCCTTCGCGTTCTCGTCGTACTTCTTCGTGATCCTTCCGGCAGGCCATACGAGCAAGGCCAACGCCATTGGTTACATGCCACTCGTTCTAGGCGCCGTTTATCTCCTGTACCGCGGCCCCATGCTCCTTGGTGCGGCACTGGTGGCCCTGTTCCTGGGTTTGCAGATCGCCATGAACCATTTGCAGGTGACCTACTACCTCGCCATCCTGCTCGCCTTGTTCGTACTCGCCGAGGTGGTTCGTGCCGTTCGCGAGAAGACCTGGACCGATCTGATCAAGCGCTCTGGCCTGGGTTTGGCAGCGGTCGTGCTGGCTGCCTTGTGCAACTTGGGCGTGCTCTGGAGCACCGTGGAGTATGGGAAATACAGCACGCGCGGCAAGAGCGAATTGACGATCCTGCCCGATGGTACCTCTGCCGCTGGTCTAAGCACCGGCGGTCTGAACCGCGAGTATGTGACCCAATACAGCTACGGCAAACAAGAGTCGTTCACCTTCCTGGTGCCCGATGCCAAAGGCGGTGCCACAGGTGCCTTGGGCAATGGCTCGGAGATCGCGGATGCGGACCCGCGCTTCCGGCAGAACATCGCGCAGATGAACCGCTACTGGGGCGATCAGTTGAGCACATCCGGGCCGCAATACGCTGGCGTGATCGTGGTCTTGCTCATGTTCTTGATGCTTATGCGTACCGAGGGCCACGGGCGCTGGTGGTTGCTGGCCTCGTTGGCAATGATCCTGGCGCAGATCATGATCTCCAATGCAGCGCCCTACAGTGAAGAAGGGGTGGGCATGATCGGCGGTATCAAGGCGTCGTTGCTCGCTGGCCTTGTACTAGTAGCTTACGTTGTGGCTGGTCTCTTCCTGCTTCGCGAAAGCTTGGTCTACGCGCTCTTCAGCGGGTTGGTGATCACCTTGCTGCTTTCTTGGGGGCGTAACCTGATGCCCTTGACAGATCTCTTTTTGGAGTATGTGCCGGGCTACAACAAGTTCCGCGCGGTCACCATTATTCTGGTGATCGTGGAACTCGCGGCGCCGTTGCTGGCCATCTTGTACCTGGATGGGTTGTTGAAGGCCAACGCAGCCGGGGAAGCCCGCTGGAGCAAAACGGTCGAGAAGCGTTCGCTCATTGGCATGGGGGTGGTGCTCATGCTTTTGCTGGCCATGGCCATTGCGCCGGATAGCTTGTTCAGTTTTGTAAGTGATCAGGAACGCGCGCAACTCACGAGCCAGGCCGAACAGCAGCCAGAGATGGAGGCCCAGTTGATGGCCTTTGTTGATTCGTTGAAAGAGGTCCGCATCGGCCTATTCACCGCCGATGTTTGGCGCAGCTTCGCTTTCGCACTGGCCACTTGCGTGCTCATCTTCCTCTTCGGTCGTGGCACCTTGGGCAAGGGTGTGCTGATCGCCGGCATTGGCGTGCTCATCCTCTTGGACCAATGGACCGTGGACAAGCGCTACATGAACAACGACAAGGATCGTGGCCGCTACGTGCAGTGGGTGGATAACGAAGCCTATGCGCGGCCTTACACTCCGGATGGTGCGGACAAGGCCATTTTGGAAGCGGAGTGGAACCCAGCCGCCGAAGCGGCACACCAGGCGACCATGGCGCGCCTGAAGGAAGAGAAGCAGAGTGAGAGCGGGGTGAAGAAGATCATCCGCCCAGAAGAGGAGTTGATCCAGAAATTCGGCAGTCTGCGTCGCCACAGTGGCTATCGCGTGTTGGCCTTGGGCAATCCCTTTAACGACACCAAGGTCAGCTACTTCCACCGCAGCCTGGGCGGCTACCATGGCGCCAAGTTGAAGCGCTACCAGGAACTGATCGAATTCCAGCTTTCTCCAGCCATACAGCGGGTTGCAGGTCTCTTGCAGAGCGGCACCTCCTTGCCTGCCATCGATAGTCTGCTCGCCAAAGAGACCGTGTTGAACATGTTGAATACACGCTACCTGATCTATAACCCGGAGCGGCCACCGATCCGCAACACCAATGCCTATGGTCCCGGTTGGTTCGTTGATGAGGTGAAGTGGGTGAAGAACGCCGATGAGGAGATCACCACGTTGGGAACCATCGATCCAGCACGGACCGCAGTGATCGATGAACGGTATCGCGCAGCGTTGGGATCCACCGCCATTGCCACCGATCCTTCTGCCAGCGTGGAATTGACCACCTACGCCACCAACGAGCTTACCTACAAGGTGCGTTCACAGAACGGTGGGTTGGCCGTATTCAGCGAGATCTGGTACGGGCCGGATTGGATGGCCACGATCGATGGCCAGCCGACAAACCATGCGCGCGTTGACTATGTGTTGCGGGGCTTGACCGTACCTGGTGGCGAACACACGGTGGTGTTCAAGATCGCCAGCAAACCATTCCATACGTCGCGCCCCATCTCCATGGCATCCAGCGCCCTGGTCTTGTTGCTTGTGATCGGGGCCTTGGGGTGGCAGCTGCGCGCTTCGCTTCGCGCCGAATGAAGCGGGTGCTCATCATTACATACTACTGGCCTCCGAACGGTGGTGCCGGTGTGTACCGCTGGTTGAAGATGAGCAAGTACCTGCCGGAAAATGGCTGGCAGCCGGTCATCTATACTCCCTCCAACCCCGAGTCGGTGGCCGATGATCCCGGTCTCTTGCACGATGTGGGGCCTGAAGTTGAAGTGGTGAAGTACCCGATCACCGAACCCTTCAGCCTATACAAACGGTTCACGGGCCGGGCACAGACCGAGCGCGTGCAAACAGCCTTCCTTAGCGAAAAGCGAAGCGGAGGTTGGAGGGAGGATCTGGCACTTTGGGTGCGCAGCAATTTCTTCATACCCGATGCACGTGTCTGGTGGGTCCGTCCATCCATTCGGTTCCTGCGGAACTACTTACGCCAGCACCCTGTTGACGCCATCGTCAGCACGGGACCACCACACAGCATGCATTTGATCGCACGGGGCTTGAAGCGCGAATTGCAGGTGCCTTGGGTCGCCGACTTCCGTGATCCGTGGACCGATATCGACTTCTACGGCAAGTTGAAATTGACCGACTGGGCCGACCGGAAGCATCATCGGTTGGAACGTGAGGTGTTGCGCGGGGCGGATCGTGTGATCACTGTAAGTTGGAGTTGGGCGAAGGACTTGGAAAGGTTGGGCGGTCGGCCTGTGGAAGTGATCACCAATGGATCCGATCTTGCCGATATACCCTCCGATCCAGGGCCACTTGACCGAACATGGAGCTTGATCCATGTGGGAGCCATGAGCGCCACACGCGATCTTCCGGGGCTCTGGAAGGTGCTCTCGGTGATGTGCCAGACCGATCCGGTGTTCGCAGAACGGTTCAAGATCCGCTTCGTTGGTCCCGTGGATCATAGCGTCATCGAAAGCCTCTCCGCTGCCGGTCTTGGTGGTCATGTGGAACAACTCGGTCGCGTACCGCACGCGGAAGCCATGCGTCACATGCAGCAGGCGAGGGTCCTCCTCTTGCCCATCAACGACACACCCAATAGCGCTGGCATCTTACCCGGTAAATTGTACGAGTACCTGTCGGTGGGCAAGCCCATTCTCGCGGTTGGACCCTTGGATGGGGATGTGGCACGCGTGCTCGGCAAAGAGCACCTGCTACTTGCCCGGAACGCCGGTCAAGCAGAGGCAACGCGCATACGCGCTTTGTTCGAGCAGACCGCGCCCGTTGCCTCTTCATCCATTGCGCGATACGACCGCCGCGCACTAGCCAAGCAGTTCAGCCAGGTGCTTCAAGAGCTTACTTCCTGAACGGAAGCGGCCTACTTTCGCGCATCACCGATGGGGATCATTGCCAGGCAAGCCACGCTGAATGCCGCACTCGCGTATGTGGGTATCGCGTTGGGTTTCGTGAATGTGGTGTTGTTGTACCCCCGTGTATTGCAAGCTGATGAATTCGGGTTCACACGATTGTTGGTTTCTATCGCAACCATAGCGGCGCAGGTCGCGCAGCTGGGTGCCGAGAATACCGTGATCCGCTACTTCCCGTATTTCCGCGATCCGGACCGGGAGCATCGTGGGCTACTGGGCATGTTGCTGCTTTTCGGTACGGTCATGGGCTTGCTCGCTGTGCTTGTCCTTGGTGCATTGCACGGCTATTTCAGTCGCGTGTTCGCGGACCGGAACGCGCTGTACGGTACGTATGGCCTTTTGCTGTTGCCGCTGGTCTTCGGCGAAGTCTACTTCATTCTACTACGCAGCTATAGCCGGTCGTTACGCCGCACGGTGCAGCCCACTTTCATCCGCGAATTCGTGCTGCGCATTCTACAGACCACGTTGATCGGCGTGCAGGCCTGGCGGCCGATGCCCTTCGATCGGTTCATGCTTTTGTACACGCTCATCTTTCTGGTATGCACCCTGCTGTTAGCATGGGACCTGCATCGTGCTGGCATCTTGCGTTTGGGATGGCAACACCGGTGGATGCCCCGTCGCTTGGGGCGTAGCATGCTCACCTACTCCACGTTCACGCTTTCGGCCAGCTTGGCAGGGATCGTATTGGGCAACATGGATCAGTTGATGATCGGTGCATTGCTTGGTGTCAATGCCCTTACCTACGTGGCGCACTACGCCGTGGCCTTCTACTTCGGATCGGTGATCGCCGCACCAGCCAGGGCCTTGCAGCAAGCAGCGGTGCCACTGCTGGCCGATGCCTGGAAACGCCACGATATGGAGATGATCGCATCGCTGTATAAACGATCATCCCTGGTGCAACTGCTGGTGAGTGGTTTCCTTTTCCTGCTGATCTGGATCGGGCTGGAAGACCTATTTGCGCTGCTGCCTGCGGAATATGCGGGTGGTGCTGAGGTCGTGGTGATCATTGGGTCGGCATACCTGATGACCAGTGCTGTGCAACTCGGTGTGGGCATCATCAGCATGTCACGTGCCTATCGGTTGGATGCGGTTAGCAGCCTGACCATGCTCGCCATCAATGCCGTGGCCAGCTTTTTCCTCATCCGCACCATGGGGATACTTGGAGCAGCATGGGCCACCTTTATCGCGTTGTTCGCCGTCAACATCTTCCGCACATGGTTCCTCTGGAAGCGCTATGGTTTCTGGCCTTTCGACCAGCGCACGCTTTTAGTTATCGGCGTCATTGGCGTGTTGTGCTTGCTGTTGCCTTTGGTGCCGCTAACGGGGAACGCGTGGTTGGACCTGCCGCTGCGTGGAGTGCTGGCAACGGTCAGCTTCTGGCCGGTCGCCCACTGGTTGGGTCTGACCGGTGAGCTGAAGCAATTTGTTGATCGCTATCTGAAGTCCCGCGCCTCAGCGGATGACGCAGCGTAGTTGTCCGCTCATCCCACCCTGTTGCCAGCGGATCACATACGGCCCCGGTGCAAGGCCTTCAGTAGCCATGGTGTAAGTGGAGACGAAGGTCCAACTCATTACGTTTTGGCCAAGAGAGTTGATCAGTTCGGCGTTGATCGGCCCTGTCATGAGCGTGGTAATGAGCAATCCATCACCGGGATCTGCTGGAACGGGATAGAGTCGAACTACAGGTAACGTCGACTGTTCTTCCGAAGTCCCTGTATTGGTCGGCTTCACCAACTCCCATAGATCGAAATGGCTGCTATTGTCGGATAGCACCCAGCCAAGACCGCCGAAAGCCCTGTTGCCAATGGAAAAACTGGTGCCGGCCAAACTGCTCATACCTGGATAATCCGGCACAGCACCCCATTGATCCAATGAAGGGGTGTAGCTCCAAACATCATAGTAGTTTTCCGAACCATCCCGTCCACAACCCACCACTGCATCGTTGTAATAAACAAAGGCGAGCGGCGATGAGCGTGGAGTTCCCGGAAAATCAGCCAGGCTTGACCACGAGTTGGTTTGCGGGTCGAAACGCCAAACATCCGGGACGAAGGCAAGGCTCTGCTCTCGACCGCCCACCACATAGCCTTTGCCATTGATCACGAACGATGAAGTGCCATGCCGCGCAAGATCCGGTATCGGGAATCCATTGGTCCAAGTGTCGGTGGTTGGGTCATAGATGTATGCATCGTCCAGGAAGGGACCAGACCCGGTCCCCATGTTCCCAGAGCCGACGTAGGCCAAACCGTTGATCGCGAAATGCCAAGTACCATAGCGTGCTTGTCCGGGAAAGTCTGCACGTTGGGTCCATTCATCCGTTATGGGGTCATACTCCCAGAGGTCACTAAGCCGTGTCGAAGAGGATGTCAATCCGCAACCGACATAGCCCTTGCCGTTCATTGCGAAAACCGTTGCCAGTCGACGTCCTACGGGGATCGGTGCCTTAGCGCTCCAGCTATCCGTGCCGGCATTGTAGGCCCACATTTCCGTATGGTCAGTAGATCCGCTTCGGCCCGCCACTACATAGGCGAGACCATTGATCACGAACGTAGAAGCGCCCCAGCGCCCAGCAGGCATGTTGGCACGTTGCTCCCATTGGAAGTCCTGTGCAACGGCTAGGTCAGTTGTTAGGGCGAATAGGCAAAGTTTGATAATAGTACGTCCTGTGACCATGGCTGTAGGTGTTCGGTCCAACTCGTTGGGGTTTGGCAAAGGGATACCCCACAATGGAGTAGCTCTATCCGTAAGGTATTACTGCTTTGAAGAACGCATCCCGTAAACAGGCCGAAAGTGATCATGCAATTCGATGGCGATGGTAGACACGCGTTCGAGCAATGAACGTTCGACGGTGAGAATCGGTCCACTTCGTCTTTTACGCTATCGATCGTGAAGAGGGAGGTAGCTGCTGCGATCCGTATCGGGACACGGGGCGGGGACTGGTGACAGCGAGTGTGCCCTCAAGCCATTGATGGGGGGAGGTCCGGCTCGAAATGGTAACATCGCTGAGAAATATCAAAGTTGGTTGAGGAAATGAATTCGTAGCGGTGTATCTTGATCGTGTTTTGCTAAGTGCCGATCCCACTGGTCCCGGCGCGTGTGAGTGAAAGCAAAGACACCTACTTTCGAGCGCATGACTAAGGTAGGGCCGAGTAACGAGCAGATCGGACAGTTCTATGATACCCATGCCATCCAAGTACAAGGGAAGGTTGGCATCAATATCCGACATCGGAGCATCATGCGTCGTTTGTGTCGTGCGGGCTTGAAAGTGGACTATCATGTGTTGGAGGTGGGTTGTGGGGTCGGCACGTTGACCGAGTTAATGGCTAAGCACGTGCAGAAAGGGACGACCCTTGCTGTTGATATCAGCGAGGAAGCGATCAAGATGGCGCAGCAACGGTTCAAGAACAACGATCGCATCACCTGCGAGGCGAATGATATGTCGAGTTTTTCCTCCGACCGGAACTTCGACGGCATCATTCTCCCCGATGTTCTCGAGCACATTCCTGAGGAGGTGCATGAAGACCTCTCACGGGCGATGGGACCATATCTTTCCGATAGAGGCATGATCTGCATCCACATTCCCGACCCATTTTCACTTGATCGGATACGAACGGAGCGCCGGAGTTGTTGCATATAATTGATCAGTAACTTAGCATGCACGCTATGGTGGAACGCTTCGCCAGACACAACATGATGCTGCATCGCTAAGAGCGGTACGGTATCTGGATCAAGGATCCGGAGTATGATTGGGTGGAGTTTCGACATTGTTCGAACGTGACAATGTGAACGTCATAGTCCAGTTTAAGGCCAGGCTAAACGAGTATCACTACAGGATTTTAACCGTATGGATACGTTTCTCTTTACCGCGACGAAGTTCAGGTCGTCGCCTTCGTGTCCATCAAGAGACCTGTACGACATTCCATGTTTAATACCATGATACGTTCGCAAGCTGCCCTCCGCGGTTCGTTTTATTGGATCAGGGGGTTACGCAATACGACTCTCTGAGCTGCCTGTACGTCTTCGGCGGAGTGACCATCATCCGGTCAAGCAGGTTCTCAAATGCCCCCACTTTCATAAAGCTCCTATTGAATCTGAAACAGTATTCATCCAGGTATGCTTGTAGGTGAGTGGCGTGGTGGTGTATGCCACGCAGCCAACCCTTAAAGCCCATGATGACCCGGTGAAGTAAAGCGAAGTTCCCGCCCTTGCTCCCGGACTTTTCCTGTAGCAGTTTGCTGAACTCCTTGCGCAAGGGCCTGTAGCCGCTCCAGCCATCGGTCCTTATGGATGCATCGGCTTGTATATGAGCCTTCATGAATGGTTCAAGATGCTTGGCACTAGCCGTTGGTATCCACTTGGCGTACATGCGGGAGGTGCCTTTCCCTTTGCGTTCCACAGCCAACACCACCAAGCGCTTCTTCTTGTTCTTGCGGCCTCTAACGCCTGTTTCTTGGCCTCCAACAACGAACTCGTCCTCTTCCACGACCCCCGCCATAGGATGGCGTCCCCTACTCTGCATGGCCTCCATCACCTTGCGCTTGAACAACCAGCAGGTTTTTTGTCCCG
>Ga0105047_10017546_pt1 | contig 11151 bp, 10 predicted proteins | sample MAT04_FD_78384 | JGI IMG/M metagenome (GOLD analysis project Ga0105047, IMG submission 78384) | Freshwater microbial communities from Lake Fryxell liftoff mats and glacier meltwater in Antarctica - MAT-04 (megahit assembly) | ecosystem: Environmental > Aquatic > Freshwater > Ice > Liftoff...
ATCAATATTACGTTCCAATATGTCTTCTAAATACAACTCTAAACCCAATATTTCCTTAATTTTCAGCTTATTTTCTGCAAGTATAGCTATATCTACATCAGATTGCTCATTAAAATCATCTCTTAAAAGACTGCCAAATACTAAGACATTATTTAAGTTCATTGTTTTCAAATGATTTTTAAATTCTTCACTATTTAACATATCTAATAGTTCTGATTGTGATTTGCTCATATCTCAATACCTCTCTTCACAGTTAATTTCACGAGAATAAATGCTTATATATGATTAATAGTATACTTATATTATATCCTTTTTTCTTACCTTATGCACTATTTACCTCACCACTACAATTAATATTGTATAAATACATAAAACGAATTATATTTAGGCAATTTAAAGAGACTGAGTAATTAGTAAAAACTCAGTCTCCTAAATATAAACAGGCAACATATCGCACTTATTTAAGAATTTCTATAGCCCTTTGTGACCAAAATTCATGAGGTACTTCCTTTGCTTTAAAATGAGGATTAGAAGTTGCTGATGTTCTCTACAAACTTCTTTAAATCAGTTATAGGCTCTTTGCAATTAAAGTTCTCACAAATATAAGCAGTAGTCTTTCCCTGCAGTTGTTTATGCTCTTTTATTTCAGGATTAATAGAATTTAGCTCCTCATCACCAGTATTTAAAACTACTGTAGCAAAAGGCAAATAAGTGCTATTAATTTCTTTAATCATATCTTTAGTTTCCTCATCTTGATCTTTTCCAGAAATTATTATGTCATTCCCTGGTACCACACTATATAATAGTGCAGTCATAAAATAAGCATGAGCACTTTCTATAGTTTTAACCTTTGAAGCAAAAACTTCAAATTGCCCGTATGCCTCTTTTTCTAATTCACTATTAGCAGTTAATCTAGCAAGTCTTAACATATTTAATGTAGCCACTGAGTTACCCGAAGGTACTGCACCATCGTATATATCTTTAGGCCTAACAATTAGCTCTTCTCCATCACTTCCATATAAAAACAATCCACCCTGATTTTCATCTTTAAATAGCTTAAGCATATTTTCATTAAGTTCTAGTGCTTTAATTAGATATTTCACATTAAAAGTTGCTTCATATAATTCAATTAGAGCACTCACTGTGAAAGCATAATCCTCTAAATAACCTAAGTGTGCTATTTCTCCATCCCTATATCTGGCCATCAATCTTCCTTTTTCATTAATCATATTACTTAAGATGAAATCCATAGCTTTTTCTGCTTGCTGAATATAGCTGCTATTATCAAAAATTCTTCCACCATAAGCGAGTGCAGCGATCATAAGTCCATTCCAAGAGGTTAATATCTTATCATCTTTATAAGGGTGAATTCTTTTTTCTCTATATTCAAAAAGTCTTTGTCTCATTTCCTCTAGTTTGTGCTGTAAATCTTCATTTAGATTAGAACTACTTTCCTTGCCTATGAGATTTGGAATATTCCTGCCTTCAAAATTGCCTTCCACTGTTATATTGTAATGCTCGCAATAGGTTTTATAAAGCTGCTCCCCTAGAACTAACTCCACTTCTTTAAGTGTTAATAAATAATATTTTCCCTCAATGCCTTCACTATCCGCATCTTCCGCAGAATAAAAAGCCCCCTCTGGTGAGGTCATATCCCTTGATATATAAGTAAATATTTTCTCAGCCACTTCTTTGTAGAATTTATTGCCTGTAGCTTCAAACGCCTCCACATATACAGCAGCTAAAAGTGCGTTATCATATAGCATTTTCTCAAAATGAGGTACTAACCATTTCTCATCTGTGGAGTACCTTGAGAATCCAAAACCAATATGATCGAAAATTCCACCCTCATACATAGCTTCCAATGTTTTTTCTACTATTTTCAGGGCTTTAGGTTCATTATAATTTTTCCAATATCTTAATAGAAATAGTAAATTATGAGGCGAAGGAAACTTTGGTGAAGAACCAAAACCGCCATAATTCAAATCAAATACACTATTGAAGCTATTATATGCATTATGTATTTCTTCTTCGCCTATTTGCTCCCTATTAACCTTTGTATCAATTCCTTTTATATGCTCTACTATTTTTTCACTAGATTTTAAAATATCCTCCCTTTTCTCATTCCACTGCTCTGCAATAGAATTCAGTACATCCATTATCCCTGGCATTCCATACCTACTTTCGCCCGGGAAATAAGTACCTGCATAAAAAGGTTTCTTATCCGGAGTCATAAAAATAGTTAAGGGCCACCCACCACTTCCAGTTATTGCTTGACATACCGTCATATAAATACTGTCTATATCTGGACGTTCTTCCTTATCTACTTTTATAGCAACAAAATACTTGTTCAAAATAGCAGCTACGGCCTCATTTTCAAAGGACTCTTTCTCCATTACATGACACCAATGACAAGTCGAATAGCCGATTGAAAGGAAGATTGGTTTATCTTCTGCTTTGGCTTTTTCGAAGGCATCTTCACCCCATGGATTCCAATTTACTGGGTTATATGCATGTTGTAGAAGGTATGGAGACTTTTCATTAATTAGTTTGTTAGGTTTTCTATTTTCTTCAATAGTATCGGATTTAGTCATAGATATAACAACTCCTATCAAATATGTATTAATAGTATTATGCCCAAGGTAACTACCTTTAAGTCCTTAACAATAAGAAGAAATATATTCTTATTACTTCTTATATGTTCCATGTTTTATCAATCTTTTAAAAGCTAATCACACATCAATTCATAAATATTCTCGTATATATTATTGGTTGCACACTGCAATCATTTAATTTACTTTATTTTTCGTTAATTGTTTGATTCCAATAACTTTCACTTCAGATATTTTCCCTTAATTTAGAGGACCTCCACAAAAAAAAATTAGTTGGATATAATCCAGCCTATTTATTTTATGTTAAAATAAGCTATAGTGAGTGAAGTTGGGGAGGATGGAATGCATGTTAAAGATTAAAGACTTATACAAAGAAAAAGGGAATAGAAACACCAGCCAAAGGTGAAATATATATAGAAGGGACAGAGAATAAAAATCAATTATATAAAATTGAAAAAATTTCTGCAAAGGTAGGGGAAAGAATTTTGTTGTTTGCTCCTACTGAAATTGATTATGTAGAAAGTGAACAAGGAATTAGCATTTTGTCCGTTAGAGGAGACAAGCGCTTATTACCTTTGTAACAACAGAAGTTATAAATGTAGTAATATTTTTTATATTTAATATGAACATTCAGTATTTAGGTGCCTACACATCACTAACTACTTTAGTGGTTGGTATACCCGTGCTTATGATTTTTTATATGATACCTGTGTTTGCAAGTTTCAATATAATAGTAGCAAAAGCAGCAAAATTGTTGCCTAATTACAATATGAATATTATTCTACAAAAGGTATTTATAGGTGAAGGAATTAGCATTGAATCTACCTATAGCTTAGTAGTGATATCGGTTTGGATAATAATGACTGCTGCAGCTTATACTTATAATAAAATAGGATTAGATAAATAATGGAGGAATATTAGATGAAAAAGGCACTAAAAATAGCAATAAAAATATTACTAGGGATTGTTGGGATTATAGTTGGACTATTAATTATCTCAGCAATAACGCATAACATTCTGAAATTAATTGAAAAGAACAAATATAAAATTGGTCAGACGATACATGTAGACGGTAAAAATATGCAAGCTTATGTGACTGGCTCAGGAGAAAAAACAATAGTATTATTAAGTGGATTAGGAACCGCTTCACCGATTACAGATTTTATGCCTTTGGCAGAAAGATTAAGTACAGATTATAAAGTTGTAATTCTTGAATGTTTCGGATATGGTTTTAGCGATACGACAAAAGAGGAGCGTTCTAGCGCTAACATTGTAAAGGAAATAAGAACAGCACTGAAAGAATTAAAAATTGATGGGCCATACATTTTAATGCCCCACTCTATATCAGGCATATATTCTATGTACTATGCAATAAATTACCCGAAAGAAGTGGAGGCAATTATTGGTATTGATGTGTCTACACCGAATCAAACAAAAATCAATAAATATGCTAACATGTCACCATATTTGACAGTGTTTAATACGTTTGGAATTGTAAGGGATATTGCATACCTTTTGCCAAGTGTTGACGATGGCATGAATAAAAACAATTATTATTCTGGTGAACAAGTTAAAATTAATAAAATTGCAACAGTTTGGAACGACGGCAATGTATCTGTGATAAATGAAATCAATATGGTAAATAAAAACACAAAAGAACTATATGATTTGAAATACCCAAATAATTTACCTGTTTTATCCTTTTTATCAACGGATTCGTTGGACAGCAATAAAGAATGGTTGTCACTTCATAAACAATTAATTTCAAACTCTGATATTCAAAAGATTGAAGTTCTTAGTGGGGATCATTATTTACATTGGACAAACGCATATAAAATCGCTAAAGTGTCAAAAGAGTTTATTTCTACATACATAAAATAATGCGCATCAAACACAACCATTTTGAAAGTAGAATAAAACTATTCCGCGGATTGTCAGCATTGCCCGACAGAACCCACTCTAAGAAATAAAATTTATACGATATTAAGGGGCTGTCCCAAAATGGTTAAAAAATTAATTTAAGATACAGCCCCTTTTCTCGTGTAGGTGAACTGTACCTAACTATATCACTGTCCATTAAAAGAAGTGAATTGTATAAGTGATAAATAACTTTAACTATCTATTCCAACCTTTTAAGTACTTTTCAAATTCTTTATCAAAATTTGATATATATAATCTATCTTGTTTTATTCTAAACTTATCACTTTACCTTGAGGTGCGTTTTTCCATGTAGTTAGTCCCATATAAAGAATCTCACTATCTACCCTATTGTAAATAATCTCAGAAGCTGTATTTCCAGTCGTTGCGAAATGCAATTTATTTTGCACTGTTTTATAAAATAACTTTGTTTCCTCTGAACTAGAACTATAATCACTACTACATTGTTCAAACACATCTGCCATCTTCTGATATGCTCTTCGTTTAGATGCAAATCCTCCATCACTATACAGCTTATAAATAATTACTATGCAATATACGAACATTGTGTCTTAATTAATATTTTCCATATTAAATTACTTCTAGTCTTCAAACCCAATTTTCCTATATAAATTTATTGCTGTAAAGTTTTCAATATCTACATTCAGAATAAGGTTTTTATAACCCATATTTAATAACGAATTAACACTTTTCTTTATAAGGTAACTTGCCATACCTAAATTCTGATATTTCTTTTTTGTAAATATTTCTGATATTAGTGGATATCCATCATAATAACTTATCATAATAGCAGATGCAGTTTCTCCATTAAAGATTATTTGGTAAGAGGCATCAGAAATGAAGGGTGCAAAAGACCCTTCAATGACACTTTCTATCTCTTGTATTAATCCCCTAAAGTTTCGCCTCTATCTTCAGATGTAAACTTTAAAGAATTCAACATAACCGTTGCCAATTCTATCACATCTTCTATGCCCACAAATTCGAAATCATATTTACTTTCTACCGTCTGTGAAAACAATTTATAATTCATTCTTGCTCTTTTACTATTCAAGATTATCATTCCTCTCTCAGTAGACATTTATATATATATATATATGAGAAACAACCCTTTTGAAGATTGTAACATTATTTAAAATGATACTGTATACTTTTATAAATATCTCTATACAACAAAGTTGCATTAATTATCCTAATTATTAAACTTCTAGACATATTATTCTACCCTTACTACATAGCAAACGCATACAGGAATGTTGAAAGTAGATTAAATACCATTGAAAATGATGTTAAAAAATTAGGTGCAAGAATTGACGGAAAGCTCATTCCAACAAATCATGCTCTTTTGGATGGATATAAAGATAATTCTGAACATATAACAATTATTGATGATAAAATTGATAGGCTACAAATAGATGTAAATAGTATAAGTATGAAAGTGTCCTATAACGATAGAAATTAAAAAAGTAAAATAATGTAAAAATTTATTCATCTTAGCCATTGAGTTTTAATGGCTTTCTTTTTTTGTAAATGCAGTGTTTAGCAGACATGACACCAATGACCTGTGTTTTACGTGAACCAATTAACTATACTCAATGATAAGAAAACTGGCTTATTTTTAGATTTTGCCTTTATAAATGCTTCCTCTCTCTTTAAGTCCCAAAACATAAAAACACTTAATATCAATATATTAGTTTCATGAAAATATGGTAATATCAACAACATAAATTTTTCATATAAATTGCAAACATATTAGCTTATAAAAAAGAGCATACTAGATTGATTAAGCATAAACAAGGAGGCAATATTTATGGGAGATACTACAAAAATTCCTTTAGTTTCATCAGAAATAGCAGGCTTATGGAATTCTTATATGAGTGATACTATGATTGTTACAGTACTTAAAAGTTTTTTAAGCCATGTTGAAGACAGTGAAATTCGTGCTATTCTGCAACAAACTTCAGATTTATCTAATCAGCACATACAAGATTTAACAGTTATATTCAACAAAGAAAAATTGACTATTCCAGAAGGTTTTAATGATGACGATGTAAATGTAAATGCTCCACAATTATTTAATGACCATTTTTATTTAGCTTACTTATGTTTTATGTCAAGAGTAGGAATGCATAATTACACTTTGATTTTAAATCAGATAGCCCGTTCTGATATTAGAATGTATTTTACTAAACGTATTAATGAATATATTGACCTTTATAATAATTCAACTGATATAAAATTATCAAAGGGCGTATTTATAAGAGCACCCCGTGTAGAAGTTTCACAAAATGTTACATATGTAGAAGGCCAAAGTTTTATAACAGATTTATTTGGGGAGAAAAGACCACTACTTGCAATAGAAATAACCCATATTTTTTCTAGTATTTTTAGTAACATAGTAGGAAGAGCACTATCAACTGGATTTGGGCAAGTTAGTAAGAATAAAAAGGTTAATGATTTTTTTTTCGAAGGTAATGATATTTCAACAGAAGGTATCTATTATTTAAGTGGATTATTAACTGAGGAAGGTATTCCAATTCCATCTACTTCAGATTCATTTGTAACAAGCTCTACAGTACCACCTTTCTCGGAAAAATTAATGATGAGTCATGCAGCGGTATTAATTTCACAAGGTATAAGTAGTATAGGTATGGCAATGGCAGATACCATGAGAAGTGACCTTCAAGCCAATTATATTAAACGTGTTGCCGAAGTTATGAAGTATGGTAAAAAAGGTGCAAATATTATGATTGATAATAGGTGGCTTCAACAGCCCCCACAAGCAGTAAAGCATGAAAATCTAGTGTGATGCACTGTTTAACCTGTCTTTCCCATTCGTCAGGAACAAGTAAACACCTCGTTTTTAAATCTGAGTTATTACTAATTTATACATAACTCAAAATTTATCGCATAATTACATGTAAACAAACTTATAAAACGCTATTGGAAATACTCCAATAGCGTTTTACTTATAGTAGGTATATTTTTATTTTTCTATTAATTGATAACATCTTAAATCTTAACATAATATAACGGCTTTAAGTCTAAATAAAAAAAATCATTTTTATAATATTGTGTTATTTAACTCTTCTTAAGATAACTTCTTCGTGCATTACAACTTCCTTCTCAATCCTGTTGAGCTGCTCAGCATTCTGTTTATAGCCATCAAAGAATGCTTCAAGTCTCTTCCCATGATCATTCTCAATACGCATGACTGTCTTTTCTACACTATTTATGTTTTCAGTATTACATTTTACCTCTTTTTTAATATCTTTAAGCTCAACATACATCTTTTCCATTAACTCAAATAATTTTTCATTTTCCATTTTAGTCTCACCGCCTATTAATGATTATATCATATTAACTTAAAATATAATTATTTTTTCTATCATTTTCTAACTTTTTTTAAAGAAAAACTCTTGAAAAAATTATTATTGTAGCTTTTAATAATAGTATTATATATGCTATAAGTTTATTATTTATGTAGGTTAGTCCACTGTGCAACTTATAATATTTAACACTTTAACATTTTGTTAACAATTCTTAATTATTACATAATATACAAATGGTATGATTTAGGAAAATAATTGAAATGAGAAGGTGTTTATTAATGTTTAGAACTACTCTTGTAAAAAAGACAGCAATTTCTTTCGGTGCACTATTAATTGTATTTCAATTTAATGGACTAGGTGGTATAAAAACAAATTCTTATGCTGCTACAACAGATTATTCCTGGAACAATACAATCCCAGAAAAAACTCCTACACCAGGAACTAATAATGGAAAATTAGTACTATTTGATAATTCACATGGGGAAACTTCTGGACAAGCAGATTGGGTAATAGATGGTGGTTTTTCAGATTTTGCTGATGATTTAGTTTCTCATGGTTATACCACAAGTGAATATAGGGGTGTAGATAAGAATGGAGACGGTGTTATTCGTTATTATGATGATAGGCAAGCACCAAATGTAACCATCAACGAAGAAGTAATAACTTATGATGCAATAAAAAATGCGGATGTCTTTGTGATGGCGGAAGCAAATAGACCTTTTACTATTTCAGAACAAGCTGCATTAAAACAGTTTGTTGATTCAGGTAAAGGTATATATTTTGTATCAGATCATTATAATGCTGATAGGAATATGAATACATGGGATTCAACAGAAACTTATAATGGATATAATAGATCTACTAGTTCATCCTACAACATGGGTGGGGTCTATGGAGATTTAAGAAATCCACAGGATCCTACTAAAGGCTGGCTATCTCAAACTTTCGGCTTAAGATTTAGATTTAATGCAATGAATTTAATTTCTGGCTTTAGTGGTATAAAACCAGTAAATGATTCTGAAGGAATTACTCAAGGAGTTCAGCCAATACTCATGGCCGCAGGTTCAACCTTGTCAATTGTTGATGGGAGCAAAGCTAAAGGAATTGTATACCTATCATCAACAGATAAACCTACAAAATGGTCGAGTGCTGCAGATCAAGGAGTATATTTTGGTGGAGAAGCAGAAGGTGCTTATGTAGCAATATCAAAACCAAGCATTGGTAAAGCAGCATTTATAGGAGATTCCTCACCTATAGAAGATTCTACAACAAAATATAAAAATGAAGGCAGTGGAAGTTCAAAATCAACCCATTCAGGATATAAATCTACCGGGACTGCAGCAACACTTTCAGTAAATATAGTAGATTGGCTTGCAAATTCAGAAGCTTATATCGGTTTTGATGGGGTAAATCACACTAAAGGAATAGCCACTTCAACTCCTATGGCAGATATAGAAAAAAATGAAACTGGGGCAGAACCTTGGGCAACTCCAACCTATGATCCATGGAATACTGACACTTTTGCATATGGTTCTTATAATGCACCTCAAGGTGCAAATATTAATCCAACTGTTTATGTAACAGGAGTTTCACTCGATAAAACTTCTGCTACCATTAATCTAGGAAGTACCCAACTATTAACACCAACAATTACGCCAGCTAATGCTACAAACAAAGCTATAACTTGGTCAAGTAGTAATACAAGTGTTGCTACCGTATCCAATGGTATTGTTACTGCAAAAGCTGTAGGAGCAGCAATTATAACAGCAACTACTGTTGATGGAGGCCAAACTGCTACCTGCAGTGTTACAGTTTCTAATTCTCAACAGGCAACTTCATTAAATGAAGGTTTCGATGGTGTAATTGGATCAAGTGGTTCCATAACATCAGGAATACCAATAGGTTGGACTTTCTCCTCTGGTATGGCCGTGTATACCACTACCAGTAACTATGGAACCTCTGCACCATCTATAAAAATGCAAGCTTCTGGCAACCAAATTACTACACCTACCCTTAGCCTACCTGCTCAATCAAATTTATCCTTTTGGATAAAAGGGCAAGGAACAAATGCAATTTCACATCTATACGTCGAAAAATATGATGGAACTAGCTGGGTAACTATTGCAGATATTGCGGATCTACCTACTAGTGCAACTACTAAAACTTATGTTTTAGCACAAAACACGAAGCAAGTTAGATTTACTTATACCAAAAATGTAGGGAATCTTGCATTAGATGATATTAAAATTCAATAGATAATATCACCCTAGTAGTTTAGAAATAGATGGAGCCAGCAGATAAATATATCTGCTGGCTCCATCTATTTGGATTTATATAAATGCATATGAGATTATCAATTTTTATTATCTTCTTCTAGCAAAGTCGGAAAATTCAAAGCGGTCTGGACGATGTCTTGATTCTGTATATTCAAATTGGGCTCCATTATTTAAGTATACAAGGTTCTTTACTACTACTATAAAATCATAGGATTTCATATTCAGATATTTTTTATCAATAGAATTAGCTTCTTCTATTTTTATAATCCTTTTAGCAAAACCTATTTTAGTATCCAAATCTTCTTCTATATATTTATAAATAGATTTTTCTGCAATTTCTTTAGTAAGATTTGATACATTATCTTTTAGAAAATAATTTATATCTAAAATAATATTTTCATTATCTAAGCTTCGTTTACGATATAATTTATAAGCTTCTTTCCCCTTTTCTAAAGAAGTTTTTTTATGTAAAACTTCATCTATTAATACTTCTTCAAACATTGGTACAGTGGTAGAAAATTCATTTCCATTTACACTAGAAACTTCATCAAAACTCACAAGATTTCCAAAGGAAAAAGTAATTTGATTGTTCTCTAAAACAAAAGATCCCTTACCATGAACACTGTTTACGAGTCCTTCCTCAGATAGCATATCTAAAACTCGCCTTACAGTACCCCTACTTGTATTATACATTTTACAAAAATCATTTTCAGAAGGAAATTTTTCACCTGGTTTGTAATTGCCTTGGAGTATATCATTTTTTATATTTTCATGTATACATATATATTTTTTTTCCATTCATATTCCTCCAAACAGCTAGTTTCATATTATTTATATATGCTTTTTCTAAATTCTTGATTTTTCCAGTTTAAATATATCTAATTAACTTTGTTTTATTTTTTTTAATATTGGCACTTTAGTATTACTGAAGTTTGAGAATACAAAAGTTAATATAAAAGGAACCACTATTGCTATAATCATGCCTATAAAGAAAAT
>Ga0105047_10017547_pt1 | contig 11151 bp, 11 predicted proteins | sample MAT04_FD_78384 | JGI IMG/M metagenome (GOLD analysis project Ga0105047, IMG submission 78384) | Freshwater microbial communities from Lake Fryxell liftoff mats and glacier meltwater in Antarctica - MAT-04 (megahit assembly) | ecosystem: Environmental > Aquatic > Freshwater > Ice > Liftoff...
TCATGCTGTGGCTGGCGCGCGGCGTCGGCCGAGGCAATATCTACACGCTCACGGCCGCCGTTGCGCTCGTCACGGCGCTGGCTTTAGCCTCGCTGTTTGCCTTCAACCGCGACGCTGACTGGGACAACTGGGCGCTCTATTTCTTTGCCGCCTACGCGCTCGGCGTGCTTGCTTACTGGGCAACGCGGAGCGAAGAAAAAACCGACTGGCTGCTGGTCATGGCCAGCGTTGTCGGTGTTGCGCTAATCGTTGACTTTCGCTCGCGCATCGCCGTCGCTCTGCTCACCGCGCTGGCGCTCGGCGCCGCTCAGCGCTGGCACCTCATCGAAAGCTTCCCGCGCAGCGCACTTCTCGCCTACCTCGGCAAGATTTCGTATTCGGTCTTTCTCGTGCACTTTTCGGTGATCTTGCTCGTCAATGCCGTTTTCTCGCGCATTGCAGCCGACAACCCGGCCGCCAACGCGCTGGGCATTGTCCTCGCCTGGGGCGCCAGTACGGCCGTGGGCGCCTTGTTCTATCGCCTTGTAGAAAGCCGCGCCGGCGGCTGGTCGGCGTCGACGAGGGCCGCGCTGACGCACTTACGCGAGCGCTGGCTGGCGGCCGGCGGCAAGCCGTAAGGCGCCTCGTCAGCCCTTGAGCGAGGCCGCCGCGTCGAGTGCAAAGTAGCTCAGGATTCCATCTGCCCCGGCACGCTTGAACGCCAGCAAGCTTTCGAGCATGCACGCCTTCTCATCGAGCCAGCCGTTCTGCGCAGCGGCCTTGAGCATCGCGTATTCGCCGCTCACCTGATAGACGTAGGTCGGCACCTTGAACGTATCTTTAACGCGGCGAACGATATCGAGGTAGGGCATTCCCGGCTTGATCATCACCATGTCGGCGCCTTCGCCGATATCGAGCGCCACTTCGCGCAACGCTTCATCGCTGTTTGCCGGATCCATCTGGTAGGTTTTCTTGTCCCCCTTGCCGAGGTTTCCGGCCGAACCGACGGCGTCGCGGAACGGACCGTAAAAGCTCGACGCATACTTCGCCGAGTAGGCAAGAATGCGCGTGTGGATAAACTCTGCCGCGTCGAGTTCGCGCCGGATGCGCGCCACGCGGCCGTCCATCATGTCCGACGGAGCGACAATATCGGCGCCGGCCTGCGCGTGAGTTAGCGCCTGCCGCGCGAGCGCGTCCAGCGTCTGGTCGTTGAGCACGTAAGCGCGTGGATCGTCGCCGGCGATCAGACCGTCCTGACCGTGGCTGGTATAGGGATCGAGCGCCACGTCGGTGATGATGCCCAAGGTGGGGAATTCCTTCTTCAGCGCCGCGACGGCGCGCGGCACCAGCCCTTGCGGGTTCCACGCTTCCTCGGCGCCCGGGCTTTTCAACTGCGCGTCGATCGCCGGAAACAGCGCGAGCGCGGGAACGCCGAGAGTCAGCGCGCGCTCGGCGGTCTTCAGCAGGCGATCGATGCTCTGCCGCGCGACGCCCGGCATCGACGCGACCGGCTCGCTTCGTGCGCGGCCTTCGACGATGAACACCGGATAGATGAGATCATCGACGGTGAACCGCGATTCGCGCATCAGGCGACGCGAGAAATCGTCACCGCGCATGCGCCGCATTCGGCTCGAGGGGAAGCTTGCTGTGTGGTCCATAAATCTCTCGTCAGCGGCTAAGCAAAAAGAACTGCACCGGGGAACTAACGGCAATTGACTTCACTCTCAATACGCAGATGGTTCACGCCGTCTCCCGCTTCATCTCCCTGAGCGGGCGCCTTACATCTAGCTAAGGCATTTTGCCCCCGACTATCCTTTGGTCGGGGGCTTTTTATTTTCTCCCGCCTTGCCGCCACTCCGGCCGCTGGCCGTGCGCGCGCTCCAGCCGATCGCGCCGCGTTTTTTGGGGCGCGCAGTCTTCTCGGTGCGCAAGCCGACCGGCGGCGGCGTCTCGTCGACGGCGGCCATGCCAAGCCAGCCGCCAAGAACCGCCTCGGCGTCGGCGACGCCAGTTTTCTTGAGGCTCGAAAAGAGCTGCACCGAGCACTTATCGCTGATCTTGAGCAGCGCCGCCCGCACGTCCCCCAGAACCAGTACCTGCTCCTGGCGCGTCAATTTGTCGGCCTTCGACAGCAGGACATGAATCGGCTTGTCGGTCATCGCGAACCAGTCGAGCATTTGCCGGTCAAGCTCGGTCAGCGGATGGCGACTGTCCATGATCAGCACCAGACCGGCGAGTGGCACGCGATAGCGCAGATAGGGCGCCAGCAAGCCTTCCCATTGCGAACGGATTTCCTCTGGCGCTTTGGCAAAGCCGTAACCCGGCAAATCGACGAGGTACTTACCTTCTTCGAGCGTGAAGTAATTAAGGTGCTGGGTTCGTCCCGGCGTTTTCGAAACGAAGGCCAGCCGGGTGTGATTGGCGAGCGTATTGATCGCCGACGATTTGCCGGCGTTCGAGCGCCCGGCAAAAGCGATTTCGCGTTGGGAATCGGGCGGAAGATCGCGCAAACTGGCGACGGTCGTATGAAAGACCGCCTTCTGAAAAAGAGGCATTGGTAAACCGAAAAAGTTGAGGTTCGGGGTGGCCAGCGACACTACGCCAAAGTGCTATAGAATATCAGGTTTGGAAGTCCGCAAACTAAGCGGCTTGCTGCGCTTGTCAGCGCTCCCCTGAACTCGGTCGCGACAGGAGTTTGACCATGATCCGCATTACAGCCCTTGCCGTTCTCATGGCTGCCTGCCTGCCGCTGCTTGCAGCCGAAGAAGCGAAGCTGAAGCCGGATTTCGCCAAGGCGAAAACAATTTCCGAGACGCTCTGCGTCGCCTGCCACGGCGCCGATGGCAACAGCGTACTGCCAGCCAACCCGATCATCGCCGGGCAAGGATCAGCTTATCTCCTCAAGCAACTCATCGATTTCAAGGCCAGCGAAGGCAAACCGGCTGCCCGCGTCAGTCCGGTGATGAACGGCATGGTCGCGCCGCTGTCGGTTGATGACATGAATAGTCTGGCGGCTTACTTCTCGCAACAAAAACGCAAGCCCGCTATTGCCAGCGACGAGCAACTCGTCGCCGCGGGTCGGCTTGTCTGGCGCAAGGGTGACTTCGAAAAAGGTATTCCGGCTTGCGCCGGCTGCCACGGCGCCGCCGGCGCAGGGGTTCCAGCGCTCTACCCGCGCCTTGCCGGTCAGTACGCCGAATACACCGACGCGCAGATGAAGAACTTCCGCAGCGAGGTGCGCTCCAACGACCCGGAGAAAATGATGCGCACCATCGCCGACAAGTTTTCGGACAAGCAAATCAAGGCCGTCGCCGACTATATCGCCGGCCTGCGCTGATCGACTGGGCAACGGTCCCATCGCCTGACCCGCCCGACCACAAGGACGCATCATGAAAACACTAAAACAGCTCCTCGATGGCAAAAACAAGAAGCTGGCTACTATCCTGCCCGACCAGAGCGTGCTGCGCGCCCTCGAACTCATGGCGGAAAACGACGTCGGTGCGCTGCTGGTCCTCGACGGCAAGCATCTGGCGGGCGTCTTCTCCGAACGCGATTACGCGCGCAAGATGATCTTGCAGGGCAAGTCCTCGCCCCATACCAAGGTCAGCGAAGTGATGACCGACAAGGTCTTCTACGTCACGCAGAGCAGCACGATCGAGGAATGTATGGCGATCATGACCGAAAAGCACGTACGCCACCTGCCGGTGCTCGACGCGCAGCAGGAAGTCATCGGCATCGTTTCAATCGGCGACGTCGTCAAGGAAACAATTAGCCAGCAAAAGATCATCATCAGCCAGATGGAGCGCTATATCGCGGGCTGAAAGCCGGTCCGCGTGCGTTCGCGCGCCGAAGGAGCGAGCCCGCTATCAGCCGAGTTGTCGGCGCACCAGGAACCGCATCAGCGCCTGCAAGGGATTGCGATAGCCGCCGGGGCGCCAGGTGCGCGAGTAGCGCAGCCGATAAGCGTCGAATTGACACCCCCAGGGCGCCATCCTCACTCCGCCGCGTCCAAGCAGCAGTTTAAGCGCCTCGACGGCGGCAACGCCGGCGCAAAGCTGGCATGCGGCACCGCTCGAAGGACCTCGCCGATCGGATAGATTAATTCGCGACAAATCGGCCACATAGCCACGTTGCAGCATAGCCGGCGATAATCCGACCAGAAAACGGATCGCCATTTCGAGTTCGTCGCAACCTGAAAAACCGAAGTAGTCCTCGAACGACATGCCACCCGGGCCGAAAACGACCTGCCGGCTGAAAGCGGCCTGACGAACTGCTTTCAGGATCGATCAGAGTCGGCAACTGGAGCCGTGTCGGTGCGCGCGCCGTGCTGATGCCAGTCGTCGTCCTCGAAAACGGCACCGAGGTCGAGGCCATGTCGCTCGTCGCCGAAGGCACGCGGATTCCGACTGGCGAGATATGAGGCGAAATTCCGGCCAGAAGGAAGCAGCCCCAAGCTGAAGGCTAGACGCGGGCCGTTCTGCGCTCAGGGAATCGCTCGCCTCAGGGTTCCCGGGCGAGCGTCGTGACCGCTTGCATCAGTTCGTCGAGGGGCTTGCGGATTGAGCGAGAGCGCGGCGGGATCCCGTCGCCGACCCGACAGAAAAAAGCGAACGCGTCGCCGGTTCCGGCGCTGGCCAAGCGCTCGAATTGTTCGACCAAGACCGCGGCGCTACGGTCAATTTCTGGCAGCACCGACATACGCGCCCCCGATCGAACATACCATCGGAATATAACCGGCGTCATCTGCGGCTGAAGTTGCAGACCGCAAGCAGTGGCGGTCAGCCAAAGCCGTTGCATGGCGACGCCCGCGTCGACGTAGTCGAGCAGGACAACCGGCGGCCTCACCGGTCGCAGCAGGAGGTGCGCGCCACAGAGCAGCGCCGGCAGGAAGTCCAGCTGGACCCGCGGAGCCAGCGTGCCAAGCAGGTAGCAGTTCACGAAATCGACGCGCGACCAGCTCTTGAGTTCCCACTTGACAAGCCTGGCGGTCAGCGCGTTGACGCCAAGCGATTGATCCGGTATCCGGTCAGCGCTGAAACGGGCGCCCCATTCGATGATGCTGCGGTGCACCTCGTACGCTTCGGGGCAGGCGAGCCGGATACGGCCGTTGTCCGCCAGCAATGGCCAGCCGCTCGCACAGGCGCTTAAAGTACTGCAGTATAAAGCCGCTGCCCACGGCAGACGACAGACTGCGATACTGCGCTTCGGAGAGCGGCGTCGTGCGCATCGGCCGGCGCTGGACCGTTCGTTTTTCGACGAACGGCAGCAAGGGGTCGGGCGCGAGGCCCGGCTCCGGGCGCAGGCGAACGTCGTAGACCGGCGCGTTGTCCGGCGATCCGGGCCTCAGTGTCCATTCGCTGGACAGTCCGAACGAGCTGGCAGCGATGCGCAGCGTTTCGAGCAGGGCGCCATGCGCCATGTGGCTGGCATGACCGTTGAAATCGTAAAGGCAGTGCGCGCGCGTATCGAAGCCGCGGATGACGATATGATCATCGCCGACGATCTCAAAACGCTAGGGCTGCGCGTTGTCGCCGCTCGGCGCCCAGCGCGCCAGGTCTAGAATCTGCCGCAGCGTGGCACGAGTCATGCCGGCCGCGCCTGGGCCTGGGCAAACTGGCGGCGAGCCAGCGCGCAAAGGATTTGCTGCAAGGGATTGCGGAAACCCCAGGGCCGCCATGTGCGGACATAACGCGAACGATACGCATCGAACTGCATCCCCCACGGCGCGAGCCGCACGCCGCCTCTTCCGAGCAGGAGCTTGAGTGTTTCGACCGCGGCAACGCCGGCGCAGATCTGACACGCTGCGCCGCTTGACGGGCCCACTCTTTCGGCGAGCCGGATACGCGACGCGTCGGCGACATAGCCGCGATGCAGCATCGCCGGAGACAGCCCGACGAGAAAACGAATCGCCATCTCGAACTCCTCGCAGGCGTCAAAGCCAAAATAATCCTTGAATGACATGCCCCCCGGGGCGAAGACCAGCAACGCCGCCCCCATGCCGATCGGCGCCGCAGTGACGACCGGAATCCCGCGTTCTTCGCACGCGGCGAAAGTCCGTTTCCGGGCGGCGAACGCGAAGAAATCGAGGCCGTCGACATAGACGTCCACGTCATCGAGGAAACCGTCTATCGTATCGGCCTGCACGCCGCCAGGGAAAACTCTCAAATCGACCTGCGGATTGACATCGCGGACCATCTCGGTGAGCACCCCGGATTTGCTGCGCCCCAGCGAACTCACCGTGGCGCCGGCCTGCCGGTTGAAATTGGCGATATCGAAGGTGTCGAAATCGGCAATCGTGAACCGCCCGATGCCCAGACGCGCGAGCGTCAGCAAATGGATGCCGCCAACGCCGCCGAGCCCGGCGATCGCCACGCGCTTGCCGCGCAGTGTCTGCTGTTCGGCTTCGGTGACCCACCCGATATTGCGCGAGAACGCCTGCTCATAGTCGAAGGCAGGCCCGGGGAGGTCGTTCGCGGTCAATTTGTCTCTTTCAGAATGGCGCTTGGGCTAATATATCAGTCTTTGACGGATCCCGCACGAGGCGATGGAATCTAGATGGCAGAGTCATTAATACGACGATCTCTCGCGGAAAGCGCGATGCGCCTCGGCGGACTCGAGTTGCTCGGCGCTTTCCGCAATGTCACCCGCCAGTATCGGCGCAGCCTGTTCGGCATTGGCGCAGTCGCTTTCGGCGTAATCGCCCTGCTGCTCGCCTCCGGCTTCATCGAATGGATCTTCTGGGCGGCGCGCGAGGGCGCCATCGCGTCTGGGTTGGGTCACGTGAACGTCATGCGCCCGGGATATCTCGAGAACGGCCAGGCTGCGCCGCGCGACTATCTCCTGCCGCGTCAGTCGGCTGATCTGGACGCGATCCGGAAATTCCCAACGGTGCGCGTGCTCGCGCCGCGGGTCGCCTTCAACGGTCTGATCAGCCATGGTGATGCGACCGTCTCGTTCATCGGCGAGGGGGTCAACCCGGAAGCCGAACGTGAAGCGATTCCGACCTTCCACATTCCATCCGGGCAGCGCCTGTCGAGCGAAGCGCCGAAGGGCATCTTGATCGGCCGCGGGCTGGCCGAGAACCTCGGCGTCAAGGTCGGCGACACCGTGGTATTGCTGGCCAACACGCCGGGGGGCGGCGTCAATGCCGTCGAGTGCACGGTGCGCGGACTGTTCACCACGGTCAGCAAAGCCTGGGATGACTCGGCGCTGACCGTGCCGCTTCCACTTGCCGAGCAGCTCTTGCGCGTTTCCGGAAGCCACCGCTGGGTGCTCGTGCTCAACGACACAACGTTAACCGATCAGACGATCGCTGCGCTACGCGCAAGGTTTTCTGCAAGTGACCTGGAATTCGTGCCGTGGTACGAGATGGCCGACTTCTACAACAAGGTTGTTGCCCTCCTGTCGAAACAGATCGCCGTCGTACAACTGATCATCGCGATCATCATCATCCTCAGCATCTCGAACACGATGATGATGAACGTTCTTGAGCGCACCTCCGAGATCGGCACATGCCTCGCGATCGGCAGGAGCCGCCGGCAGATTCTTCGCCAGTTTGTGTACGAAGGCATGACCATCGGCGTTCTCGGCGGAGCGCTCGGTATTTCGCTCGGCATGCTGCTCGCAACGCTCATTTCAACCATCGGCATTCCGATGCCGCCACCGCCGGGCATGTCCGAAGGTTATAACGGCGAAATCCTGCTGACTGTGCCACTCGTCATCAACGCGCTGCTCCTCGCCCTCGGCACGACCTTCGTCGCCAGCCTTTACCCGGCCTGGAAGGCGTCGCGCCTGGAGATTGTCGATGCCTTGCGCCATAACCGCTAACGCGCGCCATTGATCATGCTGAAACTCGCGCTGCGCAACATATTCCGCCACCGCCTGCGTACAGCGATGACGCTGGCTTCGATGGTTTTCGGCGTCGTTGGCCTGATTGTCAGCGGCGGCTTCATCCACGACGTCTACCATCAACTCGGTGAAGCACTGATCCACTCGCAATCGGGCCATCTGCAGATTGCGCGGGCGGGCTTTCGCGAGATGGGCTCGCGCAGCCCGGAACGCTACCTGATTGAAGCGCCCGAGGCACTTAAGGCGGCGTTGAGCAGGAAAGCGGAAGTCGCCGACGTCATGGAGCGCGTGAGCTTTTCTGGGCTCGTCAGCAACGGCCGCACCGATTGGCCGATCGTCGGCGAGGGCGTCGAGCCGGACAAGGAAGCGGCGCTTGGCAGCCTGCTCAAGATTACCGCCGGGCGCCAGCTGGCCGCCAGTGACGCGAACGGAATCCTGATCGGCCATGGCGTCGCCAAGGCGCTCAAATTTAAGCCCGGCGACCAGCTGACGCTGCTCGTCAATACTGCCGAGGGGGCTCTTAACAATCTGGACTTTGAAGTCGTCGGTACCTTCCAAAGCTTTTCGGCCGACTTTGACGCGCGCGCGGTGCGGATTCCGCTCGCCGCGGCGCACGAACTGCTCGGCTCGACCGGTGCCAATACGCTGGTTCTGTCGCTGCAGCGCACCGAAGATACGGCACGCGTGGCCGCGGCGCTCAAGGCGGAACTTAGCGCCGGGGCGTTCGAGGTGAACACATGGATCGAACTCAACGATTTTTACGCCAACACCGTCGCGCTCTACGAGCGCCAGTTCGGCGTATTGCAGCTCATCATCCTGATCCTTGTGCTGCTCAGCGTCGCCAACAGCGTCAACATGAGTGTCTTCGAGCGGGTCGGCGAGTTTGGCACGATGATGGCGCTGGGCAATCGGCGCGCTCATGTCTTCCGGCTGCTCGTCGTCGAAAACAGCCTGCTCGGTGCGTTTGGCGGAATCATCGGCGTCGTTCTCGGGATACTCGTGGCGCTCGCCGTCTCGGCCATCGGCATCCCCATGCCGCCGCCACCGAATTCCAATATCGGTTATATCGCTCATATCCAGGTGGTTCCTTCGGTCGCGTTGATGGCCTTCCTGATCGGCTCGATTGCCGCCGTACTGGCCTCGTTCTGGCCAGCCTGGCGCGTTTCGCACATCCCGGTCGACGCAGCGCTGCGGCAGAACTACTGACGCGCTTTACCACGATGCTGAAACCTTGCGTTTCACGGGCATGCGCGCGCCAACCCGGTGCGGCTCTGACTGCAGGTGTCCCCGGCCCGCTCCGGCGCCATCCCCTGCCGTGGATGCAGCAGTCAAATCGGCAGCGCACCGGGTAATGCTTTTATCATGCGAGCGCAGTGGCGCGGCAGTCCTTGAGCGGCGAACCCTCGGCCAGCCCTGTCGTTCGCCGATCGCCAAGCCTGTATCAAGCGTCAGAACGTGTCGGGTAATGCTCGGGCTCGACTTTTTTTTTGACGGCCATGATAATCAGATACGGCATTTACGAGGAGAGAGCTATGTTGACGCGCATTAGCATGCTGACACGAAAAATAGTGCGTGACCTGGCCAGAAAGCTGCTCTCCCGGCTGCCCGCCAAGCACCAGTCCAAGCCCTTGCGCACCTTGGCCGAAGTCGATTCGAAGCCGAGCCGCAAGGATCGCCTTGAAGGGCTGCGTTCGTTCGCCGACTGCGATCCGGCGCCGAGCGATCGCCTGGTATTGAAAATCGCCGAAACGCAGGAAGAGCTCGAAGCCTGTTACTCGGTTCTTCATGACGCTTACGTCGATAACGGTTTCATGAAGCCCGACCCGTCCGGCATGCGCGTGACGATCTATCATGCCTTGCCGACGACAACGACGCTTTGCGCGAAGTACGATGGCGAGGTGGTTGGAACCGTTTCCCTGATTCGCGAGAGCGCCCTTGGCTTTCCGATGCAGAGGATCTTCGACCTGACCGGCGTGCGTGAGCAGGAGGGCCAGATTGCCGAGGCCTCGGCGCTGGCCATTCGCCGCGATTTCCAGAAAATCGGGGGAATCCTCTTCCCGCTGATGAAGTTTCTGTACGCGTATTGCACGACGTTTTTCGACACCCGGCATATCGTGATCGCCGTCAATCCGAGCCATATCAAGATGTATGAGTCGCTGCTGCTGTTTCGCCGGCTCACGGCGACGACCGTCGAGCACTACGACTTCGTGAACGGGGCACCGGCGATCGGCGCGACGCTCGACCTCAAGGCGCTCCCCGAGCTTTATCTCAAGCACTATGGCACGAAGCCGCCGCGCCGCAATCTGCATGCCTATTTCGTGCAACTCGAGCTGCCGAACATCCAGTTCCCGAGCCGCCGATTTTTTACGACCAACGATCCGGTACTGACGCCCGAACTGCTCGATCACTTCTTCAACGTGCGCACGCGCACTTTCGAGAAGCTCAGCGAACGCAAGAAAGCGCTGTTATATACGATTTACGACCTTCCAGCGTATCGCGCCGTCCTGCCGGTCCCGTTCGCCAAGTCGAACTCGGACGCTCTGGCCAGCGAGGGTTCGCTGCGCCACCACCTGCGTTTCTCCGTCAAGTGCCCAGGGCAGATCACCTACAAAACAGCCGAAGGCGAAAGTGAAAAGATTGCAATTCGCGTCGTCGAGGTATCGGCAGCGGGGTTCCTGGCCGTCGCCCACACGCTGCTGCCGATCAATACCTCGTGCGAAGCGACGATCAAGCTGGGGCAGTCCGAGGTCTCGCACGTCAGCGCCCTTATCGTGTGGGAGAAGCGCAGTGGCGCCAAAGGGCACTACGGCTTCAAACTGGGCCAGCCCGATCTCGCGTGGCGCAAGTTCGTCTCGGCACTCTGTAGCGGAACCATCTATAGCGACCTCGACAATGCGACACGCTTCCTCGAGTCACGCTAGCTGCACGACGGCGACAAAAACCACTCGCAACCGCCGCGCCAGCAGAGGGTCACGGACGTCACCCGCCCGGCTGGCGATACGACGCCAAAAACCTAACAGGTGCAGACGGCCGCCCCAGCGAAGATGTACCACCCTGCGGGCGCAGGTCGACGCGCGAGAAATTTGCATCGTGCGACAATCAGATAAAAGACGACGGCCGGCAAGAGATTTCATCGGCCGGCCTCGGGAGCGCTGGCACGTTCGGCTGCGAGCGGCACCAGAGCAGGCTTCTGCACGGCATCAACAAATCCGATGCGCCTGGCCGGCAATCCGCCCCATATCTCACCGGGCGCGATGCGCGTGAATTTTGCCACCACCGCGCCAGCGGCAACCACGGCGCCCTTCCCGACCGACACGCCCGCCA
>Ga0105047_10017552_pt1 | contig 11150 bp, 7 predicted proteins | sample MAT04_FD_78384 | JGI IMG/M metagenome (GOLD analysis project Ga0105047, IMG submission 78384) | Freshwater microbial communities from Lake Fryxell liftoff mats and glacier meltwater in Antarctica - MAT-04 (megahit assembly) | ecosystem: Environmental > Aquatic > Freshwater > Ice > Liftoff...
CTAGAAGATTGCGTTGCCCGCCGCGTCGCCGGTGGCCGTCACGCGCTCGGCCGCCAGCCGGATCTCTTGGTTCAGCGCGCGATCGCCGTCGGCGAGGCGCGTGCGGCGCTCGGCGATCAACGCCTTGCGATCCTCGAGTTCCTGGAGCTCCGAGTCGCTCTGGTTCCCGCGGTTGCCGGTGAACCGGTTGGCGCCCATGCCCTGTCCCGTGCCCGTGCCCATGCGACCGCCCGAGCCGAAGTAGCCGCCGACGCCGCCCGTCCGGCCCCCCATGCCGCCGCCCCCGCCCCCACCGGAGCCGCCGCCACGACCCCCGCCGCCCCCGCCCCCGCCCCCGCCGCGACCGTATGCGAGCGGCGAGACGGCGACCAGCGCCAGGACGGCCAGCGCCGCGAAGGTGAAGGGCTTACGCATGGGGAAGGCTCCGGCCGAGACCGAGACGGTGGAACATCATCTTAACCCCCCGCCTCCTTCAAGAGTTTCGGGAGATCGTCGTTCAGCTTGCGGACGGCGGCCTGCCGGGACTTTTCGCCCCCCCGGGGGTCGTAGCCATACGTCTTCCCGGCAAGGGCCTTCACGATGTCGATCCCGTACGTCCGAGCGGGGAGGTCCGCGCTGTAGAGGAGGTCGACGACCGCCGGGAGCGCCCGCTTCGGGCCGGCCTTCAACGCGGCGACCGCCGCCGCGCGATCGCCATCGGCGCGCGCCGCGTCGGCGATCACGGTGACGAGTTTCGTCGCGGTCTCCTTGCCGGCCTTGTAGCCGTCCACCAGCGCCACGACGGCGGGGTCGGCGCCCGTGGGCGCGTCGGCCACGATCGGGCGCTCGGTCCGCAGGACCAACTTCTTCGCTGCGAGGTACTTCGGCGCGAGGGTCCCCTCGATCACGACGTCGTCGAGTGTGAGGCTGCTCTGCATCGCGTAGAAGCCCACCTGCATGAGCTTCAGCTTGTTGCCGGGCTCCATGGAGTCGAGCTTCAGGTCGTCCATCGTCATGAAGAGCTTGTCGCCGCGGCGGCCGAAGCCCCACGCGACGGGCTTGCCCGCGACGGGATCGACGGTCGGGCGGCGGAAGTCGAGGTACCGGAACCCCGTGTAGCCGCCCTTCTGCGTGGTGGCGTACTGCTTGCCGAACTTCATCATCCCGGTCTCGCCGCCGGGCTTGTTGTCCCACTTGTGCCAGTAGGTCTCGGCGATCGAGTACGTGGCGTAGTCGTCCACCTGCTCGGGGCTCGACACGAACGAGCCGATGTCCTTCACGCCGTCGGGGATCAGCCGGGCGGTGACGACGACGTCGCCCTCCCACTCCCCGACGTGCCGCGCGCCGACGGCGCCGCGCACGAACAGGCGCCCCTCGGCGACGCCCGTGCTCGTCGTCGGGTCGGGGACCGTGTTGAACGGCTGCCCCACCGGCCAGTCGGCCTCCTGCTCCTTCGACGAGAAGTCGTACCGCAGGCGGACCTTCGTGCCGTCGATGCCGACGACCGCACCCTTGAAGAACTTGTCGAGCGTCACCTCGCCCGCGGCGGTCGCGGGCGCCGCGAGGGGCGCGACGCTGCCCACGCCGAACAGGAGGAACAGGAGGAACAGGAGGAACAAGGCCGCCGACCGTCGTCGCATCCGCACGCAGGACTCCACCGCCCGGCCCGGGCGCGCAGGGAAACCGCCGAGTCTATCCAACGAGGCACGGGTGAGACGTCTCTCCGTAACGGCCGGTTCCCCGGTGGTACCGTTCGCTTGACGGGACGTAGGTCCCGCCGCCGCCCCCCCCCACCTCGACGGGACGGCGAGGCCCGGGGGTCGCTGCCCCCTTGGCGCCGACGCCGCCCCCGGGGAGCCTACGGGGGCGTGCCCACGTCGTCCGCCCCCCCCGCCGCCCCCCGCCCCCCCGCGGCCGTCGACTTGCCCCCGCTCGCGCCGCGCGCGCGCGCACCGCGGGGCCCGCACCGCGTGCTGGTCGTGCGCCTCTCCGCCGTCGGCGACGTGCTCCACGCGCTGCCCGCCGTCCACGCGTTCGCGGTCGCGCGGCCCGACGTCGAGGTGGACTGGCTCGTGGAGGACCGCGCCGCCGCGCTGCTCGACGCCCACCCCGACCTCGCACACGTATACATCGTGCCGCGCGGCCGGTGGGCGCGCGCGGTGCGGCGCCCCCTCGGGTGGCCGGGCGTCGTCGTCGGCGCGGCGCGCTTCGTCGTCGCGCTCCTGCGCCGACGCTACGACGCGGTCGTCGACCTGCAGGGCAACCTGAAGTCGGGCCTGTGGGCGCTGCTGGCCGGCGCGCCGGTGCGCGTGGGCCTCGCGTCCGGCGACGCCCGCGAGGCGAACGGGTTCCTGGTGAACCGCCGCGTCGCCGTGGCGCGCAGCGTCCGCCACCGCGTCGAGCGCGCGCTCCACGTGCTCTCGGCGCTGGCGGGTCGCCCCCTCGCGTTCGTCGGCGGCGGCGTCGCGCCCGTCGCACCCGACGGCGACGCCGCTGCGTGGGTCGAGCGCGCGCTCGCCGAGCGCGGGCTCGCCACGGCGCGGTTCGTGGTGCTCCACCCGGGCACGAGCCGCTTCGGGGCGTTCAAGCGCTGGCCCGCCGCCCGGTTCGCGGCGCTCGCCGACCGCGTGGTCCGCGAGACGGGCGCGGCCGTCGTGCTCACGGCCGCGCCCGGCGAGGAGCCGCTCGTCGAGGCCGTGCGCGCGGCCGCGACGGTGGCGACGACGCCGCTCGTGACGCCGAGCCTCGCGACGCTCGCGGCGCTGCTCGTCCGCGCGCGCGGACTCGTCGCCGCCGACACGGGCCCGTTGCACCTGGCCGCGGGCCTCGACGTCCCGGTGCTCGGGCTCTTCGGCCCGAAGGACGCCGGCGTGTACGGGCCCTACGGCCGCCGCGCGGACGGGACGGCGGGCCCGCTGCCCGTGCTCGTCCGCGACGACGTCGGCTGCCGTCCGTGCCCCGTCCGCTGGTGCCCCGACCCCGTCTGCATGTCGGCCCTCGCTCCCGACGACGTCTTCGCGCACGTCCGCCGCTGGCTCTAGCCCCCGGCGCTACGGGTCGACGTTCCCGCGGAAGACGCGAACGAGGGCGCGGGCCGGGGCGGCGAACAGGAGGGCGGGGAAGCGGCGGCCCGACGACCACGCGCGCACGAGGAGCTGGTCGAGCGTCGTCGCGACGGAGGTGCGGCGCCGCAGCGCGAGCCGCCGCAGCGTCACGCGCCCCGCGGCGTCCACGTCCGCGACCCGCAGGTGGAACGTCGGCGGCGCGAACCAGGCGCCACCCGCGACATCGCCCCCCTCCGCGTTGACGACGTAGCGCACGCCGTCCACGACGGCCTCGGCGTCGTGCGCGAGGTGGCCGCTGACCGCCAGCACCGGAGGGCGGCGCGCGAACACCGCGAGGAGTTCCGCGCACCGCGGCGCGGGCGGGAACCCAGGCTCGAGCATCCGGCGCGGCGGCCGGTGCCCGACGTAGACCCAAGGCCCGTCGTGCGCCGCGACCCGCTCGCCCACCCACGACCACACGTCGGCGTCGAGGGGGTCGAGGCCGTCGTCCACGCCGACGACGAGCAGCGGGCCCACGCGCGCCGTGAAGCGCCGCGGCCCCACGAGCGCCTCGAACCGCGCCCGGCCCTCGTCGCCGGCCGCGTGCCCCGACCGTTCGACGTCGTGGTTGCCCGGCGCGACGAGGAGCGGGACGTCGAGGCCCGCGCGGTCGAACGCCGCGCCGACGAGGCCGTGGTAGGGCGCCTCGCCGTGGCTCGCGAGGTCGCCGCTGCTCACGAGGAGCGTCGCGCCCTCGGCGCGGAGCGCCGCGACGACGGGCCCCGCGACCTCGCGGAGCCCGCGCTGCACGTCGCCGAGGAACGCGATGCGCGTCGGCGCGGAAAGGGTGGGCGGCGCGCGGTTCGCGGTGGCGCGCGGCGGGCCCCGGCGCGCGAGCGCACGCGCGCGGACGAGCGCGAGGCCGAAGACGCACGCCGTTGCGACGTAGGCGCCGACGGCGACGACGGCGACGAGGACGGGCGGGGGCAGCGCGGCGAGCACCGCGCGAGTGTACGGAGCGCCGGACCGCGTCGGCAGCGGCGCCCGGCCGGACCTCGGGTCAGGCGGCCGGCAGGTCCAGCTCGACGCTGCCGCACGCGAGGACCAACACGTCGCCGTGCGCGCCGAGGCGGAGTTCGTGGGTGGCGGTGCGCACGTCGGACAGCCGGAACCGGTCGACGCGGTGCCCGTCGACGAGGGTGCCGTTCGGCGAGAGGTTCTCGACCTCGACGACGTCGGGCGCGACGTAGCTGAGGCGGACGTGCCGGCGGCTCGTGGCGCGGAACGCCAGCGAGGCCTGGATCCGGGCCCGCTCGCCGCCGGCGTCGCGGAGGTAGCGCGGGGTCTTCTTGAGGGAGAGGTCGCAGGTGCGGCTGCGGCCGACGACGACCGACTCGCCGAGGCTGATCTTCAAGGTCTCCCCCTCGATGAGCCCGGCGCGCCCCGCGAGGCGCAGATGGTGGCGGTCGTCGTAGTGAGGTCCGTCGTTGGTGAGTTGGATCATGGTGCCGTGGAGTGCACCCCCGGGCGACGCGCTGCAAGCGCGGGACCGGAAGTCGCCAAGGATCAGACGCCACGACGCAAAGCTGCCTTCCCGCACGAGTTGCGACGGCCGGGCCTCGCGTCCCAGGGGCCGGAGGTCGGCCGGCTCCCGAGCGCCCGCCGCGGGGGCGGTGTGCGATCGCGCTCGGCGGCGCGGCGGAGGCCTACTTCGGCTTCTCGGGGTCGGTCGGCTGACGGGCCGCGAGCCAGGCCTCGCTCACCCGGCCGCGGACCCGGAGGTCGTCGATGACCCCCGACGTGAGGAGCAGGACCTGGAGTTTGCCCGACGGGCGCGCGGCCCGGACGGCGTCGCTCCGGTCGGCCGCGACGAGGACGTCGTCAACATGGAGCTCCGCGCCGCGCTCCGGGTCCCACGCGAGCCGGACGCGGTACGGACGCTCCTGCGTGCGGAACGCGAAGAAACGGCCAGAGAGCTCGCGCTTGACCGCCGGCGAGCTCACCGCGGGCGGGACGAAGCTGCGCCCCTGGTGCGCGTCGTCCCACCCCCAGCGCGCCGGGTCGGCGAGGTCGGTGGCCGCGCGGAACCGGACGCCGCGCCCGTGGCCGTACACGTCGAACTTCGGGGGCGCGGCCTCGTCGGGAAGGCGCGGGACGTCGGGCGGGAACGGGTAGCCCTGCGGGTCGTCGGAGAGCACCGCGACCTGGACGCCGTCGAGGTCGATCGCAAGGGCGAACGGGCTCTCGGGGAAGTAGCGGAACTCGAGGCTGCGCGGCGCCCCCGTCACGAACGGCGAGACGAGCACGATCGGCCGGTCGGCGACGGTCTCGCGGCCGGCGCCGGGGAGGAGGCGCAGCGCGCGGTTCGGCGTGCCGCCGGGCGTGAGCACGCGATCCGGGTCGGCCGGCGCCACTTCGACGCGAGCCCAGCCGGCGACGAACGACGCCTTCAGTGGGGTGTCGTCCTCGAAGCCGAAGACGGCCTCCACGTCGAGGGGATCGCGGCCGCCGACCGCGCTCGAGAGCGTGGCCGACGGCCACGTGCTCGCGAGCACGCCCACCTTGAACTCCTGCTCGATCTGCCGCACCACGCGGCGCAGGTACGCCTCGTTCTCGAGAGCGATCTTCGTCCGGGTCAGGCGGAGCGTCGGCTCGAGCGACGCGTCGAGCAGCACGACGAAGTGGTACTTCGCGCGCGCGTAGCTCTCCGTCGGCCCCTCGGCCATGGCGGCGCGGCCGGCGCGGAAGTGGGTCTCGGCGATCCGCTCGTTCTCGTCGGCCCGGCCGATGCGGACCTCGAGTTCGGCCGCGGCCCACGCGGCCAGCGGCGACGAGCCCTCGACGCCGGCCTCCCGGAACCGGGCGAGGAGGCCCTCGAGCGCGCGCACCGGCCCGTACAGGTCGGGGTCGGACGGGTCGACGCGCGCCAGCGCGAGCACGCCGCGGAGCCACGCCGCCTCGCTGCCCTTGCCCTCGAGGCCGGCGAGGGCGAACAGGTCGTCGTCGGCGATCGCCGCGACGGGACGGCCCTTCACGGGCCACTGGGTGCCCCCGCCGCGGTGCGTCTGGAAGTCGAAGGTCTTCGCCCTCGGGTCGACGGCGAGGACCTCGACGCGGATCTCGGGGTCGGTCACATCGCGGAAGCGGAGCACCGGGAGCCATCGGCTCTCGTCGCTCCCCTTGCGCGACGCGAGGCCCTGGAGCGCCCCCGCCTCGAGGCCGCGCAGCGCCGGCGGGACGCGCTGGAGCTCGGCGAGTGCGGCGGCCACCGACCGGAAGCGTGCGGCGTCGGCCGCCGCGGCCGCGAGAAGCGCCTCGGCGGCCGGCAGGTCGCCGCGGTGGAGGCCATCGACGACACCGCGTGCGAGGTGGGCCAGCGCGCGGCGGGCCGCGGACCGCGCCTGCTGCGTCTCCGAGACGATCTCGTCGCGCAGCTGCCGCGCGTCAAGCGCGAGCTGCGGGTACGCCGCGCCGTGCGCGGTCTCGCGCTTCGCGGCCTCCTCGAATGCCTCGAGGGCCGCCACGGCCTCCTCGACGGCGCCCGCCTTCGCTCGCGCGAACGCTTCGTCGCGCACCGCCACGGCCGCGGCCCCGACCTGGTCGTCGAGCGCGCGGCGCCGCTGGTCGAACGGCGCGGCGACGAGCCGCGCGAGCAGCGCGGACGCGACGACGTGCGGGTCGCCGACGGTCAACGGCTCGCCGAGCTCCGTCGCGGTGGTCGCCGCGACCTCCCGCGCGCGGTCGAGCGCGTGGATCGTCTCCGCGAAGCGCCGCGAGGCCACGCCGTCGGTCACGGCGTCCTCGGACACCTCCGCCAACAACTCGTCGGCCCGCCGCGCGATGCGCCGCGCGGCGAGGCTCGCGCGCTCCGCACGCTCCGCCGCGAGGTCGCGCATCCCGGACTTCGCGAACTGGGCCCCCACCGTCGTCGCCCAGGCCTCCGTCCGCGCCGCGAGGTCCTCGACGTCGCGGGGCGTGCACGGGAACCGGCGCCGGACCTCGAGGCCGAGGGCCGCGTCGCTGGCGGAGACGAGCTGCGCCAGGCGCTGGGCCGCGACCGACCGCGTCAGCCCCTTCGCCTCCTCGTCGTAGAACTTGCGGAGCGCCCCGTGCGCGGCCGCGAACTGGCCGTCCTGCTCGAGGCCGTCCACCTCCGTGCGCACGAGCGCCGTAAACGCGCGGCCGCGGACCTGCTCCTCGCGGAGCCGCTCGCGCTCCCGCACGAGCTCGGCCGTCGCCGGGGAGCCCACGCGGCGGGCGTCGGCGACCAGCCCGTCGAGCACGGCCGCGCGGCGGTCCACGTCGTCGAGGGTGCTCAAGGGGTCGGCCTGGACGCGCAGGATCTCGATGTTGCGCTCGGTGGCCTCGCGCTCGCGCTGGCCCGCGCGCCAGTCGGAGACCCACTTCGCGCCGCCCGCAACCAGGAGGCCGGCCACGACGCCCGACACGACGAGGATCGACGTGCGGCGGACGTGTTTACGGAGGAGGAACGCCTCCCAGTTGCCCGTGAAGCCCGGCGGCAGGATCGACGCGCCCTGCGTCAGGCGATCGACGTCCTCCACCACCTGGGCCGGCGTCGGGTAGCGCAGGGCCGGGTCGCGCAGCATCATCCGCTCGACGAGGTAGCCGGTCTCGGCCGAGATCTCGGGCCGCAGCGTGCGCACGGGCACCGGGACCTCGTAGAGCACCTTCGTGAGGATCTCGGCGAGGGTGGACCCGTCGAAGGGCGGCTTCCCGGCGAGCATGGCGTAGAGCGTGGCGCCGAGGGAGTAGATGTCGCTGCGGGTGTCGGCCTTGCGCGGGTCGAGGGCCTGCTCCGGCGAGATGTACTGCGGCGTGCCCACCGTCGCGCCGTGCTGCGTGAGGCCGAGGTCGATGGGTCCCTTCGCGAGGCCGAGGTCCATGAGCTTCGGCTGGCCGGCGCGCGACATGAGGATGTTGCCGGGCTTCACGTCGCGGTGGACGACGCCCATGCGCCGCGCGCGCTCGAGCGCGTCGGCGAGCCCGCGCGTGATCCGCAGCGCCTCGTCCTCGGGAAGGCGGCCCTCGCGGCGGAGGCGGTCGCGCAGGGTCTCCCCCTCCACGAGTTCCATCACGACGTAGGGGAAGCCGTTGGACTCGCCGGCGTCGAGGGCACGGACGATGTTGGGGTGGTCGAGGCTCGCGAGCATCGCGGCCTCGGCCTTGAGCCGCTCCACCTGCGTCCGGTCGCCCGCGAGGTCGGGCCGGAGGATCTTGACCGCCACCTCGCGGTTGAGCCCCACGTGGAGGGCGCGGTACACGGTGCCCATGGCTCCGCGGCCGAGCACCTCCAGCAGGCGATAGCCGTGGATCTGGCCCGGCCCGCCCTTGTCCGGCTGGATCTTCGCGTAGACGCGTCGCGCCTGGTCCTCGGCGAGGTACCCGCGCTTCACGAGGAGCACCGACAGCCGCTCGTCGAGGTGCAGGTCGTCGGCCATGCGCCGCTGGAGCTCGAGCGCCTCCTTGACCTGCGCGTCGGTGACGAAGCCGGCGGCCACCGCCTCCTGGGCGAACAGGAAGTCGTCATTGGAGGTCATCGCGGGACCTCCACGTCGAAGACGTCGTCGCCCGTGCGGCCGGCCGCGGTCGCCTCGACCCGGCCGCGGTCGCGGAGCAGGTCGAGTCGCGTGAAGTACGGGTAGCGCTCGAGCCACCCGAGGAGGAATCGCAGTTCCTGGTCCGCCGTGTTGGGCGTGCGGCCGCCGGGACCGCCGGTCGCGGCCTTCGGCAGCGCGTCGAGCCCGAACAGCGCGCTCAACTGGTCGTTCAGGCGGTCCACGGCGACGTCGATCGGGTCGCGGGCGGTGAGCGCGGTCGGGTCGTCGAAGGCGGCCTCGAGGCGCGCGCACAGGCCGGGGTCGGGGCCGGCGTCGGGGTTCGTCTCGAGCGCGGCGAGGAACGGGCGGCCGACCTCGCGGACGGCGTCACGAAACGTTCGCCCCTCGCGCTTCGGGTCGTCGAGCAGCCCGGTGCGCGCAGCCTCCACGAGGGCCTGGGCCGCCAGGGGCCGCGCCGCCGGCGACACCCGGCCCGCCAGCAGGGCCCGCACGAGCCCGAGGGCCCCGTGGAAGCGGACGTCCCAGTCGACGCGGCCGTGGGGCAGCTTCCCGCGGTCCTTCAGATAGTCGCGGCACGCCTCGACGCCGGCGTCGGTGCCGTCGGTGCCAGCCACCATGAGCGCGGCCGCGATCACCGGCTCCCGGTAGACCCGCCCCGCGCCCTCGCGGCGGAGCAGGTCCACGAGCCGGCGCCGCGCGGGCGACTGGCGCGGCGCGAAGAGGAGCCCCTGCGCGCAGGCGAGGGCGATCTCGTCGTCGCCCGCGCGCACGGCGACCTCGTAGACCTCGGCAAACGTCTCGACCCGGTCGGCCACGAGCGCCAACGCCGCCCGCGCGAAGATCGCCTCCGCGCCGTCGCGCAGGTCGCGCAGGAGCGTGTTGCGGTCGGGGCGCAGCAGCGCGTCGAGGGCGCGGGCCCGCGCCGCGGCATCGGCAGCGAGCGCCCCCGTGGGCGCCACGCGCACCACCGCGACCGCCCAGCACGCGATGGCGAGCGCCGCGGCGGCGCGCACGCGCCGGTCGTCGTGGCGCAGCGCCTCGCCGAGCGTCCGGTCCTCGTCGCCGGGGAGGAGCCCCGTCGCCACGAGATCCGCCACGCGGGCCTCCGGGCTCGCGGGGAGCGGGACCGACCGGCGCTGGGCTGCGCGCGCCCCCCACACGCCCATGCCGCCGATCTTGCCCAGCGCGAGGGAGGCGGCCGCCGACACGGCGCCGTTCGCGTCGCCGACGGCCTTCAGCAGCGCCGCGTTCGCCTCCACGAGGTCGGCCGCCGCCGCCCCCGCGCCCGCGCGCGTGCCCTCGCGCGAGCCGGGCCCGCGACGCGCGGTCTCGGGGCCGTAGAACGTGCCGAGGGCGAGCGCCGCGAACGCGCGCCGCCACGGGTCGCTCCCTTCGCGCTTGAGCACCGCGGTGAGGGCCGGGATCGCCGGCCAGAGGAACGGCGACGGCCCGTACGTGCGCCGCAGCGCACCCAGGGTCAGGATCGCGTTGCGGACGAGGGTCTCGTTCTGGCCGGCGCGCACGCGCTCGACCAACGGCGGCACCGACCACAGCCCGAACCGCCGCACGAGCACGTCGCGGCCGACGACCGCCTTGCTCACGTCGCCGAAGTGCTTCTCGACGATCTCGTCGATCTGGGCGCGCGCCCGCTCGTCGGGCTCGGCGAAGAACAGCCGCGGCGGCGCCGGTTGCACGTCGTCGCCCGCCGCGGGCGCGCCGCCCCCCGCGAAGGCCGCGCCCACGAGGAGCGCGCCGCGCACCCACGCCGCCCGCCGACGGGGACCGGCACGGCTCACGGGCCCTTCTTCCCGCCCGGAGGGCTCTTCCCGGGCGCCGCGGGGGGCGCCGGCGCGGGCGGAGCGGCCGCGGTGACGTGCGCCCGCCACTGCGCCTCGAGGGCGCGGAAGTCGAAGCCGTACGCGGCGCGGAGCGCTCCTTCCTCGGGGTCGTCGCGGTGCAGCTTCGTCCCGTCCACGAAGGCCTTGAACTTCGTGGGGTCGAGCGTCACGAGGTAGTCCACGACGCTCCACGCCTTCGCGAGGTCGGCGAGCGAGAGGCCGTCGGCCTTCGCCGCCGCCAGCCGCGGCATCGGCGTGTCCTGGCTCGAGAGCGCCGCACCGCGCAGCAGCTCCGGCCACTTCGTGGTGTCCTGCCACACCGTGGGGTCGCCGCCGCCCGGGATGCCCGCGCGGCCGATCGTGAACGCCGAACTGGGCCCCACGCCCCGGAGCTCGAGGTGGTACGCGAGGCCCTCCGTGAGCCACGCGCTGCCGAACCGGAAATTGAACTTGTAGCGGTTCAGCAGGACGTACGTCATGGAGTGCGCGACGGTGCTCTTCAGGACGGCGAGCGTGTTCGGGAAGAGGAACGCGCCGATGGCCGCCTGCGGGTCGGTCCACCAGAACGACTTCATCTTCGACGACGACGTGGCCCACGTCTCGAGGCCCTTCATCTTCTCGATCTCGTTCGCCTTGGCGAATTCGCGCACGAAGCGCGCGTAGCTCGGCGCTTTGTGCGGGACCACCACCTCGACGCGCAGCCCGTCGAG
>Ga0105047_10017553_pt1 | contig 11148 bp, 17 predicted proteins | sample MAT04_FD_78384 | JGI IMG/M metagenome (GOLD analysis project Ga0105047, IMG submission 78384) | Freshwater microbial communities from Lake Fryxell liftoff mats and glacier meltwater in Antarctica - MAT-04 (megahit assembly) | ecosystem: Environmental > Aquatic > Freshwater > Ice > Liftoff...
CAGGAGTACCCGCCGCCACACTTGATCGCCGACATCGAGGGCCCTCACCCCGTCGGACAGTCGGGCTTTGGCTGCCGGCTCCATCTGGCTTCCTATGCAGCCTGATCTTCCGGAACGCCCTTAGCGGGTGACGAGACGCCACTACCCTTTTGCAAGCCGTCCTTCCATCGCCGGAAGTGCGAACCGCCCGCGAGCTGCCCGGCGTTTCGGTGAGCAGCGGCCATTTCGAGACCGTCCAATAAGTGGAAGGCAAGAACGTTCTGTGCGTATTGGGAGGCGACAGCCCCATGCACAGATTGGAACGGGCCAAAAAACTCGCGGCAAACCGGCGATTTGCTGAACTCTCTCGCGAAGCTTGCCCTGCCTGTCAGGCATGCAAGAGACAGGAAGACTTTCGGTCGGGTCGCGGAGTTTGCTGCTAAGAGAATCTCTCCCAACTGTTTACCCGTAACTCGTTCCTCGCGGTCGGTGAAGCGGAGACTGTCGTGAGCGCCGTGACCAAGAAAAATCACATGGCTCGCTGCATCAGCATTCTTGGCCCATAAGAACTCAAGCTCGCTGACCTTACGGATCTTCCAGTAGTGAATCACCGCATCCTCGACGAGCAACCTCATGAACTGCAGAACGCTCTTCGCGAGCGGGTCGAGCAAGATATTTTCGGTCTCGAAGTCACCTATCCAGATGAGAACAAATCCGAGCTTGTCCGTATGAACGCTCCGAGAAGCCACTGAGATGGCGTTGCCGTCCGCGTCGTTTTCGTCAATCGTCACCTTGCGCCCCGTTAGACCGGTAACTGTCCTCCGGGTTAAGGCATAAGGCCTGTTTTCAGGGTTTGGTAAGCGCGAGGAGGACACAAACACGCTGTCCCCTACCTGATATTTAGTCGTCATATCTGATAGTTGCATTGAGAGGACCCGCTAGTAATGAGCACACTCCAGGACGGTGGACGAGGGGTTCCGGAAGCTCGAAAACACGGCCCTGGCTTGTCTGCGAGCGGCACTCCAGGTTCCAAACGCCGCACACGGTCGCGAGTCCGGATCTGAACCCGAGGGTTCCTCCGCTGGCAGGGTGTCGAACGGCAACTGCCGGACTAGAACCGGACCACGACAGTGCGCTCCGGAGGTTCCCATTATGGAATGAAGCATCCAACGGGGCTCACGAACACACCCGGCGAATGCCGGGCGAGCCAATCGAGATTTCCGGTAAGCCATGGTGAGGAAATACAATCACCACAGGCCCCACGCCGGAATCGGCGGCGCCGCACCAATCAGCAGATTGACCAACCTGCCTGGGCAGCACAGCTAGCGCGGGGTCATTTTCGAGCTGCTTCGTGCACCTCCGGCAATGTTCACGTGCCACGCGCGCCACAGGGGCGCGATCGCCACTTGCGCAGACTCCGCTAAAACGTACAATTTAGCTGTGATGACGATACCCGCCACGCGCGCGCGGCAGCAGTGGGCTCAAACGCTCGACGCAGCGAAGAAGGCTCCGGTGACGATCACCGAGCACGGCCGCGAAACGGTGGTCCTCATGGACGTCGAGCTCAGCCGGCGGGCGCTCCAAGCCCTGGAAGATGCCGAGGACGCCCGGGAGGCGGCCGAGATCCTTTCCCGGATCGATTCGGGCCAGGAGCGCACCTACACGATGGCCGAGGTCGCCGCCGAGCTGGGCATCACGCTTGATTGATCGCTGGGAGGTTCTCTGGTCAGAGACTGCCCTGAAGGCGATGCGGAAGCTCGACAAGACGACCCGCGAGCGGATCGTGAAGGCAGCCCAGCTGCTCAGCAGCAACCCACACCCTCCGGCATCAAAGCATCTCGCCGGGGCAGCAAGCACCTTCCGCATCCGCACCGATGACTGGCGGCTGCTCTATACCGTCCGCGACAGTGAGCTGATCGTGATGATCGTGCAGGTCGGCCACCTGAACGAGATCCACAAGCGCCGCTGAGCCGGGCCGCGAGAGGGCCGGCTACCCCATGGAAGCCGCCGAGCCGCTGCACGCTAAATACGGCCGTCTGCCCGCGTGCACCCGGCTAGTCCGAACCGCACTCCGACAGCATCGCGTTCAGCTCGCCCCCCTCGGCTTGAGCGCGGACATCGCCGGCGTACTCGGTAGTGGGAATGACCCCTACGGCTCCGGCATCGATTTCAGGACATTGGGCAACGACAGTCCACTGCCCCTGAGGCTGCCCGTCGTTGTACATCGGCGGGAGGTCAAGAACCGGAGTCGACAGATCGTAAATCTTGATGGCGTCGGGGAGCTCGGGGCGAGCATCCAGGAGCGTCAACCCGACCACGGAGACAGGCGACGGCTCCGGATTGGGTGCAGCCGTGCACGCCGTGAGCCCGCCCACCACGCTGACAGACGCCGCCACGAGGCCGAGGCCCACCCGAAGGCGAGCCCCAACCGTTCTAGGTTCTACAGGCGACAATAGATGCCGCCGGTCGGGTTGAATGCGTACAGCCAGTTCGTGTACGACGCGGACGCCGTGGTGCGGGTGACGATCCGGTAGGTGAGCCGGGTCCCGTAGGGGTATGCGGACCAGATTTGTCCGGGCTGCATCGGCGGCGACGTGCAGGCGACGGTCACCGATTTGCTGGCCGAGTCACTGATGTTGAGTGACGCGGCGACGAAGGTGCGGGAGAGGTTCATCCCGAGCTGGATGTCGCGACTGACCGTCGTGCTCTTCGAGAGGGTGCACGTCGCGCCCGCCGTCCCGACGCCGCAGTACGTGATTCGTTTGTGGTAGCCGATGTTGTTGTACTGCCGGGAGATGTCGACGACGCTCGTCACTGAACCGCCGGTCGCGTTCGTCCCGAGCAGCGGGTCGTCGGCGGCGTGTGCCGCACCGACACCCCGAGCGACCTTATCGTCGCGATAAGAGCTGCTCCAGCCAGGATGCGACTCTGCAAAGCGCCCATGCCTACTCCGTCCCTTGTCGAAGAAAACTTGCGATTCTGCACAACGTATCCGGTCCTGCCCACTAGGACAACGGTCGATATGGATGTGCGCGGACACCCTTGACTCACCCCGATAGCGCCGGCGAATCACCCCGCCCAGACCAAAGCCAGCCAGTGGGTACGCGCACGCACGCGACGAAACAAATACACCCGAGTCGGTCAGCTGAATCGTCGGCCCCGACCAGTCGAACTCGACCGTCCGCCCGGCCCTGTGACCCACCCGGGACGGCGCTCCCGTGACCAACGTATGCGCCGCACCATTTAGTCAGCTATTGCCACGAACTCGTCTTCTCTGGGGAGCGCATCCAGCGGGCGACCCATTCACTGCGCGGCCCGGCCGTGATAGCGTTTCTTACGACCCATCAACATGGAAGAAGCGTAAGATGCCAAAGCCCACATCGCGTCCCGAAGAAGAGGTGCGTCGCGCGCTCGAAGTCCTGGCGGCCGCGAATCCCGCGGTGCTTGATCAGGTCTTCTCGTCCGTGCAGTCTCAATTCGGGAGCACCGCCGCAGTCCTGCGCAACGTGCTTGTCTATCGGGGCGCCGTGGACTCGCTGCAACGAGCGATGGTTACGCTTCCCACCGTGGTCGACCCTGCCACTGCGCGCGCGGTGCAAGCCACCGAGAACGTGTGGCGGCGTGTGGAGGGTGAGTTCGGGCTGTTGTCCTCGTCTGAGGTCAGTGCCCTTCTGGGTGCGAGCAACGCGAACCGGGCGTTCACCTCGGAGCTTCGCAAGCGCGGGGAGTTGCTCGCCGCGCAGCGGAAGAACGGCTACGTCTTCCCTGGCTTCCAGTTCGACCACGAAGCCGGCGCAGTGCGTCTCTGGGTCGCGCCGCTGTTGTCGCTGGCACAGGGCAACGAGCGATCCGCCCCTGACGTGATCATGTGGATGATGTCGCCGACCACCTACTTCGATGGCGATCGACCCGCGGACCACGTCGGCGAGGCGCAGCGTTTGCTGAGCGTCGCCGAGAGGGCGTGGGGCAGCACGTGGTGACGGGCGCTGCGTGGTAACGGGCGCTGAGTGGTGACGGGCGCTGGGAACGTCCCTGTGCCTCCTGTACCTTTCGATGCACTCACGCACGTGCTCGCGACGGGTAGCACTCTTCGCCGAGTCCATCACTCGAAGCGCGGGGCGAACATGTTCAATCCAGGCCACGGAGGCCCAACCCGATTCGCACCGATCGTTACTGCGGCAGGGTCAGCCCCGACCCTGTACGCGGCGCAGAGTGCCGAGGCGGCGGTGTGCGAGACGATCCTGCACGACGTACCGCTTACCGGCGGATCTCTGGCGCTCGGTGCGTACGCTTCGCACTTTGACACCTCACTCGAGGTGCAGCGCGATCTCCGGCTGGCAAAGCTGATGGGCGACGGGCTTCGCCGGCTCAGCGTCACACCACAACAACTCACGGCCACGAACGGCGATGTCTACGAACGGACCGTGCTGTGGGCAGAGGCTGCGCACACGGCCGGGTTCGACGGAATTGCCTGGATGAGCGCGCGAGACAACACGGCGGCCGCGTATGTGTTCTTCGGAGATAGGGTCGCGCAGACCGATCTCGCGATCACAACTGACGGGATCGGCCCATTCGCCCCCGGCACCAGAGGCTTCAGCTGGCTGTCGGGCTACTGCGCTCGAGTCGGAGTCGAACTGCTCGTCGCCTGACCGTGCGTGCGGGGGAAGCCTCGACTCCTGCCGCCGCTGCGAACGCCCGTGCTATCTGTCGCCGTGAACCCAAAGATCAACCGGGCTGCCAAATAAAGTGTCGCCGCCGTTGTCCAAATAAGTTGTCGCTGCGCGCAGATCCGGGCGAACAAGCGAACGCAGAGCCCAGGCTCGGTATAGCCTCGCGGCCCTGGCGACAGATTATGTGGGCGAGCGACACTTTATTTGGCAGCCCCGACACGCTCACATCCCTTTTATCGACTCACCCTCATCTCACTTCAAGGGTGCGGTATTCTGTACCCGATAATCGCAGTTATCCGCACTAAAACTCACACTTTCTGCCGATCCTGCAAACGGTTGAGGCGCGGGTGATGGCTCTCTATGGCCCGTAACTGCCCGATGACCAGGGGATTGTCGGTACTTCACATGGATCGCGCGGATGACAGGCTGTCGCTGTAGGGCGCGGTTCGACGCAGGTGCGAAGGGCCGTTTGACCGGGGATTTTAGAGATGCGATTGCGACACTCGCAGTCTGTGTGCGAAACTCGCGATAGCAGGGGCTGCCTCGACAGGCGTGATTCTGCACCAGACAGCTGCCGCCGGCGCGTGGCTCTTCGAGGTCAGGAGACGTGAATGGTGCCCGAAGGCGACAACGTGCTGTTTAGTATCGGGGTTATTGTCGGTGTTACGTTTTGGACGCTTTTCGGGATTGGCTTGGTATGGCGAATCGTTTCACTGATTGTGCGCCGCCGTTCCGGTGAGCTCAAAAAACGGGTTGTCGCGCCTCTTGTCTCGTCCGTCGCCGTCCAATCCGAGTTCTTCGGCTGGAAGCCGCAGACGACCGAGGACCTTCGTCCGTACCCGTCTTTGCTCGAGCAGCACCCCGACGCGGAGCAGGTCCGGAAGGTCTGAGCTCCACCGCCTGTGTATGACGGTCGTGTGGCCCGGTCGTGTCATCGCGCGTTGCCACAGGCGCCGGGACGCCAAGCGGACTGGTTTTGCGGCTCTTCGTCCATTGCCGCGGCAACCCACTCCGATCGAATTCGGACGGCATCCTAGAGGCACGCCCCGACAAGTCGCGCTTACCCCAGCTGGCCAATCCAGGGATGCCCGGGGGGCGTTATTTAGCGCTGCTCGCAACGTTAGTGAAGAAGCGGGTAACGTGAATCCCCATCATTCGGTCCTGGCCTGGGGCCTTCTGCTCGCGGCTCAGGCCAGAGAGTCCAACGCCGGCCGTCCGGTGAGCGCGTGCATCGTGCGAGTGGACATCTAGGGATCGCTGAGCGTGAGATCCGCCAACTTCCCGAGCTACCCAATGCCGGCGGCTCGGTCTAGTATCCGATGTGCGTGGCCGGACGCTTGAACGCGGGAGCGACATGGGCACGAGCAAACGGTATGCAGAGCAAGTTGATCGGCGAATGGGGGAGCGGGCTGACGAGGCGGCTATTCGAGGCGAACCGCCCACGTCGCTGACGGCTGCGGAGCTAGAGCTGGATTCACTCCCGCTTACCAAGACGCCGAAACCGCAACAGGTGCGCGCGTGGGTCCGATACGGGACAGTGGCCTTGAAGGTGTCAGCACGAGCCGTGGCCTGGACCCCTCGCGCGGTCGCTCTCGAGTGGGATTCGCCGTCGGGCAAGGTCGACCGGGCATGGGTTTGGGCGAGCGCTGTCGAGGCTATTGAAGCCAGCGAACTGAGCCGGGGCGGATGAGTGTGCGGCCACCGATCGTGCATCCTTAGCCACACGGAGTGACGCAGATCGGCAAGGGAACGGACCACGATCGACGGTCGCTGGACCGTACCTGGAGCGTCGCGGCACTACCCGTTTCCGCCCGACTTGTTGACTGGTTCGATCAGGTGCGCTCCGATACTCTTCGTGGGGAGTGGTGCGACTTCGTATACCTGCAGCGACCGCGCGATCGGAAGCGCCGCCTGCACGGCAGCGGCCACGAACTCCTTAGACCCGTCCTCGTCTGGGTCCAGCCACTGGTCCCACCAGTCCTCCGGGAGCATGACGGGGTTCCGGTCATGGATGTGCAGCAGCTCGTCGACCGCGTCGGACGTGAGAATCGTCGCGGTGAGGGTCCACTCGTCAGGGTCACCGTCCGGCTTCGACCGGTCTCTCCACCAGGAGTACAGGCCGGCGAGCATGAGCGGAGCACCGGAAGGATCACGGATGAAGAGCGGAATCTTCTTCCCGTTGGCGAACGTCTGCCATTCGTAGTACCCGGTCGCGGGGATGATCGCGCGGTGGGACTTCACCGGGCCCCGCCAAGTCGCCTTCTCGGTAAGCGTCTCGGAGCGGGCGTTGAAGGTGGGGAACTTCGTCCTCAGCTCCTTCGACCAGTGAGGGGTCAGTGACCACCTGGCCGGCTCAAGTCGACGCACAACGTCTTCGCCGCCCTTTGCGGAGTCGAGCAGCACGGGAATTGTCTGCGTCGGCTTGATATTCCAGCCGGGCCGCCAGTCGCGAAAATCTCCGCCCTCGGCCACGAACTCTGTGATCAGTTCATCAGTTTCCTTGTCCATCGCGAATCTTCCGCACATGGCTCGAATCTAGCCGGGCTACACCCGCTAAGTCGGAGACCGGCCGAGCCTAGGCTACGACTTCAGCCGATCGTCGAATCTTGCGCGGTCGCCGCATGAGACCATTCGCGGGCGCCACCGGCAGCAGCTGAAACAATGCGCGCTTCCCGGGTGGGTCGATCAAACCAGCCTCCGTATCTCGCTGGTCTGACCCGGTTCGGCCGCGACACCGCAACCGAGCCTGGGCGTTGACTACTGATTTACTGTCTGAATGGCATCCGTATCGAGCTCACCCTCCGGATACAACGCTGATTTCCTAGGCACCCGTGTGCCGCTTCCGTTTTCGGCGGTGCCGAGTTCGACTCGCGAACTTCCGTATACACATTTCACTGTCCTATTGGACACCGTTCGACGACTTGCGTGCGTGACGGCGGTCAATGTTGACGGTGATCTGCTGCGTGACGTCGACCGGGCAGACGACTGGTACCTCGACCCTCGCGTCCCCCAGGACGAACAGACCGGCGCGGCGGTCTATGCCAGGAACGACCTCGACCGTGGACATCTAGTCCGGCGCCGCGACCCCGTCTGGGGCGATGCCACGACGGCGCGACGAGCGAACAGCGATACCTTCGCCTACACGAACGCTGCCCCGCAAGCTAGTAGCTTCAATCAGTCACGAGAGCTCTGGCTCGGACTAGAGGACCACGTACTCACCTATGCGCGAACGAATTCGCACCGCATCAGCGTCTTCACGGCGCCTGTACTCGCGGTCGATGACCCGGTGTATCGCGGCGTGGGTATCCCTCAGATGTTCTGGAAGATCGCTGCGTGGACGACGGCCGTAGAAGATTCCCCGGTCCTACATGCTGCCGGCTTCATCCTCGATCAGAGCCCGCAGCTCGCGGATCTCGATCTCGACGAGGCCCGCAACCAAGCGCTCGCGGGCGGCAATCCGCCGCCTCTCGGCCCGTACCGCACTTATCAGGTGCCGATCGGGGACATCGCCGAGATCACAAGCCTGAACTTTGGCGCACTGTCCGAGGCAGACGTCCTTGCGCCGGTTCAAGCCTTCCGAGAAGGCACCGGCCGTCGACAGCGCTGGACGGAACTGACCCACGCTTCGCAAGTTCACCTCTAGCAGGCAGCTGATCTGCCAGACCTTTGAGCACGAGCGCGTTGAAGCGACTGCGGCGTCGAGCCATGAACTGAAGGTGAGACGTTGCTGACGATCAATCGGCGTGTTGGTGACCGCGACCTGTCCGTCACCGCAACTCATTCATCGCGAAGGCTGATTTTGATGTCCTCTGCGGCGCACGCGTTTACGACCCGTATAGCGTTCTTGTCGTAGTCGTCTCGGAGTTTGGATTCGAAGAGCTCGCGCGGGAACCGCGCGCTGGCGGTGAAAAGCCCGGATCGTCGGTCAAGCCATCGGGGCTTCATCGTGCAGGTCTCAGACCTGCTTGACCCTCTCCTCGAACTCCTCGGTGACCCGCTTGTCGTGGATTACCCGCGGGTTCTGGGTGACGAACACCACCCGCTCCCAGTAGTTCAGGTCCGACAGCAGCGGGTGGTCTTTCCACGCACCGGCGGACGCCAGCGCCATGCCAGCGAGGGCGGCGAACGGAATGACCAGGCCGGCGCCGGATTCGGGGTAGTAGGTGATCAGCACGTACGCGGCAAAGGCCATGGCGCGGGCTGCCGCCTTTTTGCTGTCCGCACAATCTCCGGCCGGCGAATCTGAGCACAACCCATGGACAGGAGGCGCATGCCACCGCTAAGTTCCGGTCACAGCTGATCTCCGCTCGATTGTTAGCGTGGCCCGGCTTGTCTTGCACCATCACCTGCCAGAAGGAGAATTGTGTTGAGAACCCGCATGACCGCTGCTGTTGCGGCGGGATCTTTGATCGTGTCGCTGCTCGCAGCGTCGCCCGCCGCGGCGGCCCGCCCCTTGGGTGGCGGTGACCCTGCGCTGCAGCCGTGTGTCGACTTGGCCGTCGAGACCGGTATCCGGGAGTGGGTGTGCACCGGGGAGGGCCTCTTCCAGTCCAAGGACGCGAAGGGGAAGAAATCGGAGATGTTCACTGCGGTCGCCCCGATCGCTGTCGAGTCGGAGCTCACCCCGTCAAAACTGTCATCGACCGCGAAAGGTGGGGACTCCTACGACACGTGGTGTGAGTACGGCACCGTCTGCAGTCGGGACATCAGCGACTACGTCAGCGAGACGAAGGGAAACGCAGCCTACGGAAACCAGAACGGGGTGATTGGCTCCTACGACGCTATCGTCCGCACAGCGTTGAACGGACGGCAGGCACAGTGGAGGGTGACCCTCATCTGGGATTCCGGGCCGACGCTGAAGTTCGCCAACCCGGACATGCTGTGCTTCGAGAAAAGGTCCCCGTTCAACGGAATCTGCGGCACGCATGATGTGACAACCGCCTCATCGATCACCCTGTCTTCATCGTCGTACCGCTGGACTTCGAACACGATCTACGGGAACCGGCTTGTGAACAGCAACCCGTACTACGCACAGTTCGCCACCCGGTTCACTCCAACTGGATATCCGGCGTACACCGCCAGCCGCCTGACGACAAGGACGTTCACCTGCTACGGAACGTTGAACGATCGGTGCGTTTTCTAGCTAGTCTCGACCCCGAGGGCATCGACGCCCTCGGGTCGCCCGTTTTCCGAGAAGATCGAGGGACATGAACGCTACAAAATGGGATGCTGCTGCGGAGTACACAGGCGCTGACGATTGGATCGCGATGACAGAAATCGGTCTGGACTACCTCGTCGCCTATCACGCGCCGGACGGCAACCTTGCCCGTTCCCCGCTGCCGCCGGAGCTGCGTACTGGCAGGCACGGAATGCCGCTCGGCGACTCTGACCGGGAGACTCTGGATGAGGACACCGACCAGTATCTGGCCGACGCGGGAGTCCCGGCTCCGCCGCGAGATTTCCGCTGGTATGTGCGTCGGCCGCACCGGATGACGGACAAGCAGTTCTTCGACAGAATGTACTCTGCTGTCCACGCGGACTGGCCTGACGACAACCGCCCGAACCATCACTTGCTGCCACTCGAGCGGGCGTACGTCGACCTGTACTCTGACGACGTTTGACCCGTTCCCTGCTGTGTGCCGCGCATGTACCGGGCGCGATCTTCTGCTCCGTCGCCATCCTGCTCTCTGTCGCGGAAGGCAACGCGAACGTGCAGGCGAAAGCGGACTGGCACTCGTCGGTCGCCGATTGGGCGGGCGAGGAGTACGCGGTGACGGCTGGCGCCGACGGCCTCAACCGCGTTTATGGGGGCCGCGACGGTCGTGAGTACCGCGGTCGAGTGATCGTTGACGGGACCGTTCAAAACGTGGAGCTGATCTTCGTCGACTCCCAGCCGGTGCTCATCGAGGCGTCCTCCGGCGACGACGCGTACGTGGAACTGCGCCGCACGAACTGAGCATCGGCTGGCAGCTGCGCGCCTGCGGTTCGGCGAACACCTCCCACCTACCTCTAAGGATCCACTGTGCTGAACGTGTCCGCCGCCGTCCCTGTCCGTCCGGAGCGGCATGGGCCGTCGTAGTAGCGGGCTACCGACGGCCTCCCTGTGGTTGGCCCTGGCTGCTGCGAGTGACCTGTCATTGTCGGCACGTGCTGTAGCGGAGATTTGTCGGGGATCGGACCGGATTCGCGCAGTCTGTGCACGTGCGGGAGCACCGTACGCATCTGCTGGTGTCTGGCTGAAGCACGAGCGCACCGCCGCAGTTGGGGCACTGAGCTAGCGCGGGGTCATTTTCGAGCTGCTTCGTGCACCTCCAGCAATGTTCACGCGCCACGCGTGCCACAGGGGCGCCGCAGCGTGCGCAGTCACAGACTCGCTTGCCCACGGCCGGGTACCACCGTGCGCCATTGTTGGTGGCGTCAGCGCGCAGCGCGACGGATTCGCGGCGAAGCCCTACACTCGGGTTCATGAGCCAGAGTGTTGCACGGCCAGCGCCCGGAA
>Ga0105047_10017554_pt1 | contig 11148 bp, 9 predicted proteins | sample MAT04_FD_78384 | JGI IMG/M metagenome (GOLD analysis project Ga0105047, IMG submission 78384) | Freshwater microbial communities from Lake Fryxell liftoff mats and glacier meltwater in Antarctica - MAT-04 (megahit assembly) | ecosystem: Environmental > Aquatic > Freshwater > Ice > Liftoff...
CGCTGACGGGGCGTAAAGCCGCCGTCAGGGTTTCTCTAACGTTTCTCACAACCGCTGACGGGGCGTAAAGCCGCCGTCAGGGGTTCTTCAACGTTTCTCACAACCGCTGACGGGGCGTAAAGCCGCCGTCAGGGGTTCTCTAACGTTTCTCACAACCGCTGACGGGGCGTAAAGCCGCCGTCAGGGTTTCTTCGACGCTTCATAAAACCGCTGACGGGGCGTAAAGCCGCCGTCAGGGGTTCTTCGACGTTTCATAAAACCGCTGACGGGGCGTAAAGCCGCCGTCAGGGTTTCTTCAACGTTTCATAAAACCGCTGACGAGGCGTAAAGCCGCCGTCAGGGTTTCTTCGACGTTTCATAAAACCGCTGACGGGGCGTAAAGCCGCCGTCAGGGTTTCTCTAACGTTTCTCATAACCGCTAACGGGGCGTAAATCTGCCGTCAGGGTTTCTTCGACGTTTCATAAAACCGCTGACGGGGCGTAAAGCCGCCGTCAGGGTTTCTTCGACGTTTCATAAAACCGCTGACGGGGCGTAAAGCCGCCGTCAGGGGTTCTAAACAATCTAATTATTAACCCATCATTAGCATGTTTATCTCTTACTTTGTAGTCTTAAATAAAAAAGTACTTATGAAAAAATTTATTCTCTTGGTTATGATGTCTGTGGGTGCACAACATATTTTTGCGCAAGGCATTTTCGATAAATTAAAAAAAGCTACAACAAGTAAAGACAGCAGCAAAAACATTTTATCGTCTATTAAAAGCGGAGGCGCCGGTAAAGGATTAACGAACGATGATATAGTAAGTGGTTTAAGGGAAGCGCTAAGAGTAGCTACAGACAGTACTTCCAAAACATTAGGCTCGGCCGGTGGATATTTTAAAAATGAAGCTATTAAAATAATAATGCCCGCCGAAGCTTTAAAAGCTGAAAAATCTTTACGTAGCATGGGCGCAGGTGCATTAGTAGATAAAGCTATTTTATCTATGAACAGTGCAGCAGAAAATGCAGCCGGGCAGGTTGGAGCCATATTTCTTACAGCCATAAAACAAATGACGCTTACAGATGGATTAAACATTTTAAGAGGTAACGACCATGCAGCAACCGATTTTTTAAAAAGGACAACTACTGCAACGCTCATCGAAAGAATGCGCCCAGTAATTGAATTATCTTTAAAACAGGTAAATGCTGATAAATACTGGAATCAGGTATTTTCAAAATACAATATGTTTTCTCAACAAAAGGTAGAGACAGATTTGAGCAATTATGTAACAGGCAAAGCATTGGAAGGAATGTTTTACAACATTAGTTTGCAGGAAGAAAAAATACGTAAAGACCCAGCGGCACAGGTAACAGATATTTTGAAGAAGGTTTTTGCCAAGTAATTACTTATACAATATGCACTACATAATTTTAATATTTAAATGCTAAAATTATCGTTGATCATAGGGATATGTTTTATTACAAGTTCACTATCAGCTCAAATGGATAGCGACTATTTTAAATGTCATTCAGTATTGAAAGAATTAATAACAAGTTTTGATTCATTAATATTAGAACCGAAAGAATTTACAATTCAATATGAGAAGGTTCAAAAAGAATTTGGAGATTGTATAAAAAAATATAAAGTACCTGACTTTAAAGCTAGAACTATAAAAAACGATTCGATTTCGTTATCGAGTTTTGAAAATAAGGTTGTTGTAATTAATTTCTGGAATGTAGACTGTCCGCCTTGTTTGGTAGAGCTTCCTATACTTAATAACATTGCAGGCGATTTTCAGAAGACAGAAGTGATTTTTATTAGTATAAGTAACAACTACTTGAGGGAAAACGTAAAAAAATTTGTGTCAAACTTGATTACAATTGAAAATGCAACTGAAATTTCTAATCTCTTTGGAGTTTTGAGCTATCCACAGAAATTAGTTTTAAGAAAAAATCATTTTGTGCAACATTTATTTTTTGGAATCAACACTAAAAATATTGAAGGTTTCGAAAATGAAATTAAAATAGCAATTGATAGGGCTATGAGTGAGTAGCTTAATTTTCTAAAAAAACAGCCTATCCGTTAAATTATAGCATTCTATAACTTAGATACTTAATTTCAGATATTAGTTATTATGTCTTTTGTTATGTCTTCTAGAATTTAATTAAACAAATTACTTCTATTCAACTTTTGTAATTTTTATAATGTTTGTTGGTAAATGCATTGCAACCGGCGTGCTTCCTGTATTCACAACTATATCATCTTTTTTTACAAATCCTCTTTGTTTAAGAATATCTATCTGGTCAAAAATAATATCATCTAAACTTTCCTCTTCCCCATAATAAAAGGCACGAACACCCCAACTTAAACTTAGCTGGCTGATCAATGTTTTTTCTTTACTAAAAATATATAATGGAGATTTTGGACGGTAGCTGCTCAGCATGAATGCAGTATATCCACTTTGGGTCATGCCAATTAACGCAGTTGCCTGTCCATCTTTTGCCAATTTACATGCGCTATAACAAATAGCATCGCTTACAAAAGAAGGAGAGTGTGGTTGTGGGGTAAGAATATCATCACGGTCATAATCGTATACCGTTTTTTCTACTTCCATTATTATTTTACTCATGGTTTCTACTACTAGAGTTGGGTAAAGGCCAGTGGCAGTTTCCCCACTAAGCATTACAGCATCTGCACCTTCTAACACAGCATTGGCTACATCACTTACTTCACTTCTGTTTGGTTTTGTTCGGTCGAGCATGCTTTCCATCATTTGTGTAGCTACAATTACTGGTTTTGCACGGTGCATGCATTTTCTAATAATATCTTTTTGTACCACAGGTACTTGTTCAATTGGTATTTCAACACCAAGATCCCCGCGGGCTACCATCACTGCATCACTTTCCACAATTATATCTCTTAAGTTTTTTAAAGCTTCCGGCATTTCTATTTTTGCAATTACTTTAATTTTGCTTTCGTTTGCTTTTAAAATCTTTTTCAGGTTAATAATATCTTCCGCTTTTCTTACAAATGATAGGGCAACCCAGTCCAGTTTATGTGCTATAATAAATTCAAGGTCTTCAAAATCTTTTTCTGTCATAGATGGCATGGTAAGCACACTATCCGGTAGGTTTACCCCTTTTTTTGGTGTAAGCACACCACCAAGTGTTACCCTCATCAATACTTCTTTATCATTTAAAATTTCTACTACACTCAGTTCCATCTTGCCATCATCTAAAAAAATACGTTCCCCTACTTTTACATCTGTGGTAAGATTGGGATACGACACATAAATTTTTTGATTTGTACCCACCATTTTCTCAATGGTAAAAATAAATTCATCGCCTTCTTTTAAAATTAGTTTGCCATTTTCCAACTCTCCAACACGCAATTTCGGCCCCTGTAAATCGCCCAATATGGCAATATTGTAAGGTTCTTCTTTAATAATTTTTCTTATGCTGTTTATTACCGTCAATTTATCTTCATGCGAGCCATGAGAAAAATTTAACCTAAACACATTTACACCAGCCTGCACCAGAGATAGTAATTTTTCATACGTATCGCAGGCCGGCCCAACAGTGGCTACAATTTTTGTTCTTTTTTGAGAATGCGCTATACCGGCTTCCTTGTTCATTTTTGTGTGCAGGTACTTTTCTATATTTTTAGCCATTATATTATTTTCAGTTTATTAAAAATTTCTTGTTAGAAATGTTGGTTGTTTGTTCTTTATCCGTTTGTTGGTTGTGGTTTAAAGGTTGCTATTACAACAAAGTTTTAATTGTAAAAGTACCCAATGAAAAACTAGAAACGTGCTCATTCTACGTCGCCAAAATTTTTACAATCTTCATCCATTCCTCACTTATGCGTTGTTTCTTTTTTACTGCCTCATCAAGCGGAGTATAATTCATTTTGTTATTTACAATACCAATAAAAACATTAAATTTTTCTTCCATGAAACATTCAATAGCATGATAACCCATTCTACTGGCAATAACCCTATCAAAACAACTTGGTGCACCACCCCTTTGTATATGGCCTAAAATGCAAACCCTTAGATCCTGATCTGGTATTTCTTTTTTTATATGCTTTGCCAATTCATCTGCGCCACCAAATTCTTCTCCTTCTGCCACCACAATCATATTTACCAGTTTTTTTCTTCTTTGTTTTTCTTTTAAAGACGAAATTAAATCAATGTAACTGGTTTTCTTTTCTGGTATCAAAATATGTTCTGCCCCTGTAGATATTCCGCTGTGCAATGCAATATAACCTGCATCTCTACCCATCACTTCTATAACAAAAAGCCTATCGTGTGCATCTGCTGTATCTCTAATTTTATCAATGGCTTCTACGGCTGTGTTTACCGCAGTATCAAAACCAATCGTAAAATCGGTACCAGCAATATCTTTATCAATGGTGCCAGGCAAACCAATGCAGGGAATATCATACTCATTGCTAAAAATCTGTGCGCCTCTAAAACTTCCATCTCCGCCAATTATTACCAAACCTTCTATTCCAAACTTTTTTAGGTTTGAATATGCTTTTGCTCTTCCTTCCGGTGTAAGAAATTCATTCGATCTGCTGGTTTTTAAAATCGTACCGCCACGTTGTATAATGTTTGCAACACTTCTGCTTTCTAATTTTTGAATTTCTCCCTCAACCATGCCACTGTAGCCACGCATAATGCCATAAACTTCCATGCCATGGTAAATACCCGTGCGCACAACTGCACGTATTGCCGCATTCATTCCCGGACTATCGCCGCCACTTGTAAGTACACCAATTTTTGTTATTTTCTTTTTCATATTTATTCCTATCCAAGCCTCCTAAATCCCCCGAAGGGGAACTTTACCTCTAAGAGGATTGAACTTTATTTTTAATATATATTTAAATTCTATTTTTTAAAGTTAAAGATTATTGTAAACTGCATTTAATTCCCCCTTCGGTGGATTTAGGGTGCTTTTACATTCTCTCCGGCACTTCTGCCCCCAACAATTGCATCCCACTTTTTAATACAGTGGCAGTAAGCATTGCCAATTGTAAACGAAGTTGTTTCTTATCCTCGCTTTCTGCATTGCCAATAGATAATTCGCTGTAAAAAGTATTGAATGTTTTTGCCAAAGTAAAAATATATGATGCCACTTTGGATGGGTCCATTTCTTTTGCAGCTTCTAATAATATTGATGGAAACTGCTCTGCCACCACCACTATGTCTTTTTCACTTTTTAATAAAGTATCCGAAACTTTTTTGCTCTCCTCATAATTCTCTTTTCTTAAAATACTTTTTATTCTTGCATAAGTGTATTGTACAAAAGGACCGGTATATCCATGAAAATCTATTGACTCTTCCGGGTTAAAAATCATTTTCTTTTTTGGGTCAACCCTCAGCAAATAAAACTTCATGGCACCCATGCCAATTGTTTTGTATAAATGTACCAGTTCATCCGGGGTAAAATCTTTCACCTTTCCCAGTTCTTCTGTGTGCCGTTTTGCTGTGTTTATCATTTCAGTCACCATATCATCAGCATCTACAACGGTGCCTTCCCTGCTTTTCATTTTGCCACTTGGCAGTTCCACCATACCATAACTTAAATGATGTATAGCATCAGCGGCAGCTACACCAAGTTTTTGGGCTATCAGTTTAAGCACCTTCATGTGATAATTTTGCTCATCGCCTATTACATAAATGCTTTCATCAATATGGTACTCTTCATTTTTTTGCTCTGCAAGGCCAATATCCTGCGTTATATATACGCTTGTTCCGTCGTTTCTTAACACTAATTTTTCATCAAGCCCTTCTTCTGTTAAATCTATCCACACACTGTTATCTTCCTTTTTATAAAACACATTTTTATCTAAGCCAAGCTGTACTATTTTTTTGCCTAATAAATAAGTATTGCTTTCATAATAAGTTTTATCAAAGTTGCTTCCAATATTTTTATATGTTACATCAAAACCTGCATAAACCCATTCATTCATAGTTTTCCAAAGTTCCATCACTTCCGGCTTTCCTGCTTCCCAATCCTGCAGCATTTGTTGTGTAGCAAGCATGATGGGTGCCTGTTTCTCTGCTTCTTTTTGCGTAAGGCCTTTTGTTACAAGCTCAGCCACCTGCAACTTGTATTCATCATTAAATTTTACATAATATTCTCCTACAAAATGATCACCTTTTGTGTTGGTTGCTTGTGGGGTAGCGCCATTTGCAAACATCTGCCAGGCAATCATACTCTTACAGATGTGCACGCCTCTGTCGTTTACAATACAGCTTTTAAAAACTTCGTAACCGCAGGCTTTTAATATTTCTGCTACTGACCAACCAAGAAAATTGTTTCTTAAATGTCCAAGGTGAAGCGGTTTGTTTGTATTAGGCGAGGAATATTCCACCATTACCCGTTTACCGTTTAATGGATGCTTACCAAAACATATATCGTTGTAATTGTTTTGTACAGTTTGCAACCAATAGGCATCTGCAACTACAATATTTAAAAACCCCTTTATAATATTGAAGCTGGTGAAAGTATCACCGCTATTTTTAATTAATTCGCTCCCAAGTTCCTGCCCAAGTGCATCAGGGCTTTTTTTGGTTGATTTTAATAGGGAAAAAAGTACAACGGTATAATCTCCTTCAAATTCCGGTTTGGTTAGATTTATTTGAAAATCCTTGTCTGTAAATGGTTGGTTATATAAGTTGGTTAAACTATTTACTACTTCCTCCTGTAGCTTTGTTACGATGCTCATGTGCTCAAAAATAATGAAAAGAAGATAAAAAAGTCTAATCGAAAAGATTTAATAACAATTGTGAACGTTTGCGGTTAGTTAAAAGAAGACGTAAAACTACCAAAACAGGTTTAACCGTCTGTTTATGAATTAAATTTCAGGTACATTATTTAAATACTAATTTATTCACTATCTATTATTTTTTATTAATTACTTTTGCGCCCATTTTAAGTAATTATGATTAGTGTAAACAACGTAACCCTCGCCTATGGCAAAAGGGTTTTATTCGATGAAGTAAATACCAGTTTTACAAAAGGAAACTGTTATGGCGTAATTGGTGCCAATGGTGCCGGCAAGTCAACATTTTTAAAAATTATAAGCGGAGAACTGGAGCCTAATAAAGGAACAGTTAGTATTTCGCCGGGCGAACGTATGGCCGTGCTTGCACAGAACCAGTTTGCTTTTGATGAAATTACAGTGTTAAATACTGTACTGATGGGCCACGAGAAAATGTGGAAGGTGCAGCATGAAAAAGATGCGCTGTATTTAAAAGAAGATTTTAATGAAGCCGATGGTATAAAAGCCGGAGAGCTGGAAGAACAGTTTGGGGAAATGGGCGGTTATACTGCCGAAAGTGATGCAGCTACTTTATTAAGTGAATTAGGTGTGAAGGATGAATTGCACCAGATTTTAATGAAAGATATAAGTGCCAATTTAAAAGTACGTGTATTGCTTGCGCAGGCATTGTTTGGCAATCCTGATATTTTATTGCTTGATGAGCCTACCAACAACCTGGATGTGGAAACAATTGCATGGCTGGAGAACTTTCTGGCAGATTATCAAAACATTGTATTGGTAGTGAGCCACGATCGTCACTTTTTAGATGCTGTATGTACACATGTGGCGGATGTTGACAAAGGAAAAATAAAAATTTATACAGGGAACTACACTTTCTGGTACGAAAGTTCTCAACTTGCGGCTAGGCAGGCAAATGATAAAAATAAAAAGGCGGAGGAAAAGAAAAAAGATTTGCTTGAATTTATTGCACGTTTCTCAGCAAATGCAAGTAAAAGTAAGCAGGCAACGAGTAGAAAGAAAGCATTGGATAAACTGGTATTTGAAGATATTACTGCAAGTAGCCGTAAGTATCCCGGTATTATTTTTAAGCCGGAAAGAGAAGCTGGTAATGATATTTTAAAAGTAGAGAATTTATCTAAAAAGGTTGATGGGAAATATCTTTTTAAGAACTTGAACTTTGATATACAAAAAACAGATAAGGTAGCGTTCCTTAGCAGGGATCCCATGGCGTTAACTACTTTTTTTGAAGTGATTAATGGAAAAACTGCTGCTGACAGTGGAGAAATTATTTGGGGTACAACTATTACTCCCGCATATCTTCCAAATGACAACACGGAGTTTTTTGATGGCAGCCAACTTAATTTGATGGATTGGCTTCGCCAATATGTACCACCACAAACAAAAGATGTGGATGAAGATTTTCTACGTGGGTTTTTAGGTAAAATGTTGTTTACCGGAGACGAGATTATGAAGAAAACCAATGTATTGAGTGGTGGTGAAAAAGTGCGTTGTATGTTAAGTAAAATGATGTTGCAAAATCCAAATGTGTTAATACTCGATGAACCAACAAACCATTTAGATTTGGAAAGTATCATAGCATTTAACGATAGTATGGTAAACTTTCCGGGTGTGGTGGGGCTTTCCACACACGATCATCAGTTTATGCAAACGGTGGCAAACAGAATTATAGAAATCACACCTAAGGGTATGATAGATAAATTAATGACCTACGATGAGTATTTGGCAGATGAAAGAGTGAAGGAAGTAAAAGAGGAATTGTATAATTAAAGTTGCAGGTTAAAGGTTATGGGTTAAGGTTCAAAAAACATTTCGAAACTTATGTTCATAGTTTATTTTTAAATACATTATTTAATTACCTTTTTTGTTTTTTCTTACCAATATTATTGATTTTTTTTATCCGCCGTTTAAAAGGCTGATGCCGCTACAGACTTTTAGGTATGCAGCCTGTGGTAGCGGTAATACCTTGTTTGGGCTCACGCTGTATTATATTTTGATAAAATTTATTTTTACTGATGAATATGTAGATCTTGGCATTGTAGTATTTAAGCCGCATAATGCTGCTTTGTTTATAGCATCATGCAGTACATTTTTTATTGGATTTTTGCTAAATAAATTTGTTGTTTTTACTTCATCCGTTTTAAGAGGGAGGATACAATTTTTTAGGTATTTTCTAAGTTTTTTTACTAACCTCATCATTAATTATTTTCTACTAAAACTATTTGTAGAAATTTTATATTTTGATGCATTTATATCTCAGGTAATTACAACCATTTTTATAGTTACGTTCAGCTATTTCACGCAAAAACATTTTTCTTTTAGAAATTAATATAAATGTCTGATTGATATAAGTTTTTTAAATTTGAGTTATGACTACATATTTTCTTTATATAGATCCGAGCAGTGGTAGTTATCTAATACAAATGATTATTGCAGCAATATTAGGTTCTCTTTTCTTTATAAAAAATATATGGTATAAAATAAAAATATTTTTTGGTGGCAAAAAGAAACCTGCTGATGAGCCTACAGAAAATGAACTTTAATGGCCATGCAACCAATTGAACCACTTCCATCTTCTTATCGTGATAATGCAGGGTTTGTGTTTAAGCACAATAATAAAATTTACAGGCTTATAAACGAAAATTATTTTGGGCATTACGATATGCTTCTACAAAGTGGCTTATACAAAGAACTTACCACTGCCGGTCGTTTAATAAAGCATGAAGAAATACCTGCATCTTCAATAGAAATTGCCACAACTTCCAATACAAAAATAATTTTTCCTGCACAATTACCATTCATTTCGTATCCTTACGAATGGAGTTTTGATATGTGGAAAGATGCCGCTATTGTAACCTTAAAAATCGTACAAGTTTGTTTGCAAAAAGGGATGATTTTAAAAGATGCCACGCCATTCAATATTCAGTTTTACAATGGCAGACCGGTTTTTATTGATACACTTTCATTTGAAAAATATACAGAAGGAAATACCTGGATTGCCTACCGCCAGTTTTGCGAATGTTTCCTAAGTCCTTTGCTGCTGATGTACTATGGTCACCGGGATATGGGAAAATTATTTGTTGCTTATCCTGATGGAATACCACTGGAAATTACCAAAAGTTTATTGCCCTTAAAATCTGCGTTGAATATTCATGTATACATGCATGTGTGGTTGCAGAGCCGAGTTTCAGTTCAAACAAAGAATAAAAAAGATGAGGTTAAAGATTTTTCTAAACAAAAACTGGAATTGCTCATAAAAGGATTACTGGAATTTGTTATCAGCTTAACAGTGAAGAAAAACAAATCAACCTGGGATGATTATTATACCGATACCATTTTGGGGAATAATTATTTGGAGCATAAAAGCAAACTGGTTAAAGAGTATATTGATCAAATAAATTTTAAAACAGTAATAGATCTTGGTGCAAACGATGGTTATTTTAGCATGCTGTTGCAGGAAAAAGCTTCCAATATAATTTCAGTAGATTTTGATTCGAACTGTGTGAATGACTTATATAAATCTATCAGAAAGAATAATATTAAAAATATTGTACCTATTGTGGCTACGTTGAATACTCCATCACCGGCTGTGGGATGGGCAAATGAAGAACGTACTTCGTTAACAGAAAGATTAAAGGCAGATCTTATAATGGCATTAGCGTTGGTGCATCATTTAGCCATTAGCAATAATGTAACATTGGCAAATATTTCAGATTGGTTACAAAATATGGGTGAATTTTTAATTGTTGAGTTTGTGCCCAAGGCAGATGAAAAAGTGCAGGAACTCCTACTGCATCGAAAAGATATTTTTACCAACTATACGCTTCAACATTTTAAAGACTGTTTTGCTTTACACTTTAATATTTTGCAGGAAGAAACGGTAGGTACTACAGAACGTACCTTATTTTTAATGCAAAAAAAATACGTATGACGTTTTTAAAAAAGACACCTTTGTTTTTATTGTTACTGGTGGTTTTTTTTTGCGCCCATAGTGCAGTAGGAAATATTGGGTTTGTAAATTTCACTGAGATGTTTTTTTGGGTATTTCTATGGCGGCTGTAATGACTTTTCTGTTTTTGACAGCATGGTTCATTACACGTAAAGTTTTGTTCGCATCACTTATTACTTTTTATAAGTGTATGGTATTTTTTCTTTGGTGCGATACATGATTTTATTAAAAGTGTTTCGCTTCTCTCTTTTTTACAGCGGTATGCTGTAATAATTCCGTTCCTTTTTATAATTACGCTTTTATGGATTTATCTTTTAAAAAAGAAACCTAAAATTTGGGGAAAGCTCACCTTGTATTTTAATGTTCTCCTTATTATTTATGTGGTGTTTGATTTGGCTCAACTTGCTACAA
>Ga0105047_10017555_pt1 | contig 11148 bp, 11 predicted proteins | sample MAT04_FD_78384 | JGI IMG/M metagenome (GOLD analysis project Ga0105047, IMG submission 78384) | Freshwater microbial communities from Lake Fryxell liftoff mats and glacier meltwater in Antarctica - MAT-04 (megahit assembly) | ecosystem: Environmental > Aquatic > Freshwater > Ice > Liftoff...
AGACTGCGGAGCGCGAGGATCGCGCTTTTGCCGATGCGCGTCAGATTCTGTTCGAGTGGCAGTCGCATTGGGCCGTCCGAGGTTTGGGGCAGGAGTTCGTTTTAGTATATCCGAAAGCGGGTGCGAACGCGAGAGGCCGGGACGGCGACGGCGGTCCGGACTCGCCTTGCACGAACTGCCGGGGAAAAGTAATCTCCTCGCAATGGCTGCATTCGTTCCGGAGGCGGGGCTTTGGCGGATCGATCCTCACAATTGATACTCGAAGCCCTCGGCCGCGCCGCGCTGGAACCCGACGGGGTCGCCCTCGTCGCCAATCGGGGCGAAACCGGGTTGTTCCCCGCGACCGCTGCGAGCAAAGCACTCGCGGACCGCTGCCGCGAAGAGGGTCTGCTTCGACTCGTTCGCAGCGAAACGCAGGGCAAAAACGTCCGCGAAATCTGCCAGATCACGGAGAAGGGTATGCTGCATCTCGTCCGCGAAGTCAGTCCGAAACACCTGCTCGAGGACTTCCTGCGCGTGCTCGAATCCCGCCAGGACGAGATCGATTCTCTCGCGGGAACCCTCGGGCGGATGCAGGAAAGCCTCGGCGGGATGCGATCGATCCTGGCGCAGGTACTCCCCCGTCTGAGTCCCAATTCCGCCCCCCCTGTACCGACGAACGCACCCACCCCGACCGCACTCGCGCGAACCCGAGCCGATACGCTGATTTCGACAGTCAAGTCGCAACTCGCGGAATGGCACGCGACTGCAGGAGCCTCGCAGGATTGCCCGCTCCCGCAGCTCTATCGCTGCGTCCACGCGGTGTCGGCTCCGAGCGTCGGCGAGTTCCACGACATCCTTCGACTGCTCCATGCGGACAATCAGGTCTGGCTGCATCCGTGGACGGGGCCACTCTACGCGATGCCCGAGCCCGCGATGGCTTTACTCGTCGGTCACGAAATCGCTTATTATGGGTCGCTGCGATAAAATCGCTGGAATACGGTCTGGCCATCCTTACACTAATCCGCACGCCGACCTCGGCCGGGCGTTTGTCGTAACAGCGACATCCCCGCCATTTATCGCGGACGCACTCATGCTTCGACCCAATTTCGGACGCGCGACCGCTCGCAGACGCGGGATAGCCACCCTCGAACTGGTATTCATCTTTCCGCTTTTGATGCTGATGGCATCGGCGATCTTTATGATGTTTCGCGGGGATATCAGCAAAGAATCGGCGGCGACCCGAGCGCGGGCTCAGGCATTTCGCCAGCAGAATACCGCCGACCCCGGCCGACTTCTGCTACTCGACCACAACCCACTCGACAGCACGACTTCGACCCTGCAACAGCAACCCGTCGCCCTGGGGCCGCTGTTCGGTCGAGCCGTCACCGTAGCCGAATCGTCGGCGAGTGTTACGGGCCGGGTGTGGGATTATCGGGACATCCCGTTCGCCCCGATCGGGCAGTCGTGGAAACCTCACACGACCGAATACGCGACGATCGCCCGCAACCCCGGATTCCCGCCGAGCATCACCGCAGAGGCGTTCGACCTGTTTTCCCTGAAACTCAATCCGGAAGTCAACGGCGGTCTCGTCGGTCTCGCGGTCTTCGGACGGTTTCTCAATCTGACGGTCCGATTCGCGGGTATCATCCTCGATATCCAGGTGAGTCCCATCGTTCGTACCCAACTCGCTATCATCCGCCCGGTCGCTGCAGTGTTGCGATTGACTGTTGGCGGGGCCGCTCTCGCTGCCGATCTCGACCGCTTCGGCGACTTTCTCCAAGTCGGTCTCGACTCGTTCGACAACCTCTACGAAGCCTCGCAGGGCCGACCCGGCAACTGGGATCCCAAACTGATCGACGAATTGATTCGGACGTACCCATGAACGATAGCCCTGGCCCCGCGCGGCCGCTGCTTTTGGTCCGGGTCGTGCGAGCGGCGGTCCGTCTGACGCTGGTCGTCGGCATCCTCCTCGCGGGGATTCTGCTGATGCAGACGTGGCATCTGCTGTTTCACGAACCCCCGACCCTACCGATCCGCACGGAAGCCGCGACCGGGTTCGGGGGACTGCCCGATGGGGTGTTCGCGGAAGGTTCCTGGCAGTTGGGCGATAACGACTGGTCGTTCCAGATGTCGCAGGCCGCACCCGACTCCCCCGAACCGAAGATCGACCCGCTCCGCCGGGGTATTGTCGAATCGGCCAGCGACCTCGACCGCACGATCCTCGACTGGCTGCGAAGTGCGAATGCGCTATCCGAACCGACAGCACCGGGGTTGAGGCAATATCGGCTCGAACTCGGTGGCAGCCGACTTCGATTGCTCACTCGGGGCGAAGCCCGAGAAGAGGCGATCGTTTGGGCGAGGCTCGACCAAAACATCGGCGAGCGCGTTTCGCGGATGGAGTTCAGGCGCACCCCCAAAACCGATTCGACGCAACCGCCGCTCCTGGAACTACCTGCGGGGGTACGTACGCTGGCGACCAGGATCGGCGACGACCGACGGGTGCAGGCGCAATTACTCGGCCCGGTCGCCAGCCTCAGCGATATGCAAAAGCATTGGAGCGGGCTCGGTTGGGAGATCGAATCGCCATTCGCCGCCGACGGAGGTGCGATCGGCTTCCGCCTGCGGCGCGGCGAGGAAGTCGTCGATGTCTGGCGATATCGCGGGACGGAAGCGATGTCGAAAGAGTACCTGCTGACAGTCCGGGGCAGGTAAATCGGGGCGACGAACGCATCAGATGTCGCGGTTGTTACCGGTGATCAGGCGGGCGTAGCGGTTGCGAGTGATGTAATTCCAGAACCACTGAGACATCACGAGCAGGCGGTTCTCGAACTGGATCAGGAAGGCGATATGCACGAACAACCACGCGAGCCATGCGAAAAAGCCCGAGAAGCGAAGAAACCCCGCATCGACGATCGCCGATGCCCGTCCGATCGTCGCCATCGAGCCCTTGTCCCAATACCTGAACGACCCCGGATGCGCGAGTCCCGCAAGGCGGCGGTCGATCAGGCGGGCGACGAACGCCCCCTGCTGCATCGCCACCGGCGACACCCCCGGTAACGCGAGGCCATCTTTCCACGGCATCGTCATCATGTCGCCGATGACGAAGAGGTTCGGATGGCCTCGAAGACTCATGTCGGGCTCGACCTGGACGCGACCGCCCCGGTCGGTCGTGCATCCCGTCAGGTCGGCGACCATTTTGCCGAGCGGACTGGCTTTGACACCTGCCGCCCAGATAGAAACCTCGGCGGGGACGATTTCCTCGGGGCCCTTGTTGCGCGAGATGACGACGTATTCGTCGTGGATCTGCACCACGCGGGTATTGCTGATGACTTCCACGCCCATCTTCGCCAGCGACTTCATCGCTGCGAGGGACAGTTTTTCCGGGAAGGAACTCAACACCCGTTCGCCGCTGTCGATCAGCAAAATGCGCGTGGCGCGTGGATCGATGTTGCGAAAATCGTTTTTCATCGTACTGTGAGCGAGTTCGCAGATCGCTCCGCACAACTCGACACCGGTCGGTCCGCCCCCGACGACGACGAACGTCAGCAATTTCTGACGGACGATCGGGTCGGATTCGCGTTCCGCCAGTTCGAATGCCGTCAGAATACGGCTGCGGATATCGGTCGCCTCCTCGATGCTTTTGAGACCCGGTGCGACGGCTTCCCATTCGGGATGATTGAAGTAGTTGTTGGTCGCTCCACATGCGAGAATCAGCGAATCGAAGCCCACGCGGCCGCCGTCGCTCAGAACGACTTCCTGGGCGGTCATGTCGAATGCCGTCACCTCACCCATCAGCGTGGTGCAGTTCTTTTGCTTGCGGAGTACAGCCCGCAGAGGTGCGGAGATATTCGCGGGGGACAGTCCGCCGGTCGCCACCTGATAGAGGAGGGGTTGAAAGAGGTGATAATTTCGCTTGTCGATCATGGTGACCTGTACCGGGGCCTTCCGCAAAGCCAATGCGGCATTGAGGCCCCCGAAACCACCCCCGACAATCACCACGCGATGAGCGGCCCGTTCCGACATGGACTCAACCTCCGGTAAACCGATTCGACTCACTCCGATTATAGCGAGACCCCGCGACGATGGTCACGAGGTCTGGAGAGTTGCCGTAACAGTTTCATGATTATGGACCGTCGGGACGAATCATCGATCGCGACGGATCGCCCATTCGGTCAATTGAATCAGCACGTCCTTCGCCTGCGATGCGGGCAAAACCTCCAGTGCACCGGCCGCGAGTGCTGCGGCTTTGTGGGCGATCTGCCGAGCGAAATCGATCGATCCCGAAGCGCGAAGTGCCTGCACGACCCGCAGAAAATCCGGGGTCGGGCTGCGGAGTTCGTCGCGGATTCCTTCGGCTTCGGCGGTCGGCAGGACGTTGAGCAATCGGATCATCGGCAGGGTCAGTTTACCCTGTTTGAGATCGGTTCCGAGGGTCTTACCGACAGTCGCTTCGTCCCCCGAAAGGTCGAGCAGATCGTCGGCGATCTGAAACGCGATTCCCAGTTGCTGACCGTATTCGGCGAGTCGATCCGCGACGTATTCCTCCGACCCGGCATAAATCGCGCCGAGTCGGCAAGCCACTTCGGTGAGAGCCGCCGTTTTGCCGTCGATCATGTCGAAATAGTCGGCTTCGGTAATATACAGATTACCCTGCTCCATCGTCTGATGGAGTTCGCCCGCACAGACGTTGTTCGTCGCTTCGCCGATCCATTCGCACGCTTTGGCATCGCCCAGGGTCGCGGTCAGGTGGAACGCGCGGGTGAACAGCAGATCGCCCAGAAGGATACTGACGCGGTTGCCCCAGCGGGCGTTGACGGTTTCGACGTGCCGTCGGATGCTGGCTTCGTCGAGGACATCGTCGTGAACGAGGGTCGCGGTATGGATCATCTCGACGACCGCGCCGAGCAAGTGGTGTTCGGGGCCGACCCGCCCGCACGCCAGCCCGGACAGGATCGTCAGCAGCGGGCGCAACCGCTTGCCTTTATAGTGCTTGAGGTGCTGAGAGAGGCGGGTAAAATGCTTGTAGCGGACCATCGTTTCGGCGAGGATATCCTCGACCCGTTCGAGGTCGTCCGCGACGAGAGCGAAAGGGTCGATCGCGGTGCGGGACAGACGGTTCGCATCGATGGTGGCAGACATGGGAATCAATCCTCTCTCAGGTACGTTCCGCTGCGCCCGCCGGTCTTTTCTTCGAGTCGGACGCACTCGATCTGCATCGCTTTGTCGACCGCTTTGCACATGTCGTAGACCGTCAGGGCTGCCACACTAACCGCAGTCAATGCCTCCATCTCAACACCCGTACGGGCAAAGATTCTGACCGTAGCCTCGATCCGCAAACGATCTTCGCCAACGACCTCAAACTGGACCGAAACTCCGTCGATCGGCAGGGTATGGCACAGCGGGATCAGCTCGTCGGTCTTTTTGGCGGCCATGATCCCCGCGAGTCGGGCGACCTCTCGGACATCGCCTTTGACGATTTTCCGATCCTGGATGAGTGCGAGGGTTTCGGGTTTCATGCGGACCACCGCAGACGCGCGGGCGAGGCGTTCGGTTTCGGCTTTGCCGGTGGTATCGACCATCCGGGCCGCGCCGGTGTCGTCGAAATGCGTCAATGGGTTCATGGCAATCTCGGGGGTGGAAGTGGTTACGTCAGAGGGTGTCGTGGAGACGGTCGCGGAAGGCGATAAAGCTCGGCATCTCGATTTTCGAGGGATCGATGACCCCGTTTCGGATCGGCTCGACCAAACGGGAACTGCTTACGGGAGACAGTTGAAATTCGGGAAGTGCCGCGAGTTCGGCTTTGAGATTGTTCGGAGAGTTGTCGTTCCCGGAACGGTCTTCGAGGTCGTCGCAATTGCGATATGGGTCGGTTTTCAGAGCGCAGATCAGCCACGCTTCCGACTTCGGGCGAGGGATCATGGGAACGCCCTTGAAAAATCCTTCGGCGAGGAAACCGTCGAGGACAGAGCGAAACTTCTCTTCCCACAGCCCGTTGCGAGTCGAGCGAGTCCCGTCGCAATCGTGAAAGAGGACGGCGATTACCTCAGTGTCCGGGTTTCGACGGGCCACTTCTGCGGCAATTCGCCCCAGGGCTCGCGCAGAGCGATAGAAAAGCCCGGTCCCCTGAGGTCGCGAGACACCCGGAAAGGATCGTTTGGGTTTTCTGAGGGTGGGTAACGCTTTTGCGACCCGCTCGATTTGGTTCCGGCTCACGAATACCATCGCATCCGACTCGATTGCTGAGAAGTTGTAATGATACGTCTCGTTCAATCTCAGGTCGAGACAATGGTCGATCACCCACGCCATCGGCCCAGGCTGGAAATCGTCCCCGATCGCATTCTCGACATCGGAGCTTCCAATGCCGATGTCGGTCGAGCCTTCACCGGAGACGACCACAATCATACGCTCACCGGAATAGCGATCGCCTCGATCCGTTCCTGAAGTTCACTCAACCGGGTATCGGCAAAGACTTCGCCCGGCCCCATAATCGCCAAATTCTCTCGCATCGAGGGGATGTCGAAAAAGCGGATCGATTTCGTGTGTCCTTCTGAGGTTTTGTAGATGTAAATGACGCTCTGCTTCGCCGTCTCGTCTTCGAGATAGTTCAGGATCATCGGGCTGTGCGTCGTGACGACGATCTGCTGTTTCGCTTCGATCAGTCGTTTGAGGACGATTTCGATCACTTCGGGATTGATACCGTTTTCGATCTCATCGAACAGGACGATCTGATGCTCGGTCGTCAGTTCCGTAGTGATCGCCAGCATTCGGAGCATACCGTCGCTCATGTGTCGAGCATCGGTCCGGAGGACAGTCGGGCTGCCCCGGTCGTAGGTTTCATCGACGCTGAGACGATACCTTCCGGCCGAGATGGCGACCGAATCGACGGAAGTCAGTCGGGGGTATATTTTTTGGAGCGATCTCACAATCTCCGATCGCTTTTCCGGGGAGAGTCGGGCGACGAATTCTGCCAGATTCTGCCCGCCCGAACCCAGCTTGTCGCGGCCAGCTTCCGTCCGGGTCAAAATGCTCTCCGGCGACAAGCGGTCCAGCGAGTGCAAGCTCCGGAAAAACGTCCGCAGGCGAAGGAAATCTTCGTGGATCCAATCGCTTCGGAACTGAGACAACAGCGACCCTTCGTAGTCGAATGTCAGAGTCGTCATCTCGTCCCGTCCGTCGGTAGGTCCGATTCGATATTGCCTGCCGCGATTGACGAACGATTGGGTCACGGTGGAAATCGTTTCGTCGGTACAGGCGAAGGTGTCTGCGTCGTAAGTCCCTTCCCAGTCCGCGAACCAGTTATCATCGTCTTCGACCAGTCTGACCGAAAACCGGATCGTTTTACGGGCCGAATTCGCCCCGTACCCCCGATCCCAGCCGCGTTCGTCGAGCCACCCCACCAGATTTCCGTGCATCAACCGGCCGAGGAAGTCGAGGAACTGCAACACCGTGGACTTGCCCGAACCGTTGAGGCCGATCAGGCACGTCAGCTTGCTCAGGTCCATTTTGAACCCGACCAGCGACTTGAACCCGTCCACTTCGATGTGTGAAATCCGCATCGCCCGTCCTCCTTCGTCCGAACGATCGCACCATACCGGCCCGTCATGCCCGACGCAACAACTCCCGCAACGCCCGACCGATGTCCGGCTGACGCATCAGCGACTCGCCGACCAGAACCGCTTTGACACCCGCCGACTCCAGCGCAACGATGTCGTGGTGGGTGCGGATACCGCTTTCGCTCACCACCAGAACATCGGCGGGGATTTTCGGCAGCAGATCCAGGGTCGTATTCAGAGACGTTTGAAACGTTCTGAGGTCGCGGTTGTTGATGCCGACGATCCTCGCACCGCAGTCCAGTACTCGCTTCAGTTGCTCGGCATCGTGCAATTCGACCAACACTTCCATGCCGAAGTCGAGGGCGGTATCGTGAAGTCGTCGGAGTTCGTCGCCGGGTAATATTTCGGCGATCAACAAAACGCAGTCCGCGCCCGCCGCCCGCGCTTCGGCAATCTGAATCGGATCGAGGATGAACTCCTTGCGCAGCAATGGCAATTCGACCGCCGACCGCACCGCCCGCAGATAATCGAGCGAGCCCTGGAAGAACTTCTCGTCGGTCAGGATGCTCAGGCAGTCCGCGCCGTTGTCGGCGTAAATACCCGCTATTTCGACCGGGTCGAAGTCCGCGCGGATGATCCCTGCCGAGGGCGAGGCTTTTTTGACCTCGGCGATGATCCGCATTCCCGATCGACGGAGTGCGGCCGAAAACGAGCGAACCGGGGGCATCGATCGCGCGAGCGATTCCGTTCGGGTCGCGTAGTCGGGTCGCGCAAGGATCGACGCGATTTCCGTCCGCTTCTGCACCACGATCTCGTCGAGAATGTTCATCATCTTTGCCGCTGCGACCTCGCTCTGAAATTCACCGCTCGAATCCGACGTATCCTCAGATCAGCCGATAACATAGGATATACACGCACAGCAAAATCTGTCCGGAGAAAGATCGTGCCGAACGGTTGGGAATCCATCGCGACGATGTTAATGGCGTGGGTCGTAGCGGGTGCCCTGGCGGGCGTTCCCGTCCTCCTCCTGCGCTTGCGGAACGGGGGCCACCAGTGGTTCCCGGCAGCCCCTGCCTGGCGGGCCGAGTGGGGCGGTAGCGTCGTCGCATTGTGCTTCGCCGTCACGATCTTCGCCCCTGCGGTCGCCTACGGTCTGGTCCGCTCCGCCGGATTGTTCGACACCCTGTACGGGCCGGGCTTTCCGATCGAAGCCCCTCCCGATCGCAAACCTTCTCCCGAAGAAACCTCGGCGGCGACCCTGCGCGGGTTGTGGGCTTCGACGATCGCATTCCCGATCTCTCTGACGATCATCCTCGGCATCCTGGCGACGCACACGCAATCGATTCGACACTTTCTCGGGCTGACTCGACGAGATCTGGCGCGTAAAGCCTTTCCCGCATGGCTCGCGTGGGTGATCCTCACTCCCGTCGCGTTCGGCGTGTTTATCGCCGCCAACCTGCTCCTGAACGAACTTTCCGGTCGAATCCCCGACAAGCACCCACTCACCCAACTCGGCGAATTCGCCCGCGAACGCGAATGGATCCTCTTCGCACTTCAGGTCGTCGTTCTCGCTCCGTTTATGGAAGAGTTGATCTTTCGCGGGGTTTTGTTGCCGTGGATGATCCGTCCCGAACTCCGTTCCGGCCCGGATCGCGTGATGTCGTGCCGCGATCGTTCGCTGATCGTCTGCGCGCTGGCGATCTCCACGACGGTCATTTTACACCTCGGCGACATCCAGGGAGCGTTTCGGGAGCGGGACTGGTTTTCGCTCGCGGAACACCTCGCATCGACGCTATTTCTGGTATTGCTGCTACCGCTGTTTTTGCTGCTCCCTCGCTGGTCGAAACTCGGTCGGTCGATTCGACTCCGATCGCTGCGACAGGGTCGCGCGGTATTCGCCAACGCGATGCTGTTCGCCGCCGTACACGCCTCGGTCTGGCCGTCGCCGGTTCCGCTGTTCGTCCTGGGTCTGGGACTCGGGTGGTTGGCGATCCGGTCGCGCGGCATCCTCGTACCGTTCCTCGTTCACGCGCTGTTCAACAGCGTTTCCTGCATCTATATGCTGATGGGCGGCGAGTGATGCCCTGCCTCAGTCTTCGACGCGCTCGGCATAAAAGCCGGTTTCCCGCTCCTGGAGTTTCGAGGTCCCCACCAGTGCTTTGCCGTTGCCGGTAAACAGCATTCCGGTGAAACTCTGTTCGACCTGCGGGTACTTGATCGTAAACGTCAACTGGTGCGAGGGTGTGCCGACCTTGCCTTTGACCTCGTATTTCTGCCCGTCCTTATCGGAATAAAACGAACCGCTGACTTCGCCTGCGTCGTTGACTTCCAGGTTCAGAGCCCCGGAACGGCGGCCATCGTCGTAGAGTTTGTATTTCCCCGCGAAATACTTCGTCTCGAACTTCTCGCCGACGACGAGTTTGACGCCCTTTTTGGGAATGAGTCCGGGGAGGGCTTTCGTCAAAACGTACAGTTTGGCATTGCCCACGGGTTTGACGACGATGTTGAGGGGGTCGTCTCCCATTTGGGTAACGATCAGATCTCCGCCGAGCTTTTCGGGGACGACCTGACCGATGTCGAGTTCGAGACGCATGCCGACGTACAAATGCACGTTCGCCCCGGTCGCTTTGATCGCGCGTTCGGTGGTTTCTTTGAATGTAACGAACTTCTCGACGAGCAACATACCGATCTGCCCGTCTGCGCCGACCTTCTGACCTGCCGAGCGGACCAGCAGTTTGCCGATGCGATGGTCGTTGGTTTCGACGATCAGCACGGTCGCGGTCGTGTCGCTCAGTGCCCCGCCGGCATCGGAAAGCGCATCGCTGGTCAGTTCCTTAACTTCTTTGACTTTCTTATCGTCGATCGCCTGGCGGAGGACGGGGTTGATGTAAAGGTCGAACTGATCCGCCCGAACCGGCGAAGCCAGAGCGATCGCCATCCACCCGATGATATGCAGCCAGCGCATGGAAACTCCATCCGTCAGAGAGGTTTCAAAACGACCGTTCGTGTCCGACGCGCCGAGCCATCAGCGAACTGAATGCCGCTCGCGGAGATACGCCTTCGTGGAGGACCCGGTAGACTCCGGACATGATAGGAACTTCCAGCCGCATTTCCGCCGCCCGGCGAAACACGCTCCTGGAGGTCGTCACGCCTTCTGCGATTTTGGGCGAACCCGCGAGGATGTTTTCGAGGCTCTCGCCTTTCCCGATGCGGATGCCGACCCCGCGATTGCGCCCGTGCGGGGAAAAGCAGGTCGTCATCAGATCCCCCAGACCCGCGAGCCCCTGAAACGTCGCGTGTTCGGCACCGTGCGCGACCCCGAAGCGGGCCATCTCGACCAGTCCGCGGGTCAGCAGGGCGGCTTTGGCATTGTCGCCGAATCCGAGTCCGTCGCACATCCCCGCGGCGATCGCGATCACGTTTTTGAGTGCCCCCGCCATTTCCACGCCGACGACATCGCCGCTGGTATATACGCGGAAGCGTTCCGACGCGAGCAGTTCCTGGAGTTCGTGCATCGGCGCATCGTCGTCGCCCGCGATGACGACGGATGTCGGTAGGCTGCTCGCGACTTCCTCGGCATGGGACGGGCCGGAAAGCACGACGACGCACTCGC
>Ga0105047_10017558_pt1 | contig 11146 bp, 10 predicted proteins | sample MAT04_FD_78384 | JGI IMG/M metagenome (GOLD analysis project Ga0105047, IMG submission 78384) | Freshwater microbial communities from Lake Fryxell liftoff mats and glacier meltwater in Antarctica - MAT-04 (megahit assembly) | ecosystem: Environmental > Aquatic > Freshwater > Ice > Liftoff...
ACAACATTGTCAGGTAAATTCCCCAAAGCTACTCATCGGAATAGATTGCTGGATGTGGTGCACAATGATGCCAAGCTGTATTTGGTGTTTGAGTTTCTGGATATGGACCTGAAACGGTATATGGACACGATGAAGAAGGAAGGCTTTACTACTATGCATGTCAAGGTACGCAGTGATTCATCTTCGTTATTGTTTAGAGCTATCTCTTTCAATTGATCTCTGGAATTGCCTTTTGCCACAGTAAAAGGGTGCTGCATCGCGATCTAAAGCCACAGAATCTCCTAATTGATAAGGACGGAATCCTAAAGCTGGCTGACTTTGGTCTGGCACGAGCCATTGGCATCCCGGTGAGAACGTATACGCATGAGATTGTGACGCTTTGGTACCGCGCGCCCGAGGTGCTCCTGGGCTCCAAACACTACTCGACGGCCGTGGACATGTGGAGTGTGGGCTGTATCTTTGCCGAGATGGCGTCTCAGGTACCACTGTTTCCGGGCGATTCCGAGATTGACGAGCTGTTTCGAATCTTTCGAGTCATGGGCACGCCCTCCGAGGAGACATGGCCGGGTGTCAGCAGCCTGCCCGACTTTAAAGCCGACTTTCCCAGCTGGCCTGCCGTCCATTTGAGCAAGTTGGTGCCACAGCTCGATGCAGATGGGATTGATCTGTTGACTTCGATGCTGATCTACGACCCAGGCAAGCGGATTTCTGCCAAGAGGGCCCTGCTCCATCCCTACTTTGACGATCTACGAAAAAGCACAACCGGCGGTGCATAATAAATAATCTATGTAGCACTTTCCTGATTGAGAAAAGGTTTGGCTTTGATGAAGGGCCTTAAGAGGGATGGGATAGACTCCAGATCCTAGAGTCTACCGCAACAGTATGGCAGAGACAATCGGATCACGGTTTGGTGGACAGCCGGTCAAGGCAGTGGCTGAGATGCAAGAGGCGCGAGGGAGAGAGTCCAACGAACAAGCTTACAATGCTGAGCAGCTCACCACCAGGCTTGGAGAGACCCGGGCGGAGGCTGAGCGGTTGGCCAAAGAAGAGATCGACCGGAGCCGGACACTGCAGCAGGAAGATCTAGAAGAGAGCAGAGAGTGGCGAGAATGGAACCGGCGCCTCAACGAAGTCCAAACAGCAAAGGATCGCTGGGAACAAGAGAGAGCCAAGGAGAAGCAACGCATTGAAGCAGACCGAAACAATGCCTTGAAGGCCATTGAAGAAAAGCAAAGAGCGCTCCAAAGCTGGATGGAACTGGATCGCCAGTTGGGTGAGACACGGACGGAGATGCTGGAAAGACTAAATTTGGAAAAGGCCAACTTGCAGGAAGCGGAGGGGAAACTGAGCAGCCTTCAAGCAAGACAGCATGACCTCCGCTCGAGGCTGGAGCCGCTAATGGACGAACAGCGCAGTCTCACTCAAGAAGAGGAACGTCTAAGAGCGGAAGAACTGCCTGGGATCGATTCACAGCTAAGGGCGGAGAGGCAAAAGAGAGACCAGCTAGAGAGCCAACGTGCCTCGTTGCAGCAGGCCATGGAGACAGAGCAAAGAAGAGCCAAGCAGTGGGAAGACCGCCGCGTGGAGCTGCTTTTGTTAGCCGAAGAAGCCAGAAGAGTCTTTGGTGCAGCTGATGGCATAAAGGAGGAACGTCAAGCTGGAGTGCATTCCCTGCGGGAACAGCTGAGGGAGTCAGAGAATAAAGCAGAGAGAGCGCAGGAACTACTCCGCGAATCGACCTCGGTTAAAGGCCAGGCCCTGAGTATGCGAGAGGAGCGATCCACCGAACTAAGAGGACTGAAGCAGCAGAAAGAAAGCCTGGTTTCGGAGCGAAATCGGATCGACGAGCAGATTGCAGTTCTTCAGAAAAGACTGCGGGAGGCCACTGAGAAATTGGACTTGGTCTCCTTGCACGAGCATCATTTGGAGAACGATCTCTCTGTTCTGGAGAGCGATGCGAAGCAGGCTGAAGAGCGCAAGAAGCAAGCGGAAGAACTCGCTGTAATCGCCAGAGAGCGTCAAGCCTCATTGAGGCAAAGTCTTGCTGCGGCTCTAAGAGGATTGCAAGAGGCTGAGCAACGTAGGGACGAAGCTGAGAGAGAACGCATCGATACCGAAAGGCTCTATGAGGTACATTACCAGCAACATCGCCAAGGAACACCTTCAATTGGGGATCGCTTTGCCGGCATTGAGCAGAATTTGATGAGTTCCATCAACCAGGTGGCGATGCTAGAACAAGGCTTGCAAGACCGAAGAAGCCGCCATGACAGCATCAGAAACCATCTGTGGAGAATAGATGCTCAGCTGAAGCCCATTCTTGAAGAGAACAACATTCTGGGAGCAGAGCTGGCCAAGCTGAGACAGCATGTGGGTACGGTACAGGAACGAGTGAGCCATCTGCAAGGTCAACTGGATAAGATCTCTGCTGGTGCCAATCAGGGCGAATACCAGCGCATCACTTCAGAAATCCACCGTTTGAGATCTGCTGCTGCTTCCCTAGATGATCAGCTACGTCAAGAGGGAACCAACCCACATTTGATACAATTCAGTCAGATTCACCAGGAGCGCCCTCTCATCGAAGAACGCATTCGCGAGACCATGCGATACCATCCTTCTCCTGCCCTCCGCGAGCAGCTGAACCGCGAAGCAGAAGCGGTTCTCAGAGCAGAAGCAGCTGCTGCCCTGCAGTCCCGCCAGCAACGCATTGCCGATGAGACCAAGAAGCTGGCACGTTTCCAGTTCGAACGCCATCCCTCCATTGTGGTCGATGACCAAGCCACCGGTCGCATTGTCGATTCCAACCTCCCTGGAGGAGAAGGTGGCACTTACAGTGATGTGGCGGCGGTCGTGGTGCAGATGGTTGAGCAGCAGCACATTCATTCTTCGTAAATAGCTAATGATTTTGCCATTGAAAATATGTCGTTTGTACTATCGACTGGGTACGGTTGAGGAGAGCGAAGAGGCAATGCGCCGATTCGAACGGAGAACATTCGATTGTCCAGAACTAACTTGACAGTTATTTAGGGCACGCTGCAAACCGATTCGCAAGGGTTGCGAGCTTTGAAGAAATCAGCTTCGAATCGAAGTCTCTAAATTGATTTTGATTCATTGGATTCTCAGCCAAGGAACCCAGTAGAAATGACTAAGCTTTGCCAAATTCTGGCAATGAATCATGTACTGAATTTGAAGAATGTTTTTCTGACTGACAATAACTTGGATTTGTTCGAATGGTGTTAAAGAGAAATCTGAAAGCAATCATTAACTAAAATTACATAGGTTGTATCGCATCTCACACAATGTGTCAATTTTAGGTTCCTAGAATATAAGTTTCAATGGTGCAGTTTTCACTTGATAAGTGAAACGTTCACATTTACTTCATGAACCCTCTCCACCTTCTCATTGGTATCATTGTCTGATGAAGTAGTGCGACCTTAGCTCAGTTGGGAGAGCGTGAGACTGAAGATCTTAAGGCCCTGTGTTCAATCCACAGAGGTCGCATTTACTTTTAATTTTCATTTTAATTGACTCGAGCACCAGTTGCCTTCATGGAGAATTATGCTCTCGATGGCGGCAATGGCGCGGATCATGAGAATGAACAATACAGGTTTTACGCAATGCAGTTTGGCTACAACCCGTATCAGATGGTTTCACCCTATTATCAGCCGTCTTTGCAGCCATCACAAGATACTTTGAATTCACAGAACTCTCAGATGCCTCCAGGGCCATTGCTCTATGGCTATCCTGCGCCATACTTTCCTACTGGATATCCTGGAATGAATCCTCAGCTTCTTTGTCATCCAGAAATGCCTCTTGCTTATTCGAATGGTGGCTTGAATATGATGACGACGTCTCCTTCAACGGTGCTGGGAGCCTATGCTGGGCTTACCTTTGCTCAGTCAAGCGAGCCTAGTACAGCGAGTATAGAAAGGCCTTCTCATGTATCTGATCAGTCGGATGCTAATGCAATTGTTGCCATGCCGTCTCCATTAATTGAAAGAGTGCACTCTTCTGAAAGTCTTGACGACGTTCTTTCGATCAAAGCTCAAAAAGCATCGCCGAAGGAATCTAACACGGTTGACGTTGCTGGAAGACTGCCAAATTCACCATCAGTATCATCAAAGCCTCGAAAATTAAATTCCCGGCGAAAGCGCGATCACACTGCTGTTTTATCAAAGATTAGCGAAGTGGAACTAATGAGGTGGATCCTAGCTCACAAAAATCAGTATCCGATTTTGGGCCGGGCAGCCGAGCTTGCTGTTGCAGCTTCTGAAGATTCTGCTGGACAGCCAAAGAAGTCAAGGCAGGACCAGGAGAAGACCCCGGTGAATAAACGCAGACCCTGTGCCTTTTTCCTTGCTGGTGGTTGTCGGAAGGGTAATTCCTGCCCATACCTACATCAATCGCGAAATGCGCCGAATGCGAGGGAACTTAGAGAGATGGTAGAAAACGACGATATTATGGTTAATGAGATTAAGCCGGCTGGGCTGGCCAAAGCCCTTTCCTTGATCAAAAGCACTCCTCAAGAGAACGCGGAAGACGGGCTTTGAGATCAAAATGTTTTGTTTTACATTGTATATAAAATTAACTTTTTGTGTTCTGTCGTGCTGTTCGCTTTTTATGCTTTGCGGACGGCGTTCTTTTGCGCATCGCTCAGCTTTGCGCGACTGGCCTCGGGAATAGCATCGAAGCGAGCCTTGGTGAGACCGGCAAAGGACGGGGCAGGAATCTTGGCCAAACTATCAGCGGGGATAACGTTAAGCCGTTCCGCCTTCATCTGGTTTAGCTGCTCCACAGTGATGAGGCTGTAGGGATGGTCAGCAGCCGTGGCGATCTCTGCACCGAGCTGGACAAACTGAGCGTCAGTCATCGAAGCCATCATGATCGTGCTCGACTTGCCCATTGACTCGACCTTGAGGCTGCGAAAGGCATTTTCGGGCATGGGCGCAAAGGATGTCTTTAGTTCGGCCTCGGATAGTTCTTTCCAGTGGGCAAAGGCTGCAACGCAGCTGGGGGTCATGGCCGACAAGGATTCCTTCGGGAGAACCCTGAAGGTTTCCAGAGACAGTTGCTTGCAGAAGCCTTCCGAGGTAATCTCCTTGGCGAGTGATTCGGCCGTCTGCTGCTTCCAGTAGTCAGGTCCGAGCAGCTCAGCGAGCTTTGCTGGATCGATCATGTTGCGCATGCGAGGGGTGATGTTGTTCATGTCCCCGGTGCTCAGAGTGATGGCGCCAGCAATGGCTTTAACACAAAGCTCTGGGGCCGTTTCCTGGATCCCTGGCATGGCCAGCAGCTTGTCGAGCGTATCGATCAGCGAACAAGGATGGTCGCTGATCATGTTCGGCTTGAGAGAAGAGCCCAACTGTTCTAGGACTAGGGTCCAGTTGTCGCGGATGGCTGCGGCCACCTTCAGGAGGCCCGCGCCTTCTTGCGAGTCGTGCTGGAGCGTTTCTACAGCCGGCCAGCTCTTAATGGCCTCTGCGCGAAGGCCCTGTAGAGCTTCAGGGGCGATGGTGCCCACATATAAGAAGGCGTTGGCCTGCGCTGCGGCCGAGAGCTCATTGAAGCATGCTTCACTGATATTCAGGTCGCTGGCATTGCTACGGAAGAATTCGACGGGAAGTTCGCTGCAGATGCCCTTGACGAGGAAGGGTTGCTTCTTTTCGACCGTCCAATGGACCCAGTCGCCAGCATCGACACTCTTTGCCCATTCGGCGGCCTGCTCAGGCTTGCTGCAGATAGCAGTGATGACGCTGGCGGGGATCCAATGCCAGTGCTCGGCCAGGGCCACATTGTGCAATGCATTGCGGACACACTGCTCGGGTAGCTTTGCGAGGGCCTCCACCGACAGCTTGTGCAGGGCCAGCTCTTCACAGCGATCTTCCTTGCCTTCACCCAGCTTGGCCAGCTGTTCGGGGCGCAAATATTTGTAGTACGTTTCGTGGAGGTCGGTAGCTTTGACAATCTTGCTTACAATGTTGTCGCCAAAGTGGGCCACGGTGGCGCCCACCTTCTTCGCATTCTTTTCCGTAATTTTTTCAAAGCATTCGGGAGTGATGCTTTCTGATAGATCATTCAATGTCGCCAAGCCTTCCACTTTCGTAAAATGCTCACAGGCCCCTCCATTGCCTACTAGCTCCCTGAGGCGATTCTTGTCAAAAGAAACTGCACTTAGTGCAAACTTTTGGACCAATTCCGCATTGTTTTTCTTGATGAACGCCGCATCCAGCTTGTTCATGAAGTGACTCAAGGTTAGAAATCCTGGGTTAGAAATCATGGTTATAGCGCCAGTAGTGATTTCTCCAACATCCTCCACACCAAGTTCGTTGAAGGCCGATCCAGGCAAGGCCAGTAGCAGTGGCCCCATCAATTTACGCTCGGCCCCGGATTTCGACACCAAGGTAGAAAGCACGTCCTTGGCCATCAAGAAGGGCTTGAAGGATTCCAGACGCTGTTTGGAAACTTGCGTCATATCAGTAATGTCTTTGGCATTATCCAGTCCGTAGATATACGCCATCAGACGACGCACGTGATCCTCGCTCGTAGCAGCGGTAACAATTTTCATGGCATGGCTACTCATCGAAGCGGCTGTGAACTCGGCCCGAGTGGCGCAGATGACCTTTAACGTGCCAAAAGCGGTAATGGGGTCTGGACTACATTCTGTAGATTCAATGACAGTGTAGCCATTTTCGTCGTATGCGAGCTCATAACCCACAGCACGCACGACCGTGGCAAAGATCAGGGTCGCGAGTGTTAGAACCGTAGAGTAGCTAAGATGCATTTTGTGTGTAAACTAGCTGTGGAGAGCATGCCATTTGCCGATCCTTCCTTTAGTATTGCCACTGCATGGATCGCCTCTGCCCATTGGTCCCTTGGCGTGCAACTAATCCTCATTCGTTTGTGATTGCTGAGTGCCACGGATGTCACCATTGGTGCAACAAGTGCCAATGGTCATTATGCAGGCGCCATCAAAACTTGCAAACAGGGAAGTGATTGGACGATCATAGTTCTTCTTTGTATCATTGCAGATTCTAAGTATGGAGATTTTGAGGATTTTACGATTTTAAAAGCTTTCTAATGAGCATTGCTGCCCTTTTGCTGTCATTGATGTACCGCATATGCCTTGTCACAACCTACAAATAAGAATAGAGGATGGTCTTTACAAGTTCGATAAGGTCGGGCCTGAGCATGACTAGCAATTCATCAAGGAAGATGTCTAAATCTGCAGGCTGATGATCTGTCTCTTTCACGTCTCGTTGCTCAAGGATTATTTTCAAAAGCCCTTCGGAATCCTTGAGCTTCAAAAGCAACAAAACTCTGGCGCTTCTCAAGTTGTTTCTAACTATCGACTCCAGAGATGGAGCCAAATCAGGAATGCTCGTTAGAAGATCGACGGCTCTCTGGTATTCACCCCGGGCTAGGAAGAGCACCGACAGTTCGTTCAGCACAAATGGATCCTTAGGAGATAGCTTATGTGCCTCGGCAAGGTAAACACTGACGGAGGCCAATTCCTTGATGCGCAGGTACTCGCCCGCAATGGCCAGCCAGCCCTCGACACGCTTGGGGTCGACAAGACGAACAAGTTTGGCATAGGAAGCAGCAGCCGCCTCGTGATCTCCTAGCTGCGCGTGATAGTGGCCCTGGGCGAGCCATGCTTCCGCCATGAAGGGATCCTTTCTCGTTGCCCTCCTACTCAAATCATTAAAACGGAATGGGCATTTACGCAAAGGCCCTCCGGGCATCATCGAGACGCCCCACCAGCTGATAGTAAAGACCCATGCCGTAGTAGGCCAAGGCAGTGTCGGCCAGAGGCGAGCCCTCGTGCAGCAGATCGCAGCAAACACAGAAAAGATCCGCCTCTTCCTTTAACGAAAAGAGCGCAGCCAAGAGCAATGGGTAAAGCCTGGCTGCATCGTGAAAGAATCTCGCCTTCACCCTGTTGAGGAGCTCAAGAGCATCCTTATATTCTTGCCGGTCCATCAACTGTTCTGCTTCGTGCATCAAAGCACTGTTGCAGTCTTCATCCATGTAGGGTGGCTCCACAGGCCTCAGCTGGTCCAGTTCCTGGACACGACCATGAATCTGTTCAATTTTGAGAACAAGATTCTTGGCTGATCGCCCCAACAAAGAAGGAGCGATAACAGGAACCCATCCCTCGGGAAACTGTTTCTTTTCAGAGGCCTTCAAAGCCGTATCCCTACTTTTTGGAATGGCTTCCAACAGTCTTCGGAGTACGTGACTCGCCCCATCAAGCTCTTCAGCCTCAATCATAAAATCCGCTTTGAACAGTTGGAGCAGAATGTGGAACGGAGACCCTTCCCTCGAACTATTCTCCATTAATAGATGAAAGACCAAATCCGAGAGTAGCCTCTTATCGTTGCTCCTCTGCAGAACGGCAATGTATTGATAATAGTCTGACCAATGAGGCTCCTTCTCGCTGGTCAGCAGATCCTCGAGGAGCCTCCTAGCAAAACACTCGTCAAACACATTGAGTGCCGCTAAAATCTCTGTCCTTGTTTCCAAAACATTGAAAGAAGGGGACGATGAGACTGCCCGCTTTCGAGGCATCAAACAAAAATAATTTGATCTTTAAGGTGTCGTAGTTGTTGTCGTTGTTGTCGTGGTGGTGGTCAAGGTGGTGGTGACCGACGTGTCTGTCACTGTCGTGGTCAACGTAGGGAGCAGGGTAAATGAGACGACTGTCTGCGTGGTCGTGTCCGTGATGGTAGTCACTGGGGTGCTGGTCACCGTGAATGAAAAGACCGCTGTGGAGCTGGTCAAACTGGTGAAAACCGTGATGGACAGCACGGTCGTCGTGAACGTATTGGTCACGAAATCCGTTGTCGTCACTGTCGTAAAGCTGGTGATGCTCGTGGTAGTCAAGGAGACGACCGTCACGGTAACAGTGTCTGTTTCGGTAAAGGTCGTCGAAAATACTGTGGCTGTTGCGGGGCTATCCGTCGGGCATTCAGTCTCCGTCCCCGTAGTCGCCGTCGTCGTGGCAGTTGTGATTGCTGTGCTCGTTCCTGTCGTTGTAACCGTAACGGTCGTCGTCGATGGAGTCGTTGTCGCTGTTGTGCTGGGTACAATGCAAGACGAGTTTGGGGGTGGAGGAGGCGGCGCTCCACATGGACATCGTTTTTCCGTTGCTGGTTCTGCGATCTGCGTCGCATTCATTACAGGGAGCATAAAGAGTAAGCCTAGAAGACACCAGCTGACTGCAATCATCATCCCTAAGCGCATAGGACTATCTATCCCTTGTGTCCTTTATTTGTTTAGTCGATTGGCCCAAAGGGAATTTCCTTTAAGCAATTCAATGATTGGTTTAGCAAACTGTTACATTTCAAATGGCAGCCAAGTTGACAATTTCGAGAAGGCGGAGAGGACTCTTCATTGTATTATTAATTTTATTCTCGGCTTTCTTACTGCTGCGGGACTTCTTCAAGCGAAACCCAGTTACCATTATTTCGGTAGAAAATATTCAAGTTTCAAAAGAATCTCAGATTCCGAAGATTATCCATCAGACATTTCGTGATGAAAATGTCCCGGAGCAATGGCTTTACTCTCAACATACAATGAAGAAGGAGCACAGAGATTATGAATACATGTTCTGGACCGACAAGACAATTCGTGAATTTATGGATGCCCATTACCATTGGTTCATACCAACTTTCGACAGCTATCGCTATCCTATCCAGAGAGTGGACGCCTTTCGCTACTTTGTGCTTTATCACTTTGGTGGCATCTACGTTGACTTGGATATTGGCGCCCGTCAATCTCTTGATCTCATCCTCCCATACGGCCTGGTTTTACCCATCACCAAGCCCTTTGGCTTTAGCAACGATCTCATGGCAGTGAGACCGCGGCACCCGTTCATGGAGCTACTCATGCGCAAGCTGGTATCTGCCAATCGGAATTATCTGGTTCCGTATTTGACTGTCATGGCCAGTACCGGGCCCCTCTTCATGAGCAGCCAGTACCATTGGGCTGATAAAGAGCAAATAGCCGATGCGGTCGCTATGGACGTCAGCCTCTACGGCGGCCAAAGAGGTCTCATCTTTCATGTGGATGGCAGCAGCTGGCACGAGCAAGACGCAAAGTATATCCTATGGCTATGGGACAACTTTTGCCCGCTCTTTCTCCTCAAGTATACAATGCTCCTAGCTGCGCTGGTCGCAGTGATTGTCTTTCGTCTAAAGTACATTGATAGGATACAACGTTAATTAAATAAGTCATGTAAGAAGCCCTTAATGCCAGTGTTCCGATGAATAAAGAAACATGGTAAATCCGGGCTTCTCCTAGCACTCTAGCATTCTGCAACCTTCAGCGGCCAGCCATAAGAAAGGAGGTTGGAGCTGTACACTAGAACGCAAAAGTCATTATGACCAGGGGCAACATTCTCTTTTAAAGAAAGCATTAATTCTTTAATTTGATGAGACCGTTTGTTGCAGTTCATCTTGGGGCAGGCCGTCATCACGAAAGGAACGATGAGCGGAACAAAGGGCTTGTATCAAGAGTTGTGAGGAAAGCAATTGAAATGTTGGAGGGTGGTGCATCGGCTCTGGATACAGTCCAAGCTGCAGTTCGAGAATTGGAAGATGATCCATCTACCAACGCTGGCATTGGCTCGAACCTGAATGAGATTGGACAGGTCGAGTGCGATGCTTCTATTATGGATGGGCAGACTGGACTGTTTGGATGTGTTGGTGCTGTCCAGGATGTAAAAAACCCTGTCGATCTTGCGCGAGCTATCATCGACGATCAAGTAACTACAAGTCCGTTTCCCTCTCCAGTGTATCCAATCTCTGTATTTTTATTTATAGGATCATTGCAGGAAATGGAGCCAAATCCTTTGCCAAGAGCAAAGGATTACAAATTTTGGGAGATAACGAAATGATTACCCAACATACCTTGAAGATACATCAACAGTGTCCAGAAAATGGGCGTCTTGACACTGTTGGAGCCGTTGCAATTGATCGGTATGGCAAAACAGCATCGGCAGTTAGCTCTGGCGGGGTCTTCCAAAAGCGCCAAGGACGCATTGGTCATGTAAATGCTGAAAAGCTCATTCAATCTTATAGTCAGCAGTTCCGGGTTGCGGATGCTGGGCGAGTTCACCCTCGTCCTGTTCATACTCATTTGCCAGTGC
>Ga0105047_10017559_pt1 | contig 11146 bp, 9 predicted proteins | sample MAT04_FD_78384 | JGI IMG/M metagenome (GOLD analysis project Ga0105047, IMG submission 78384) | Freshwater microbial communities from Lake Fryxell liftoff mats and glacier meltwater in Antarctica - MAT-04 (megahit assembly) | ecosystem: Environmental > Aquatic > Freshwater > Ice > Liftoff...
CGCCGGTGGTACGGGCAGTCGCCTGTGGCCGATCACGCGCGGCGTCAGCAAGCAATTGCTGCCCGTGTACGACAAGCCGATGATCTATTACCCGCTCAGCGCGCTGATGCTGGCCGGTATCCGTGAGGTGCTGATCATCACCACGCCACACGAGCAAATTGGCTTCAAGACGTTGCTGGGCGACGGCAGCCAGTGGGGCCTCGACCTGCAATACGCCGTGCAGGAGACGCCCAATGGGCTGGCGCAGGCGTTCGTGATCGGCGCCGACTTCGTCGCCGGCCGGCGCAGCGCACTTGTCCTTGGCGACAACATCTTCTTCGGTCACGGCCTCGTCGAGTTGATGCAGTCGGCTCGCGAGCGTGAGGTCGGCGCCACCGTTTTCGGCTACCGAGTACACGACCCCGAGCGCTATGGCGTTGCCGAAGTCGACGCCTCCGGAAAGGTGCTGAGCATCGAAGAGAAGCCAGCGGCTCCGCGCAGCAACTACGCCGTTACCGGCCTCTACTTCTATGACGAGCAGGTAGTTGACATCGCCGCCAATCTGGCGCCGTCACCGCGCGGCGAGTACGAGATCACCGACATCAATGCCGAATACCTGCGCCGCGGTCAGCTGCACATGGAGTTGCTCGGTCGTGGCTACGCCTGGCTGGACACGGGTACCTACGAGTCGCTGCTGGAGGCGTCGCAGTTCGTGGCCACGCTCGAAAAGCGGCAGGGTCTGCAGGTGGCGTCACCGGATGAGATCAGCTTCGCCGCTGGCTGGATCGATTCGGCACAGCTGCGTGCCAACGCCCTGCCGATGAGCAAGAACCCCTACGGTCAGTATCTCCTGCGGCTGGCGGGCGAGGGCCTGCATCCCTGACATGACAGTGCTGCTTTCATGACCGGGCTGCTCGACCGCCAGCTGCTGTTCGTCAGCGGTAAGGGCGGCACCGGTAAGACCAGCGTTGCCGCTGCACTCGCCGATCTGGCGGTGCGCCAAGGCAAGCACACGCTCGTGTGCGAGATGGACGCGAAGGGTGCACTGGCGGCGGCGTTCGAAGTGCGCGAGCTCAGTTTTCAACCAAGCGAAGTGCGGCCCGGTCTGTGGGCGATGGTGATGAACACCGAAGACTCGCTGAAGGAGTATCTGCGGCTGTTCGTGCGCATTCCGCTGGTCGGTCGCATCGGGCCGCTGGCGCGCACCTTCGACTTCGTGGCTGACGCGGCACCCGGCGTCAAGGAGATCCTGGCCATCGGCAAGCTGTGCCACGAGGTTCGGGAACGTCACTACGACCTCGTCATCGTCGACGCCGAGGCGAGCGGCCACATCGTCGCTCAGATCGATGCACCCCGGGCGATTCGCGATCTGGTGCAGGTGGGCATGGTGCGCGATCAGACCGACTGGATGTTGGAGATTCTCGGCGACGAGGCTCGCACCGGGCTGGTGGTGGTCACCACGCCCGAGGAGATGCCGGTGACCGAAACGATCGAACTGGTCGACAAGGTGCAGTCCACCACCGACGTGAACGTGGCAGCGATCGTGGCGAACCGAGTGCTGCCGCAGTGGTTCTCGGCGCTTGACAGTGAAGTCTTCGCGGCCCTGATGGAGCCGGCGCCGCAGGCCACCCTCGCCGCGGCCGCCGGTTCGAAGGTGGCCACCGTGTTCCAAGCGGCGGCACTTGCGCAGGCCCGCCGCGAGGGTGCGGTCGGTTATCTCGACAGGCTGCGTGAGGGTGTGTCGTCGGACGTGCCGATGCTGCTCGTGCCCGAGCTGTTCACCCGCTCTGGTGGCCGTCGCGTGGTGTCGCTCTTGGCCGACGCGCTGTACGAGGAGCTGGGCTGATGGCCCGCGACGCCCACCGCGAACTGGCAAACCTGCTGAGCGCGAAGGAAATGATCGTTGTCTGCGGCAGCGGCGGCACTGGCAAGACCACGATCGCCGCTGCGCTCGGCGCACAGGCAGCAGCCGTGGTGGGCGGGCGAGTCCTGGTGCTCACCGTCGACCCGGCCCGCCGCCTGGCAACAGCCCTCGGGCTCGGTTCCACATCCCTTGGAAATACGGCCGTGAAGGTGCCCACCGCCGCGTTCGCCGCCGCCGGGCTGGAGTGTCGCGGCGAGCTGTGGGTGGCCATGCTGGACACGAAGTCCGGATGGGATGAACTGATCCGTCGTCACGCACCCGATGCAACGCTGCGCGACACCGTGCTGGCCAACCCGCTGTATCGCAACATCACTGGCCGCTTCGTCAACAGTCACGACTACCTGGCGATGGAGCAGCTCTACGACCTGCACGCCTCGGGTCAGTACGACCTGGTCGTGATCGACACGCCGCCGTCGCGCAACGCGCTCGACCTGCTGGATGCGCCTGGCCGGATGCGCGAGTTCTTCGGGAGCCGGTTGTTGAAGTGGCTCACCGTGCCATATCGGTCGCGACTGTTCACGATGGCCTCGAAGCCGTTCTATCAAGTTGCCGATCGCATTCTGGGTTCCCGATTCCTGCAGGACATCGCCGAGTTCTTCGTACTGTTCCAAACGATGGAAGCAGGCTTCGTTGCCCGCGCGAAAGAAGTCGAGCGGCTGCTCACCGACGAGGGCACGGCCTTCATCGTGGTCAGTACTCTCGAGGCGGCACCCGCACGCGAGGCACGGTTCCTCGCCGACGAACTGCATCAGCGCCGCATGCCACTCGGTGCGCTGGTGTTGAACCGCACGCTGCCGGAAGCGGTTCGCCAATCGGCTGCTTCGAAGGCGGCGACCGCTCTTGCTGCTGCTGCCGAGGACCCAGCCCTACTGGCCGACCTGGCGGCCACGACGGGTTGCGATGCGGCGGCAGTGCAGCACGTAGTGGCGCAAGTGGCCGCCCGCTTCCGCGACGTGACGGTGGTTGCAGGCCGCGAGGCCGAGCGCCGTAGAGAGCTGGAGGCGGTGGTGTCACTGATCGCAGTGGTACCTACGTTGCCGTCGGATGTGCACGATCTGGCGGGCCTGTTGGCCATCGGAGAGCACTTGTTGGGGAACGGAATCCGCTGACACCCCTGCTGGCGTGGCACACTCATTGTCCATGGCCACCCTTGGCGAGATCACACGGCAGCACACGAACCTGAACCGAGACGAGATCGATCATCTCCAGCGATTGATCGGTGAGTGGGGCCTCCTGGCCGATCTCAGCTTCGCTGACCTGCTGCTCTACGTACCTGGTTCGGATGGAAAGTGGTACGTGGTCGCCCATGTGCGCCCGGCAACCGGCCAGACGATCTATCTCTACGACTATGTCGGCACCGCCGCCGCTGGCCAGGAGCTGCCGCTGCTGACCAAGGCTTACGACGAGGGTGAGATCGTCGAGGGCGAGCTGGTCGTAGAGGGCATGCCTGATCCCGTGCGCATGATGGCCGTACCGGTGCGTGCCGGTGATCACGCAATTGCGGTGCTGACTCGCGAGTGGTCCAGTCGGTCCAGCCGCCAGCCAGGCGAGCTCGAGCGCACCTATGTCGGGCTCTTCCAACGGTTTGCGTCGATGATCGCCGAAGGCTCGTTCCCCTTCCAAGGCCCTGTCGCGGACAGCAGTGCCGCCCCTCGCGTTGGCGACGGTGTGATGGCGCTCGACGAAGAAGCGCGTGTTCGCTATGCCTCGCCCAACGCTGTGTCGGCCCTTCACCGAGTGGGTATCGGGGCCAACGCGGTTGGCATGCGGCTCGCCGAGCTGGGCTTCAACGACAGCCCGGTGCGGCTGGCTTACGAGACGAAGCTGCCGGTTATCGAAGAGTTCGAGCAGACATCGGATGTGATCCTGCTGGTGCGGTGCATGCCGGTGCTCGCGACGGGAGCGGGGCAGGACAGCGCCGTGACCGGCGGCCTGCTGCTGGTGCGCGACGTCACCGAGGTGCGCAAGCGCGACAAGTTGCTGCTGTCCAAGGACGCCACGATTCGCGAGATTCACCACCGGGTGAAGAACAACCTGCAGACCATTTCCTCACTGCTTCGGTTGCAGGGCCGCCGCCTGAACTCCGAGGAAGCCAAAGCCGCCATCGCCGAAAGCGTGCGCCGAATTCGCACCATAGCGCTGGTGCACGAGACGCTGTCGCGCGAACCAGGCGACGATGTGGCGTTCTTGGAGATCGTTCGGCCGCTGCTGCGTTTGGCCGAGGAAGGCCTGCAGTCACCTGATCGCCCGGTGCGGTTCACGGTGCAGGGTGAAGGCGGGCGGCTACCCAGCACCATTGCGACGCCGCTCTCGGTGGTCCTCACCGAGCTTCTACAGAACGCGGTCGACCACGGGTTTCCCGAGGGCAGCGCCGGTGGCGACGTGGTGGTGGTGCTCGACAACGCTGATGGCATGTTGAACATTCGGGTGATCAACGACGGCCGCAGCCTGGAGCCGGGCTTCGAGCTCAACAAGGCAACCGGGTTGGGCTTGTCGATCGTTCGCACGTTGGTGACCACCGAGCTGGATGGCACCATCACGATGCGCGCCGGTCAGTCCGACGACTTCGCCGGCGTCGGCCTTGGCGATCTGCCACGAGGCACGGGTACGGTCGTAGATCTTTCCGTTCCCGTCTGAGCACCGCACTCAATGCTCTTACGTAAAGCGGATCTATGGGCCTTACAGGTCGACGAGGATGCGTTCGCGGCCGGCAAGGCGGCGGCGCAGATTGCGGCGCTCTTCCTCGGAGGTGCCCCCCCAGATACCGGAGTCCTGGTTGGTCTCCAGCGCGTACTCCAGGCAGTCGTTCTGCACGGGACATTCCCCGCAGACTTCCTTGGCGCGATCGATTTGGACCAGCGCGTAGCCGGTGGTGCCCACGGGGAAGAACAAGTCGGGGTCGGTGTCACGGCAGATGGCGAGTCGACGCCATGTGTAGTCAGCATTCGCGAGTGCAAGACTTGAAGCCGGAATTGTCACTTGATCACTCCAATGATCACCGCTTGCGCGGCGGTCGGATCGATGTGGATTGTGAGCGTTTTCACGTTCGTGGAAACGGTAGGTAACAATTGCGTGCATGGCAAGAGGACAATGGCCTTCTTCCATACTTCGTGGTGATAGGGGGTATCTATGCAACACATGTCTGACGTGCAGCTATCGGTGCAGGTGATGGCTCATCGAGGCGCCAGCAAAGCCGAACCGGAGAACACATTGGCGGCCTTTCGGCGCGCCGGTGAGATGGGCAGCGATGCCGTTGAGCTGGATGTTCGTCGAACGAGCGACGGCGTGTTGGTGATCCACCACAACCCGAAGCTGCCCGATGGGCGATTGGTCGCAGGCATCGCACACGCTGATCTGCCGGCCTCGGTGCCCACTCTTGGCGAGGCGCTGGATACGTGCGCAGGCATGTGGGTGAACGTCGAGATCAAGAACGACCCTGAGGAACTCGACTTCGACCCGACCGAGATGATCGCCGACGAGACCCTGGCGCACCTGCTGGCGCGCAACGACGACGCTCGGTGGCTGATCTCGTGTTTCCGCATGGAAACCGTCGATCGCTGTCGTGCGATCGCACCCCAGATCAAGACTGCGTGGCTGTGCGTAGAGGCCCCGCAGGGAATCGCCGACACGCTGGTCAAGAAGGGCCATCACGCGCTCCACCCGTGGGTGGCGATGCTCACCCGAGAGACGATCGAGGCCTGCCACGTGGCCGGCGTGCAGGTCAACACGTGGACGTGTGACGACCCGGCCCGGATGGCCGAGCTGATCGAGTGGGGCATCGACGGCATCTGCACCAACCTGCCCGATGTGGCACTGACGGTGGCACGCGAGGCGCGTGCCGGCTGACGTGCCGGCTGACGGCGGTCGCAAAGTGCGCAACGATGTGTCCATGAGCACAAACGAGTTCGATGTCATCGTCTTTGGGTTGGGACCGGGCGGTGAGGACCTCGCCGGCCAGTTGGCCGTCTCGGGGTTGCAGGTCCTGGGCATCGACAGCCATCTCGTTGGCGGTGAGTGCCCCTACTACGGGTGCATTCCGTCGAAGATGATCATCCGTGCGGCGGACCTGTTGCAGGAGGGTCGTCGCATCAACACGATGGCCGGCACCGCAGTCATCACGCCCGACTACTCGATCGTTGCGAACCGCATCCGTGACGAGGCGACCGATGACTGGAACGACCAGGTTGCAGTCGACCGGTTCGTGGGCAAGGGCGGCACGTTCGTCCGTGGTCGTGGTCGCCTCGATGGGCAGAGCCGCGTGATGGTCGGCGACGAGATCTATACCGCTCGGCTGGGCGTCGTGATCGCGACGGGTACCTCGCCCGCGATCCCGCCGGTGTCGGGCCTCGCCGAGGCAGCGCCGTGGACCAACCGCGACATCTTCAAGATCCGCAGCGTCCCCGCGTCGATGATCGTGCTCGGTGGGGGTGCGATCGGATTGGAGTTGGCGCAGGCCTTCTCGCGGTTTGGTTGCAAGGTGACGGTGGTGGAGGCGCTCGATCGAATTCTCGCACCGGAGGAGCCGGAGTCCAGTGAGTTGGTGGCGGCGGTGCTGCGAGCAGAAGGCATCGACATTCGCACCGGCTCGGCAGCGGCCACGGTGGCGCGTGGCGCTGATGGGGTACTGCTGACGCTCGCCGACGGTAACGAGATCCGGGCGGACGAGATTCTGGTTGCCGCCGGCCGCGTTCCGAACGTGCGCGACATCGGCCTGGACACGGTGGGGCTGGACGAAACTGCCCGGCCGTCGTTCACGGTCGACGAGCGGATGCGGGTGAACGGCGTCGACGGTGTCTGGGCAATTGGCGACGTTGCCGGCAAGGGCGCCTTCACGCACATGGCCGTCTACCAAGCCGGAATTGCCTTCGACGACATCACCGGCGTCTCGTCGCCACGGCTGGCGCAGGACCATGCAGTCTCACGCGTGACCTTCACCGACCCGGAAGTCGGCTCGGTCGGCATGACCGAAGCCCAAGCCCGTGCAGCCGGACTCGACGTGCAGGTTGGCCTGGCGAACAGCGCCACCTCCAGTCGCGGTTGGTTGCATGGTGACGGCAATGAGGGCTTGATGAAGCTGATCGTCGATGCCGACAAGTGGATACTCGTCGGCGCGAGCTCGGTTGGACCGCGAGGTGGCGACGTGCTGTCGATGTTCAACCTCGCAGTACACGCCAGGGTCCCGGTCGCGCAGCTGCGCTCGATGATCTACGCCTACCCCACCTTCTACCGGGGCGCCCTGGATGCCCTCGCCAACATCGGCGAGGCAGAGGGCGCAGGGTCAGAGAGCTAGCGGGACGCTATGTGCTCCTTCGCATCGGCGAGTTCTTGAACGATCGGGTCGGGCGGCCGCTACCGCGCAGATCGCACATGGAGCGGCCGCGGGTCAGCCCCGCCTTCCACCTCCAACACCGGCCCTCGCACGGCGGGTTCGATGCTCGGGCCCCAGAGATCGAGGTCGGCACCCCGCACGGCCGCCGCCTCTCGCGGTGTGAGTTGGTCGAGCGATGCTTCCGCGTCGCCCCAGCGAACATCACCGAACTGTACGACATAGCGATTGTGCATGGCGCTTCGATACTTCGGCATTGCGTCGAGCGCCCGCTCGTAGCAGCTCATAGCGAACTCAGCGTCATGCAGTGGCCCTTCGTGCCAGGGCACCTTGACCTGCATGGCCATGTTCCCCAACACCGTCCACGCACCAGCGACAGACGCAGCGTCGCCTGGGTCGATGGAGTAGAGGCGATCCAGCGGAGTCTCTCGGCGCGCACGAGCGAAAACTTCGGACTGCTCCTGCAGCGACACGTCAGTGGCACGGGAGATTCCGTCCGGGTTCTGGAAGAATCCCTCCAGGACCTGTGGGACAAGCACGGCGACCCCGCCTGCAAGAGTGAGCCGACACAGCACCTCGAGATCACCGCAGGCAGTAAACGAGGAATCGAAACCGCCCAGTCGGACCAGCGATGACCTCCTCCAGAACTGTGTGCTCCCGCCGTAGCAGTAGAAAAGTGGAAGCGCGGGTTCATACCGCGAATGGAAGCTGACTGGGTCGTCACCCGTCGGGGGCTGCTGTGCCACGGTGGTGGCGGCCCAGTGCGCGTAAGCGATATCCGCGTCGGAATGGCGTTCCAGCGCAAGCGCCATCAACTCGAGTGCGTCCTCGCGGATCCAGTCGTCGACGTTGAAGTTGGCGAAGTACGTTCCCGTCGCCAATTCCAAGGCACGATTCCATGCTGCGTACAGCGTCTCGCGATCAGTGCGCACGTAGACGATGTTCTCGTGAGCCTGTTGCAGCTCCTCGACGATAGACCGCTCGTTCTCCGGCGAGCCGCTGTCGATCACGAGGATTTCCAGGCGATGAGCGACGGTCTGCGCCTCGAGCAACTCGAGGCATCGGCGGATGTATCTCGCACCGCAATACGTGGAGACGACAACGGAGATCAACGGATTCGACATGAAGTCAGCCTTCGCCCAGACTTGAGGGAGCGGCACTGACCAAAGCGCTCGTGGGTAACAATGCAACATTCAAGGCGATCGAGCTAGAGCGTGAGCTGAGGCCGCACGAGGCGGACGGCATCGGGCACATGGCGGAACTCGAGCCGCTTCGTTTCACCCAGATAGTCGCCGTCCAGCTGGTACGGGAACGGTGTCTCGTGACTGATGGTCAGTACGCTCACGTCGGTCTGCAGATCGAGGGTCTTGCTGGGCTTCACGCCACCGCCACGCAACGCGCCGCCGAGGCCGCCCAACAGGGCGCCGACCTTGAGCGTGCGGAACGTGATGGCCACCAGCCCGCGGTCGAGCGTGGCCGCCTCGCTGAGATCCAGCGGGCGGTTGCCGAGGTACGTGTACGGGTTGGTGTTGAGCACGATGGTGAAGTACCCGTCGTCCACCACGGACACGCCGTCGCGCGCCACGGCGAAGTGCGGATTCATGCGGTCGTAGTTCACGGCCCACGTGCGCAGCCCGGCGTAGATGAACAAGGGATGGCCCAGCCACCGCTTCATCGAGGCGCGGCGCTCGACTTCCTTCACCACCGCGGCGTCGTAGCCGACACCGGTGTGGAAGCAGAAGTAGCGTCCGTTGACCTTGCCCAACCCGATTGGTTCGATGTCGCGCACCGCAATTCCGGCGGCCAACAACTGCACTGCGGCTACCGGGTCGTTGGGCATTCCCAGCGTGCGAGCGAACACATTGGTGCTACCGCCGGGCAGCACGCCCAGTGCCGTGTCGGTGCCTGCCACGCCGGTGGCCACCTCGTTCAGCGTGCCGTCACCGCCGTAACCGATGACCACGTCGACACCTCGACGGGCGGCGTCCTGTGCGAACCGCGTGGCGTGGCCGCGGCGGTTGGTTTCGACCACTTCCACGTCGTTGCCCTGCGACAGGGCGCGATGCACCACGACGGTGTTGCGCGCCGTCACCGACGACGCAAAGGCGTTGACCACGAGCAGGATGCGCAAGGGACCGAACGGTACAGGCTGAACGGGTTTGGTTGAACCCGGGCACCGAAGTGGCGCACCAGTTGGGAGCCAGATGGTGGGCCGGTTGGGTGAAGCGCCTACCGAGCGGTAACAATGACGGGCATGAACGTGATCGTGTGCGTCAAGCAGATCCCCGACCCGGCAACCCCGGGTGCGTTGGGTTCCGATAACACCCTCAAGCGAGATGGCAAGCTCATCCTCGACGAGTCCGATAGCTATGGCGTCGAAATGGCGCTGCAGCTGGTGGACGCGGCGGGTGGTGGTGAAGTGAGCCTCGTCTCCATGGCCCCGAACGGTGAGGTGTCGGGCTTGCGCACGGCGCTGGCCATGGGTGCGGCCAAGGGCACGCTCGTCTCCGACCCGGCATTGCAGGGCAGCGATGCTCTCACCACCGCCAAGGTCCTGGGTGCGGCCATCCAGAAGATGGGGGCGTTCGACCTGGTCATCGCGGCCACCGAATCCAGTGATGGCTACACCGGCACCGTGCCCGAGCAGTTGGCCGAAGTGCTCGGCCTGCCCTCGGTGACGTTCGCCAAGAAGGTCACCATCAATGGCGGCACCCTGGAAGCCAACCGCCAGACCGAGGACGGCTTCGACGAGGTCACCTGCCCGCTGCCCGCTGTCATCAGCGTCACCGCCGGTGTGGTCGAGCCCCGTTACCCCAGCTTCAAGGGCATCATGGCCGCCAAGAGCAAGCCGATCGAGACGGTCACCGCCGGCGACCTCGGGGTCACCCCGGTCGGTTGGGCCGGCGCCGGTCAGAGCATTGTCAGCGTCACGCAGGCCGAGGCCCGCGCTGCTGGCGAAATCATCGAAGACGACGGAGAGGGTTTCGCCAAGATCGTGGCGTACCTCGAAAACATGAAGGTCATCTGAGGAGCACCGCCATGAACATTTGGGTTTTCTCACAAGAAGCAAGCGGTGCGCCCACCACGGCGACACTGGAACTCCTCACCAAGGCGCGCTTGCTGGCGTCGAGTGTCGGGGGCGACGTCACCGCGTTCGTCGGTGGCGATGCATCGGCCTTGGCCGCATCGCTCGGCGAGCATGGTGCCACCAAGGTGTACGCCACTGGCGATCTGGCGGGCAAGCTGCCCGGCGTCGCGGTGTCGGCAGCGATGAAGGCCGTCATCGACGGTGGCGATTCGCCTGATCTGATCATGTTCCCGCAGACCACCGAGGGCCGCGACGTGATGAGCCGCCTGTCGGTCAAGCTCGACCGCACCGTGCTCACCAACAACGTCGACATCTCCGTCGACGGTGGTTCGGTCAGCGTCACCACCCCCATTTTCGGTGGCAACGTCCTGGTCACCACTTCGTTCTCCGGCGCCGGTCCCTTCCTGGCCGCGTTCCGCCCGAAGAGCTTTGCTGCCGAGTCGGCCGGCGGCGCAGCCGCTGCCGTGACCGCCACTCCGGTTCCCGACCTGGGTTCCATCGGGGCGGCGCAGGTCGTTGCCGTTCACGTGGAAGCAACGTCGGGCCCCAAGCTGGACGAGGCCGCCATCGTGGTCTCGGGTGGCCGTGGTCTCGGCGAAGCCGCCAAGTACGAGATGGTCGAGACGCTGGCCAAGCTGCTCAAGGGCGCCCCTGGCGCCTCGCGAGCAATCGTCGATGCCGGTTGGGTGCCCTACAGCTACCAGGTCGGCCAGACCGGCAAGGTTGTGAAGCCGGGCGTCTACATCGCCTGCGGTATCTCGGGCGCCACCCAGCACATGGTGGGTATGAAGGGCTCGAAGAACATCATCGCCATCAACAAGGACAAGGA
>Ga0105047_10017560_pt1 | contig 11146 bp, 12 predicted proteins | sample MAT04_FD_78384 | JGI IMG/M metagenome (GOLD analysis project Ga0105047, IMG submission 78384) | Freshwater microbial communities from Lake Fryxell liftoff mats and glacier meltwater in Antarctica - MAT-04 (megahit assembly) | ecosystem: Environmental > Aquatic > Freshwater > Ice > Liftoff...
AATCAGCCCAAGAGGGCGCTGATGGGCTTCACGTCGCGCTTTTGTACGTAAATCACTAATAGTTATGCCCGGGCTATCATCGATGTAAATCGGAGCTTCACTGAGCGTACCCATAGCTCGACCAATTTTTTCAAAATCTGCATCGGTAAGATTGCCAGTGCGAAGGGCCCATGCATCAACACCAGACTCCATCGACAGGAGCCGATCGACAAGCTGTTCTTTGCTCATTTCTAGGCTAAACATTAATACCGCTTGCTCTGCTTGTACTGCAACGTTATGCGCAAAGTTGAGTGCCAATGCTGTTTTACCCATAGATGGGCGCGCAGCTAAAATTAGGAGGTCTGAAGGCTGGAAACCAGCTAATTTTTCATCAATATCCTTATAGCCGCTCGGCACTCCTCTGATTTTCTTTTTGTCTTTATGTAGGTCATCTAATCGGTCAAAGCTCTCTGCCAATACCGTCTCAATACTAATCACGCTTTGTTTAACATGTTGTTGGCTCACTTCGAAAAGGCGTGTTTCTGCGTCTTCTATGAGATCTTTGAGCTGCCTAGACTCATCGTAGCCCATTCCGCCAATTTCTTTCGAGGCTGTTATTAGCCTACGACGTAGGGCTTTTTGAGCCACTATGTCTGCGTACTGTTCTACATGTGCGGCAGTTGGTACAAAGTTAGTTAGTTCGGTTAGATAAGACGGGCCTCCGATTCCTTCGAGATGGCCATCATTTTTTAATCTATCAGACAGTGTTAGCACATCTATGGCGCTCCTTTGTTCATAAAGCTTTTGAATTGCACCATAGATTCGTTGGTGTCTCATTTCAAAAAAATCTTGGGCGTCGACGCTGTCAGCTATTTTGACAATTGCGTCACTATCAATTAGTAAAGCACCCAACAAACTGGCTTCGGCTTCACTATTTTGCGGGGGCTGTGTTGTAGCTGTTGGTTCCATGGTATATCTCTCGTACTACGATTCTAGCAGTTCAACACCACCAAAAATATTGCTTATGGCTGTTAAATCTTCTGTTGTATCTGGATTCGTAGTTTGTGCGGGCATTTTTGTAACTATTTTATTCTTGGTCGAAGCATCAAGCGTGCAATTAATTGTTATAAGTCGACCAGTAATTTCTGCAATAATAGCTGCTAAAGCTTTTTGATTGTTTGATTCTTTTATGCGTTTCTGATGGAATGCAAACGAAAAGGCTAGATCGAGGCTCCCGTCGTTATTAAAGCGCGGTTCGGCCATCCTTATAACCCCGTATAGAGTATTATGTCTCTGTTTTAGTAATTTCATGACATCATCCCAATTATTAGCGGTCAAAGGTACTGCGGTACCTTCAGTATTGGGTATATCAACTATGTCGATTTCTTGTTCTACAATCGGATCAAGTGTGGCAACCCGTAGTGGTTCCTCGGGTATTTCAGCATCATCAAACTCCTCGACAATAGTAGGTGATGCAACTTCCATCACTGGTTTGAGTGATTGGATTGGCGTCTGTGCTTGTAAAAGGATTATCTCAAGATATCGCTCTGGTTCATGCGATGGCGCTACCTTTAGTAATAGATTCAGTAGTCCAAAAGTCGTGTCTGAACTTTGATTAAGTGCTCCTGACAATACCTGATTTCGTAGTTGTTGACTTACCTGCTTAGCAATAGCAGCAGCTTGATATCCTTGGTCATATAATGAATTTAGAGTTGTCATAAGTTCTGCGCTTGTAGAGCCAGATAAGCACGAAGCAAGTTTTTCAATATTCTCTGAAGGTGGAATGCCAAGGAGTTGCCTCACGCTATCGCCGTCTAGATTTGTGCCATAACTACTTGCCTGGTCTAGCATGCTGATACTATCCCTAAAGCTGCCCTCTCCGTGTTCCGCTAACAATTCTAAAGCCTCTTGTGTTGCAATTATTTTTTCTTTTTTAGCTATGTCTTTCAAATGCGCAACAACCTCCGCCTTGGCAACAGGTTTGAATGTAAATCGCTGGGTACGACTTACGATTGTATCTGGAAGCTTGTGAGCGTCAGTCGTAGCGAGTATAAAGACAACATGGGCGGGTGGCTCTTCGAGTGTCTTAAGTAGCGCGTTAAAGGCCTCACGGGTCAACATGTGCACTTCGTCAATGATATATACCTTGTATTTAGCGCTTGTCGGCGCCACATATACTTTATCGCGAAGTTCGCGGATCTCATCAATACGTCGATTACTGGCTGCGTCAATCTCGATAATATCCAGGTGAACGCTATCGTCGCTGTATTCAAGGTTATTTATCTCATGGGCAAGGATACGAGCAATAGAAGTCTTGCCTACGCCGCGTGGACCAGTAAATAGATATGCGTGACTAATCCGCCCTTGTTTAAGCGCTTCTGTTAGCGTCTGGGTGATGTGGTCTTGGCCAACGATCTCAGACAGGCTTTTTGACCGGTATTTGCGGTAGAGTGCTTGTCCCATTTACAGCTATTATACGCCCCTGAAGAGTATTTGGCTGTTGTGCTTATTGCCTTCAACTAATCTTTGAGGATCAGCTCTGGTGATATAAGGAGATTAGCAATTCATGACTCGTGATTATGTCGCAATACAAGACTAAATTTGTAGCTAGAGCTTTTTAGAGGGCTGCTTCGAGTGCGGCCCATTCGGCTGCGGCATCTTCTTCTGGCACGTTAACACTCACTTGGTCACCAGGCTTTGCCTTAAAGTAGGTAACACTCGCGAGAAGCACGCGTAATTTCTTGCCACCAACTTCAACAAAATAGTGTCCAGCTTCTAAGATTAGGGTGCCAACAACTTGTTTGCGTGGGATAGGACCGATCTGTTTGTATAAGAATGCGCCGTCTTCAGCAATGGTCAATTTAAGGATATCACCTTGGACGAGTTTTGATTTACTGGCGTAATTAGCGGGTACCGGATAGGTCTTTCCGTCTGATCCGACCATGTTCTGACCATCAAATACACCTTCAATAACTTTACCAAGGGTATCTTCTCGGACAATGGGGGCCATCTTATCGTCATCACCAACTAAACTAATCAGCAATTCGGTAGCTGCTGCTAGGCTGGTTTCAGCTTCTTGTATCAGTGCGCGTAGGCGTTTGACTTGTTTATCTGGAACGTCTGGCATTTTGTCTCTGTCTCTCTATCTGTCTCTATTTGTAAGTGTTTATATAGGTACACTTTCCCCCTAAAAATACCACGAACCATTATTGCTGTCAAAAAAAATATATAAACTGTGGATAAATACTGTGCGGTAAATGATCGTTAAAAGAAAACTGCCCAGTCGAAACCGGGCAGTTTATCATGCTGAAAAACCTTTAGGCCATTTCAACAGTGGCGCCTGCTTCTTCCAAAGCTTTCTTCGCCTTCTCTGCGTCTTCAGTCTTTGCTTTTTCAAGTACTGGCTTTGGTACGCCATCAACGATAGCTTTGGCTTCACCTAGACCGAGGCCGGTGATGTCCTTGACTGCCTTGATAACAGCAACCTTTTGAGCGCCCGCATCCTTAAGGATAACGTCGTACTCAGTTTTTGCTTCTTCTGCTGGGGCTGCATCGCCGCCTGCTGCTGGACCTGCTACTGCTACTGCAGCTGCTGCAGGCTCAATGCCGTGCTCATCCTTGAGGATGTCGCCGAGCTCTTTGACTTCGAGGACAGTAAGTCCTACAAGTTGATCTGCTAATTTCTTTAAATCTGCCATGATTATCTCTCCTTCGTTGAGATTAGGTTATGGGTTGTAGTTATTAGGTTTTAGTCGCTGCTAGAAACTAGCACCTCAAACCTAAAACCTGTGCACTAATTAGTAGCTTTCGCTTCCAAGCCCGAAAGAATGCCCGTTAGGTTACCCGAAAGACCACTCATCACACCACGTACTGGTGAATTCAGGGTATTTAGGATGCCCGCAAGCATTTGTTTCTTGCCTGGGAGAATAGCCAATGCTTTAACTTCTTCAGCGCTTATAAACAAACCTTCTGCCGTGTAACCACCCACAAACTTGAGAGTTGGGTTGGTTTTAGCAAAAGTATGTAAGCTTTTTGCTGGTGCTACTTCGTCTTCACTATTAAAAGCGTAGAGAAGCATACCTTCAATTGCAGAAGAGTCAGTATCTTTGAACTTATCTGATCCTTTAAGCGCCTGTATGACAAGTCGGTTCTTAACAACCTTGATCTTGGTGCCTTCAGTTTTTGCATCGCGTCGGAGGCCTTGTAGAGCTTTGACGCCCGTTCCTTCGAACTTTGCTACAACTGTTAGCTTAGAGGCGTTTAACAGTTCGGTAACTTCACTGATAACTTCACTCTTCTTAACTTTAGTTAGAGCCATGTAATTTCTCCAATTACTTGTGGATATAAACAACCTGATCGACCGGACTGGGTTGTTGATAGTTGCCAAACAAAAACGCCTCAGATGTTGTAGCACCGGAGACGTTCAAACTATCGAAAATAGATTGTTTGTACCTAGGCGACGTAATTAAGGTTTTCACCCGTCGCTGTCTCTGGCAACTTGAACACAAGTATACTACTTCTGGGGTAAATACGCAACCAAGGCCGCCGCGCCTAAATGCTGTAAATATGCAATCTCAAGATTTTCCTCTATCGAGGTCATATCGATGGACAAAAGTGTTTCCAGGTGTCCCTTTATCATATCGATACGTTTATTCTCAACCCACTCTACGTCGCATAATTTGGGTAGTAATAATCTAATGAGCGCCGTATCAGCCTCGCCGTTTGCTGCCATCAACGATAGCCCTTGATAACCGTCCGTAGTAGTATGATCATTTTCAATTGCATTTACGTATTCCATAGTAAGTGTGTCTAAAGTGATCCTGTCTCCGCCGGGGTATCTTGCTGAATATACTCCTCAAAAGGTATCGAATAATGTGGTACTGTCTGGCTCTTTACCAGTAAAGACGTCCCTTTTTGCAGGGCGGCTTTATGTTTGGCCCTAAGACCGTACTGATTAGCTGCTTCAACGTAAAAGTCTTCATACTGCTGTTCGGACATTGGTGCCGCTCTGAAGTGCCGTGCTAGCTGATGAGGAGCCTCACTACCGTGGGTCTTATTGTGATTATTTCTCATTAGCTATGATCCATTCCGGCATAAGCCTCTTCAACCATTGCTCTACCTTCAGCCACTGGGTCAATCTCGATTTGCGCCGTAGTATGCTGCTGCTTTTGTACTGACTGAACACTTACTCGGCCGACATACACTGTGCCACCAGTTTCAGATGCGTTGACAATATTTGGGCCTATTGCATTAGAATGATTTCTTGCGTGCGTTGGTGTTGTCATTTCTCCTGTTTCAAATTTCATGTTTTCTTCTCCTTAGACAAATAAAAAGCTCCCGATAGAGCGGGAGCTGTTGCTTGTCTTGATTAATTTTATGTATATGCAAGAAGCTGCCCGCTAGTTGGGGAGAATCACGACCTTAATAATTAGGTTTTTGCACATATCAATATTCTACACTTATAGCACCTGCTGTCAATGGTGGCATATAGCGATTATGCTTGCCTATTTTTTTGTTGAGTGTATCATTGCTTGTGTAATCATGCCTACAAGAGAACAATTCCAACCAGCACCTGCTGAAGATAATGATCAGATAAATCATGCAAAACAACTGAGAGAAGCTTCTAGCGAAGATGAATCAGCTGAAATTCTATGCCCAATTTTTAAAACCCTCGGCGGCATAGCATATTTAGGAGAACTTGTTGCTCTTGACCCAGCTAATACCATCTATAAGAAAGTTCGGACATTGCTCGAAAATGAGAGCGGAGAATAATTATTATTTGAGTTGTTCTAATTTGAATTGAGTATACTTCTCGGCGGCGAGTCGGGTTAGCTCAGCATCTTCATCTGTATTAACAAAACGCATTGATTCCGCCATAAGCGGATGCACTTCTGCTAGTTTCTCGTGCATTTCCATGACGAGCTTGCGATAGCCTGGGTGACCTTGTGGGCTAGTGCGCAGTTCGTGGAAATGGAATGCTTCACGGGCGTTATACGTGATCTTCCATCGCATCCTGTGTCCTAACAGAGTGGCGTACTGGGCTTCTAATTGATAGCCAGCCTGTTGCAACACGCTATATAACTTAAGACTAATGTCAAAACATGCTTCGAACTGCTCTGTTAAGCCAGCATCTTCAACAAGTTTTGGGATTTCATAGCCGTAGCGGGGTGATAATTTTTGCCAGTTAAGGTCGTCAACCATACGATGACGTTGCAAATCGCGGAAAATACCGTAATCGCAAACAATATCCCAGCTGTAGTGGGCCTTTTCTATGGCTCGCCCAGGTCGGTGACGGCGATTGAGACGCTCTCCTATGTAGCTTTTGAATACTTCCGCTTTTTGGTCATATGACCAGCTGCTAACTTCTTCTTGAAGCTGCTCGGCAGATAGATTGCTGTGCTCGTACATCATGTCAGCAGCCAGCAATAGTTCATTCTTTGGCCAAAAATCCACTAACGTTACAGCTTCGGATGTGTTGGAATAGCTATCTGGCAAAAATTGTTTTGCTAATGTGCCAACCGATTGACGAGTTGTAGCGTTATAGGCAATTAGTGCACCTCCACGTTCTGGCTTATCGGCACGTTCTAGAAACATTGGGACTATTTTACGAGCCTGCACGAGCATGTCTTGACCTGTTTGCCTGGCTTCAGGGAGGTCATCAGCCAGTAAGTGCATAATCAGGCTTTCGAGTGCTTGACCAGAAGCAAAGATACCAACAGTTGATTTAGTCGCAACGGGCAGAACTGGGCGGATAGCATCGCATGCTTGCGCACGTATTGCGCCACGCCAGGCCATATCACGCTCACTTTTAGGCGTTGAAGAATTTGTCTCGAGATATTCAGTAATGTGCCGTGCCATCGTAGAATACAACTCAAAAACAGTGTCCATAGCCTGGTTGTACTGCTTTTTGACTGTTGGCTTGAAATGATCAGGAGTGTAGTATCGGTATTTTCCATTAGCGTCTTTTTGATCAAAATATATGTACCGGGTCGATTGCTCAAGATATGCAGCCAACCTACCCCATTCTAGTTTTTTAGTTAGTATGTTCGATGCATTTTCGACTACTAAATGAATACCGCCAAGTTGTTGCACGGAATCATCGCCATAAGCTGTAATTACTCTTTGGAGGAGCTGAGAATCTTTGTCCATCTTACCCGCAAACTCATCTAGTATCGTGATGCGCATATCGTCACCGCGACGACTCAGACGCGCCATTGCTGCTGCAATTGTTACCGGGCTAAGTTTGTCGGTAAATGCATAGACGTTACCGTCAATCGTAGTGACTGCGCCATCGAGGTATTGTTTTCCCTGTTCGGTTACCGTAAATCTGCCGTTTTCGTCCTTCTCGACAAGCACCTCATCAATATCTTTCTCGGGTGCGTCTGACTTAACCGGTAGGGCTTTCTGCTGAATAACCTCTTTTACCGAGGCGGGCGCTGCAGACGCAGCAGTTTTTGAAGTATCCCGAACTGCCAATTCTTTAGATACCAACTGCCAAATGTTATCAGAGACTGTTTCGGCTGACTCAGTAGCGTAAACGACCGGAAGATTGCGCTGTTTTGCTTCCCATAAATAACCGGCACGAACCCGCTCCAGGAATGACTCATCGAGGTTATCAAAACGTTCACCTTGATAGCGTCCGCCGGTTCGTGCCTTTAATACGTTTACTGGTGCATCAAGAACCACACACAAATTAGGTTCGATACCACCTACTGCAAAGTCAATAATAGTATTGATGATTTGATAATCAGGTACATCGCCACGCCCATAGTATTGAATTGCCAGGGTTGTTAAGTAGTTGCGGTCAACCAAACATATAATGCCCTGGTCAACACTCTCTTTTATGACTTGTAGGCTCTGTGCGCGCGCAGCATTGTATAACAGGACCTCTGTGCGGGTGTTCATTGGATAATGCGGATCTTGGGTCAGATGTCGAATAGCCCTAGCCGTAAGGTTACTCTGGCTATCCGGCTCCCTAAAAGTTCTAACTGGGAGTCCGGCAGCTTCTAGCCGTCTTTCGAGTTCGTTTAACTGTGTCGTCTTACCGACGCCTTCGGGGCCTTCAAGAACAATGTATTTACCCTTATTCATAGCTCAAGCCTTTGATCTTCTGGGGCATGGAACGCTTATCAAGATATGCTTTAGGCAGCATTTTGTCTGGTGACCAGGTTTTGATGATAGTATCCAGATCAACACCCTGCTGATACTTGCCGCTAAAGCCTTTATCACGTCCAGCACCGTAGTTACCTTCAACCTCGCCCGTTTCGTGGAAAATGATCTGAGCCGTGCGTTCACCAACAGGTAACAATACTGTCTCGCGGTCATTTAAATTATAGATCTCAAGTGTTAAACGGTTTATGTAGCCTGGATCAATCCAGCCAGCATCAAAGCAGACCGCTATACCGTTGCGACCCCAACTAGATCGTGAACGTACTTCACAGGCACCCGGTGGTTTGATGCCAAAGAATTCATGTGTATGTGCCAGTATGCGTTCGCCAGGTTTTAGGCTAATAACGGGGTGGTCGAGCGGTATATTGGCAAAGGGCTTGAAACCATTCAGTTTACACCACTCTCCGTGTGGCATGGCTTTGTAGGGGCCATCAAAATAGCGTTCGACATCTTCTTTATCAAAAGGGTTATAAATAGTACGTTCGTTTTGTCGTTCTATGCGGTAGTAATAAAAGCCGAGGGTGACATCAAGACTTGCGTGACTCACGTGCTTCTCGTTGTAGGGATGGCAAACTATATGGTCATCACTAATTGCTTGTCGAATCTGCTTATTACTAAATACCCCCACAAAACTCCTTTCAAACTTTGTATATATTGTAGCCGAGACAGGTTACAAAACACAAGTAAAATAGTAATGTGATTTTTACGCAAATATGTGTGTATACGTGCTTATGCTTGGTGGTTATTGTGGCTTATTTAGTAATTGCTGACGATATTTTTGCCATGCAACAATCGCCCAGCATACGGCTCCTATAGATTGCATAACTGTGGCATACCAGAGATTCAAACTGGCGTAGGTGATCGTGAAAACACAAAGCACTACTGTAGTAGGAATAGAGGTCAAGAGCGGAGGCTTACTGTTGGAGCGTATCGTTGGTATCAGTGCTATCCAAAAAATAGCGGCACCGGCCGATAGTACGTAATCTTGCCACATGCCTAGCCGAGATTGGCGATATCTACGCTAATAGATGGGCCCATGCTAGTTGTGAGATAGGCGTTCTTGAAGTAGTTACCCTTAACGCTCTGTGGCTTGTTACTTTTAACGCTAGCGACAACTGCCTGAATGTTCTGAGACAGCTGTGCTTCTGTAAAGCTGACTTTGCCAACGCCAAGGTGGATAATACCGGTGCTGTCGACACGATATTCAACACGACCGGCCTTAGCTTCTTTGACTGCTTTGTCGATGTCATTCGTAACGGTACCGCTCTTAGGGTTCGGCATCAAACCGCGAGGACCAAGAGTACGAGCGTACTTACCAAGCTTGGCCATTAATGCTGGAGTAGCGATCAAGATATCAAAATTGATTGTGCCCTTATCGAGTTGCTTAAGAAGTTCTTCTGCGCCTGAGATATCTGCACCTGCGTTTTTAGCTGCAGCTGCGTCGTCGTTGAGAACAGCAACGCGAACATTTTTGCCACTACCAGCTGGTAAGACAAGGTTGTCGCGAATGTTCTGGTCAGCATGGCGGGGATCAACACCAAGGTTGATGTGAAGCTCTACGGTTGCGTCAAACTTAACATGGCTGGTCTTTTTACAGAGAGATACTGCTTCGTCGAGAGTATATGATTTACCGGCTTCAAGCTGTTCTGAAGATTTGCGGTAACCCTTTGCGCGACGTTCTAGGCGTGAGCGTGTCGGTGGTACGAATACTTTTGGCTTTTCTTCGGCCTCGGCATTACTGGCTTTGCGTTCTTTTTTAGCTTCCTTTTCGGCAACTTCTTCGAGAGCCTTAGCGCTTCGCTTGCCGGACTTTGCCACTTTTGGCTCATCTGCAGGCTCTGTAGCGGGTTTTTCCTCTACAGCTGTGTCTGTGACCACTTCTGGTGTATCGGCGTTCTTAATAAGTGCCTGAATGTCAGCGATAGTACTCTTGGCCGGAACTTCAATTCCGAGACCTTTTGCTTCTTCTATTAACTCTGCTTTAGTTTTTGCCATGATTATGACTCCTTTCGTGGTGCTAACGGCGTTCGAGGCCTCCCACAATTAATGTACGATTTATCTAACCTTGTACTTCAATACCCATGCTGCGAGCGGTACCAGCAACCATTTTCTTGATCGCGTCTACATCTTCAGCATTCATATCCTTAGCTTTGGCTTCGGCAATCTCAGTGAGCATCTTATCGGTGAGCTTCTGTTCAAGTTTTTCGGTATTCGGACGTCCAGAACCTTTTTTGATGCCGAGCTTGTCGCGGATTAAATCGTCAGTCGGGACACCAACAACACGAAATTCCATACTACGATCATCAAAAATCGTGATGTGTGCAGTAACCATGCCACCTTGCATTTCTTTGGTCTGGTCGTTAAATGGTTGGATAAAATCCATCATGTTAACACCATATTGACCAAGCGTGCTACCAACGGGTGGCGCCGCACTTGCCTGACCGGCACGTAATTTCATCTTTAAATTAGCTTTAACTGTCTTTGCCATATTCTATCTTTCTCCTTGCACGTTCGCTGAAGCTTGCGACCTTAGTGCGTAACTACGTTAGTGTACTATAAATTACCCCTGTTGTCTAGATATATATTCAGCAAACTAGCTAGTCGTCTAAGAGGTATGCGCAACGATCGTCAATAAACTCATTAATAATGACGTTTGTGCTGTGCTCGAAAATAGCTGGATTGAATGGCCTCATAATTAGTTCTTTTTGATTGATTAAGGCTCTTACAAAATCTAGGTTCACCAGAAGATTCGCATCTTCGGTGGTTTTACCTAGTTCGTATGATCTGCTTACACTGAGCTGTTTAATGAATTCGCCTTGCTTGCCTACACGATTTACCTTACCAATGGACTGGCTTAGCATCTCTCCAAAGACTGTATCGCTAAACTCATTTATTCTTTTAGATTGCGGAATTGTTTCGCGCACGTTCTCTAGTGCAATTGTACGTGCAAAACCGTGACCTTCAACATATTCACATATCTGGCCCAATGATGCGTAGC
>Ga0105047_10017561_pt1 | contig 11146 bp, 7 predicted proteins | sample MAT04_FD_78384 | JGI IMG/M metagenome (GOLD analysis project Ga0105047, IMG submission 78384) | Freshwater microbial communities from Lake Fryxell liftoff mats and glacier meltwater in Antarctica - MAT-04 (megahit assembly) | ecosystem: Environmental > Aquatic > Freshwater > Ice > Liftoff...
CGGTAGAGCCGGCTAGAGGCGCGGCAGGAAGCGGCGGTCGAGGGCTTCGGAGCAGGCTTGCGCGGCGAGGAGTTTAAGGGCTCCGATGGCGTGGGCGAAGGCCGGGAACTCCTCGGAAAGGGAGTGGACGATTTGCTTCTGGAGGATGCCGCGAAACTCGATCGATAGGACCTTGGTCGAGTAATGAGAACTTTTGGCGGGGTAGGCGTCGTCCCAGGTTTCTATCCCTTCCAGGGCGAAGAGTTCGAGGAGGCGTTCGACGGCGGCCGGGGGGACGGTTCCGGATCGTTCCTGCGGGGGGGCGGGGGCATAAGTGGAGGCTCGCAGCGTGACCTTGCCGGCGCCGGTGATGATGATTTCATCGCGACCGCTGCCTTGTTTGGTGGTGGCGGCACGGAGAGTGATAACAACGCCAGGGAGTTGGCTGGGCTGGAGTTTAAAGGGCAGGCGGGGGGGTTGAGCGCGGAGGAGGACGGCGGTGGCCAGGAGTGGGAGCGCCCGCCTAGATACGGTTGAAAAGGCCACCGAGGACGACCTCCGGCGCGGCGAGGCTGGCGACGAGTTTGATGGCTCCATAGGCACGCGAGAACTCCGGAAACTCAGTTTGACACATGGCGACTCGCTTGATGAGTTCTTCCTTGAAAGAAAGCTCGATGACTTTTCCGACGTAGTCGCGAGTGGCGGCGGGATAGGTTTCGTCCCAGCCTTCGAGGCCTTCGGCAGCGAGGAGTTGGAGTAGGCGGAGGACGGCGAGGGGGGGGACGGAGCCTTGGCGAATTTGGGGCGGGTCGTCGCGGAGGACGGCAGCGGCTAGTTCGACTTCGCCGTTGCCGCGGAGGAGGATTTCGTCGAAGCCGCTGCCCATTTTGGTGGAGGAGACCCGGAAGCGGATTTCGACATGGGGAAGTTGCTCGGGGGCGAGGCCGAAGGGGAGCGGGGATTGGTCGGGAGGAGTCATTTATTTTGGTTAAGCGGTGATTTGGAAGCGGCGGGGCACGATGTACGTCTGGCCGGGCACGAGCTTGATCGTGATGGTGAGGACTTTGGTGGTTTTATTAAACTTTGCGGCGGAGCCCGGGCCGAGGGCGGCACTGTTTAGGACCCTGTTGCGATTGTAGAACTCTACGTCGTACTGGTCGGCGGTCGCGGTCGAGTCGCCGGGGACAGAGCCAAAGGCGGTGAAGAGTTCGGCGACGGTGGAGAACTGCTTGGTGGTGGCGTTGAAGCCGCCGGGGGCGGCGACGCAGGTGAACATGTCGGCTCCAGCGGGATAGCGATAGCCGAAGTCCATGGCGCGGGAGGCGTAGGCCTGGATGACCTTTGGGACGTCCGGGCAGCCTTTGGCCTTCCAGTTATCGAAGAAGGAGTACGCGTCGACGACTTTGGGCAGGGAGGTTAGAGCAGTCCAGAAACCGGCTTTGAAGTTGATTTTATGAACGGTGTGGATCTGGAAAAGAGCCTGTTGAATTCCGGCTTCGTTATGGGCACCGAAGGTCGTCTCGACTTGGTTCAGGTCTTGATGCAGGCCTTTGGCAGGATCCAGCTTCTTAGGATCTTCGTGAGAGTCTTTGTAAGTGGACTTACTCCGGAAAGCGCAACTGAGGAAGGTTGCGTAAGCTTCATCCCAAGCCGCTTCGTAATGCTCGGAGCCAAAGGGTTGGCTGAGGCTGCCATGGGAGGCGGGTTCTGGTTCGTCGTTGAACGTGTAGCCGAGGCTACCGAGTCCGCCGACGAATTTTTCGCCAACGAAGTGGCCATATTCGTGGAGAATTACGTCGATGTCCTGGACGTCGGATTCGAGGAGGAACATCTCGCCGCTCTGGACAAACGAGGTGCTGTCGGTGGGTTGCGGAACGTTGATGATGCAGAGCGGGGCGTCGGCGGTGCCTTCGGTAAGTTCGAGGAGTTTTGTGTGGCCGAACCAAACTGACTTATAGGCGTCGCAGTACATGGCGAAGCGCGGCTGGAGGGCCTCGAAATCGCCAAAGTCTATCGAACCGGTCTTTCCGGTAAAGAGGGCGGGGGCGACGGGTTGGTCGAAGGAGACGGTTAAGCCGGCTTTGATTTTGAAGTTGGGCAGGTTGACGGGGGTGGAGGAGCCTTTGAGGACCTGACCGCGAACGCGGACGACCTTCGAATCCTTGTGTTCGAGGAGGATACGGATAAAGGCGGAAGCTAGTTCGGGGACGTTGAGGAATTCGAATTTTCCGTCTTCTTCGAGGGTGGAGGAGAAGATGAGGACGTCCTTCGAGGAGCCGGGTGCCTTGCCGTGGAGTTCGACTTTATTAAACGGGAGGAACTCTTGGACCGCGGGGATGTCGGCGCCGGTGTCGTGGTTCCAGGTGCGGCTGTAGAAGATCTTGCCGGTCCAGCTTTGATCGACGACGGTAAGGGCGACGCTGTCGTTGGCGAGGGTTCCCATGACGCTGGTGCCGATGCCGAGCTCGTAGGTTTCGTCGGCGACGTTTTTGCTGGGAAAGCGGCCTTCGATAAAGAACTGTTGGCCGGCGGGGAGGATGGAGCCGCTTTTGATTTTGAGGACGCCGGCGAGGGGCGTTTCGCCTTTTGAAGCGGTTGCTTTGGCGAAGAGTTCGACGCGACCGGAGAGGGTGCTGAGGGTGAGTTCGTGGTTGATATCGAAGGGTTTGGGTTGGCCGACAATGAGGACAGCGCGAGTGGATTGGACGAAGACGCGGGCGCCGACGGTTTGCTTGTTCGGCATAGGAATCGGCTTGACGGGTTGGCCGGGAAGGGGGGCGTTAGCGATACCGAGGCTGAGTTCGACGCTCGATACCTTCATAGTGGCGGGGGCTTTGAGCTTTTTTCCGCCGCCGGAGAGGGTGAGGGTGAGGATGATATCGTCTTTGCGTTGGCTGGGGGTTTTGCCTTCGGCGAAGAGGAGGACTCCTTCGGGCTTGGCGAGGTCGGCACCGGAGAAGACGTTTTCTCCGGTGAAGTTCATAGGCGTTTTGCCGTCGCCGCCGGGGATGAAGAAATCGATTTTATTGGGGGTGGAGATGGTGAAGGTGCCGACGCCGTCGAAGGGCTTGTCGACGCGGAGACGGAAGATTTGGCGGGCGACGAATTTGTTTTTGCGGACCATGACGAAGCCGAAGTCGGGGCCGGCGAGGGCGACGTCGTTGCTGACGGCTGGGGCGGGGCCTTTGGAGACTAAAGTGGATTGTTGTGGTTGGGTGGGGGCAACTTGTTCGAGGAGTGGGCCGACTTCTTCGAGGGGGGGTTGGATGCCTTCGCAGGGGGAATTGATGACGAGGCGATGGTAGAAGCGGCAGGCGAAGGTGTCTTTGGTTTGGGGGAATTCGCGGCGGCCGGTTTGGGGGGCGCGGCGGAGTTCGCCGTCGGACCAGAAGCGGCGGTGGCAGCCGTCGACGCCTTCGCCCGAGCGGGGGCAGGGCCATTTTTCGGGGGAGACGGAGGAGCCGGGGCGGAATAGGAGAACCATGACGCGGCGGTTGACGCCGTTGTCGAGATCGCGTTGGGACTTTTGGGCAGGTTGTTGGCGGTCGGCAAACTCGGACTGGGAGAAGACCATAGCGGGGTTGAACTCGCCGCAGCCCTGGTAGTCGCCTTTGCCTTGGGGGTCGAGGCCGCCGGAGAGGAAGTCAGATTTGGCGAAGGTGACGGGACAGAGGAAGTCCATATAGGCGAGGAACAGTTTGGAGCGGGTGATGGGCCCGGCGACGCCGTCGACGTTGAGTTCGTGGTGGGATTGGAAGTCTTTGACGGTGGGGTGGCCGAGGGCGTTCACCATGGTTTGGATGGCGGGTTGGCCCCAGCCTTCGGAGGAGCCGATGGTGGAATAGAGCTTCTCCCACAGGGCGAGGTTGCGGGAGAGGACGGCGTAGATGGATTCGGCGCGATGGCCGCTGAGGGCTTTGTTGAAGGTGTCGTTGCCGACGGGGTCGGCGTGGCCGAAGACGGAGAGGGGGGCGGCGGGGTGTTGTTGGCGGAGGGCGGAGAGGTCGAAGAATTCCGACCGGCTATCGGGGAGGACGAAGGAAGAACCGAAGGCGAAACGGACGTCGTTGAGCTTCCAGCAGGCGACGGGGATGAGTTCCATGCGGATGCGATTCTTTTCGTTGCCGGTGGAGGGGGCGACGAGGATGGGGAAGAGTTCGACAGAGGGATGGTTGGCGGAGAGGCCGCCGGGATCAGAAGGGTTGAGCATGGAATTGCGCTACAGAGAGGGGCGCAAAACGGTCGGACTTTCGCTCAAGGGGCAGGAAAATTACGGGCGGAGGCTGGCTTCCCAATTTTGGACGACGACGATGGCCGGGGGGGCGATGGCGGGGTTGATGATAGGGATGACGAAACGCTGGCCGTCGGGGGAGACGTCGAAGCCGAGGTTGGAGTGGGAAGCGGCGAAGGCGGCGGGATTGATGGAGAAGAGTGGCTGGGCGGGCCCGAATTTTGGGACGGGCCCCGGGGCGACGGGAATGGCGTGGACTCGGCTATCGAAGCCGAGATAGAAGAGCTCGCGGCCGTCTTTCCGCCAACGGACGGCGCGGGCACCGAGGGCGGAGGCTCGATGGCGCGGGCCGACCAGACGGGGGGCGTCGCCGCCTTCAAACGCTTGGAGGTAGAGTTCGGAGCGGCCGGATTCGTTGGAGGTGAAGGCGAGCCACTTGGCGTCAGGGGAGAAGGCGGCGTTGGCTTCGTGGAAACGGGTGGCGAGGAGGGGGATGATTTTTCCTTTCTGATGGGTGTCGGCGAGCAGGACATCGCCCTGGGCTTCGTTGGCGAAGCGGGGGGTGCCGATATTGGCGAAGACGATGAAGCGGCCGTCGGCGGACCAGTCGGTGGGCGTTTGGAAGCCTCCGCTGGGTAGGAGTTCGGGGGGGTCCGTCGCCGCGAGACCTCGGACGGCGAGGCGAGGGGGGATGCCGTCGAAGGCGTAGAGGTGAGCGATTCGTTTGCTATCTGGCGACCAGACGGGGGAATCTCGCGCGCCGGGGGCGATGGAGAGTTGGCGGCCGGTGTTGGATTGGGAATCGTAGACCCAGAGGTTTTGAGCGGCACCTTCCACTTCAAAGACGGCGAGGGCGAACGATTTGCCATCGGGCGAGAGGTGGCCGAATTTTACAGCGGCATCGGTGGGGCCGATGGCGGAGAGGGGACGGCCTTGGCGGTCGACCCAGGTGAGTTGGGAGCGGCCGACGAAGGTGGTGTAGGCAAGCGTTCCCTGGTCGGAGACGGAGAAATCAGCGGCACCGGTGGGGAGGAAAGAGTAGACTTTGCTGGCGACGGAGACGGATTCGCCGGAGAGGCGAAGGGATTGCGGATCGAAGGGCCGGGCAAGGAGGGTGCCGCCGCGGACGTAGAGGAGGTAGCCGGTTTGGGGGGTGGCCGGGGAGGCGGTGTAGGCGACGCGGGTATCGGTTTCGAGGAGCGGCGTGGGGGTACCGCCGGCGAGGGGCCGGGCGTAGGCTCGGTGGCGATTGATTTGGGGATCCCATTTCACGTAGAGGATGTTTTCGCCGCCCGGTAGGATCTGGGGCCAGGGGGTCGAGTCGTTCGAAGGCTCGGGAGTTCCGCCGGAGGGGGACACAAAGTAGTTGCCGTGGTTCGAGGAAAGGACGAGACGGTCGGGCCGGAGCCAGGCACCGGAGAAGAGGAAAGCGGGGGAATCGCCGAGGGTAATCTGGGGGCCGCTTTCGAGAGGTACGCGGCGGAGTTGGCCCTGGATGCTGGCGAAGAGGGAGCGGCCGTCGGGGGGCCAGAAGACGGTGTGGGTGCCCGCGGTTTCGGGGAGCAGGCGGGGTTCGAGGGCGTTGAGGTCGCGGAGGAAGAGGTTGGCGGCGCCGGAGGAATCGGCGGCGGTGAAGGCGAGGCGGGTGCCGTCCGGCGAGAGGGCGAAGGTTTGGCGGTTGACTCCGTTTTCGAGGTTGAACCCGGCGGGGGGAGCGACGGCGAAGCGGGCGGGCCGGAGGAGGGGGGAAGACTGGGGTTGTCGACGGCCGATGAGAAATCCGGCGAGGAGGGAGAGGCCCAGGGCGACGGTGGAGAGCGCGATGAACCTGGGAGGAATTTGGCGGGGAAGGAAGCGGGGGGCGGAGGGAGTCGAGAAAGCGAGGACCGGCTTGGCGGGAGCGGAGGGGACGAGGGGCGCGATGAAGCGGTAGCCGCGGCCGGGCAGCGTTTCGATGAAGCGAGGCTGGTCGGCGGAGTCCGAGAGGGCCTGGCGGAGTTTATTGACGGCGGCGTTGAGGCCTTGGTCGAAATCGACGTGGGTGGAATCGGCCCAGAGTTGGCGTTGGAGGGTTTCCCGGCTGACGACTTCGCCGGGTTGAAGGAGGAGGGCGGAGAGGATTTGGAGGGGCTGGCCGGCGAGGCGAATGCGATGGCCGTGCTTGCGGAGGTCACCAGCGACGGCATCGAATTCGAAGGGTCCGAAGGCTAGACGCGAGGAGGACTCGGGTAGCGGACGCATAACGAGGATCTTACCAGAACTGAGTGAGGTGGGTAACTCCCTCCGTTTCAACTATTTGAGAAATGAGGTGAAATGAAGGCGAAATGCAGAAAGCTATCGCAGCAGTTTTCTTTACACTGCGGCCATGTTGACCAAATCCATCTTTACGATTTTGCTGATGACGGCTCCGGCCTGGGGCCAGCCGCAGGTAGTGGCCACCGGGTTGCCGGGGGCGCAGAAGCTGATCCTGACTTCGCGAGGCAACTTTCTGGTTTCCGAGCCGGCACCGGTGGCGAACACGGGCCGAGTCTCCTTCGTTACACGGGGCGGGGCGAGGCGGAGCCTGATTGAGGGATTGCCGTCGGGAATTGAGGTGACGTTGGCGGGAACGAGTGGGCCGAGCGCGATGGCGTTGCGGGAACGTACGCTGTACCTTTCGATTGGAGCGGGCGATTCTGAGCGGAGCGGGCCGCCGCCGACGTCGATGCTGAACCCGGCTGGTTCTTCGTCGCCGCTGTTTTGTTCGATTCTGGAGCTTCGGTTCAATCAGGATCTCGACGCTTTGACCGGGACGTTTCGGCTGACGATGCCGCAGCAGCAGGCGATGGCCGACGGCGCGGAGGTGGAACTGGCTGATGGCAGCGGGGGGACGATGAGGGCGTCGGTGTTGACGCGGTTCCCGCTGGTGGAGCCGGCGCCGGGGGCGTTGTACAAATTCTCGAACCCGTGGGGCTTGGCGCTGACGCTGGACGGCAAGACGTTGTATGTGGCCGATGCGTCGGTGAACTCGGTGGCGAAGGTGGACACGGCGACGGGCAAATGGCGGCGGACGACGCGGTTTCCGGCGGTGCCGAACGGGACGCCGGTGGGGCCGCCGATGGTGGACGCGGTGCCGACGGGGATTCGGATTTATGGCGACCAGGTGCTCGTGAGCTTCTTGACCGGGTTTCCATTTGTACCGGGCAACGCGCGGGTGTTGGCGGTGAACCCGGAGCCGGGCACGACGGAGCCGTTTATTTTCGGGCTGACGTCGGCTACGGACGTGCTTTGGCGGGAGTTGCCGACGGGCGCGTCGGAGTTTTACGTGATCGAGTTTAGCGCGAACCAGTCGGCGAATCCGGCACCTCCGGGGCGGTTGCTGCGGTTTGATCGGGCAGGGATGCAAGTGATTGCAGCGCCGTTGATTACGCCAGTGAGCATGGCCTATGACGCGGCGACGAAGGAGCTGTTTGTCCTGGAGTTACGGGGCCAGATTGTCCGGGTGCAACTGCCTTAGCAGCTCACTCGGCTTGGAGGCCGGTGCGGGGGTCCTGCCCGGAGGCGAGCCAAGCGGGGACGAAGGAAGCGACGGCGGCGATTGTGAAGACGAGGACCGCGACGGCTAAAAGGACGCCGGGGTCGGCGGCGGAGACACCGTAAAGGAGATCCGCCGCCCCGCGGCCGAGGTGGAGAGCCCCGGCCAAACCGGCCAGTTCGCCGAGAACGACGACAAGGAGGGCACCGCTAATCGCTTCGGCGACGAGGCGGGTTCGGGTGGCACCGAGGGCGTTTTTGATGGCGATTTCGCGGGAACGGACCGCGACGGATTCGCGGATGACGCTGTGGATGCCGGCGGCGGCGAGGAGGAGCGCTCCGCTGGCAAACAGAAGGAGGATCCAGACATTGAAACGGCTCCGGGCGGTGTTGCGTTCGATCATTTGGCCGAGAGTGGCTTCGCCGGCGATGGCCTGGGCCGGGTCGATGGATTTCAAAGTTCGACGGACGAGGGCGAGCAACTCGGCCGGCGGCGCGGGGCCGCGGAGGACGAGATAGTTGGTGGGCGGGTTGGCTTGTCGATAGGGAACGTAGAGGTCATCGGCCTTTTCGACGACGCGGCGGTAGCGGGAATCGGCGACGATGCCGACCACCTTGCGCCAGGCTCCGTGGACGCGGAGGCGTTGGCCGATGGGATCGTAGCCGGCGGCTTTGGCGCGGGCGGCGAGGGACTGGCTGATAATGAGGACGCGTTCGGAGCCTTCGGCGTCGTTTTCGGTGAAGTCGCGCCCGACGAGGAGGGCGGTGCCGACGGTGTTGAAGTATTGCGGGGTGATGACTTCGAAGTTGGCCTTGGTGAGGAGATGGGGGTCTCGCTGGCCGCCTTCGAATTCGAAGCTATAGTCCGAGTCCCAGCCGACGGGGCCTTCGAAGGGGCGGAGGAGGACGGCGGCGGCGCTGGCGACTTCGGGGGCGGCGCGGAGGCGGGTGAGGAGGTCGAAGTAGAAGCGGCGGCGGGAGGCGGGGTCCACTTGAGGGCCTCGGAGGGCCAGGTTCATGGTCAGCGTTTCGCGGTTGGCGAAGCCGGTGTCGGTGCGGAGCATGGCTTGATAGCTGACGGCGATGAGGAGGCCGACGGCGAGGATGGCGACGGTGAGCGCGGTCTGGGCGAAGACGAAGGTGGCTTGGAGGCGCTGGCTCGTGCGGGCGTGGGACGGGCGGAGGAGCAGGGCGGGGCCGAGGATGCAGGCTAGGGTCGCTAGAAATGCCGTGACCGCGGCGAAGGCGAGGGCGGCGGGGCTGAGGCCGGCGGCGGCGATGCGGGGGATGTCGGCCGGGGCGGCGAGGATGAGCAGGCGAATCAGGATAACGGCGAGGAGGCTGCCGGCGGCGGTGGCGATGGTGGCGGCGAGGAGGCCTTCGACGGTGAACTGGGCAAGGATCTGGAAGGTTGAGGCGCCGAGGGCGGTGCGCGTGGCGACCTCCTTTCGGCGAACGAAAGAGCGGGAGAGGAAGAGGTTGCTGGCGCTGACGCAGGCGGAAAGCAGGAGCAGGACCGAGGCGATGAGAGCGAGCAGGAGTTGAGGCCGGGAGGAGCCGGTGAGGTACTCGGGCAGCGGGGTGACGACGGCGTGCTGGGTGCGGGAATACTCCTTCAAGTGGTCGGCGACCTGGACTTGAAACGTGCGTTCGGCGGCGGCGTGGAGCGCCTGCGGGGAGACGGCGGACGGCGTCCGGACTACGGCCAGCAACCACGTAGTGCCTCGGCGGGCATCAGCGCGGAGCGGGAGCCAGAGTCCGGTGCCGCGCGGGAAATCGACGGTGGGCGGCATGACTCCGATGACGGTGTGGGCGACGCCGTTCAGGCGGGTGGTTTGGCCGATGACTTGGGGGTTGGCATTGAAATGCTCGCGCCAGACCGAGTGGGAAAGGATGACAACGGAGGGCGCGCCGGCGGCTTCGTCGACGGCGGTGAAGTCGCGGCCGAGGGCGGGGGCGATGCCGAGGACTTGAAAGAGGTCCGCGGTGGTGGGGCAGGATTCGATTTGGACCGGATCGTTGGTACCGGTTTGGAGGACGCGACCGTTGCCGTAAAGAGCCGCGGGAATGAGCGCCACCTTGGCGATTTCGTTCGTGTTGGCGCGGAGGTCAGCGAGTTCGGGGTAGGCGAGTTCGCCGACGACGTGGGCCGCGGTTTGGGTGTCGTACTTCCAGACGAGGTGGATATTCGCTTGTTGCGGATACGGCAGCGGCGCAAAGACTACCGCTTCGACAAGGGAGAACATCGCCACGCTGAGGCCGATGCCGAGGGCGAGGATGGCGGTCGCCAGGAGGTACGAGCCGCCGTGACGAAGAAAGGAACGGCCGGCGAAGCGGACGTGGCGGAACAAGGTATCGAGGGCGGCCAGCGGATGGACCGCGCGAACGTCTTCCTGGATGCGCAAGGGGTTGCCGAGACGGCGGCGCGCGTAGGCGTCGGCGGTGGTGGGCGAGTCGCCCTGGGCGAGGCGCTCTTGCTTAAGTTGCTCGCGGTGGTAGGTGAGCTCGTCGTCGATGGGATCTGGCGGCAGCATGGGTTAGGCGGGTCTCATGACGCGGGTGACGGCGAGGACGGCGGCGCGCCAGCGGGTATGTTCGATGTCGACTTGCTTGCGGCCGGCCGGGGTCAATGCGTAGTAGCGAGCCTTGCGGTTGGTGGCCGAAAGTTCCCAGGCGGCGGTGAGCCAGCCGTTTTGTTCGAGGCGGCGCAGGGCCGGGTAGAGCGATCCGTGGTCGACTTGCAACGCTTCGGAGGACCGGGTTTCGATGAGCTTGGCGATTTCGTAGCCGTTGGCTTTGCCGCGCGAAAGCACTTGCAGGATGAGCATGTTGAGGGTGCCCTGCAAGAGGTCGGCGGAGGGAGTGGGGCGTGGCATCCGACTCTGAGTATACCACTCTACCGGTAGACTAACTACTCTTGGGCTTCGCCGCGATGCCGGGCCAAATGATGGCTACGAGTTCCCGGGCGAAATCGGGGGGGACGGTGGAGGTGGCCAGATAACGGGCGTAAAAGGCACCGATCAGCATGTTGACGACGCAATCGAGGTTAACGGCGCGACGGAGTTCTTTTCGCTTTTGAGCGCGGAGGAGGATCGATTGGAGCGTGTTCCGGCGGGTGGCGACGAGCCGGGCGCGGAAGAGGGCGAGGAGTTCGGGGGTGTGAGCTTCCTCGGCCAGGACGGTGCCGATGAGGGACATGCCGTTCGGCCGGAGGAGGGAGCGGGAAAAGTCTTCGAGGGTGCGGGTAAGGTCGCCAACGGTTGAGCCGGTATCGACGGGCGGTTCGGCCAATTGAAGGGTGTTGAGGGCGGCGGTGGCGAGGCTGGCCTTGGAGTTCCAACGGCGATAGATGGTGGGCTTGCTTGCGCCGGATTCGGCGGCGACCGCGTCGAGGGACATGCGGGAGTAGCCTTGTTCGGCGAG
>Ga0105047_10017562_pt1 | contig 11145 bp, 7 predicted proteins | sample MAT04_FD_78384 | JGI IMG/M metagenome (GOLD analysis project Ga0105047, IMG submission 78384) | Freshwater microbial communities from Lake Fryxell liftoff mats and glacier meltwater in Antarctica - MAT-04 (megahit assembly) | ecosystem: Environmental > Aquatic > Freshwater > Ice > Liftoff...
CTGGTCCGTCACGCTCAGCTCGACCGCGACCGAGCTAAGCTGCCAGACCAGCTCGATCGGGACGCTCTTGGGCTGGCCTTCGTGCCCGTGCACAAAGGCGTTGACGATCGCCTCTTCGAGCGCGAGGCGAACGGCAAAGCGGGCCGCGTCGGAGTAGCCCAGCCGCTTCATCGCCTCGATCAGCGACTCCTCGGCGTGGTCAATCTCGGGGCGGGCGTTGCCGAAACGCAGGCTCGTATGCTCGGGCTGGTGCGTGCTCAGGCTCATGCTCAGGTCGGTTGGCGAAGTCGCTGCGGGCCGACAGGGGCGGTATGCGCGGCCTGTTCGGCGGCGCTGGAAGGCGTCGCGGGGCCGATGCCCACTGGGCGTCTGCAAGGGGCGGGGACCAACGCTTCCGTGCGCGGCGGGCGCTCCGGCCCGGTCTCACAAGTCCGGGCTCGGGCCCCGTGGCCGCTGTCAAACTTGGCGGCTGTGTCGCGCCTGCTCATCATGATCGCCTCGGGGCTCCGCCGAAGGGCGGCCGGCACGGCGGAGGATGAGTAGGCGTGCCCTCAAAGCACCGGCACGGGGCCTACTTGAACGAGGCGCGGGCCTTGTCGGCGGCGTCGTGGATCTCGAAGAGTTTGTTGAGCCGCGTGATGACGAAGACCTGGTAGATCTGCGGGTCGATGTTGCTCAGGCGCAGCTGGCCCTTGAGCGTTCGGATGCGGTTGTTAACGGTGATCAAGGTGCCCAAAGCCGCGGACGAGAGGTGGTCCACGTCGGTGAAGTTGATCAGCAGCTTGGGCGTTGCCTCGGCATCGATCAGCGAGCGGATCTCCTCGCCGATCTGCTGGATGTTGGCCTCGTCGAGGATGTTCCGGTCGCGAAACTGGACCTCGATGATGAGGCCGTCACGCTTGACTTTGAGTCGGGACTCGCTGGTCGGCATGGTCATACTCGGAGGGCGTCGGGCAGTGCGGAGCGTAGGCCGGAGCCAAGCTCGACGTGAGCTCGGCGAGGGCTTTACGGGGGCTTTACGGCGGCTCGGCGTAGCGGCGGCTGAACCCGCGGGCGGGAGTGGCAAGTTGGGCGGACGTTCGAGGCCAAAGGGACCGTGGCGGAGTGTAGATGACCTAGAGCGAAGCGGGAGTAGTGGCGGGCGCGGCCGCCGGAGAGTGTGAGCATGAAGCCGGGAGCGCGTGAGGCGCGGCGGGAGACGAAAGCGGGCACCGACACTCGGCGCCCGCAGTTGGTTCTGCCAGGGGATCAAGTAGACGGGGCCAAGTAGACGGGGCCAAGTAGACGGGGCCAAGTAGACGGTCAGTTGCCGCCGCGGAGTGCATCGTTGAGGCCGGGGAAGAATCGCTCTTCCTCTTCAGACTGGATCAGCACGGTGGGCTTGAGCAGGATCATCAGCGTGCTGTCCTGGCGAGACTCGATGCGGTTGGAGAAGAAGCGGTTGATGATGGGGATCTTGGAGAGCACGGGCACGCCGGTCTCGACGTCAAGCTCGGTGGTCAGGCGCTGCCCGCCGAGCAGGATGGTGCCTTGGTCGGGGACGGTGACGGTGGTGTTGACGCGCGAAACGTTGAGCAGCGGGAGCTGGACGTTCGAGCTGATGGTGTTGGGCGATTCAGTCGAGGTGACGACGCGGCCACCGGCAGAGGCGGTGACCGGGAAGTTGGCCAGTTCCTGCAGGGCCGAGACGCCGGTCTCGACGTTAAGGGTTACGTAGCGGCGGTCAGCGCTGGCGACGCCCTCAATCAACAAAGTTACGCCGTCAGAGATCGTCGCGGGTGTCGGATCAAAGCCGACGGCACCTTCGCTGGTGACGGGCTCAAGGTCAGAAATGTACGCCCGCTGGCTGCCGACGACGACGTTGGCGATCTGCCCGTTGGTAAACGTCAGGCGTGGGGCGTTGAGGGTCACCGTCCGGCGGTCGGCCTGCGTGGCGCGGATGAGGAAGTCAACCTGGATGTCGTCAAGATACTGACCAGCGATGCCCAACGCCGGTGCGCCGGAGACCAGCGAGGTGGTAAAGAGGTTGTTGGTCGGGACCAGCGTGCGAACGAGGCCGATAGAGTTCTGACCGGCGCCGATGGGTGAGAAGTTATTGGGCGGGGTAACCTGCTGGAGGCCGAAGTTGGTTGCGGCCGAGCCAGCCGGGGGGGCGCCGCCGCCAGAGAGTGAGGGGGTCACGGTCGACAGAGTACCGTCGGCCGACACGCCGTATTGACGGGTGTCGAGCGTGCGACGCTGGAACGAGCTGGTCGGGAAGGCAAAGAAGTCCGACGGGCGGATGTTGGGATCAAGACCCCGAGCAGCGGTGACCTGACTGCTGTTGGCGTTGAAGTAGACGTCCACGTCGAAGGCGATCTGCTCGAAGAAGTCTTGGTTCACCAGCAGGAAGCGGGTCTCGACGTTGATCTGCGTCTGGCGGATCTCACGCAGGCGGCTGAGCAGGCCGGTGATTTCACGATGGTTGCGCGGGGTGGTGGTGATGACCAGCACGCCGTTGAGCTCCATCACGCTGCCGGTCTCGCCGCCATTGTCGCGCCAAGACTCGGGATCGATGTTCTGCTGCAGGACGCTCACGAGGCTGCGGACGCGCTCGCGCCGGTCGCCGCCAGACTTGGTCGCGTCAGCCTTGATCGAAAAGGGCGAGCCGATGCCGCTCCGCTCCGCCGTGCGCCCGAGGCCCTTGGCGTAGATGCTCGTCAAGTCGGTGTCGGGGACATCGGCGTAGTCGGGCGCTACCAGCAGCAAGTCGGTGATCGGGTAGTGCTGGACAACGACCTGCTGGCGGATGGCGTCGGCAGAGCCGACCTCGACTACGCCGTTGTTCACGGCAAAGTCGGCCTTGGCGTAGCGGTCTCTGGAGACCTTGCGGAGCACGCGCTCGAGCACGTCCTTGGCGGGCATGTCCGAGAGGCTGAGCGTCACGGGCGTCTGGCGCTCGACGCCGATCTGCTCGAGGCTGCGCCAGTCGGCGTCGATATCGACCCCGGCGGTCTTGCCGATGTACGCCAGCGCGTCGGCGACAGGAGTGTTGCGGAACTGCACGGGGATCTTGCGGCCGTCGAGCGCGGCCATCGCCGCGCGGTTCTCGGCCGACTCAAAGTACCCGCCAGCGCCGGTCCGCAGCATGGTCAGGCGCGGCCAGTCGGTGGGGTATTCGATCAGCGACGCTGGCGGGATCGTCGACTCGCGCGCGTCCAGACGCAGCATGCGGATCCGATCGTCGGTCTTGTCGCTCAGCTCCTCGGCCTTGCGATAAGCCATGATGTCGCCGATGATCTCCTTGAGCAGCAGGCCCGTGGGGTTGCCCGCGTCGAGGAACAGGATCTGGTTGCAGACCTCGACGGCCTCGGCGTACTTCTGCTCACGCTGCAGGGCCCGCACGCGCTGGATGCTCTCGTCGATCCGGCGCAGCTTCTCGGCACGCAGGTCCTTTTGCACCGCCTCGCTGCGGGTCCGTGCGTCAGACTCACGCAGCTTCGCCTCGCTCACGCGGATCTCGTCAGCACGCACCGACACACGCCGGCGCAGCGCAGAGACCTTGTCGCTCATCGCGTCGTACTCGCTCTGGCTGAAGTAGCTCTTGGCACGGTCAAGCGAGAGCTGCGCGCCGCTGGCCAGCGACGTCGCACGGTCAGCGTTGCCCGCGTCCAGGGCCCGCTGGGCTTCCGAGAGAGAGTTGTCGTACTCGGCCTGGGCCTTCTCGCGCACCAGGTTGAAGTTCTTCAGGACCGTATCTTCGAGCGTGCCGCCGCCCGGGCTGTTCAGGCGGACCTTGCACTCGGCCAGCCGCTTCTCGGCGTACGCGACCTCGTCACCAGTCAGATACGCCCGCTGACCACCTAGGGCGAGCTCGTACTTGCGCATCGCCTCGGCAAACCGGCCGCCATCGAAAGACTGGTCGGCGTCTGCGAGCGTGCGCTGCGCCTCGGCCTTGAGGGCGAGAGCGAGCAGGTCTGTCTGCAGCGCGGGCGTGGGGGTGGCGGCGGGCTCGCCGCCGGCGATCACCACCGGCATCGGTGCCGGGGCGCTAGCGGGCATATCCACTGCCGGAGCCGTGGGGGCCGCAGGGTCCGTGGGGGCCGCAGGGTCCGTGGGGGTCGTGGGGGTCGTGGGTGCCGGGCTAGCGGTGGCAGGTGCCGGGGCCTCAAAGGGGAAGAACGGTGCGGGCGCGGGCCCAGCGGGGAGCGTCGGCATCGCCGCGGGCGCGGGTGCCTGGCCGGTGGTCGGAACGCGGCCTTCCTCAACCAACCGCACGCCGGGCTGGCCACCAGAGGCACCAGCGGGTTGACCTGCAGGGGCCGCTGCCGGAGCGGAGGACCCAGCCGAAGCCGAGCCACCATCGACCAACTTAAGCTGCATCGCGTCAAGGCGAGCCTGATCCTTCTCGGTCAGAGGCACGCCCCACTTAGAGACCTTCTCGACCATCGCGCGGGCGTCGGCGGTCTTGCCGGCGGTCATGGCCGACTCGGCTTCGCCGAGCATTCCGGGGGCCTTCTTGAGGCCCTCGACCCGGCGGTCGGCGATCAAGGCGACCATGGCCGTGGCCTTGGTCTTCGACTCGGCGCTGGCACCTTGGTTGGCGAGGATGCCCTTGGCCTGACGCTCGGCGGCGCTGTAGTCCTCAGCGTTCATCGCCACTTCGGCACGTTGCAGGCTCAGCTCGATCGGGTCAGCCTGACGCGTCTTGGTGTTGATGACCTGCTGGAGCGCCTCGGCGGCGGCACGGTCGCTCGGGCTGGTGCCCGGATCGGCCAGGAAGCGGTCGATCACGCTGCGGGCCTCGACCAGCTTGCCTTGGCGAAGCAGCTCGCTGGCGCGGGCCAGCGATGCGTTGTCATTGGTGATGGGCTTGGAGGAGCCCGCGGCCAGAACCAGGCTCGTAGGCCCCAAAGAGGCGACACCCAGCATCGCCGAGAGAGCCGTCAGAACCACCGTACGGGCCGAACGATCAGCGAAAACGCGCATGCAAGGACTCCGTTGGTGAGGCCATCGGGACGTCCCCGACGGCTCGCAGAGGGCTGAAGATAACGACCCCGGACCGCAAAGGCAAACCGCCTGACGCCAATCTTTCCACACCCCACCTGCCCCCACAAGCCCCACTGAGCACCGATCGCAAATACTGACCCCGCAAGCACTTGGAACTCGACGCCGCTGGCCCAGGGATCCACCGGTCGCGCCCGGATGAGGGCACCATCCGACCGCCTGGGTGCGGCGGTTCCACCCCCGTCGATGCCCCGGCGCAAGTCGACAAATGCCCCATGCCGACGGCCCACCGAAATGTTTCGCGCCTCAGATCTCACGGCCCCGGGCTCGCCAACGCCCGGCCTGACCCGCAGACCGCCCGCCGAGCTTCGAGGGCCGGCGGAACTTGGGAGAAGCCCTCAAAATCAAGCCTCGGGCCCAACCCCGCGCCAGCTATTCAAGCCAGCGGGCCGCAATAATCTGATTGGCCGTGAGGTCAAGGCCCATTTTGGCCTGCTCCCCAAGCAGGTCGCGGACCTGCGTCTCGCGGAGCCGGTCCGCAACCAGCACGTCCAGCTCGCTTGGCTCCTGGTCATCTGGGGGCGTTTCTGGCGAGAGGGCCGGATCGAGCTGTTCAACAGCGCTGCAAGCAAGGTCGCCGGCAGTCTGAAGATTCTCAGCACTCAGCAGCGCCTCGGCGTAGCGCATGTTGCCCTCGTCGGCCAGCACACGCACGATACAGCGCCAGTAGGTCATGCCCAGCTCGTGCCCGTCATCGTCGGGGTTGCGAACCGGGTCGACGTTGAGCGTCAGGCCCCACAGGTCGCGGAGCTCCTCGACGATCTCGTCGTGGGCGAGCAGATCGGGGCGGTCGGTCAGGGCGTCTTGGTCAAGCACGCTGCGGTGCTCGTGGCGGGCCTCGTCGGCGCCAGCGATTTTGTCAACCTCGCGCAGGTCAAAGGCCGCCAAGAGCTGTTCGATCTGCTCTTTCATGTGGGCCTCGGCCCGGACGGTGACAATCTTGTGCTCGTCCACGAACACGTAGAAGAACGGGTCCTCGCTCATGGCCCCAAAGCCAACGAGCCCGTCTTCATAGAGCCACGGGCGGAAGCGGCGCACGCCGTCGTAGAACCGCTCCATCCCGACCAGGTCGTACGCGATGTACGGGTCAATCTCGCGGAAGGCGTCGTTGCCCATGACGTCAAGGATCGGGTAGACCCGCCCGGGGAGCAGCGCAAAGAGGGCGCGGCAGAGCGCCTCGACCCGGGCCGCGCTGATGTTGATGTCAAAGACGTAGCGGTCGGGCCACTGCGTCCAATCCTCATTCGGGTCGCCGCTCGAGCCGTCACCGTCCGAGTCATCGCGTGGGCCGTCGCGTGGGCCGGGGCCAAAGCCGCGGTCGCCGCCGCCACGAAGCTCGTCTGATTCCATTCCGGGGCCAAGCCCGCGGGATGGTCCCTTACGCGGTCCGCCGCCCAGGCCCCGACTGGGCCGCGACGAGCCGCCGACGTCACTTTTACCCCCCCCCGAATCACCACCCCCGCCACCACCTCCGCCAGAGATTCCGCTACCACCGCCACCGGAGTCACCCCCTCCACCACCGCGTGGGCCGGGGCCGCCGATGGATGAACCATGCGGGCGATCAAGCGTGCCGCCCAGCGGGTCGTCCGGCTCGTCATCTTCATCCTCGGCATCGTCAAGAGCTTCGTCCCCGTCGGGCCCGTCGGTATCGTCGTCGTCGTAGGGCGTCCCGTCGGCTGACTCAAACGTCAGCGTGTAGCCCGGGACGGGGCTCATCTCTTGCACTGGATAGACCCCCAGCGGGAAGACGAAGCCGTCCATGGTCGAGCGCTGGATGGATGAGTCGATCTGACAGCGGGCCACGCACGAAGATAGGGGGTGCTGGCGGTGCGGGCCAGCGGCGCTCGGCCGCGGTCTCTGCGGCATGAGCTAGAGTCGCCGCATGGACGACTGCCTGCTGCTGGTTTTGATCGGTCGAACGCACACACGCCGGGCCCGGGTCATGCCCGGGGGCACCGGCCCGAGCGCAGGTGGTACGCCAACATCAGGCCCGTCGGCCCAGGCTGGGCCTGACCTGCAGCCCGCGCCGGCGCTAGCCCATGACCTTTCGCAGGCCGGGAGCCCCGCCGAGCTGGCGGCACGCCTGGGCCCGGGGCTGGCTATCGAGCTGGCCGCGTGGATCAAGACCGCGCTGGTAAATGGTCGCGGGCGCGTGCTGTTGGCGGCCAGCGACGACGTGCTGGGCCAGCGTGTTGCACGACAGCTCACCGCCCTCGGGATTGAGCACATCTCACGCCTGGTGCCTTCGGGCACGCCGGGGCTGAGCGGCGATGTACACGCCATCCCGCTGGTGGTCGGCGGCGGTCAAGATGGGCCCGCCGGCCCCTTGGACGCGGGGCACATGGGGGCGGGGCACGTGGGCGCGGGAGCCGTAGGGGCTGATCGACTGCTGGCGGCCCTGGGCGCCAGCGCTCGTCTGGGCCAGGCCGTGGCGGTGGTTGACGCCGGCGCGCTGGTAACTATTGACCTTTGCGATCGGCACGGCGTGCTGGCAGGCTCAGCCCTTGCGCCGGGCCTGGGCGCGATGCTGGAAGCGACCCACAACGCGGCGGCACGCAGCCTGGGCACGCAGGTCCCGCTGGTGGCACGCCCGCCAGCTGCCGCGGCTCTCCCGACGGGCAACATGAGCCTTGACGTCGCGGACGCGGCGGTGCTTGGCGCGGTGCACGCGCTGCGCGGGTTTGTTCGCTACCAAGTTGAGCTGATGGCCGAGGCCTCGGGCCTCTATCCGCGCGTGCTGGCGACCGGGCCGGATGCGGCCCTGCTGCTCGAGCACGATGAGCTGATCGAGCACGTCGTGCCCGACCTGGGCCTTATCGGCATGCTCGAAGCCTGGCGGAGACTGAACACCGACGATGACCTGGCCGCGTCAAACCTGAGCCCCGAAGAGCTTGAGGACGAGCTGGACACCCGGCTTGGCGCGGGCCTGACCGAGGACGACGACGCGTGAGCCAGCACCATGCGAGCGCGCTCACGGCTGGCGCAGGCGGTTCGAGTGGCCCGGATCCGCGGTGCAGCGCCGCGCTGGCAACGCCCGTGGGCACGCGTGATGCGGCGATCGCCTGCATCGATCTGGTGGCGCAAGACGCGCAGAGTTTGGACCGTGCGCTCGCGGCGCTGCTAGGGCCGGTTTTGCCGATATCCGCGGCGGCCAGTGCAGTAGATCCCAGTGCAGTAGTGGGCAGTGCGGCAAAGTCGCGGGCCATACCGCGCGTTGGCACCGCCCCGCTACGGACCATCGTCGACCGCGCGGGCAAACCAATCGATGAGGCGGTGGTGGCTCGCTGGAGCGCCGCGCACGCGAGCATCATGCCGCACGCCAGCCCCGCCGGGGTCGCGGCGATCATGGACGCCTGCACCGCCGCGGGGCTTGTGACCACAGGCGCGCCCACGGCCTTCCCCGAGGCGCACGACGCGCTGGAGCGCCGCACGCTTGAAGCACTCGCACGCGCGGGCAGCGCGCTGGCGATCGACCCGCTCCTCGATCAGCCCGCGCGCTGGCGAGAGGCCGGGCTCACCCCGGAATTGGCAAGCCTCTCGGCCAGCGAGATCGCGCGGCGGCTGAGTGAGCGGGTGGCAGAGCGGCCGGGAGAAAAGTCGGCTAAAGGTGCGCCTGAAGCGGACCTGACGCATCGAGAGCACCTGGCTCGCTGGCGGGTGCTGAACTGTCTGCTGCTGCCGGCGCTGGTGGTCTGTGTGGGCCGCCCCAACATCGGCAAGAGCTCGCTGCTCAACGCGCTGGCGGGTCGGCAAGTCAGCACCGTGGCCGATGAGCCGGGCACAACCCGTGACGCCGTGGGCGCAGAGCTGGACTTGGGCGGGCTGCTGGTGCGCTGGGCGGATGCGCCAGGTCTTGAGGTGCCGGGTCTTGAGGCGCAAGGTCTTGAGGCGCCAGGTCTTGAGGCGCAAGGTCTTAAGGCGCCAGGTCTTCAGGTGAGTGGGCCCCAGCACGGCGAGCGCGAAGTCGGGCCCACGAGCGATGATCCTGACGTGCTCGCGCAGGCCGCCGCCGCACGCCTCATCGAGCTGGCCGACCTGGTCGTGCTCTGCGCCGACTACCAAGGGCCTTGGCCAGAGCAGCTTCTGGTAGGCGCTGGCACGCGCGCGGTCGTGCGCGTTCGGCTGCGGACTGACCTGGTGGCCGAGCTAGAACGCAGTCTGATCGCACAGAATGGCGTCGAGGTGCTCGCCGACGAACGCACACACTCGGGCTTTGCCTCAGGCGCGGTCCGCGTCAGCAGCCGCGAGGGCACGGGCCTCATAGCGCTCACGCGGGCGGTGCGCGAGGCACTGGTCCCCACGGCGGCGCTGGCCGACCGATCGCCTTGGGTGTGGTGGGACGACGCGCTGCTTACGCCCGCTTGCTGACGCGCATAGCGGCAGCGTTTTCGGCCGTTGCCTTCTTGGAACTGCCCCTGCTGGCCGCCGGCTTCTTCGCGTCACTCCCCTCGGCCGTCTTCTTGATAAGTGACTTTGCGGGCGCCTTCTTGGCCATGGGCTGGGGAGCGGGCTTCTTCGCGGGCTTCCTCGCGAGATTCTTCGCGGCCGGCTTGCCCTGCTTCCCGCTCGCAAGCACCGCTAGGTACGTGGCCAGATAGGCCTTCAGCGGCAGTCGCCTAAAAAACTCCGTCACCACCTCCAGCGGAACCTCCTCGATCCGCTTGAAGCGGACGCACGCCTTGCCCACATTCAGCTTGCGGCCACTATCCGCCCAAGCCTTCGTAAACCACGCCGCGAGCGCCGCTGTCGGCGCAGACTCGGCCCCGACGTCTAAGCCCATCAGGTGCAGCGACATGTGCTGCTTCTGATTTCCCAGGCCGGCCATCGGCACGGGCTGTCGAGGGTCGCAGTGATAGCCCTCGGCATAGATCGAGTGTGGGATGCTGTAGCCGATCATCCCGTAGGCCATCGTCTCTTGATAGCCCGTGCCCAGGCCCTTGAGGATCGCGCGGCGCACGGCCGTCAGCGCGGCGCGACGATCTTCGGGCAGCTCGGACAGGTACGCCTCAACGCTGGTTGCTTTGCTCTGCATCCGGGTCAGCGTACCGTCACGCGCGGACTAAACCAACACCGATCAATCAGCCCGCCCCGAACACGGTACACCGCCATCATGTGGAACGGCGGCGGCGCGGCCTGGCCGGGGCCCGCGGGCTCGTAACCGGTGATGAACTCAAGGTCAAAGACCATCTCGCCAAGCTCCTGGCGGCTGACGACCATCGACCGCTGGCGCGGGTTCGCGGCAAACTGCGGGCCGTAGCGGGCCCGAAGCCCCGCGTGCCCGCGCAGCCGCTCAACGCCCGTGTCAAGCTCATAGGCGGCCACGTCAAGGGTGAAGGTCGCGCAGAAAGCGTCGATGTCGCGCGCGTTGTACGCGTCAAGCTGGGCGATGACGACCTGCAACGGTGAGGGAATGCTCAAGCCACGAGGCCCTTGGTCAGGCGCATGAACGCCGTCTCGAGGTTGACGGCTTCTTCGCTGAACTGCGCGATGCGGAAGCCGGCATTGATGAGCACGTTGGGCAGGTCTGAAAGGTCGGTCTTGCCGCCGTGCTCGAAGGTCACGCTGATCAGGGCCGTGGCCAAGCCCGCCGAGATTGGCCCTGCGCCCTCGGCGATCTGGACCTTGCTGACCCCTGGGATCTTCGCCAGCAGCTCGGCGGCCTCGCGCGGGCGGGCCGTTACCGCGACGTTGACCACCTGGCCCATCTTGGCCCTGCGGACCGCCTCTGAGACTGGCCCGTTGAACAGCAGCTGCCCGCGCTCGATGATCCCCACCACGTTGCACATCTCGGCCAGCTCGGGCAGGATGTGGCTGGAGATGATGATCGTTTTGCCCATGCGCTTCAGCTCTTTGAGCAGCTCGCGCATCTCGACGCGGGCCCGCGGGTCAAGCCCGCTGGCCGGTTCGTCCATCAGCAGCACCTTGGGGTCGTGCAGCAGTACGCGCGCGACACTTAAACGCTGCTGCATCCCGCGCGAGAGGCTGTTGACCTCCGCGGTGGCTTTGAAGTTCAGGTCCGTCAGGTCCAGCACGTCCTGAACAACCTTGACCCGTGCGGGCCCGGTGATCCCGTAGCAGGCCGCGAAGAACTCGAGGTAC
>Ga0105047_10017564_pt1 | contig 11144 bp, 3 predicted proteins | sample MAT04_FD_78384 | JGI IMG/M metagenome (GOLD analysis project Ga0105047, IMG submission 78384) | Freshwater microbial communities from Lake Fryxell liftoff mats and glacier meltwater in Antarctica - MAT-04 (megahit assembly) | ecosystem: Environmental > Aquatic > Freshwater > Ice > Liftoff...
GTCGAGCTCATCGCCAACACGGCGTCGATCGGTGACGACGGGACCAACGGACCCGACCCGACCCCGGGCGACAACACCGACGACGACGACACGCCGCTCGACGCTGCGCCCGACCTCTCGATCGCCAAGGACGACGGCGGAGGCTCCACGACGCCCGGTGGCACCGTCATCTACACGCTCGACTACGCCAACAACGGCCTGCAGGACGCCACCGACGCGTCGGTCACCGAGACCGTACCGGCCAACACCACCTTCGACCTGGCCGGCTCCGCGCCGGGCTGGTCGTGCGCCGACAACTCGCCGGCGGGCACGGTGTGCACCTTCTACGTCGGTGACGTGGGCGTGGGCGCCACCGGGTCGCTGGACTTCGCCGTGACCGTCGCCAGCCCCGTGCCGGTTGGTACCACCCAGGTGGCCAACACGGCTTCCATCAGCGATCCGGCTGAGCCTGATCCGACGCCTGGTGACAACACCGACGACGACGACACGCCCATCGAGGTGTCGAGCATCGGCGACCACGTGTTCTCCGATACCAACGGCAACGGCGTCGATGACGCCGAGCCGGGTGTGTCCGGTGCCACCGTCACGTTGACCGGCACCGACACCTTCGGGAACCCGATCAACCTCGTGACCGTCACCGATGGCGCGGGCGACTACGTCTTCGAGGGCCTAGCCCCAGGCGACTACGACGTCAGCATCTCGACCCTCCCGGCTGGCGCGGTTCCCACCTTTGACCTTGACGGCGGTCTCGACAACACGACGGCGGTCACCCTCGGCATCGACGAATCTCGTGACGACGTCGACTTCGGCGTGACGCTGCCGGGCTCGATCTCCGGCACGGTGTTCGACGACTTCGACAACGACGGCGTCCAGGACGCGGGTGAGCCCGGCATCGCCGGGGTCGCCGTGACCCTGACCGGCACCGATGGCTTGGGCGACCCAGTGAACGTGCCGGTCGTGACCGACGTCGACGGCAACTACACGTTCGTCGGGCTGCTGCCCGGCACCTACGTGGTGACCGAGACGCAGCCAGCCACACACATCGACGGGATCGACTCGCTCGGCTCGTTGGGCGGCACGCTCGGCAACGACGTCGTGTCGGCGATCGTGGTCGAGTCGGGCGAGACGGGCATCGGCTACGACTTCGCCGAGATCCTGGCGTCGTCGATCTCCGGTTCGGTGCTCGACGCCTTCGCCGGCACCGGCATCCCCGGTGTCACCGTGACCCTGACGGGCACGAACGACCTGGGTGACCCGGTCAACGTGGTGGTCGTGACCGACGCCGCCGGCGACTACTCGTTCGGCAGCCTGCGCCCCGGTGACTACACCGTCACCGAGACCCAGCCTGCGCCGTACCTCGACTTCGACGACGTGGTCGGTTCGCTCGGCGGTACGCCGGGCAACGACGTGACCTCCGACATCGTCGTCACCCCGGGGGACGCCGGCATCGGCTACGACTTCACGGAACTTGCCCCCTCGTCCATCTCGGGCGTGGTGTTCAGCGACCCCGACAACGACGGCGTGCAGGATCCGGGCGAGCCCGGCATCGGCGGCGTCACGGTGACCCTCACGGGCACCGACGACCTGGGCAACCCGGTCAACGTGGTCGTGGTCACCGATGGCAACGGCACCTGGTCGTTCGGGGGCCTGCGCCCCGGTGACTACACCGTCACCGAGACGCAGCCCGTCGCCTTCCTGGACGGCATCGACACCGCCGGCACGGCCGGCGGAACGCTCGGCAACGACGTCGTGTCCCTGATCGACCTCGCCCCCGGTGTCGACGCCACCGGCTACCTGTTCGGGGAGCTCGCGCCAGGATCCATCTCGGGCACGGTGTTCGACGACGTGACCACCATCGGCATCCCGGGCGTGACGGTGACCCTGACCGGCACGGACGATCTGGGCAACGCCGTCAACGTGGTCGTCGTCACCGACGGCAACGGCGACTACACGATCGATGACCTGCGACCAGGCGACTACACCGTCACCGAGACCCAGCCGCCGGCCTACCTGGATGGCGGCGACGCCACCGGCACGCTGGGTGGCACGACGGGCAACGACGTGACCTCCGACATCATCGTCACGCCGGGTGCCAACGGCACCGGCTACGACTTCTCCGAGCTCACACCGAGCTCGATCTCCGGCGCCGTGTTCGTCGACGCCGACAACGACGGTGTGCGGGATGGCGGCGAGGCCGGCATCCCCGGCACCACCGTCACCCTCACCGGCACCGACGATCTGGGCGCACCGGTCAACGTCGTCGTGGTGACCGACGGCAACGGCGACTACACCTTCGACGACCTGCGTCCGGGTGACTACACCGTCACCGAATCGCAGCCGGCCAGCTTCCTCGACGGCATCGATGCCCTCGGCTCCGCCGGTGGCACGCTCGGCAACGACGTCGTGACCGCCATCACGCTGCCCGCGGGCACCGTGGCCACCGGCTACACGTTCGGCGAGGTCGTGGCCGCGGCACTGTCGGGCACGGTGTTCGACGATGACGACAACGACGGCATGCAGGACGGAGGCGAGTCGGGCATTCCGGGCGCGACGATCACCATCACGGGCACCGACGACCTCGGCAACCCGGTCAACGTCGTCGTCGTGACCGACGCCAACGGCGACTGGGCGTCGGGCGACCTTCGCCCGGGCACGTACACGGGCACCGAGACGCAGCCCCCCGGGTTCCTCGACGGCATCGACACCGTCGGTTCGCTGGGCGGCACGCTCGGCAACGACGTGATCACCGACATCGTGCTCGCCAGCGGCGACATCGGTACCGAGTACGACTTCGCCGAGATCGCCCCGGGTTCGATCTCGGGCACCGTGTTCAACGACGGCGACAACGACGGCATGCAGGACCCAGGCGAACCCGGCATCGCTGGCGTGACTGTGACGCTGACCGGCACCGACGATCTCGGCAACCTGGTCAACGTCGTCGTGGTCACCGACGTGGACGGCAACTACGTGTTCGGCGATGTGCGTCCGGGTACGTACGGCGTCGTCGAAACGCAGCCTGCAGGGCTGCTCGATGGCATCGACACCGTGGGTTCGCTCGGTGGGACGCTCGGTCCGGACACCGTGGCCGACATCGTCGTCACCCCGGGTGACAGCGGCACCGACTACGACTTCGCCGAGCTGGGACTGGCATCGATCTCGGGCATCGTCTTCAGCGATCTCGACAACGACGGCGTACAGGACCCGGGCGAGCCGGGCATCGGTGGCACCACGGTGACGCTGACGGGCACGAACGACCTGGGTGACCCGGTCAACGTGGTCGTGGTCTCGGACGGCAGCGGCGCATGGTCATTCGCCGGCCTTCGCCCGGGCGGCTACACGGTGACCGAGACGCAGCCGGTCGGTTTCCTCGATGGCATCGACTCCCTTGGTACCGCCGGAGGTGCACTCGGCAACGACGTCGCCACCCAGATCAGCCTGGCCAACGGCCAGGTGGCCACCGGCTATCTGTTCGGCGAGATCCTCCCGGCCACGATCTCCGGATCGGTGCTCGATGATGGAACGGGCAACGGCATCCCCGGCGTCACCGTGACGCTGACCGGCACCGATGACCTCGGTGACCCGGTGAACGTGATCGTGGTGACCGATGCCAACGGCGACTACTCGTTCGTCGACCTGCGCCCCGGGGACTACACGGTCACCGAGACGCAGCCTCCCGGCTACCTCGACGGCCCTGATGCCGTCGGTTCGCTGGGCGGCATGCCCGGCAACGACGTGACGACGAACATCCCCGTCGCCCCCGGAGCGAACGGCACCGGCTACGACTTCGTCGAGGTGGCACCGAGCTCGATCTCGGGCACGGCGTACCTCGACGCCGACAACGACGGCGTGCAGGATCCGGGCGAGTCCGGCATCGCCGGTGTGACGGTGACGCTGACCGGCACCGATGACCTCGGCGCTGCAGTGAACGTGGTGGTGGTCACCGATGCCAGCGGCAACTACTCGTTCGTCGATGTGCGTCCGGGTGACTACACGGTGACCGAGACGCAGCCGGCCGGGTTCCTCGACGGCATCGACACGGTCGGTTCGCTCGGGGGCACCCTCGGCAACGACACGTTCGCTGCCATCACGGTCGTCTCGGGTGACACCGGCATCGACTACGACTTCGGCGAGCTCGTCGGTGGCGCGATCACGGGCACGGTGTTCGACGACGTCGACAACGATGGCGTGCAGGATCCGGGCGAGTCCGGCATCCCCGGCGTGACCGTGACGCTCACCGGCACCGACGACCTGGGCACCCCGGTGAACGTCGTCGTGGTCACCGACGCAGCCGGCGACTGGGTCTTCGCGGACCTGCGGCCGGGCGTCTACGACGTGACAGAGACGCAGCCTGCTGCCTACCTCGACGGCATCGACACCGTCGGCATCGGCGGCGGCACGCTCGGCAACGACGTCGTCACCGGCATCGTGATCTCGAGCGGCACCGAGGCCGAGGCGTACCTGTTCGGCGAGATCCTGCCGGCCACCATCGGCGGATCGACCTTCGACGACGTCGACAACGACGGTGTGCAGGATCCGGGCGAGCTCGGCATCGGTGGCGTCACCGTGACGCTGACCGGCACCGATGACCTGGGCAACCCGGTGAACGTGGTCGTGGTCACCGACACCGACGGCAACTACACCTTCGTCGACGTGCGTCCGGGCGAGTACGTAGTGACCGAGACGCAGCCGGCCGGGTTCCTCGACGGCATCGACACGGTCGGCTCCCTCGGGGGCACCCTGGGCGACGACACGGTCACGGCCATCATCGTCGAGCCTGGCGACACGGGCATCGACTACGACTTCGCGGAGTTCGTGGCCGCGTCGATCTCGGGCACGGTCTTCAACGATGTCGACAACGACGGCGTGCTGGACGCAGGCGAAGCCGGCATCCCCGGCGCCACCGTGACCCTTTCGGGCACCGACGATCTCGGTGACCTGGTGAACGTGGTCGTCGTGACCGACGCCAACGGCACGTGGTCGTTCCCGGGCCTGCGACCCGGCGACTACACGGTCACCGAGACGCAGCCGGCCGGGTTCCTCGACGGGATCGACACCGCCGGCACCACCGGTGGCACGCTCGGCAACGACGTGGTCAGCGACATCGTGCTGGTGCCAGGCGGCGCCGGCACCGGGTACCTGTTCGGTGAGATCGCGCCGGCAACCATCAGCGGCTCGGTCTACGACGACGTCGACGGCGATGGCGTGCAGGACCCGGGCGAGCCCGGCATCGGTGGCACGACCGTGACGCTGACCGGCTCCGACGATCTGGGCGACCCGGTGAACGTGGTCGTGGTCACCGATGTCGATGGCAACTACACCTTCGTCGACGTCCGCCCCGGTGAGTACGCCGTGACCGAGACGCAGCCGGCCGGGTTCCTCGATGGGACCGATGTCGTCGGTTCGCTCGGCGGGGACCTCGGTGCCGACACGGTCACGTCCATCACGGTCGTGCCCGGCGACACCGGCATCGACTACGACTTCGCCGAGACGGCGCCGGCGTCGATCTCCGGCACGGTGTTCGCCGACCTGAACAACGACGGCGTGCAGGACGCCGATGACGCCGGCATCGCCGACGTGATCGTGACTCTGACCGGCGTCGATGGCCTCGGCAACGTGGTCGACCTGTCGACGACGACCGACGTGGACGGCAACTACTCGTTCGACGGCCTGCTCCCCGGCACCTATGTGGTGACCGAGACCCAGCCGGCCGATCTGCTCGACGGCCTCGACACCGTCGGTTCCCTCGGTGGCTCCCTCGGTGCGGACACGGTCACCGCCATCACCGTGCCGAGCGGCGGCGCCGGCGTGACCTACGACTTCGCCGAGCTCCCGCCGGCGTCGATCAGCGGCTGGGTCTACGACGACGTGGACGACGACGGGGTCAAGGACGCTGGCGAGGTCGGGATCGGCGGGGTGACCATCACGCTCACCGGCATCGATGATCTCGGCAACGCCGTGGAGCTGACCACCACCACTGCGGCGGACGGCTCGTGGAGCTTCACGGGACTCCGCCCGGGCACCTACCAGGTGGCCGAGGCCCAGCCGGCCGGTTACGACGACGGCAAGGACACGCCCGGCACGGCGGGTGGCACCGGTGGCGACGACGTGATCACGTCGATCACCCTTGGCGCTGGCGTGGTGGCCACCGACTACGTGTTCGGGGAGCATCCGCAGACGTTCGCCGACGTGTCGATCGTCAAGGCTGCGTCCACGCCGCAGGTGGCCACCGGCGGTGTGGCCACGTACACGCTCACGGTCACCAACAACGGCCCGGACGCGGCCGAGGACGTGGTGGTCACCGACACCGTGCCCACCGGCCTCACGCCGGTCACGGCGACGGGTACCGACTGGACCTGCACCATCACTGGCCAGACGATCACCTGCACCATCGCCGATCCGGTGGCTTCGGGCGTCAGCCCGGCGCCGCTCACGGTGACGGCGACGGTGACGGCCACTGCGGGCACCACGGTGCGCAACGTGGCGTCGGTGACCAGCTCGACCACCGACCGGATTCCGGACAACAACAGCGACGACGCCGACATCACCGTGTCGACGACACCTGCGCCTGCGCCTGCGCCGACGCCGGGCAGCCTGCCCGTCACCGGTGGCGATCCGTGGAACCTCGTGCGCACGGCTGGGGTGCTGCTGCTGGTCGGTGGGGTCTTGCTCCTCGCTGGCTGGCGCCGTCGGCGCAGCGAGGCGTGATGCCACGCAGCCTGGCGTGATGAAGCGATGGCTCGGGGTGGTGGCGGTGGCCGTCGCCGTGCTGGGGGCGTCGTGCAGCGGGAGCGAGTCGGTTGACGCGCCGGCGCCGGCGCCTACGCCGATCGAGGAGCCCAGCTACGCAGTCGGCTTTCGAGAGATCACCGTGACCGACCCTGCCCGCCCGGGGCGGGAGCTCCCGGTGGCCGTTTGGTACCCGGTGGCACCCGACGTGGACACGTCAGGTCTCGAGCCGACGTTCTACTCGCTGGTGGGTGAGATCGGCACCGAGTCGACGATTGCGTTCAACGATGCCCCACCGGCCGAGGGCCCGTTTCCGCTGATCGTGTTCTCCCACGGCAACGGCGGTACGCGCACGCAGTCGACCTTCCTCACCGAGGCCCTGGCCCGTCGCGGCTTCGTCGTTGCCTCGCCCGACCACGTGGGCAACACCGCTGCGGACCTGCTCACCGGCGCCGGCGTCAGCCAGGTGCAGTCGGCGCTCGATCGGCCGCTCGACGTGTCGGCCGTCATCGATGACATGGTGGCGAGCGATGACCTGCTGGTGGACGGCGAGCACATCGGCATGACCGGCCACTCGTTCGGCGGGTTCACCACGCTGGTCATGGGTGCGGGAGACGACGATCGCATCGACGCCCTGGCCCCGATCGCTCCGGCCTCGACGCCGATCGGTGACGAGGCGCTGGCCAGCATCGAGCTGCCCACCCTGCTGGTGGGCGGCACGCTCGACACCACCACGCCGATTGATCCGAACACGACTCGTCCGTTCGAGCTCCTTGGATCCGAGGAGCTCTACAAGGTCGACGTGATCGACGCCGGGCACCTCTCGTTCGCGGGCATCTGCGCGCCGGCCGCCGAGTACGCGGCACTGCCCGATGCCGTGCCGCTCATCAAGGGCTACCTCGATGGCCTGGCCGACGACGGGTGCAGCGACGAGTTCGCCGACGTCGAGTCGGTCCACGAGCTCACGAACCGCTACGTCGTGGCCTTCTTCGCCAAGACGCTCCTCGGCGACGACGCCGCCGAGGACCTCACGCCGGTCGACGGCGTGGCGTTCGTCGCTCGTTAGCGGCGAGCGTCGTCGAACGTCTCGGCCACCATGTCGGTGGCCCCGCGGGGGAGCACGAACCGGGCCCCCACCTTTGCCTCGGCGGCCTCGTCGAACGGGTCGACGAGCTTGAACTCCAGGATGATCTCATCGGGGGTGACGTGGGCCAGGCCGTAGCCTTGGTCGACGAAGTTGAGGTACCGGAAGTGCTGGTTGATCTGCAGGCCGATCTCTTCGATGGCGAGCTGCTTCGGTCGTTCGGCCTCGGGGGTGGAGCCCTTGACGTCGAGCACGTTGGGGTCGGCGGTGAGCGAACCGCACGTGAAGTCGAAGGCGGCCACCGGCGACGCCGGGTCGTCGGGGTCGGGTTGCAGGAGTCCGGCGATCCAGACGTGGGTGTGGCCGCTGACGGACACGACGTCGGCGACGCCGTCGTCGACGATGGCCTGGAGCAGCTCTCGCCGCTCGGCTGGGTAGTCGTCCCAGGCCTCGTTGGGGAAGTAGTTGCCGGCGTTGACCTGTTCGCCGGGTTCTCGAGGAGGCCCGTCGTCGCGGTCCTCGAAGCGGGTGAGTGAGAGGTTGTAGGGGTTGCCCAGCACCTTCCAGGCTGCGTCCGACTCGCGCAGGCCGTCGAGCAGCCACGCCTTCTGCTCGGGCCCGAGGGTGGTGCGGTCGGCGTCGAGGGCAACGGCACCTTCGGGCGTGGCCGTGTCGGTGGCGTCGACGGCCGGGTCTCGGTAGCTGCGGACGTCGAGCATGAAGAGCTCGGCCAGGTCGCCCCACACGAGCGACCGGTAGACCGGTGCCTCGGGATCGAGATCGGCCACCGGAAACGCCTCTCGCCACGCCGTCTGGGCCGCTCGGAGGCGCGCTGGATCGCCGGTGGCATCGACCCCGTTGTAGAACTCGCCGTCGTCGAACATGGCGACGATCGGCACTGCGGACTGGAGTTGTTGGAGGAGCGGGTCGGCCTTGAAGCGGTGGTAGACCTCGCGGTAGTCGTCGATCTCGAGCGTCTCCTGGTCGTTGACGTAGACGTAGTCGCCGAGGTGGACGAAGAAGTCGAGATCGGGCTCGGTGGCCATGGCCCGTTGAGCCACGTAGAGGCTGTCGTTGATCTGCTGGCACGAGCACCAGGCGAAGGTGAGGCGCTCGGGCGAGCTGTCCACGGTGGGGGCGGTGCGCAGCCGTCCGATCGGGCTCTCCAGATCGTCGGGGCTGACGAATCGGTAGTCGTACCAGCGGTCGGGGTCGAGGCCGGTGACCAGCACGCGGACCGACCCGTCGGCGGCATCGTCCGGCACCACGGAACCGGTGGCGACGATGGTGACGCCGTCGTCGTCGACCACCTCCCACAACACGTCGGTGCCGGCCAGCGACGGGTCGGCGCGGGTCCAGATCACGGCGCCATCGGGCCGAGGGTCGCCGGCCATGACCCCGTCAGGGAAGGTGGCCGTGCTCGACGCCGACGGGGCGATCGGGCCGGACGCGGTCGTGCTCGACGCGGTGCCTTGCCCGTCGTCGCTGCTGCAGGCGCCGAGGGGGCCGAAGGCGGCCACCCCGGCCGTGCCGGCGGCGGCCACGCCGAGGAAGCGGCGCCGGGACCAAGGCGAGCGCTCAGACACGGAATCGTTGGTCGTCGCCGGGGGCGGGGATCTCGACCATGGGCTCGTCGCGGTCGTCGAACTCGGTGCGCAGTGCCCGGGACATCACGCCGTGCATGTCGTAGAGGCAGGTGATGTAGGTGAGCTCGAGGATCTCTTCGTCGCTGAGATGGGCGTGCAGCACGTCGAAGATTCCTTCGGCCACTCGGCCACCGTCGTAGACGAGGGCATCGGTGTAGGCCAGCACGGCGCGCTCGATGGGGGAGAAGCACTCGGCCACCTGCCAGTGGGGGATGGCGGTGATCTTCTCCTCGGGGATCTCGAACTCTCGACAGGACTTGCAGTGCTGGGAGTAGACGAAGAGGCTCTGGCGGGCCCAGCCGACCCGGGTCTGGCCGAGCTCGCGGAGCTGAGGGTCGAGGCGTCGCTTCGGGCTTCGATAGAGGGTGAAGCCGGCACCGGCATGCTCGAGGATGTCGGGCGAGTTGGCGAACACGGTCCACCAGTCGCCGGGAGTTCCCGTGGCGGTGCCGGGCTCAGCCACTGGATCACGGTCGCCGAACAGGAGCTGGTACCAGCCGAGGACCTTCTCGTCGGCTTCGTGGCGGGGGACCTCACGGAGTCGTGGCATGGGATGACCCTAGCGAGGGCGGCGGAACGACGAGCGTCTCCGTGGAACCGGTCCGAGCGGTGTGCAGGCGGATGAGCTCGGGGGCCAACCAGCGGGCCGCCTCGAGTGCGGAGTCGTCGGTGAAGTGGATGCCGTCGGGGCGGAGCTCGGGCTCGTCGGGCCGGGCGGCGAGCCACCCGGCGAGATCGACGACGGCGGCGCCGTCATGGTCTGAGGCCACCTCGGCCAGGAGCTCGCGGAATCGCTCCATCCGGGCCGGATCGGCTTCGGGGAAGGTGCCGTTCTTCGCTCGACCGTCGATGCGTCCGGGGGCGATGTCGGGTGGTGACACGAGCACCACCATGCCGTTGTCGACGAGCAGTGCTTCCACGGCGCGGTCGAGGGCGCCGCGTAGGGCGGCATCGAGGGCCGGGTCTTCCCCGATGGCTTCCCACGGACCGCCGTCGGTCCGCCGAACGTCCAGCACGTCCCACGGGCCGACGATGACGACGGCGACGTCGGCCGGCCGACGTGCGCTGTGCTCCGACCAGCTGGCCAGGTAGGTGTCGCACTCGGGTGGCGCGGTGACCTCGTTGCCCTGGGCTCGCCTGGTCACACCGAGCAGGAGGCCGCATCCCAGCTTCGCCCACCCGCCCCGGCTGACGACGACGTCCAGGTTGGCGTCGCTGTAGCCGTCGAGGCCGAGGCCCATCATCAGGGCGGTGGAGTCGCCGAAGGTGGCCACCCGGGGGGCGCGCGACGCACGCACGGCGGGCAGCAGGTCGCGCACGGCCGAGAGGTCGACGGCGTCGCCGGTGATGGCCTGGTCGGCCGCGGGCTGGTCGTTGAACTGCTCGGCGGCGGCGACGAAGTCGATCGGGGCTGCGTCGGGGCGGGCCAGGGCCGTGGCCGACAGGACCACGAGCAGGACGGTGGCGACGGCGGCGGGCGGCGTCCACCAGGCGCGGGGTCCGGCCACGGCGCGTCGATCCCGTACGGGACGTTCGAGCCACCGGGCCGAGACGGCGGCGATGACCAGCGTGACCGGGAGGGCGATGGCGAGCCGGGCACCGGCGGGCAGGTCGGTGCGCTGGTCGAGCCACAGCAGCAGTGGGAAGTGCACGAGGTAGGCGCCGTAGGAGACCAACCCGACCCAGAC
>Ga0105047_10017565_pt1 | contig 11143 bp, 12 predicted proteins | sample MAT04_FD_78384 | JGI IMG/M metagenome (GOLD analysis project Ga0105047, IMG submission 78384) | Freshwater microbial communities from Lake Fryxell liftoff mats and glacier meltwater in Antarctica - MAT-04 (megahit assembly) | ecosystem: Environmental > Aquatic > Freshwater > Ice > Liftoff...
ACAAACTATTGGCTCACCCTGAAAAGTATTTTGTTAAGGACACTCTACACCTTTCTGATGAGGGGCAGTCGGCATGGTATAACCAGCTAAAACAGGTTATGTATAAGCAAAAGCAGAGATAAAATCACCTCTGTTTTAAACATAACCGTATTGGAGGGACATCTGCTACGCTATTGCAACTAAAATTCGGAGTAATCCCGAGTTAGCTATAGCTAAAGTTGTTTGAGGTAGTAGCCAGTAAGGTTCTTTTTGTAGCAAATATTATACGTATCTTGCTGGTCTTGGGATTTTGGTAGGTTAAATTCTACTTTATCACCAACTTTTATTTGGGGCACTTCTATGCAAGCTTCACCAGATTGGTCTGGGCTAGCTGGAGTGTTTAAATATCCTGTAGCATTAATCGTATATTTTTGTCCTGATTTATCTGCTAGTTCAATGCCGTAGTAACCGTCCTCGGCTCGATTAGGTCTGTTGACGACACTGCTGACTGTACCGGTCACTGTTTGACTTGAAACTGCAGACTTATTAATGTACGGCACGACAAATAAGACAATAATAACCACTCCAAAAATCAGGGCAATAATTTTTATGTTTCTATGCTTCATTAGTGAAGTATAACAAAAATGACCCCAAAAAATGAGATCATTTAAGCATAAGCGATATGGAGGGCCAGCGGGGACTCGAACCCCGGACACCCTGCTTAAGAGGCAGGTGCTCTAACCAGCTGAGCTACTGGCCCTCGTCGGAACCTGAGTCGCTATCTCGTTTTGCCTAAACGGCAAAAGCTTCGATCTACGACTATGTTCCTCCTCTCAAAATTCCATTCAGTCACTGCGTTCTTTGGATTGGAATTTTGGCGGGCTGCATACAAGTGCAACTCAAAAAGGTTAGCAAATTACCCCTGTTTTTGCAAGTGTAGACATTAGATACAAAATAACATAGCCTATAAGTGTATATTATTGTATAATATAAGAATGACGAATTCAGAACAGATTCCAGATGCAGTGCCAGAACACTATACATATGTAACAAAGAGCCTACTTCGACTTCATGAGCACGGTGTCTTGACTAATGTTAGGTCAATTGACGTTGAGCCAGAGTACGGATATGTCTCGCGAATTAACTATGACAACGAAGAACATCGTATAGTGTATGGTTACGACTTAGGCCTGAATGCCGGTGCTCCTTGTGATGTCGCTAAAGATAAAGGCCATACAAAATTTATCCTCCGTGCCTCTGGGATCAACTGCCCGGCAGGTAAAGAGTTTTTGTTACCATGGTGGGCGGAAGTAATTGGTCCCAGCCAACAACAGCGTGGGCACACAGACCTAAGCACAGTTGATAGTGCCGCACGCTATATCGAGGATAACCTTGGTTTTCCAGCTTATGTAAAACCTGTCTCAGGTTCACAAGGTGCTGGAATACATAGAGTTGATAACACCGATTATTTGGACGAAGTTTTTGAGGAATACGATGAATCAAGAGTTCGCGTTGCAGTAGTTGAAGAGGCGATAAACATGCCCGATTATAGAATTGTGTGTCTCGATGGGGAGCTGATAAGTGCGTATCGCAGAGTGCCTTTTAGTGTAACCGGTAATGGTGTCGACACAATAAAAAGTTTAATGTTAGCTAAACAGCAATACTACGAAGAAGATGGAAGAGATACAATACTTGATTTAGAAGATAAAAGAATCGGACAGTATCTGGAGAGTAAAGGTTATGCGCTTGATTATATACCACGTCAAGAGGATGAGGTTGCATTACTGCCCATATCAAATTTGTCGGCCGGGGGCACATCCGAAGATGTTACTGATAAAATTCACGATAAGTGGGTAAGTTTAGCGACCGGAATTGTCAAGAATTTTAACCTACGTTTGGGAGGTGTTGACTTTGCCTGTGAGGATATCACTGACCCAGATGTAGAGTACAGCGTACTGGAGCTAAACTCCACGCCAGGGCTAGACAATTATGCGGCGTCGGGCAGTGCGCAAAAGGAAATTGTAGACAAACTATATACAAGAGTTTTTAACGCTTTACCTAGTCACGGCTAAGTAATTCATTACGTACATCACCTAGTAAATATATCGATCCGGTAACTACTAGTATTGTTTCGGGACGATTTAGCAGTATCTGCAGAGCTGTTTTCGAACTTGTCTCAGTTTCATAATCATGAAAGCTTTGCGCATCACATGCTTTACTGATTGACGCCGTGCTCTGAGACCGTCTAATGAGGTCCTGTTGTTTTTTGAATTTGGTAATAATCAGGTGGCTGGTTATGGGTAATAACTCTTTGAGAATGGCGCCTACTTCTTGCACCGGCTTTTCTGTTAAGCAGAATAAAACAGCCAAAGGTTGATCGGGGTAGCTTATTTTAATCGATTTGACTAAAGCCTGCATTTTTTGTTGATTGTGTGCGGCGTCTAGGATAATTGTTTTACCGGCAATACTCATAACTTCCATGCGACCAGGTATTGATAGTTTGGTGGTAGCCCGCAAGTGATTTTCATCAAGACGTATTTTCGACACATGTTTATAAACACAGAACGCCAAATACCAATTTCGCTTCTGGAAGCCGGGTAGGTCTTCTGTGTAGGGACAATGTTCTGCAAGAGTAAGCTCGTGGACCGAGGCATGATTCTTTAGAGCGGCTTGTTTGAATATTTCGGTAATTACTTCTGGCTGCTGGAGATAGAAGACCTCATTTCTGGGATGAATGATGCCTGCCTTTTGGCCAGCTATTTTTTCAAGTGTTGAGCCTAGGATCTGCGTGTGGTCATAGCCAATGTCGGTAATAACAGATACCTTGTTTGGGTTTACTACAACATTCGTGCCATCAAGCAATCCACCAAGACCAGTTTCAATAACTGCGTAATCAACATTTACTCGTGCGAAGTACCAGTAAGCGAAGGCAACAACTAGTTCAAAGTAAGTAGGGTGTATGTCGCTCGTATTAACAATCTGTATAAACTCATCAAAATTTTTAACAAAACTATCTTCTGGTAGTGGCTCGAGATTAATTTGGACCCGTTCATTAATCTCATCAATATACGGAGAAACAGTCAAACCAACTTTCTTGCCGGTGGCACCAAACAGGGCGGCAATGTAATAGCTGGTTGATGTTTTGCCACTAGTGCCGGCTACATGGATGACTTGATATCGCTCTTGAGGGTTACCCAAAAAATCCATTAACTGTTTCATGCGATTCAGCGTATACACCGCTTTTGTGAAACCTGTAGTAGGAATATACTTAGATAATAGCTGATTTACTTCGGCAAATGACTTCATTATTTACAAGCATTGTAACCCGTTACGTGGTAAATAGTTACATATTGATTATTTTAGTGACCAAAAAAGCCGCGAGCTTTAGCATCTCGAACAGCATAGATTGTTGCGCCAGCGTTTTCAAAAGCAGCGAAGACAATATCATCCCTTACAGATCCAGAAGAAGTGAGAATGGCTTTTACGCCAGCGTCAATCAGAACTTCTGCACCGTCCGGAAATGGAAAGAAGCTGTCGCTGTATGCAGTCGCGTTTTCAGTATCATGACCCATTTCATGGGCTTTCTCGACAGCTATCTTGGCAACCGATACTCTATCTTGTTGGCCAACACCATTACCGATGAGTTGCCCATTTTTTACAAGAGTTACGGTGTTGCTGTTGCTTGTAGAGCCTATAGCCCACGCAAGTACCATGTCAGCTATTTGTTGCTGTGAAGCTTCCGGGCCCTGTTTCCGTAATTCAAGTTCCAGGGATTTGAGGTCTATTGCTTTGTAGTTATCCTGTTGCATGAATCCGCCACGTACGGGACGAATCCGAGGACTAGTGTCCACAGAATTACGATCAAGCGATGCTAGAGCAGAGTTGGCTAATGTGCGTAGCTTACCGCCTTTTCTACTCAAAGTATCAAGTGCCTCCTCGCTGAATTCAGAGGCTATGACACTATCGAGCAAACGATTCCCACTGTTCACGTCGTATTTTATTAATAATTCAGCAGTTTCTGCGTCGACGCCAAAATTGAGCATAACAGAGCCACCAAAAATTGCTTGCGGATTTCCGGTGAGCATATCTTTGACGGCCTGTTGAGGTGATTCGTTAATAGCGAAGCCGCAGGCGTTACCATGTTTAGCTGCTCCTGCGATAAAAGGAGTTTTGAGATCGTGGATATCAATACCAGCAGCGGTCATTGTTGTTGTTAGTGTTAGTCGATCAACATCGGCATAATTATTAAAACTAGGGGCAGTGCCACCTACGAGTTCGTAATTATGTATTGCCAAAGGGTCACCACCTTCAACTTTATAAATGCCAGCATTTATTTGCTGAGGGTTTTCTCCGTACTTCGTTGCAGCTACTAACTCACCGAAAATTTCAATGTTTGGTTCAAGTTCACTCATCTACAGTTATTATTACGAGATGTACAGCAAGAAGCAAGCATGAGCACTAATGTCTGTCGGTGAGTCTGATGTTAGTCCTTGAGTGGACCGGTCTTTTTGACGTATTCGTAGAGCACTGCGCTAACGGCACTGTACATGAATAGCAAGTAGATGCTTACAGGGATGCCGATTATAGTGAATACTGGAAGAATCATCACAAAACCTGCGCCAATAAGACCCCACACTTTCCACGAGTGACCTTTGGTGCCATTCCAACTAGCTTTATAGGCTTCCACGAAATCAAGCTTCTTCTGTTCTAGCAGGAAGTACGGAGCTAATAGGAACCGAGGGAGTAAGATCAGACCCGGGATGATGAAGAGTAAGAAACCAAAGAATAGAGTCGCGCCGACAACAATACCGAGGCCAACCATATTTAGGATCAGATTGACATCCATACTCTCTTTGAACGCATCACCGATATCGAGCTTTCTGCCTTGCGCACTGGCGAGGTATACTTTGTACTGCACAACATAAACGATCACAGAAATAATAGTATAGAGGATTACGTACAGAGCTTCAGGAAGGAAGTTTTGGAACATACCACCAAGAAAGCCAATGATGTATAGGATTAAGATAGTTGCAAGGTTGAGCATGACAGCACTCTGCGAGTACTTGAATGCACCAAAAGCACCCGGCCATGTTGAAACTTTTTGAATTAGCCACGGTGGGCCAGTTTGCTCGGTATCTTTAACTGCTACTTTTGCCTTCGCCATAATAAAACTCCCATTTAGATATAACTAGTTATTGTTTGGAGAGTACCACGTAAAACAAAGAACGGGCAACTTAATTGCCCGTTCTAAGTGTGTTAGTTGTGGATAACAACTACTGGACGACTGGAGGAGTCGGCGCAGGAGGTGTTGGTGCTGTAGGAGTCGTATCTTCACTTGCTGGTGCAGTAGCTTGAAGTGGCGCTACAGCGACAAGTTTGTTGAAGGCGTCTTGAACGATTGCCATACCAACGATCGTTAAGCTAACAAGGCCAAGGCCGAATAGAAGTAGGAAGGCGACAACTGTAGTAGTCTTGCCTTGGGTGACTTCTTCCACGCCTTCACAATACTTCCAGAGCCACCAAATGTTAACAAATGGAATAATAAGTAACCATGCGGTTGGGATTGCTGCACCCTCTTTATTCATTTCAATCTTTGTCTTGACGAACCATACGATTCCGTAAATGCCTAAAGTAATGATAGGTAATAGTAATACTGCGATTGGACTGCGTTGCTTCATAGGTCTCCCTGATCTTATTGATAGTGTCTATGTTTATAGTAGCGAGCAATAAATGGAAATGCAAACAAATTGCCCAAGGTGTTACAATTTGCAGGTATGAAACTATTAAATGGTACCGAATTAGCTAGTTATATAAAGCAGCGACAAGCACATCAAGTGCGAGGATTGCGCCAATCCCAGAACATAAATCCGAAGCTTGCGATCGTGGTAACGGTAGATAACCCAATAATCAATCTATATATGAGGCTGAAAAAGGCCTACGGGGCTGATATTTTAGTTGATGTTGATGTGCATCGCGTCAAACAAACAGAGGTAGAAGTGTTACTTAACAAGTTAAGCATCGATGGTAGTATTCACGGGATAATCGTGCAGTTACCACTTGAAAATCCTCAACAAACCGAGGAGATAGTTAACTTAGTAGCCCCTACCAAGGACGTTGATGCGCTCGGCAGGGATGCGGTTTTTGAACCGGCTACGCCGATGGCAATCATGTGGCTATTGTCCGGCTACAATGTAGAACTAAAAGGACGGAAGATCTTGTTAATCGGCCGTGGTAAGCTCGTTGGTGCACCTTTAGAAAAACTTCTTACCGAAACTGGTCATGATGTGACGGTTGCAGATCGGAGCACTGCAGACCTAAAAGCAATCACCCTAGAGGCCGATATTATTATTACTGCTGCAGGTAGCCCTGCAATCCTCTACCCAGACATGATTAAGCACGGTGCGGTAGTCGTTGACGCTGGGGTAGCGAGCGAAGACGGCAAGACGGTTGGCGATGTGGCTATCGAAATGTATGACCGAGACGATCTCACTATTACACCCCAGAAAGGTGGCGTCGGTCCATTAACCGTTTGTGCGCTCTTTGACAATGTTATCCGCGTTGCCCAAAAAATTTCAGAACAGCAGAATTAGCATGAAAATCGGTGTATTCGATTCTGGTATCGGTGGCTTATCCGTCGCGAACGCCATTGCCAAGGCTATGCCAGAGCACGAGATTCTATTCCGGAACGACAGGCAGCATGTACCCTATGGTACTCGCGAGCCCAACGAACTGCTTGGATTTATTACTCCCATCTTACAAGTGTTAATAAAAGAGGAATGTCAGGTGATTGTTGTCGCCTGTAATACCGTTTCGACCACACTAATCGATAGACTTCGTGAACAATTTACCGTGCCCTTAATTGCGGTAGAGCCAATGATAAAACCGGCATCAGAGCTCACTAGGACTGGAATAATTACTGTTTGTGCGACGCCCACCACATTAAAAAGCAAGCGTTACCAATCGTTAAAGACTGAGTTTGGTAAAAACATTCAAATTCTTGAACCAGATTGTGCTGATTGGTCGGAAATGATTGAAGATAGTTCGATCAACGAAGCTGTTATTCAGGCAACCATCAACGACGTTTTGGACAAAAAAGCTGATGTAATTGTGCTGGCATGCACGCATTACCATTGGATTCAGAATGAAATCGAAGAGTCCGCCCGCGGCCGAGCCACGGTGATACAGCCAGAATCAGCGATTATCGCTCAGTTGACTAGAGTGCTTTCACGGCTGTAACAAATTGTTCGGCGCGGTCTTTGTAGTTTTTGAATAAGCCGAAACTAGCACAGCCAGTAGAGAGTAGTACGATATCACCGCTTTTGGCGTGCTTCTTGGCTGCATGAACAATCTCCGGCATTGTGTCGCCACCAACGACGGTATCGGTAAACCCTGCTTTTTCGAGTGCTAGACGTATCGGTTCCGCTTGATCTCCAATGAGTACAGCCGTCCGGACGTTGCCACCAGCCACAGCATTCGCCAGATCATCATACGATGCGCCTTTATCGGAGCCGCCAAGAATCATTACTTTTGGTTGCCTGAATGCCTGGAGGGCAACGATTGCTGTTTCCGGTGTTGTACCGAAGGAATCGTCGTAATAGAGCACGCCTTTATACTCTCGTACCATCTCAAGACGGTGCTCCATACCGCTAAAGCTGGTTAGTACTTTGTGCATAACCTCAATATTATGAGAAATTTGCCACATTGCAGTTACAGCGGCGCAAGCATTCTGCCAGTTATGGGCACCTAGCAACGTAATCTCATCAGTTTTACAGACAGCATGTCCGGCTATGGTGATTGCTTGATTTTCGACGATGGCGCCGGGAGGAGCATAGTAGGGAATCTTCTTGGCCTGTCCGACTGAAGCAATATGTTTCGACATTGAGTTATCTGCGTAGTAGATGGCGATATCATCGGCGTTCTGGTAAGTAAATAGTTGCGCTTTGGACTGGGTATATTCTTTATAATCAGCATGCCAATTGAGATGTTCGGGAACAACCATCAAACAGATGGCAATTTTTGGGGAGTATTGTATGTCGATTAACTGAAAATTGGCTAATTCTAAGACTACCCAATCATTTGGTTGCAGATTATTTTTTAACAGCTCGAGTGGTGGCGTTCCAATGTTGCCGGCCAGGTGGACCTTTTTACCTGCCGATTCAAGCATCTTAGTAATTAAGGTGCTGGTGGTGCCTTTGCCCTTAGTTCCTGTTACTCCGATTATGTTGCGGGTTGGGGAAACTCTAAAGAATTCATTCGTTACTGATGTAGTTTTGGCAAGAACGCCTGGGGTGTTTGCAGAAACCACATCGCGTGGGTGGATAGAAGGGCTACGAACCAAAAGGTCAAAACGATCGAGACCATGCAGATAGGTGGCGCCCAGTTGAGTTTGTGCGCCATTTGGCACCTCCAGCTGTTCATTTTCATCACAAATAGTAATGTCGTGCCCATCAGCCGACCAGTAGTCATAGGCTGTACGCCCTTGCGCACCGAAACCGAGGATTGCAATATTCATCTAACTTCCAAGGTGTTTTTTAACGAGGTCGGCAACTTGGCGTGGGGTCATATCAGCCTTAAGGATAATATCAGTCACACCAAGGTCGCGAACACTCTGCGGTATCTCTTGTTCGCCCATATTAGTCAGGATAATTACTTTGATGTGTTTGCCCCAATCGGTAGCACGCAATTTTTCGAGCATTTGGTCGCCGTTCATTTCTGGCATCATCAGATCAAGTAAAATTACATCAGGCTTCATGTTCTCTGATAATTCGAGCCCCAACTTGCCGTTTTCGGCAGTCTGAACATCAAAATTTTCGGCCTCAAACTTAAAGCGGTACATTTGGGCGATGGCTTGATCATCTTCGATTATGGCAATACTTGGCATTGTTTCCCTCTAGACTGGTATAGTTATTACTGAAGATCTTGCTTCTTAGTATAAAGGCAAAATTGAGATTATGCACCAAACACTTTTAACGCTTATTTTTACAGGTTAAACGGCGCATAGGGTGGAACCACATGTCAGATACATCGAACGAGCATAACAAAAGAAAACTACCCCGAATAGCTTCAAAAAAGCGTAAGCAACTGGAGCGTGATCTTGAACTCGCAAATCAAGAGTTATTTTTGCGCAATCAAGAATTAGCCCAAATTAATAAAACTCTATCTTTATTACGCACTATTGATGCACTAGTTCTAGAATCACACGTCTCACTCGAAGTAGTTTGTCAACACATAACAGAGGCGATAAACCAAGCGAGTGACTACCCATTCATTGGTTTATTGACGCGATCTTCGCGTTCAAGAGACGACCTGACACTCAATAGTTGGAGTGGTAGGATCTGGCGCGACGGCGAACGCAAACTTGGTTTTAGCCATCCTATTCGCGTTAAAACTGATTACGACTGGTTCAGACAACCACTTGGTACCACCAAGATCTCTTTCGACTCTATACCAGATGATGTCCTAGCAGTGATTATGAGCTGTTCTGAGGCAGATGTTCGCCGTTTCCGACAGCTTGTGCCTCTTAAGTCGTTGTATCTTGTCAAATTAACCGCTCGACGCCATTTGGTGGGTGTTTTGGTGATCGGCTTTCAGAAACCACAAGCTGACCTCCAGAAATCCGACACTATTCTCATCGACAGTATTAGTGAAAATATTGGTGTGGCACTCGACAACAAGCTACTGTTCGAAGAGAATCAAGCTGTTTTACGCCAACTCAGAGAGTCAAACAATAAACTCCGGGAGCTTGATGAAGCCAAGGATGACTTTGTGAGTATGGCTTCACATCAGCTCCGCACTCCGCTCACCAGTGTCAAAGGTTATATCAGTATGATCAAGGAAGGTGACGCAGGTAAGGTAACGCCGACTCAGAAAAAGATGCTTGAGCAAGCATTTTTTAGCTCGCAACGGATGGTGTATTTGATTGCCGACCTACTCAATGTTTCTCGCTTGCGCACCGGCAAATTTATCATTGAGCCGAAACCAGTCGATCTGATGCAAGTAGTCGGTGAGGAGATCGAGCAACTCATAGAAATCGCCAAGTCACGCGGCTTAACGTTGAAATATGAAAAACCAGACACCAAAACACCGTCAAAACTGATGCTCGACGAAACCAAAACCCGTCAAATAATCATGAATTTTGTTGATAACGCCATCTATTACACCCCATCTGGCGGTGAAGTAATAGTCAAACTGAGCGACACGCCAACAACCGTCGAGCTGCGCGTAGTAGATAACGGTATTGGCGTACCGCGTAGCGAGCAGGCGCATCTATTTACCAAGTTCTACCGCGCCGGGAATGCCCGCAAAGCCCGCCCCGACGGCACTGGACTCGGCTTATTCATGGCCAAGAAGGTGATTGTTGCCCAGGGCGGATCGCTAATATTCGAAAGTAAAGAAGACCAGGGCAGCACCTTTGGCTTTATTTTCAGCAAACACAAACTATCCACCCCGGAAGACGCCAATAGCAAAAAAGTCTAAGACGGTTTAGTAATAGTTCTTAAGAGTATATCGCTCACCACTTGCTAAAGGGGTTGCGTAGCGTCGATAATGGTGGTGCCACTGGCGCGATACGCATCATAGTGAGTACGGTGTCGTGCCAGCGTATGCTCTAGTTCGTGTGGTCGTTTGCCCCAGCCGCCTGTCGTACGTGTAGCCAGCCGGTGCTTAAGCGTTTCGTCGTCAACATATAGCGCAACAACATCGTCAAACAAATCGTATAGTTCACTCTCGTTGCTCATATTTCCACACAGATATATTACGTTACCAACGGCATTGTTACGTAGCTCTTCAACCTCAGCGCGCGGAACATTCCATCTATGGATATTTAAGAATTCAGGTGTGCGATCAGCCTCTTTGACACTTGATTTAGGGTGTATAACGCTGGTCTCGATGTTTTGCCATTTCGCAAGTCCGTCCGTATCCGTATCGAACGCCTGATAGCCGTTTGTTTTAAGCTGTTCGCAAACAGCGGATTTACCAACGCCCGCGGTGCCCGTTATCAGAAATAATGACATTCATTTAGTATAAAAAAACTGTTAAAAATTAACATAAGCAAAAAAGATACTTGACACTAAAGCCAATTCATGCAATAATGTACTTCCATCCGAATCAATGGATGGGCGAGAGTTAATGTGTGAAAGAGGTGAGGTATATGAAATTACTATCT
>Ga0105047_10017566_pt1 | contig 11143 bp, 7 predicted proteins | sample MAT04_FD_78384 | JGI IMG/M metagenome (GOLD analysis project Ga0105047, IMG submission 78384) | Freshwater microbial communities from Lake Fryxell liftoff mats and glacier meltwater in Antarctica - MAT-04 (megahit assembly) | ecosystem: Environmental > Aquatic > Freshwater > Ice > Liftoff...
ATTTGTTTCGGCTTTCGGCTTTCGGACTTCGGGCTTGGCACGCTGCCGGCCGGCCTCTGCGCAGTCCAGGCACACGCCCCCCTCGTGCCCCGTCCGTCTTCCCTGGACGCATCCGCTGCTGCACCCGCGCCGCGCGGCTCCTGGCGCAGGTCGCCCGGGCCGTTCACCACGCGCATCAACGCGGCGTCCTGCACCGCGATCTCAAGCCGGGCAACATCCTCCTGGACCCGGAGGGCGAACCGCACATCACCGACTTCGGTCTCGCCAAACGCCTTGCAAGCCCGAGCGAACTCACGCTCTCCGGCGCGATCCTCGGCTCGCCCAGTTACATGGTGCCGGAGCAGGCCAGCGGCGGATTGAAGCGCCTGACCACCGCCGCCGACATTTACAGTTTGGGCGCCGTCCTCTACGAACTGCTCACTGGTCGCCCTCCCTTCCGGGGCGCCACGCCGCTGGAAACCCTCCGGCTCGCCACCGACACCGAACCCGCCCGGCCCAGCTCCCTGAACCCGCGGCTGGATCGCGACCTGGAAACCATCTGTCTCAAGTGCCTGGAGAAAGCCCCCGCCCACCGCTACCCGTCGGCGGCAGCCCTCGCGGACGAACTCGAACGCTGGCTGCGCGATGAACCCATCCTGGCCCGGCCCAGCACTCCCACCGCGCGCGCGTTCAAGTGGGCCCGCCGCAATCCGCGGGTGGCCGCCTTCGCCGCCTGCGCGGCCTTGTCGCTCGCCATCGGCGGGCTGGGCGTCACCTGGCAATGGCTGCGGGCCGAGCGCAGCGCGCAGGCCGCCACTGCGGTCAGCCGCGAACTGCTGGCCACCGTCAACCGCCTCGAACACGAGCGGGCCGCCGCCAGCTTCGACCGGGGGGATTCGCCGACCGCCGCGGCCCTCCTCGCCCGCGGACTGCGGCGCGACCCGGCCAACCGCGCCGCCGCCGAGCGACTGCTCTCCGCGCTCGCCTATCGTCCTTTCGCCGTGCCGGTGGCGGAAACGCCGCCGCAGGACAGCGTGATTCAATCAGCCCACCCGGTGACGATCGGACTCCGCCTGGTCTCGGTGGTGAACGGCGGCCTGGCCCAGGCCGTCCTGGCCGAAAGCCGCGCACCGTTGAGCGCCGAGTTCTCCTGCGAAGCCACGACGCTGTTCCCCGCCTTCTCCGCAGACGGTCGTTGGGTGGGCGTCATCCGCTCCAACCAGGTGGTGGAGTTGCGCCACGCCGCCGATGGGAGCCTGGTCGCCACGCTGCCGCCGCCCGCGGGGCCGGGGCCTAATCCGGTGAAGGCGATGCGGTTCAGCGCCGATTCCACGCATTTCCTCGCGGCGTGGAGAGACGGAGTCGTGCAAGTGACGCGAGCGCCGGAGTTCGCTTCCCGCCGCTCGCTGCCAGCCTCCGAAAGCGGGCTGACGGACGCCGACTTGTCACCGACCGGGGAATTCGTGGCGACCCTGGCCACCAATGGGCTACTGACGGCCTGGTCAGTCGCAGCACCGCGACGCGTCGCCGTCGTCCCCCCCGAATCTCCGCCCGCCCGGCTCGTCCGGTGGTCGCCCGACGGCGCCCATCTGGCGGTGGTTCGCGGCGAGTCCCGGCTCGACTGGCGGAACGCGCGCACCGGTGCGAGCGAAGCGACCTGGCTCTGTCCGCAGGCCCTCACCGCGCTGGCCTGCGGCGCGGACGGCGACCGTGTGCTGCTGCAAGGCGAGACTGCGGCCTGGCGCTGGTCTGCCCGCGCCCGCGAACTCGCGGCGGAACCCGTTCCGCGCCGCGCCCCGGCGCTCAATCTGGAGTTGACCCCGGCCGCCACCCGCTTCCACGCGGTCACGGAAAACGGACGGTTGCGCACCTTCCAGCCGCGTGCGCCGCTGGCTCCCCGCGTGCTCGAACACGGGCCGGGCCTCGTTTCGCTGCGCTGGAACCTGGACGGCAACCAACTCCTCTCCTGGGGCACCAACGGCACGGCGCGGCTTTGGGAAGTGGCGACCGGCAAGCTCCTTGGCCCGCTCCTCTGCTTCACCGGCCAGGTGGTGGATGTGAGTGCCACGTTGGACCGCCTGCTGGTGGCCGAGGGGGAACTGGCGACCGTGCTTTCGCCCGCCGGGGCCGCCGCGTCCGAGGTCATCCGCGGCGATGCCAGCCCAGTCACCGCCGGAGCCCTCAACCCCAGGACGCGGCTCCTCGCCTTGGGAAATCGCAACGGCAGCACCGTGCTCAATACCAACACCACGACCCGGCTCGAAACGCACGAGGCTCCCTACCAAGTTCGCGGCGTCGCGTGGAGTCCAGATGGCGCTTGGCTGGCCTGCCGCTGGGGCACCCTGATCTCGCTCTACACCGGCGGGTTTCACATGGCCACCAACCTCAACCACTCCGGATTGGTGAACGATTTCCAGTTTAGTGCGGACTCCCGCTGGCTGGCTGCCGGTTCCTTCGATTACCGTGCCCGGATTTGGGAAGTGGCGACTCAGAAGGAGCGCCACACCTTCGCGCACGATGGCCCCATCTTGCGCGTGCAACTCAGCCCGGACGCCCGCCGGCTCGCGACCCTCTGCCTGGTCAAGCAACCCTGCGTCAGCCTTTGGGATTTGACGACCGGCCAGCGCCTCGGCGACACCCTGCCGCATCCAGGCGAAGTCGTGGATTTCACGTTCAGCCCCGACAGCCGACGCCTCGCCACGGTCGGCGCCGATGGCACGGCCCGCCTCTGGGACGCGGCGACCGGCCTCCCGCTCAGCGAACCTCTGCCGCACGGCGCGCGGGTGACCTGCGCGCGTTTCAGTCCCGACGGCGAAACGCTCGCCACCGCCAGCGCCGATGGCCGCGTGCGCCTTTGGCCAATCCCGGTCGTCAGCGGCCCGGCACCGGACTGGCTGCCGGAATTCGCAGCCGCCCTGACCGGCCTCCGCATGTCCACCGGCGACGCCACCGAACTCACGCCCTGGCCCGCGACCCGGGACGCGATCGCCCGCGCGCGCCAACAGCCCGCTACGAATGCCACCGCGGTCTGGGCGCGGCGGATTCTGGAAGCCGGCAAGTGAGTAACCGGTGCGCGCGCGGATTCGGATGGCGGCTTCGTTGCGCACGGACGGTCAGGGGAATGCAGGGCAAGGGAAGCAGGCAAAACCATTCCGCTGACACTCATTCCCCTGACCCTGTTTGCTGAGCATTTGCCCCTGGACTGGCCGCAAGGCCGCGAGCGACTTGGACTTCGAGCCTCGGCGTCGCCTCCGTCTGCGAGTCGAGGTGGTGTCCCAGGTTTCGAAACTTTTCCTGTAATCGCTGCCGGGGAATTCCCAGGAAAGGAGTGAAAGCGATGATCGCTATCACCAACCATCATTCGACACCCATGAAAATACTGACTCAAATTCGCAATCTCCTCCGCTGCTTCGGCGACCGCTGCCGCGGCCTGCTCCTGCCGCTGGCGGCCTTGCTCGCCGCTCCGGCCATGATTCACGCCCAGCCCAGCGCCCTGACCTACCAAGGAGCGCTCACTCAGAACGGAGCGCCCGCCAGCGGGCTGTTTGATTTCCAATTCAAACTCTGCACCGCGGCCACCAATGGCGGCCAGGTGGGCGTCACTCTCACCAGCACCGCCCTGCCGGTCAGCAACGGCCTGTTCACCGCCACGCTCGATTTCGGCGCCGCCGCCTTCCCCGGCGCGGAACGCTGGCTCCAGCTCGAAACCAGCACGAACGGCGCGGCCGCCTGCGTCCCGCTCAGCCCGCGCCAACGCATCACCTCCGCTCCCTACGCCCTCCATGCCAGCGACGCGAACCTGGCCGCCACCGCGACCACCGCCGACGGGGTGTCCACCGGCGCGGCGACGGCCAACAGCGCCACCACGGCCACAAGCGCAGCCAACTTCACGGGCGCGCTGGCTGGCAACGTCACCGGCACTCAAAGCGCGACGGTGGTGGCCAGCGTTGGCGGACAAACCGCGGCGAACGTGGCCAGCGGGACCGTCGCCGCGAACGCCGCCACGAGCGCGAACACGGCCAACAGCATCGTGAAGCGGGATGCCTCCGGGAATTTCGCCGCTGGGGCGATCACAGCCGCCAGCGAGACCTTGAATCCCGGCGTCGGCACGACCGGATTAACGGTCAATGGCAGCCGGAGCGGCAACTTCAGCGCGGCGCTTGCCTTCATCCAGAACACCAATCCCGGGAGTGCCGGCCCGGCGCTGCGGTTGCATGGCACGGGCAACGCCGTGGACGGGGTGTTGAACGTGGGTAACAGCGGCACCGGCAAGATCATCGCTTTTGGAGCGGCCAGTGGCGAAGTGGCCAACCTGGACACCAATGGGAATCTGTCTTTCGGCAGCCAAACGCGACAGATGCTCAACCTCTGGGGCAGCGTTTACGGGATTGGTGTCCAGAGTGGAACCTTGTACTAGCGTTCCGACTACCGCCAGGTGAACGCCTGCACCCAGACCAACGCCGGCGGCACTGTCGTAGGCTCCTACACGGCCCAAGGCCCCTTCCCGCCCCAGCAGGTTTGCGAGTTCAACAGCGCCGCCGGCATCAAGGAAATCCAGATCCGCTCGGACTTCTGCGAAAACTCCATCAGCTATTTCGTCATCCGCTCCGGGGCTTCTGGCACCGGCGTGGACGCCGGCCTGCGCGCCCATGATGGCGCGGCTACGATTCGCATCGCCTGTGAATTCCCCATCGGCACCAACGCGTTGAATTCGGCGATCCGCTTCTCCAAGAACGGGATCAACTGCGGCGTCATCCTCACCGACACCAACTCTGCCAATGCCTCCAACATCAGATTCCAAACAACCTCCGGCACCAAGGCCTGGGCGAAGCTGCCATGAACGATCGTCTTCCCATCATGCAAACAAACCTGTTTAACCTCCTGTGGTTGTCGGCGGTGCTCCTCAGCACTGCTCTTTCCACGACTCGCGTGCAATCCTACTCGATAGACTGGTCCACCCTTGATGGCGGCGGCGGCGCCAGCACCGGCGGTGTCTATTCCGTCAGCGGGACCCTCGGTCAGCCCGATGCCGGCAGCTCGATGACCAACGGCCAGTATTCCGTCACCGGCGGCTTCTGGGCTTGGCCGACCTTGGTCCAAATGCCCGGCACGCCGAGGCTCCAGTGGACCAACGCGGCACCCGGTTTCGCCGCCCTCTGGTGGACGCCGCCCACACCCGGCTACGTGCTTCAGTCCACGACCAACCTGTCGCCCGCCAATTGGGCCAACGCCCCCAGCGGCACAAATAATCCCGCCCCGGTGCCGACCGTCGGCGCGGCCAGATTCTATCGTTTGGTCAAGTAGGCACCCCGAACCCAGGGCGAACGCCGTCCGTCCGCAGTGGTTCGTTGGCTGACCGGGAAGGCCCACCAGGCGCGCAGCGCTGGGTGGGTTTCCGTCCGTGGTTACCAGCGGACAGGATTTCCAGAGCGAGCTTGTCCACGGTCCCCGCCTTGGTTGTCACAAGAGTCTTCCCGGGAATTCGGCCTGCCAACCCTCTCGGTTTCGACCGGCTGAGGCGCGGATTGAACAGCGCGTATTCATGAAGGGGCCTTTGCTGCCGGAGCGCGGGCGTCCCGCCCGCTGGGGACGACCGAAGTTCCAGCGGCTTGCCCCTTTGCCAACGGCGGTTGACCTAGCACGACCAAAGCGGGCGTGACGCCCGCGCTCCGGGGCCTTCATGCATACGCGCTGCGGATTGAAAAATGTTGGAACATCCTGTTTGCAGTCTGGCCCCGGTTCAGGCACAAGTGCGCCCCCATTTTCCAAACCATGAAAAAATCATCTCCCGCGAAGCAGAAAAACGACGACGCGCAGTTGCTGGAACTGCTCAAACAAGTCCTGCCCAAAGCCGCGCCTGACCCCGCGCTGGCCGGACGAATTTACCGTGCGGTCGAGCAGGAGTTGCAGGCCAAGTCCCGCGGCGCGGCCTTCGAGAAGTTCTGCGCCCGCGTGGAATTGCCCAACCTCGACACCAAGACGCTCGATGAGGTGAAGCTGCAACTCGCCGCCGCCTTTGGCGATGGCGACGTGACCATCAAACCCAATCGCAAGGAGAAGAGCCTGGCGGTGGAAGTGTCGCTGCCGGACGGCGCGCAATTTCAGAGCGAGATACCCGTGCGCCCCGTCGCGCCCGTGGACGACGACGGCGAGCAGGAGGTGGCGTTGAAGTTCGTGCCCTTCCCGGTGAGCCTGCCGGGCGATCCCGAACTCGTCTGGCTGCTGGCCAAGCACGAGCATCTGTCGCACGAGGAAGCCGGCATCGCGCTGGCCAAGGCGGAGGAGGATTTCTGGGGCTCAAAGACCGGCCAGAAGCTGCAACGTGACCGCGTGGAGCGGAGCTTCCCGGAGTTCATTTCCCGCGCGCCCGCCGGCCTGCTGGGCGAAGGCGGTCTCAAGCGGCATTACAAAACACCGGAACCGGTCAAGGTGCTGCGCCCGCTGGTGCCCGTGAAGAAGACTCGCCAGGGCTAGCGCTCCTCAACTGAGTGCGAGCGGCAAGCGAGCTCTTGGCTCGTGGGGACAAACTGGGCCAGTCAGGAGCCGAGCATGGCTTTGCCGGCACCTCGGTCGTCCCCACCCGTTGCTCGCGGGCAGAGGGGGAAGCGTCCGCAGCGAAGGCTGCCGTCCCAAGCTGCGCGCGGGATGAGGCCGGTCCCTCGACGCGGTCTCATAGCCATTACCGACCCACTCACCAACTCGACAAGGGCTTCACGGCTTCACCCGCCGCGGCCACCGCCCCCGGCACAAACCGCACGGCCACGCGCGTGCCGGTCACATTCTGCAAGTGGACCGTGAGCCTGCTGATGCCGCGGTTCACTTTCTGATTCGCCGGGTTCGGCGAGGTGGCCAGCGGGGAGGCGGGCAGCACGGAAAATTTTCCTTCCGCCGGCGACAGCAACTCGGCGACCAGTTCTTTCCCGCTCAGTGAAAGACGGGCGCTCTTGCCGTCCTCGCTGACCTTGATCGTCGCCGGGGTGCTCATGAACCACCACAGATCCGCCGGCTTTTCGCAACGCACTTCATCTTGCACCAGCACATCGCGGCGATTCACCAGCGCCACACCGCGCTCGACCTTCTGCGCCGCGTCGAGGTAGGCAGGCGTGAGGTCCGCGACGGCGAAGGCGCGGTCGCCTCCCGGCACGAAGCGCGTGATTTGCGTGGCCGCTTTCGCGCTCTGGTCGGGGCCGGTGCCGGGATTGAGCAACAGCGTGTTGTGGGCCTCGGCGCGCAGGCGGTAGTAGGTCCAGCGTTTGCCGCCGAAGAAGTCCGGGAGATTGTAGTCGTCCGCGCCGAGGTCCACCGCCCAGCGCACGCCCAGCGCATCCAGCACAAAGGTGCCGAGGTCCAGGTGGCCGTGGTTCACGCCGTTGCGGCCGGCCTTGAAGCCCACGAAGGTCGCGTCGGGGTCGCCCCACGCGCCGCGCAGGGTCGCCACTTCGGCGCCGCGGAAATAGGCGTCGAGCGGCAGCCCGGCGTAGGATGGATTGCTCGCCCGGTTCACTCCCCAGATCAGATCCAGCGGCTTGGGCTCGGCGAATCGTTCCTCATAGGCCACGCACGCCGGCTGATGGAAACGCTTCGCCAGCCAAAACATTTGCGGCGCGCGGATCGTCCCCGCGCCGGCGTCGGCGTAGTTGAAGCTGAGGCCCGTTGGTCCCGACACGTAGATGGGAAAAAGACCGGTCTTGTCGAAGCCAGGAATCGTGCTGAGCTGGAAATCCGTCCCGAGTGCCGTCTCCAGCGCGGCGAGGTAGCCGACGTTGTAGTCCGTGGCGTACTTCCAATAGCCGGGGCCTTCCACCCAGGCACCGTCCGGACCAAACTCGCGCATTGCGAGCTGCAAGGAACGCAGCGAAAAGTTCAGAAACTCACCCGCCAGTTCCGGCTCCACGTCCGCGAGGGCCAGCGCGCCCAGGCCGATCCCGCCGTTGCAAACCTGGTTCCAGTTATGCACCGCCCGCGACCAACCCTTGCGGTCGCGCACGATGTCCAGCCCCAGTTTGAGGCCCTTCTCCACCAGCGCCTCGCGCAGTGTCGCGCGCTGCGCGGGCGTCCACGTCTCGTAGAGCCAGTCGTAGCCGATGGCAAAGGCAGCCGTCATCTCGGCGGTGTCGAGAAAATGGCTGGGGTTCCAATCCTTGAACGCAGCGGCGGCCTCCAACTCCTGCCACGCGCGCGCGGGCCAGCGTGGGTCGCCATCCAAGCGATACATCAGTGCGAGCGTCTCCACGCGACCGAGCACGCGGCGGCTGGTGGCCAGCAGACGCTTGCCGTCAGGGATCTCATACTTGCTGGGTGGCAGCTTGAGCAGCTTGCCGGCCTCCGCGAGCAAGTCGCCGTGCCACCGCTTCAGCAGCGGGTCGGAAACCACCTGCTCCCGCAGCCGGACGAAGTCATTGCTGGTGGCCAGCAGGCGCGGATGCTCCGGGCGCAAGAGGCGCAGGATTTCCGCGGCCGGCGGGATGGGAAGTTCAGTGCGCTCGGCGGCGACGGTGGAAAGTGGAGCCAGGCCAAGGAGCAGCAGGATCAAGCAGTGCTGGTGCGACATGTTTCCCTGACGCCGGGAGGCTGCGGTGAATTCGCCTTTGCTGCCCACCCCTTCCCGTCCGACGTGCGGGCGGCCATGATCCCGGTGCGGTGGCGCTGCTGCGCCGCCGGGCGGAGCGGCAGTTCCGCCCCCCGGGGCTCACGGGTAATCGCCATTTTGCCTCGCAGTTGTCGTCGCGCTCGCGCAGCCCAACCGCAGACTTCGAGAAAGCCCCATGTCGAAGGTGAGGATGCAGGGCGCCTCCCTTAACCACTGCATCACGCCGGCAACTGATTGCCGTCCGGGCTGAATCCGCCTTGCCCGGCTGCCAGATTCACCAGAAACTCAGCACGCGCTGCGATTGGAGCACTCCTGACTCCCGACCAGCACAGCATCTATTGACGACTATGACTCCCAAGAACGATCGCGCCGCCTGGATCAAAGGCGGCACCACCGACTGTAGCGCCCCTTGCACCGCCACCGGCGGACGGCCTTATCGCCTCGTCCTGCTCGGCGCTCCGGGCGTCGGCAAGGGCACCCAGGCCGAACTCCTGAGCCAAAACCTCGGCGCCTGCCAACTCTCCACCGGCGACGTCTTTCGCGCCGCCAAGACGCTGGATCCTTGCGAGCGCACGCCCGCCCTTGAGGCCGCCCTCGGCTACATGAAGCGCGGCGAACTGGTGCCTGACGAGACCGTGCTCGGGATCGTCAGCGAGCGCATCGGCTGCCTGCGTTGCGGCGGCGGCTTCCTGCTGGACGGCTTCCCGCGCACGGTCGCGCAGGCCGAGGCGCTGGAGAAGCTCATGGCCGAGCATCAGATCGGGCTGGACGCGGTGCTCAGCTATGACCTGCCAATTGACCAGATCGTGGACCGCCTGAGCGGACGCCGCACCTGCTCGAAGTGCAAGGCGGTCTATCACGTCACCACCAAGCCGTCGAAAACCCCCGGCGTCTGCGATCATTGTGGCGCCGAACTCATCATCCGCGAGGACGACCGGCCCGAAGCCATCCGCGTGCGCATGGAGGCCTACGAGCGCAGCACCGCGCCGCTGGCGGATTACTATCGCCAGAAGGACTTGCTCGTATCCATCGCCGCCGACGGCACGCCGGAGCAAATCTACGAGCGCGCCGCGACTGCGCTCAAGGCCCGCTGAGCTACTTCAGTGGCGTCATCGCTGAGGGTGAGGGCACGGCAGCCGCGTGGGACCGGCGTTGCGCCGGTCTCTAACATCGTCTGCGTCGGGTTCTCCTCCGCGTTCCAAAGCCTGGGGCAGAATCACCTTTTAATGACGGCAGGCAAGGAAGCTGGAGACAGGCGCGACGCCTGTCCCACGCTTAGGCACGGCGCAAGACGGAGCTTCCAGCCAGCAGTTCTCAGTTTGACCCCGACCCCCATCTAGGCGGGACTCACAAACCCCGCTATCCGCTGCCGAAAGCCGTTTGGAGTCCCGGCTTTAGCCGGTTCTGGGCGCGACCCAGGGCCAAAAATAAGAACTGCTGGCTGCGAGCGGCTCAACCCCGTTACTCGGGCGTTCACGGGAGCCGTGACGCGCGTAGGTGAGCTTGGTGGGCCAGGCTGGGCCTCGACCCCTTCGGCATGCACTGGCCGGAATCCGCCCGCGCCAACTTCAACGTGGTTTTCCGCCCGTCGCCCGCGTATGCTCGCCGCCATGAACCGCGTTGGCATAGGTTACGACGTTCACGCGCTGGTCGCGGGCCGCAAGCTCGTGCTCGGTGGCGTGGAGATTCCGCACACGCATGGCCTTGACGGGCACTCCGACGCGGATGCGTTGATGCACGCGCTCTGTGACGCGGTGCTGGGGGCGATCGGCGAGGGGGACATTGGGCAGCTTTTCCCGAACTCCGATCCGCGCTGGCAGGGTGCGCCCAGCCGCATTTTCCTGGAAGAAGCTGCCCGCCGCGTCGCCGCGCGCGGCGGCCGTTTGGTCAACGTGGACGCCAGCCTCATCGCCGAGCAGCCGAAGATGGCGCCACACATCCCCAACATGAAGGCCAACATCGCCGCGGCCCTACGGCTCGCTCCAGACCGCGTCGGCATCAAGGCCACGACCAACGAGCGGCTCGGTTTCGTGGGCCGCGCGGAAGGCATCGCCGCGATGGCGGTCGCCAGCGTTGAACTCCCTGACTAGCCGTGGCTAAAGCTGAAATCAGTTGGAAGCGCGTCACCGAGGATGAACAATCCATCCAGGTCTATGCGCAGCACGTCGGCAACGAGTGGCGGTTTTTCCGCCGGGGCAAGCGCTACGATGTCTGGCAGCCCATCCCCGAACCGCCGTTGGCGGACTGGCTGGAGTTGCTGGACGCCGTTCGCCGCATGATTCCCCGACGCCGTCTCAAGCCGCGCGACGAGGAACGGGTCATGCGCCGCATCCGAGAGCATTTCCCCGAGGCGGACATGGGACCGGCGCAGTTCCCGCCCTGAAAAATCGGTAGTGGGGCAGTCCGTCCCGGCTGCCACAGTGCCGGCAACCGTCTCGGTGGCCGGCCCTCCGCAACTGCAAGCGAGACGGTTGCCGGCACTGTGGCAGGCCGGAGGCGCTGCGCCACTACCGCAACCTCCATCCTTCCCTCGCGAACCAACCTGGATAGTGGGGCAGTCCGTCCCGGCTGCCA
>Ga0105047_10017567_pt1 | contig 11143 bp, 4 predicted proteins | sample MAT04_FD_78384 | JGI IMG/M metagenome (GOLD analysis project Ga0105047, IMG submission 78384) | Freshwater microbial communities from Lake Fryxell liftoff mats and glacier meltwater in Antarctica - MAT-04 (megahit assembly) | ecosystem: Environmental > Aquatic > Freshwater > Ice > Liftoff...
CTCCCCACTTCGGGCACCTGGGAGTTCTACTCGGACTTCACCTCGCCCCCCACTGATGGCATCGTTCAGGCGATCCTCACTCCGGTGGGCCTGGAGAACACCTACCAGTTCGTGGTCCGCGGTCGTGGCGACGTCACCGGGCAGGTCTTCACCGATGGCAATGTGAACGGCGTGTTCGATGGCGGCGAAGCACCACGAGCCGGTGAGGCCGTGCGCCTCCAGAAGTCCAACGGCTCGGGCGCATGGGTCGACGTGTCGGTCAAGACCACGGATGCCACCGGCACGTACAACTTCCCGGGCACGCTCGATGGCGACTACCGGGTAGTGGTGACGATCCCGGCGCTGCATGTGCTCACCACACAGAACCAGAACACCGTCATCCAGGTGCGCAACGGGCAACCTTTCAGCGGGCCGAGCTATGGCCTGTTCAACAATGGTGGTGGCCCGGTGGCGCTACCGGACTCGTACACCACGCCCTACGGCACCACGCTCGCCCGCAACACGCAGGCCACCGGCGTGATGGGGAACGACGCCGGTGCGGGCATCACCGCTGCGGTGACCGCCGCCACCACCCATGGGGTGCTCACCCTCGGTTCGACTGGCACCTTCACCTACGTGCCCGACAGCGGCTACTTCGGGCCCGATTCCTTCTCCTATCGGATCACCGACGCACTGGGCGCCACGGCCGACGGCGCGGCCTCGATCACGGTGAGCAATCCCACGCCACCCGGCGCCGGTACCGACAGCGCCCTGACTGATTTCGAGACGCTGCTCAACGGCGGTTCCGTGCTCGCCAACGACACGGGCACCGGCATCCACGTGGTGAGCAACACCCAGCCGGCGCACGGTTCGGCCACGGTGAGCACGTCGGACGGCACCTACGTGTACACCCCGGCGGCGGCGTTCGCCGGCACCGACTCGTTCACCTACACGATTGCCGACGTAGCTGGACAGACCGTCACCGGTACGGTGATCGTGACCGTGATGCCGCCATTGGCGCCGGCGGCCGGGTCGAACTTCTACCAAGCTGGCAACGGCTACACGCTCACCCGCTCGGCTCCTGGCGTGCTCGACAACGACCAAGGCACCGGGATCACGGTGACCGGCTGGACCCAGGGCGACAACGGCGGTTCCGTGAGCATGAGCGCTGACGGCTCGTTCTCCTACACCAACGACTTCACCTTCACGAGCGGGGTGGAGGTGTTCACCTACACGATCACTGACGTGGTCGGGCAGACAGCCACCGGTTCGGTCGCCGTACAGATCAGCCAGATCGACCCACCGTCGGCCGCGAACGATTTCGCCAACGTGTCCTACGAGACCACGTACAGCGGCTCGGTGCTCGGCAACGACTCGGGCACCGGGCTGTCGATCCAGTCGAACACCAACCCCTCGCACGGTTCGCTCAGTTTCGTGATCCAGAACGGCACCTACTCCTACACACCGGCCAATGGATTCAGTGGCACCGATTCGTTCCAGTACACGATCACCGGATCCACCGGTGGTACGTCGACGGCAACGGTCACGCTGTCGGTGGGGGCGCCTCCTGGCCCGACCGCCCAGAACCAGAGCTATACCGGCAACACCAATCAGGTGATCTCGAGCGGCGCCCCGGGAGTTCTTGGCGGCGCCACCGGAACGGGCGTGGCGGTGGACACCGGCCAGACACCCTCGAACGGGCCCTGGAACGGAAACGTCACCGTCTACGCCGACGGCGCCTTCACCTACTCGCCGAACACCAACTTCGCCGGGTCCGACTCGTTCACCTTTACGGTGGTCGACGGTTTCGGGCAAACCGCCGAGGCCACCGTGTCGATCACGATCAACGCGCCGCCCGGACCGGTCGCCAACGGCGACTCCTACAACGTGGCCTTCGGCGGTTCGATCTCGATCGATGCTGCGGCTGGCCTTCTGGCCAACGATTCGGGACCGGGCATCTACGCCTCCGGTCCGTTCGAGACCGATCAGTTCGGATCGGTGAGCGTGTCGTCCGATGGGTCGTTCTCGTACAGCGCCCCGCACGGTTCGTGGAGTGGAACCGACTCGTTCGCCTACACGCTGCACGACCAGCTTGGCCGCACGGCCACCGGCTACGTCACGCTCACCGTCGCTCCGCCGGCCGCGCCGACTGCTGGCGACGACTCGGGGTCCACGGCGTTCCAGACCACCTTGTCCGGAAGCGGCCTTCTCGCCAACGACTCGGGTTCGTCGATCTCGGTTACCGGCCATAGCTCGCCGGCCAACGGCACGGTCAGCACCACCGCCGGTGGCGGCTACACCTACACCCCCGTCGCGGGCTTCTCGGGCTCGGACTCGTTCACCTACACGATCACCGACATCGTGGGGCAGACGGCGACAGCCACGGTCACCGTCACCGTGGGCGCCCCGCCGCCGGCCCAGGCCAACGACGACGAGTACTACGGCAGTCCGGACCAGCTCTATGAGGAGTTCGCTCCGGGCGTGCTCGGCAACGACCTCGGCGCCGGCCTTTCCGTCACGAGCTGGGACTTCACCAGTCAGCAAGGGGGCAGCATCTTCATGGGTGCCGACGGCGCCTTCACCTACTCCCCGCCTTCCGGTTATCAGGGCTGGGACCAGTTCACCTACACCATCACCGATGGCTTAGGAAGCACGTCGACCGCAACGGTGCGGATTGCCGTGGGCCTCTGATCCCCCCCGTTTCCTGGTGCCGCTTCGGGGCTTTGGAGGAGCATTTTGTAGCGAATCGCGGCAAAATGCTTCTCCAAATTCGGGCGGCGTTCCGGGTGACGGTGTAGGACCCCGAGGAGGGCCGTCGGGCCGGCCGCCGCCGTGTACGCCGGGGTCGTTCCGCTCCGAAAGTCTTTGTCCAACGGGGGCAGTCGCGAATGGGGAACCTGTGGGTACACTGCGGTTCCACGAATCCCATCCTGCGGGAGTTGTCCCGGGAGGTTTCCTTGTTCGAACGATTCACTGATCGGGCCCGACGGGTCGTTGTGCTGGCGCAGGAAGAAGCACGCCTGCTCAACCACAACTACATCGGCACCGAGCACATCCTGCTCGGGTTGATCCATGAGGGAGAAGGAGTGGCCGCCAAGGCCCTCGAATCTCTCGGCATCTCCCTCGAGGCGGTGCGCAACCAGGTGGAGGAGATCATCGGCCAGGGTGGGTCGTCGCCCAGCGGGCACATCCCCTTCACGCCCCGAGCCAAGAAGGTGCTCGAGCTCTCGCTCCGTGAGGCGCTGCAGCTCGGCCACAACTACATCGGCACGGAACACATCCTGCTCGGCCTCATTCGTGAGGGTGAGGGGGTCGCCGCCCAGGTGCTCGTGAAGCTCGGAGCCGATCTCAGCCGTGTCCGCCAGCAGGTGATCCAACTGCTCTCCGGCTACACCGGTCCCACGGGCTCGGGCGAGAAGGCGGGTGCCACCACCGGTGGTGGTTCGTCCACCTCGGCGGATGCGTCGGCGGGCTCGTTGGTGCTCGATCAGTTCGGCCGCAACCTCACGCAACTGGCGAGAGACAAGAAACTCGATCCCGTCATCGGGCGCGAGCGCGAGACCGAGCGGGTGATGCAGATCCTCAGCCGCCGTCAGAAGAACAACCCGGTGCTCGTGGGTGAGCCTGGTGTGGGCAAGACGGCAATCGTGGAGGGGTTGGCGCAGGCCATCGCCGCCGACACCGTGCCCGAAACCCTCACCAACAAACAGGTCTACACCCTCGATCTCGGCGCCCTCGTGGCTGGCTCGCGGTACCGGGGGGACTTCGAAGAGCGCCTCAAGAAGGTGCTCAAGGAGATCAAGACCCGCGGCGACATCATCTTGTTCATCGACGAGATCCACACCCTTGTGGGTGCGGGCGCGGCCGAAGGTGCGATCGACGCGGCGTCGATCCTCAAGCCGATGTTGGCTCGCGGCGAGCTCCAGACCATCGGTGCCACCACGCTCGACGAATATCGCAAGCACCTCGAGAAGGATGCGGCGCTGGCCCGTCGTTTCCAGCAGGTGAAGGTGGAGGAGCCGTCGGTGGCCCACACCATCGAAATCCTCAAGGGCCTCCGCGACCGTTACGAAACCCACCATCGGGTCACGATCACCGATCAGGCGCTCGTGGCCGCGGCCAACTTGGCCGATCGCTATATCTCCGATCGTTTCCTGCCCGACAAGGCCATCGACCTCATCGACGAAGCCGGCTCCCGCCTGCGTATCAAGCGCATGCAGACCCCACCGGACTACAAAGAGCTCGAGAACGAGATCGCCCAGGTCCAGCAGCAGAAGAAAGAGGCCGTCGAGGCCCAGCGTTTCGAAGAGGCCGGCAAGCTCCGCGACAAGGAAAAAGAGCTCCTTGGCATGAAGGAGCAGAAGGAAGCCGAAATCAAAGCCGAAGGCGTGGATCTGTTCGACGAGGTCGACGAAGAAGCCATCGCCGAGGTGCTCTCGGTCTGGACCGGCATCCCGGTCTACAAGCTCACCGAAGAAGAGACCGCCAAGCTCCTTGCCATGGAGGACGAGCTGCACCGTCGGGTGATCGGCCAAGAGAGCGCTATCCGGGCGGTAGCGCAGGCCACCCGCCGCACACGCGCCGGCCTCAAGGATCCGAAACGTCCCGGTGGTTCGTTCATCTTCCTTGGCCCGTCCGGCGTGGGAAAGACCGAGCTGGCCAAGACCCTCGCCGAGTTCCTTTTCGGTGACGAGCAGTCGCTCATTCAGCTCGACATGAGCGAGTACATGGAGAAACACACGGTGAGCCGGCTCGTGGGTTCGCCCCCCGGGTATGTGGGCTACGAAGAAGGCGGACAGCTCACCGAAGCGGTACGCCGCAAGCCCTTCTCCGTGGTGCTCTTCGACGAAATCGAAAAAGCTCATCCCGATGTGTTCAACACGTTGCTCCAGATCCTGGAGGAGGGGCGCCTCACGGACAGCCAAGGGCGCTCGGTTGATTTCCGCAACACCATCTTGATCATGACCTCCAACCTCGGAACCGCCGATCTCCGCAAGGCCAACGTGGGCTTCGGCCGCGCCGACGAGGCAGTGAGCTACGAGCGGATGAAGGAAAAGGTCAACGACGCGTTGAAGGAGCACTTCCGCCCGGAGTTCCTCAACCGCATCGACGAGGTCATCGTGTTCCATGAGCTGTCGAAGGCGGAGGTCACCTCCATCGTCGACCTCATGATCAAGCGGGTCACCAAACAACTCGAGGGTCAAGGGCTCGGCCTCGAGCTCACCACTGCCGCCAAGCTTCACCTCGCCGACCGCGGCTACGACCCCACCCTCGGCGCCCGTCCGCTCCGTCGGGCGATTCAGCGTCTGGTGGAGGATCCACTTTCCGAACGGCTCTTGTGGAAGGAGTTCCGCGCCGGTCACAACATCGTGGTCGACGCTGAACCCGATCCCGAAACCGGCACCACGGAGATCACCTTCCGGACCACCGAAGGCTTCATCCCGCCATCGATGCAGCTGGCCTCGGCGGGCACCGCGACCGGGGCTCCGAGCGACGACGTCGCGCCGCCCCCGGCCGACTGACAACCCTGCTCGCAGGAGGCCCAGGAATGGGCCATCTGTCTCAGAGACATCCGGCATCGAGTCGCGCTATAGTGACGACAACTTCCTGTCCGACCAAGCCCCCATCCTTCCGGGTGGGGGTTCGGTCGTTTTGCGGAGAGGTTGCCCGCGGAAGGGCGAAATCGCATCGGCGTTCCGCCGGAGACAACGAATCGGCCCTGAGCGCCGACGTCGTTGGTCGAACCGGACACTTCCGACACAACGCACCGATCCCGTAGCGCGATGAGGTGCTCCGACTCCTTTCGTCCTCGAACCGGCGTCGTCGCGCCCTGATCCGTGCGCTGTCCACGGGCGCCGTCATGGTGGTTGCCGGGTGCGGCGGGGGTTCGTCGTCGGCGACGGGATCCGGAAATGCGGCCGCCCCCACCACCACGGCGCTCACGGCCACCACTCCCGCACCCAAGTTGTTCAGCTCCGATTTCGAAGGTGTGTGTGGCGGCGCCACAGTGAGCCGCGCCACCCCGCACGACAACACCAAACCCACCGGTCACGAACTCATGTATTTCGCCGACTTCCAGGAGAGCGGGCTCGTGGAACAGAGTTCGGGTGTGCCGTCGGACTGGACGCTGCTTTTCGATGCCAACGCCGACGCCTTTACCGCGATCGATCTTGTGGCCTGTGCCCAACGGGGCGAGGCCACGTTCGTGAAGGATTGCGACGGCTATGAGAAGGACAAGCAGCCCACCCAGAACGTCGTGAAGATGTACGACGCCACCTATGCCGTGTCGGTCCGAGAGGCCACTACGGGCAAGGAACTGGCGGCCACGAGCATTGCGGCGACATCAGCCACCTGCCCCATGATCGGTGTCGTTCGAAGGAACCAACGACACCGTGAAGAGTTGCGCCCAGCCCAAGGACGACGACCTCGTGCCGTTCCTGAAGCCGTTTGTGCAACCCGGCTGAGAGGCGACGCCGCGCCATTCTGTGGAGGTACGGGTGGATCGGTCCGTCCGGCGCGGAGACGGTACCGAGGGGGACAAGTAGTGTGCCCGGCCGTGCCGCCGTCCCGTTTTGTTTCCCCCGTCGGTCGCCGCCGAGTGCGATTGTTCGCGTTTCTCGCGGTGGTCGCGGCCGTTGTGGTGGTGCTCAGCGGTTGCCAGGTGAAGGCGGCCGTGAACATCACCGTGGCCGAGGATGGGAGTGGCACGGTGGTCGCCGCCGTCGGTCTCGACGGCAAGGCGCGTGAACGTTTGGGAAACCCCGACGACACGATCATGGTGTCGGATCTCCGTGCTGGCGGTTGGACCGTCGACCCCGCCGTCACGGACGCCGACGGCCTCACCTGGTTGCGAGCGACGAAGCCTTTTGATCGTCCGGAAGCGGCGGCTTCGGTGCTCGGTGAGCTCACCGGGAGCGATGGAGCGTTTCGGGAGATGTCCGTCGTCCGCGATGAGAGCCTGGGGCTCACCACGTGGAGCTTGCGCGGATCGATCGATCTCGCCGGCGGCATGGCGGCATTTGCCGAACCGGAACTTGCACCGTTGCTCGATGGTGAACCGGTGCTGCCGTTGGTGTCGTCGATCGAACGAGCCGAGGGTCGAAAGGCCGCCGACATGATCGACGTGTCAGTCACCGTCACCCTGCCCGACGCGGCGGCCAAGACGTTCAACCCTCGGGTCGGGGATCCGAACCCCACCAAACTCGACGTCACGAGTGAGCGCCGAAGTGCGCTGGGGATCCCGTTGGGGAGTGGTGCGTCGGGTGGGATCGGAAGCGTGGTCCTCGTCGGTGGGGTGGTGGCGGGTGGCATCGGTCTTGTGGTGTTGCGCCAGCGGTTCCGGGCGGTCGGGCGCTGACCTCCGTCGACGGCCCCGAGGGTGGCCTTCACGGTCTGGCAACTGCCGGTCCGGCAACTACCGGTCCGGCGCGTCCAGGTCCGGCGCGTCCAGGGCGGGGCGAAACGGTGGCACGGGCAGGGGTCGTTGTGGTCGCGGCGTTCTTGGCGGCGGTGTTCGCCGACGGGGCGCCAACCGGTCTGGCCGGGCCCGACGCGTTCTGGCGAGGTGTGCTCGCCGCGGTGGTGGTGCTGGCCGCATCGGCCGCGCGCCCGTGGGCGCTCGTATGGCTCACGGGAGCAGTAGCCGCCACCGCGGCGGCGGGTGGATCGACGATTCTGCTCGGCGTGGCCGTTCTGTTGGTGGCGGGGGCGGGTGTCCACCTGCTTCGGCCCGAGCCAATCCCCTTGCTTCCCACCGTGGTCGGAGCCGTTTCCGCGTTGTGTCTGCTGGATCTGCCGACAGTCGGACCGGATGGGCTCACCGCGGCGATCGTGGTGTTGGCCGTCGCGCCGTTGGTGGTGTCGGGTTGGCGCTGGTGCTCGACGCGCACCTGGCGAATCGTTCGCCGGACGGTGGTGGGCGCAGCGATGCTCGGAGGCATCGGGCTCGTCGTCTTTGTGGTGTCGGCTGCCATGGCCTGGCGGGCTGGCGGTCGCGCCGTCGGGGAGAGCACGGCGTGGATCGCTGCCGCCAAGGGGGGCGACCAGGCCGGGGCCGTGACACACCTCCGCGAGGCGGCCGACGCGTTCGACGAGGGCACTCGATCCGTGTCGGCTTCGTGGACCACCCCCGCTCGGGTGCTCCCGGGTCTGGGCCGGTATCTCGATGCCGTGGCCACTGTGAGTTCGGCGGGATCGGAGCTGACGCTGGCCAGCAAGGCGGCCACCGAGTCCGCCAGCATCGACAACCTTCGCCCCCGTCAGGGCAAGTTCGACCTCGCCGTGATGCAGCGGGCAAAGGGGCCATTGGCCGACACCGTGGCGACGGCCCGACGAGTGGCACCGCAAGTGGCGGGGATCGACGACACCTGGTTGATCGCCCCGGTACGGGATCGGATCGCCGAGTTCTCCACCAAGGTGGATCAGGCGATCGAAGAAGGCGACGTCGCGTTGGCGGCCCTTGACGTGGCGCCATCACTTCTGGGCGGTCAAGGCACACGTCACTACTTCGTGCTGTTCACCACGCCGAGTGAGTCCCGCGAACTCGGGGGTTTCCTCGGCAACTTCGGCGAGCTCACTGTCACCGACGGCAAGATCGAACTCTCCCGAACAGGTCGCACCAACGTGCTCAACGCCGGTCTCACCGAGGCTGAGGTGCTGGCCAAGCTGGCCGCCCAGGGAGGCGGGCGAATTGCCGAAGCTCCACGAAGTCCCGAGCTTGCGCCCGACCTCACCCCTGGGCAGTTCCCCGAGCGATTCGTGACCTACGACCCCGGTCGGTTCTGGAACAACATCACGGGGACACCCGACCTGCCCACCGTGGGCCGAGCCGTGGCCGAGCTGTATCCCCAATCCGGCGGCGAACGCCCGATCGACGGCGTCATCTACATCGATCCCTTCGCCCTGCAGGCGTTGTTGCAGCTCACGGGTCCGATCACCGTGGAGGGCCTCGAAGCACCGCTCGACAGCACGAATGCCGCCAACTTCTTACTACGCGATCAGTACCTCACCATCGGCGACGTGGGCGAGCGGGCCGACCTTCTTGAACGGGTTTCCCGGGAGACCTTCGACCGGCTGACCAAAGGCGACCTTGCCGGGCCTCGTACGTTCGCCGATGCCCTCGGTCCGATGGTGGCGCAACGTCATCTGGCCTTTTGGTCGTTGCGTCCCGCTGACCAGCCGTTCCTCGACCGGGTGGGGATCAGCGGTCGATTCCCCAGTGCGAGCCCCGACCTTGTGGCCGTCACCCAGTCGAACGACAACCCGGGCAAGGCCGACGCGTTGTGGCATCGGGAGGTGCGGTACGAAGCGGCCTACGACGTGGCCACGGGACGCACGGTTTCGGAACTCCGTGTGATGCTCCACAACGACATCCCCGGTGATCCGGTCGAACTGGCGAAGCTCCCCGATTACGTGGCCGGGAACCTACGAGGGTTGCCCCGTGGAACGAACCGCACCTTCCTGTCGGCCTACACCCCCCTCAACCTGGACAGCCTTACCGTCGGGGGAGCGGTCACCCCGACCGAGAGCTACAACGAGTTCGGGGTACGGCGATTCGGCGCCTTCATCGAGGTTCCGGCGGGGGCCACAGTCGAGGTGGTGTTCCGCCTCTCGGGCACGCTGAACCTCGACGGCGGCTATGGACTGAGGGCGTGGAGCCCACCACTCGCAACGCCCGATCGGCTGTCGATCGCGGTGGGGAGCGGGACGGCGGTGGGCTCGACCACCGACCGACGGGAGCAGTCGTCGGACCAAAGCGGCATCGTGGTGTTGGATCGACGGTAAGCCGAACCCAACATGGCGTTGATGAGTCCGCGGTTCGGTCGTCGTCCGCAGGTCGTACGTCGCCCGATGTTGGACGCCGCCCGCCACGAGCACGGGGCAGGGGTGCGCCAGTCACATGGGGTCCCTTGTGCGGGTGGTCGGGCTCGGCGGGGCGATGATCGGGGAGCCACTCTGTGCGTCAAGCGGGTGAACCCGCGTCGCGCCGCGCCCGAAGTGGTCCGACCGTGGATTCGCACGGATTCACACGGATTCGCACGGATTCGCTCGGGCCGGCGAGCGCACGCGAGGTCGCTTCCCCCCTTTTTGCCGATCCCCTGGGGTGAGTTCCACTTGGTTGGAACCGTCGGCCGTCGGTCGGTCCGCCGGTGGTCCGGTACGGGCCGCTACGGTGGTGGTCGGGCGGAGTAGCCCACGTCAGGTTTCCGACACCCACGGTGTTGGCCGACGTCGGTGTTCTCTGGCCGGGTTCCCACCGGTTACCATCGCCAACTGATCACTCGGGCCGTTCCCCCTTCGGCCCATACCGAGGAGATACCCATGATCCCCCGCTCACTCTCGAAGGCCGTGCTGTTGTGTTCGGTGCTTCTACTCTCGTTTGGCTTCGCCAGCGCAGCGAGCGCCCAGGGCACCACCACCGTCACCGGTTACGGCCCCCCGCCGGGCATCACCGTCGACGACTCCACCGTGGTTCAGGGTGGCAACATCACCGTGCGGGGCCAGAGCTGCACCGTGGGTAGCACTGTCACCGTCACCTTTGCCGGTGGTCAGGTGGGAACGGCCCTCGTCGGCGCCAACGGCACCTGGTCCCTCACCTTCCCGGTTCCCGCTGGCACCGTGCCCGGTAGCTATACGGTCACCGAGAGCGGTTGTGTCGCCGGCGGCGGTTCGCAGTCCGCCGGCGTCGTCGTCGTCTCCGGTGGCAGCACCACCACGGGGAACTTGCCCTACACCGGTTCCAGCACCGACACCCCGCTCCGCGTGGGTTTTGTCCTGCTGGCCGTGGGTTCGCTCCTGGTGTTCGCGGCCAGCCGCCGCAAGGCCGCCGCGAGCCAATAGCCCTTCCCGCCCTACAAACGTTCTTGCACGGCCGACCCGGCAACGGGTCGGCCGTGCTCGTTCACCCGCCGTGCTCGTTCACCCGCCGCCCCGCCGCCCGACCGATTGGCCGCCCGACCGATTGGCCGATTGGCCGACTGACCGACTGACCGACTGACTGACCGACTGACCGCCCGGCCTATCGGCCGAACCATGCGGCAACGGCACCCCGTATGGGGGTCTGGTTGCCGCATGGTTGAGGGCCGCATGGTTGAGGGCCGCATGGTTGAGGGCCGAGGATCGTCATGCCGGCGACCAGCGGGGCCGGCCCGGCCGGCACGGACCC
>Ga0105047_10017569_pt1 | contig 11143 bp, 11 predicted proteins | sample MAT04_FD_78384 | JGI IMG/M metagenome (GOLD analysis project Ga0105047, IMG submission 78384) | Freshwater microbial communities from Lake Fryxell liftoff mats and glacier meltwater in Antarctica - MAT-04 (megahit assembly) | ecosystem: Environmental > Aquatic > Freshwater > Ice > Liftoff...
AATCAACAGTCGCTAATTAGTACCCTTCTATCATTTTAATTTATTTAAATACATATTAACAACATTGTCAAGTCCAAGATACAAAGCTTCTGAAATTAAGGCGTGACCGATCGAAACTTCTAATAATCCAGGAATGTTTTCCTTAAAGAATTTGATATTATTTAAACTCAAATCGTGTCCAGCATTAATTCCCAAACCTAGTTCGTTGCATAAAAGTGCTGCCTTTGTATAAGGCTCAATTGCTTTTTTATTTCCCATTCCGTATTGATAAGCAAATGCTTCGGTGTATAATTCGATGCGGTCGGTTCCCGTTTTTTGAGCGCCTTCAATCATTTCTAGAATCGGATCAACAAAAATAGAAGTCCTAATTCCATTTCGTTTAAATTCGGCAACAACTTCCTTTAAATAGGCTTGATTATTCAATGTGTCCCAACCGGCAGATGATGTAATTGCACCAATAGCATCTGGAACCAAAGTCACTTGTTCTGGTTTGCATTCGAGAACCAAATCGATGAAATTATGTTGCGGATTGCCTTCAATATTGAATTCGGTGTACACGATCGCCTTTAAATCTCTAGCGTCCTGATAACGGACGTGCCTTTCATCTGGTCTTGGATGGACAGTAATTCCTTGTGCGCCAAATTGCTGAATATCTCTAGCAACTTGCAGCAAATCAGGAACATTGCCACCGCGAGCATTTCGCAATGTCGCTATCTTGTTGATGTTAACACTTAATTTTGTCATAGAAATTTTTAATAAAATTTATATTTTAATAATGTGATTACAAAAATACAAAGTTAAACTAAGTCATCATATCGCAAATTTTGATTATTTTGCAGTCGCATAAAAAAAAGAATACATGAGGCATCTTTCAGAGTATATCAATAATGATTTTAAACCTTTTCCGAGTAGGGAAACTGTGGCAGAAGTTCAGGGTTTCTTTGCCGATGTTTCGTATTCCCATTTTCCGATTATGGAAGATGACACTTACATTGGTAGCGTGTCTGCGGTTGATGCAGAAACTTTTGATACTTCAAAAGCTATTGCTGACTACAAGTATACTCTAGAAGGTTTTTTTGTAAGAACAACAATGATTTGGCTTGATGTGTTAGAGGTATTTGCTCGAAATAATGCGAATATTGTTCCAATTCTTGATGATAAAAATAAGTACCTTGGTTATTATGAAATCACTGATGTTGTAAAATTTTTTAACGAAACGCCATTTCTTAAAGAAACAGGAGCAATAATTATAGTTGAAAAGCCTATTGCCGATTATTCTATGAGTCAAATTTCCCAGATTGTAGAAAGCAATAACGGAAAACTGTTAGGAATTTTTGTTTCGGAAGCTGATTCTGAAAAAGTGCAAATCACAATTAAGACTACTACTGGCGGCACAAATGAGATTATACAGTCTTTCCGTCGCTATAATTACAAAATCATATCAGAGCATCAGGATGATGATTACATGAACACATTAAAAGAGCGTTCTGAATATTTGGATAAATATTTAAATATCTAACAAACAGTAGGCGACGACCACAAAGTAGAACTTTAAAAAATTGAAGTATAGTGCTGAAACCTGAAAACCAATTACTATGAAAGTTGCTATCTTCGGACAATATTATCAAAATGATACCCGACCAATTATTAAAGATATTTTTGTTTTTTTCAACAGAAATAATGTCGAACTGGTTATTGAAGAAAATTTCTTAAAAATATTATACAAGGAAGAAATTATTGCCAAGCCCTATAATACTTTTGCTTCACATTCTGATTTAGACAGTAGTTTTGATATTTTGATAAGCATTGGCGGTGATGGAACTATCTTACGAGCAGCGACCTATATTCGTAATTCCAAAATTCCAATTCTGGGTGTAAATGCCGGAAGGCTTGGTTTTTTAGCAAAAGTTCAGAAAGAAAATATAGAATCTTTCCTTCAGATTGTATTAGAGAAAAAGTATACCATCTCCGAAAGAACGCTTTTGAGCTTAGAAAACGATCCATCATATCCTGAGATCGAAATCAATTTTGCAATGAACGAAATTTCGGTTAGTCGAAAAGACACCACATCTATGATTACAATCGAAACCCATCTTAACGGCGAATATTTAAATTCGTATTGGGCAGACGGTTTGATAATTTCTACTCCAACTGGTTCGACAGGATATTCTTTAAGTTGTGGCGGACCTATATTAATGCCTGAAGTAAAAGCATTGGTAATTACTCCAATTGCACCACACAATTTAAATGCTCGTCCACTTGTGATTCCAGATAATACTGAAATAAGACTTAAAGTTTCGGGCAGAGAAGAGCAGTATTTAGTTTCTTTAGATTCTAGAATTACTTCTGTAAACAATAATACCGAATTAGTGATAAAGAAAACGCCGTTTACAATCAATATGGTTGAAATCCCAAATGAAACTTTTCTCAAAACCCTTCGCAACAAACTTCTTTGGGGAGAAGACAAGCGCAATTAGAAAAAATTATCCCTTAATTTATACTACAATTCTAAAAATTACGTTTTAGAATATAAACTGTTGCAACTCCAATAATCATTAGCGCTTAGTTTTATTTAACATAAATCCCGAATTCATGTTAGATAAGTACTGAGAATTGTTATATTTGCACGCTATTTTCAATTTTAATGAAGAAGATTTTAGTATTATTTTTTTGTTTGATTTTCCAGAATATTTTGAGTGCACAAATTCATGAAATTGGTGTGTTCGTAGGAGGAAGTAATTATATTGGAGAAGTTGGTAAAACCGATTATGTGTCTCCAAACGAGTTCGCATTTGGCATTTTGTACAAATGGAATAAAAGTCCGAGACATTCCTATAGGTTTTCCTATACACAATCAAATATTACAGCAAATGACTTAGACTCTGAAGTTCCGGCTAGAGAACAAAGAGCTTATAATTTTAAAAATCAAATAAAAGAATTTTCGGCAGGGCTAGAATTTAATTTTTTTGATTTTAATCTGCACGAAGTGTTAAAGAGAAAAATAACGCCATATGTTTATTCGGGCATTTCTGTTTTTTCATATGATGAACTGTTTTTTGTCAATGGACAATACAATGAGGATTACACTGCAACAGGATTTGCTATTCCAATGACAGTGGGTGTTAAAGGAACGATACTGGAAAATTTTATTTTAGGTATTGAAGTAGGCGCAAGATATACTTTTACAGATAATCTCGATGGCAGTTTACCCAAAAATGAAAATTTAGAACCATTGAAATTTGGTAACATAAACAGCAAAGACTGGTATGTATTTACAGGGTTTACACTAACGTACACTTTTGGAGACAAGCCATGTTATTGTGCAGATTAAAAAATGAGCTTGCTAGAAACGATAAATAGAGATAACTTACCAAGACATTTGGCCATCATCATGGACGGTAACGGTCGTTGGGCTAAAAAGCAAGGGCTTCTTCGAGCGTTTGGACATGAGAAAGGAACAAAATCGGTTAGAGTTACTGTTGAAACTTGTGCCAAGTTAGGAATTGAATACCTAACGTTATATGCTTTTTCTACAGAAAACTGGAATCGACCAAAATTAGAGGTTGATACCTTAATGAAACTACTGGTTAATTCACTTAAAAATGAGTTGAAAACTCTAGAAAAAAATGATATTCGATTAAACTGTATTGGGAATATAGATTTACTCCCTTCAAAAGCAAAAAAAGAACTTTTAGCAGTTATCGATAAAACCAAAAACAACGCTAAAATGACACTCACGCTAGCCTTAAGTTACGGCTCACGAGAGGAATTGTTAAATGCTGTTAAAATAATTAGTGAGAAAGTTAAAAATAATATAATTTCTATAGGCGCTATTGATGAATCAATTATAAATGAGCATCTTTACACGCGAAATTTACCCGATGTAGATTTAGTAATTAGAACCAGTGGCGAACACAGGATAAGTAATTTTTTGTTGTGGCAAATAGCCTATGCAGAGTTTTATTTTACTGATGTTTTGTGGCCCGATTTCAAAGAAGAAGATCTATATGCAGCCATTATTAGTTATCAAAAAAGAGAACGCAGATTCGGAAAGACAAGTGAACAAATTTAAAAAAATTTCAGTGCAGATTAAATCATCAAAAACACTTCTACTTATTATAGTATTTGGAAGTTTTTTTCATTTACAAGCTCAAGATAGGGTGCCTTTAGACCAAGGAAAAAAATATATTTTAGCCAATGTAAAAGTAAACGGAAAAATCAGCTACAATGAACAAACAGTAGTGACATTTGCTGGATTAGAAAAAGGGCAGCAAATTACTGTTCCAGGAGAAGAAATCAGTAATGCTATTAAAAAATTAGGAAAACTTGGTCTTTTTAGTGATATCGATTTTTATGTTAATAACACCGTGGGTGATAGTATTTGGTTGGATTTAGATATTGTTGAGCTTCCAAAACTTAATGACGTAAAATTTCAAGGAATTAAAAAATCGAAAACGGAAGAGCTTATTAAAGATAATGGATTGACAAAAGGGAAAATTGTAAACGAAAACCTAATTACAACCACAAAAAATTACATTGAAAATAAATATAAAAAAGACGGCTACTTTAATACCAAAGTTTTCATAAAAACAATTCCCGATACTACCGAAGGAAATCAGGTAAAAATGCTTGTTAATATTGATAAAGGTGAAAAGCTTAAGATCTCAAAAATTAACTTTGAAGGCAACGAAAAATTTTCAGATAAAAAATTGAGAGGCAAGATGAAAAACACGAAACAAATTAACAGGTTTCGAATCTTAAAAGGCTCAAAATTCATTAAAGACAAATATAAAGAAGACTTAGTTTCTGTTGTTGAAAAGTACAAAGAAAAAGGATTTAGAGATGCACGTGTAGTTAGCGACTCTGTATTTTTAAATGATAAAAAAACGAAATTAGCTATTAATATAAAAATTGAAGAAGGCAAAAAATATCACTTTGGAGATATTAAATTTCTTGGAAATTCAGTCTACTCAGACCAATTGTTAGGTAGGCTTCTAGGAATAAAGAAAGGCGATACTTATAATGGTGTTTTACTTGAAAAAAGGATCGCAGATAAGTCAAAACCAGATGGTGAAGACATCACAAACTTATACCAAAATAACGGCTACTTGTTTTCAAATGTTAATGCTGTTGAAGTTAAAACCGCAAATGATACTATTCATTTTGAAATCAGAATAACTGAAGGACCTATTGCTTATTTCAATAATATAACTGTAGTGGGTAATGATAAGACTAATGATCGAGTAATTTATAGAGAATTAAGAACTCAACCTGGTCAAAAATATAGCAAAGAAGATTTAGTGAGAACGATACGTGAAATCGGGCAATTGGGATTTTTTGATCCAGAAGCTATTGATCCAAAATTCAAAAATGTTGATCCTGCAGCAGGAACAGTTGATATTGAATATAATGTGGTTGAAAAAGGATCTAGCCAAATTGAACTTCAAGGAGGCTACGGTGGCGGTGGATTTATTGGAACTTTAGGATTGTCTTTCAACAATTTTTCTGCCCGAAATTTATTTAAAAAAGATGCCTACAAACCGCTTCCAATGGGTGATGGTCAAAAAGTAGCTTTACGTTTGCAAGCAAGTTCATTTTTCCAAACATATAGTTTATCTTTTTCAGAGCCGTGGCTTGGGGGTAAAAAACCAATTCAATTTTCAAGTTCGTTATCACACAGTAAACAATTTTTATACTCAGGAAACTCCACCAATGTCGACAGAACTAAGAGTTTCAACATCACATCTTTATCTGTAGGAATTGCAAAAAGATTGACGGTTCCCGATGATTATTTTGTGCTTTCAAGCTCAATTAGTTTTCAATATTATGATTTGAACAACTACAACACAGGTCTTTTTACTTTTGGTGATGGTTCTTCAAGAAACTTAGCATATACGATTGGTTTGAGTAGAAATAATAAAGGTGTAAATCCGATATATCCAACATCAGGTTCTGAATTTAGTGTTTCTGCCAAATTCACATTGCCTTATTCGTTGCTGAACGGTGTAGATTATGCAAATTTGGAAAATCAGAAAGAGTATAAGCTCCAATATACTGATGGCTCAACCATACCTACAGTTCCAACAGCTGACGGTCAAATCCCGTCTGCAGGGGATTATTTGCAGGAAACGATTGCAGGCTCTGGTATTTATCAAACAGTTGGAAGTGACTTTACGCAAGCATCCGCGGACCGAGCTAAAGTAGATCAGGAGAAATTTAGCTGGTTAGAATACTACAAATTAAAGTTTAAAGCCGATTGGTACACCAGATTGGCAGGGTCTCAATCAAAAGCATTAGTACTAAGAGCGTTAGGCGAGTTCGGATATTTAGGAGCGTACAACAATAGTAGAGGATTAGTGCCTTTTGAAAGATTCTTTCTTGGCGGAGATGGACTGGCTAATTTTGCTTTAGATGGTAGAGAAATCATTCAGCTGCGAGGATATCCAAATCAATCACTGTCATCTCAAGATGGAGCCACAGTTTACAACAAATTTTCCTTAGAATTAAGATATCCATTAACATTGAAAGCTGCTGCATCAATCTATATGTTGACATTTGTTGAAGCTGGAGCATCGTATAATACCTTCAAACAATACAATCCATTCTTGCTGCAACGTTCAGCAGGATTTGGTTTAAGAGTATTTATGCCAGCTTTTGGACTGTTGGGAATTGACTTTGCTCACGGTTTTGATCCAGTTCCAGGTTTTACAAATCCGAATGGTTGGGAAACACATTTTATAATTGGTCAACAATTTTAATTATATTTGATATAATATTTATTAAATTACAATCGAATGAAAAAATATTTTGCAATAGTAATCCTCGTTTTATTCTCCGCTTTTCAGTTAAATGCTCAAGGCAGAGGCGTAAAAATTGGTTATATTGACATGGAATACATTTTACAAAATGTTCCCGATTACAGTGAGGCCAAAAGTCAATTGGAACAAAAAGCGCAGAAATGGAAGCAAGATATTGAATCTAAAAAAGTTGTTATTGCAAAACTTAAAGATGCATTAAAAACGGAGAGAGCCTTATTGACTAAAGAATTAATTGAAGAGCGCGAAGAGGAAATAAAATTCCAAGAAGACGAACTTTTAGACTTTCAACAAAAGAAATTTGGACCAAATGGGGATTTAATGACTCAAAAGGCAGTATTAGTAAAACCAATTCAAGATCAAGTTTTTACTGCTGTTCAAGATATTGCTGAAGCTAAGAAATATGACTTTGTTTTTGATAAATCATCAGATTTGACAATGCTTTTTGCGGCGAAAAGATACGATATTAGCGAGCAGGTTATTAGAGTAATCACGAGAGCTGAAAAGAGAGAGCAAATGACGGCTAAACAAGTAAAAGCACAAGTAGCTAAAGAAGAGTTGGATGATGCCGTAAGCGATAATCCCGCATTGGATGCCCGGAAAAAAGCATTAGAAGATAGAAAAATTGCCCGTGAAAAATTAGTTGCTGACAGAAAATTAGCAACCGAAGAAAAAAAAGCTGCGGCTGCCGCAAAAAGACAGGAATTACTTGATTTAAAAAATGGAAAAAAAACTGGCACGGTTCCTGCTATTGGAAAACCAGCAGACGATTCTGCTCCGCCAGCAGAAGGGAAACCAGCATCAGACACCAGTACCGTTGTTAAGGATTTAAAAGCAGAGAAGGCTGCCGAAAGATTGCGAATTTTAGAAGAAAGAAAACAAGCTTTAGAAGACAAAAAGAAAAAAGTTTTAGCAGATCGCGAAGCTGCTAAAAAAGCGAAAGAAGACGCTAAGAATAAACCAAAAGACGAATAATAATAAATAATAATTAATACTTTTTTAAAATGAAACGATTGAAATCATTATTACTAGCTACTGTGTTGTGTTTAGGAACAAGTTATACGATCAATGCACAAGCTAAAACGGCGCACGTAGATGTAAATGAAATTATTTCTAAAATGCCAGCGATGCTAGATGCTCAAAAACAGTTAGAAAAATTGAGCGGAACTTATGACACAGAATACAAAACAATGGCGCAGGAATACCAAGCTAAAATCGACAAGTACGATAAAGAAGCTTCAACTGTTGGAGATGCCGTTAACGCAACTCGTCAAACAGAAGTTCAAGATTTAGTAAAACGAATTACGGATTACAGAGACAACGCTCAAAAAGAATTACAAAAGAAAGAAGCAGACATGGTTAAGCCTTTAATGGAAAAAATCAAAGCGTCAATTGCTAAAATTGGTAAAGCAAAAGGATATCAATACGTTTTAAATGTTGCTGATTTACTTTTAGCCGACGGTCCAGATTTAACCGCTGATGTTAAAAAAGATTTAGGATTTTAATTAAATTCTGTATACTATCTAAAAACTGTTCAAGTAATTGAACAGTTTTTTTTTACTTTTGTTTCTATGGAAAATAACAATCCTATTGGCCTTTTTGATTCAGGTATCGGTGGAACATCGATCTGGAAAGAAATTCATGAGTTACTTCCACACGAAGATACCATCTATCTTGCAGACAGCAAAAATGCACCGTATGGGCAAAAGTCAAAAGAAGAAATCATTAAGCTCAGTATAAAAAACACAGAGTATCTTCTGAATCAAAACTGTAAAATTATAGTTGTTGCTTGCAATACAGCTACAACAAATGCCATAAAAGTATTGAGAGCAAAATATGATGTTCCTTTTATTGGAATTGAACCTGCAATCAAACCCGCTGCAATAAATTCGAAAAAGAATATAATCGGAATTTTGGCTACTCAAGGAACGCTAAATAGTGAATTGTTTCACCAAACTGTCGAGAAATTTCAAGAAACAAAGATTGTTGAACAAATTGGTACTGGGTTAGTCCGATTGATCGAAAACGGCGAAATGAATTCCAAAGAAATGGATGGACTGCTACATCAATATTTAGAGCCCATGATTCAAGCTAATATCGACTATCTTGTGCTTGGTTGCAGTCATTATCCTTATCTTATTCCGCAAATAAAAAAGATGCTTCCCAAAGACATTAAAATCATCGATTCAGGTCAGGCAGTTGCGCTTCAGACAAAAACTGTTTTGCTGGAAGAATTAGGTTTAAGCAATAAAAAAAGTGAAGGGAAATCGGTTTTCTACACAAATTCAGATGCAACCGTTTTGACCGAAATTCTACATAATAAATACAAAGTGATTTATAAAGATTTTTAGGAGCCAAACTTTGGGACTATTTTAAACCTTATTCCTGCTGTCCGCGCTACAAGGTAGCCAGCTCCCATCAGGGCTAGATACAAACTAAAGGCTTTCTTTAATCTTCCTTGAACCAGCTTGAATACAAAACGTAATTATTCGAAATACGCTCTATTTCTCCAGCAAAATCTGATTGGTCAATGTCCTTCACTTTCTTAGCAGGAACTCCAGCGTAAATCGTTCCAGATTCGACAACAGTGTTTTGAGTAACAACTGCGCCAGCCGCAACGATCGAATTGCTTTCAATCACGCAATTATCCATCACAATTGAACCCATTCCAATTAATACGTTATCGTGAATTTTGCATCCGTGAACAATGGCATTATGACCAATCGATACATTATTACCAATTTCAGTCGGATGCTTTCGATAGGTACAATGAATGATGGCGCCATCCTGAATATTGACCTTATTGCCAATTTTTATGTAATGTACATCGCCGCGAAGTACAGCATTAAACCAAATACTACAAGATTCGCCTAATATAACATCACCAACTACAGTGGCATTCTCAGCAACAAAACAATCTGCAGGAATCTGAGGACTTTTGCCATTAACAGCTTTTATTATCATAGTTAAAAAAAAGTGTCCCGATAAAATCGGGACAGTTGGTATTAATTAATTGCAGGGCAGTTACATTGATATTTATCCGCTTTACAGAATAAATTAATTCCTAAAGTTATCTGGTGAAAACCACCAGCATCAAACTTAACATCACCAATCAAATGGGAATAGGTATAAGATAACATGAAGTTTTTAATATTTGCTCCTAATATTGGAGTTATGTATTGTAAATTTTGGTCAGCTATACCATTTCCTTGAACAAATTGTGCGCCATCAAGACTTCTTCGATACGATAAACCTCCCCATAATCTTCCAAATTCCATGTTTTTATAGGCCTTTAGATTTAAATCAACCGTTTTTTCTTGGGTCAGTGTAACTAATTGAAACATAAAAGAAGGCTCCCATAAAATAGCGTCGGGATCTCCAAAAGTGTAACCAGAATTCAAAATAAATCTTCTCAAGTTTACAGGCTCGCTGTCAGTATATAATTTTCTATCACTAGCCAATGCATTTTTTACAGTTGCGTGAACGTAGAAATCAAGAAAGTTGTAAGATGCTCCAATGTCAACATTAAAATAGGTTGATCTTTGAATTGAACCGAAAATTATTGGGTCAAAACTAGGATTGTTATCGTAAAAACTACTCTCATCTAAATTGCTTTGAATAAATCCGGCGCTCATACCAAATGAAAGTTGGTTCAAGTCAACATTATCACGTGAAAACATGATGTGGTGAGCATAAGTTAATTTCATTCCCGTTTGTGAGTGATAACCATTCTTATCGTTGAAAACAATTATTCCGCCACCTGATCTTTCACCCAGGGCACCATTGAAACTTACGGTCTGTAGTGCTGGAGCATCCTTTTGTCCAAACCATTGTTGTCGTCCGGTCAATCGAAGTTTTGCACAATTAGCTGCGCCGGCCATAGATGGATGTAGCAAATAATAGTTGTCTGATAAGTAATCAGAGTAAACTGGTAATCCTTCTTGTGAATGCGAAAATTGCGCTACTAGTAGTAGTGCCAATAAATAAATCTTTCTAAAATTCATTTTAACTATCTTTTTAATGAGAAATGGGCTTTAAATTGTTTTGCTGCGGTTTGTTCAATAAAATCAACTGTAAACCAGTAATCGTCTGAAGGTAAGAGTTGTCCGTTGTAGGTTCCGTCCCATCCTTGTCCTTGTGAACTGATTTGCTTAATTAATTTACCGTAGCGGTCAAATATATAAATTTTTGTGTTAGGTTTTCCATCTAATCCAACAATATTCCATGTGTCATGAATACCATCTCCATTTGGAGTGAAATAATGAGGGTAATCAATCACTTGAACGTTTAATATAATCAGTTCCTCGCAGCTGTAGGCTACGCCACCT
>Ga0105047_10017571_pt1 | contig 11143 bp, 12 predicted proteins | sample MAT04_FD_78384 | JGI IMG/M metagenome (GOLD analysis project Ga0105047, IMG submission 78384) | Freshwater microbial communities from Lake Fryxell liftoff mats and glacier meltwater in Antarctica - MAT-04 (megahit assembly) | ecosystem: Environmental > Aquatic > Freshwater > Ice > Liftoff...
AACCGAGCAGGGCAAGGAGGGCGGATGAGGCGTGGCCGTAGCCACGTCGATTCCGACCGACGCGGAAACGCGAAGGTGTGCAGCCGGCGCAGGGCCACGAAATAACGAGACGCGACACTAGGAAGTAATGACGTCGCGCGGGGCGACGGGACCGCAGTCCGCGCAGTGCCAAGCGACCATCACGCCGGTGCCGCACTCGGCGTGCACCAGGGCCGGCATTCCGTCGCCCAGGTGACGCGAGCCCCAGTCGGCGAGGACGCCCGCGACGCGCGCGAGATCCGCACCGCTCATGGAGAGGCGGTAGTTCCAGCGCACCGGCGCGTCTGAGTACTGGCGCTTGGTGATGATGCCCGCGTCCTCGAGCCGGCGCAGGCGCTCGCTGAGCACGGTGCGCGCGATGGGCTTGAGCGATTCGGCCATGTCGTTGAAGCGCTGCGGCCCGGAGGTGAGCTGCGCCACGACGGCAAGTGACCAACGATCTCCCACGACCCCGAGCGCCTTGGCGAGCGGAAGCTCGGCAAAGCCTCGACGGGCGTCCGCAGTTGCGGCCGGAACGGCATCCGCGAGCGGCGCGGCGGTGGGTGCGGGGAGGGTCGCCATGAGCGGGTACCCTAGAGGCGGCGCCGGACACCCCCGGAAGCACATGCGCTTCCCATCTCCGGGCGCAAGCACACGACGGAGGGGGCGCCACAGGCTCTTCGTGCCGGCTACCGCCCGTCGTTTGGGCCCACTTGGCCTTGGGCAGGCTCCGCCGGTATCTCAAGGGGGAATCTTCCGTGCGCATCCGTCAACGTGCCGTCATCCAGGTCCTGTCCATCCTGATCATTGCGGGTGTAGTGGCCATTGCGGGCGGCTCCTCAAGCGCGAGCGCCAAGCCCGGCGCGCGGGTGATCAATGGCGCCCCGGTAGACGCCACCACCTATGCCAGCCGGTGGTCTTCCATCGCCGCGCTCGTGGCGAGTGGCGAGGCCGACGCGCGCAACGCGCAGTTCTGCGGCGGCACGTTCATCGCCCCGACCGTGGTAGCCACCGCCGCGCACTGCGTTGTCGATGCTGATTCAGAGATCTTGCTCATCGAGGGCACGCGAACGAAGAAGTTCAATCAGCGTCAGACCGTCAAGCCGACAGCGATGTCGGTGCTTGGCGGTAGGCGCGTGCTGTCCATCCGCAACGGGCAGCGGTTTGAGGTCGAGCACATCTCGATCCATCCGCAGTACGACATCGGCTCAAACCAGTTTGACGCAGCCCTCATCAAGCTCAAGAGCTCACCCACTGCGGCATCGGGCATCACGCCCATCTCCCCAGTGCAGCCCGGCGAGGACGCCATCTGGGGTGCCGGCGGCGGCGTGGCCAGCTCGCCCGCGAACGGCCCATGGGTCGCGGGCTGGGGCTACCGCACGTTGCCGAATCAGTCGTCGCTCTTCTCCGGCCAGCAGCACACGCCGATCAACCGTCCCACCAAGCCGACCCTGCCGAAGGGCGTGACCTCGCGCTCGTCGCGCAGCATCGCCAACGGGCTCGAGCAGGCCACCGTGCCGATTGTCTCCGACTCAGCTTGCGATACGGGGGCTCCCGGCCAGGGCGTGGGCTACGGGCGTGAGTTCGACGCGGTCACGATGCTCTGTGCAGGAACGCTCGACTCGACCGACAGCAACGATCTCAACGCTACGACCAACGGCGTGGACACGTGCTACGGCGACAGCGGAGGGCCGATGGTCGCGATGAGCGGCACGAACCTGCGTCTCATCGGTATGACGAGCTTCGGCTCTGGGTGCGCGACTCGCGACACGTTCGGCGTCTACACGCGGGTGGCAGCTGTCCGTGACTTCATCGCCGCCGAGCCACGCAAGCCCGTCGTGCGCGTGAAGCCGCCCGTGGCAGTAGGCGGGGATGAGATTGGCAGCGTGTTGCGCTGTGCGAAGGGCTCCTGGACCGGCGCTGCTCCGCTCCGCTACTCCTACCGCTGGGTGCGATTGCCGAAGGAGGATTCCGACGCCGAGGCGATCGGGTACTTCTCCGATGCCGACGTGTACGAGCGTATTCCCGGCAGCAAGGCGACGAGCGCCTATCGCCTCCGCGCCTCGGATCGCGGCTCGCGGGTCGGATGCCTTGTCTTCGTGACGGGCACCGGCAGTTCGGCCGCCGCAGCATCCAAGCTGCACCGCATTGCGGGCGGCGATGACGATGAGGACGACGACAATTCCTGACGCCCCACCGGCGGTCACGCCATGTTGATGCTCACGATTCACGCCGCCGGGCCGGTCAGCGATTCCGCGATGGAGACGCTGCGAGACTGTGACCACGCGATCAACTTGGTGCTCCATCGCGGCGTGAGCTCCAAGCCCGACGGCGACCAGTTGACGTGTCTTGTCCCGCGCGAGGTTGTCGCACGACTGCTCTGCGATCTCGAAGATGCCGGGGTGGATGAGCACAACGCAACGCTGATCCTGGACGATCCAACAACCGTACTCGGCGACCTGGCGGTCCGCGCCGAACGCGACGCACACGGCGCCCCGTCTGATGCGCTGGTGTGGCCGGCGCTTCGCGCGTCGACGAGCATGGCGAGCGAGTTGTCGACGGCGTACCTCGCGCTCATGGCTCTTGCCACGATTCTCGCGTCGATCGGGTTGCTCACATCATCGAGCGTGCTCATCGTCGGCGCGATGATCCTCGGGCCGGAGTTCGGAGCGCTCGCCCACCTCTGCGTCTCGACGCTCGGCAGAGACCTGCGCGGCGTGGGCGCATCTCTGACCCAGCTCATGTTGGGGTTCGCCTCTGCCGTGCTCGCGACTGGGGCGTTCGTGTTCACCGCAGATGCGCTCTCGATGATCGACACGTCGGCGCTGTCTCCCGAATTCGAGCGCGCCATCGTCTCGACGTCATGGATCGGATTCATCACGGCCTGTGTCGCGGGCGTCGCGGGCGTGCTCACGATGACAAGCGCGAAGGGCGAAGCGCTCATCGGGGTGCTGGTGAGCGTCACCACTATCCCGGCCGCGGCCGACATGTCACTCGGACTTGCGACCGCTGACGGCAGCCGCTTCCTCACCGCTGGCGAAACGCTCCTCGTCAACCTGGGCGGGATCGTGCTCGCCGGTGCGACCACGCTCGTGGTGTATCGCACCCTCCAGCCGGCTCGAGGCTCCACGTAGATCGCTCAGGCCTACAATGGCGCGGTCAATGAACGTAGGGTTGTCCAGCGTGTCTCGCACCCCCGGCCCCGGTCATCGCCACCAGCCTCACGACGGCTCGTTCATGCATCGCGGCTACGATCACTGTTGCGGCCGGTCCCGTCAGGTCGCCGGACGTCGCACGAGTTCGGCCGATGCACGACACTACGGCGTCGACGCCAGCAACCGCGCGGGACACCGCCGACTGGTCCAACACATAGCCTTCAACTACATCGACGCGGGCAGCATGCTCGCCGAGCTTCCCCGGTGTTCTGGCGAGGGTGCGCACGTCGAGTCCGCGATCAAGTGCCTGCTCCACGACGTGCAGTCCGGTTCGTCCCGTGGCTCCGATGTTTGCAATTTTCATGCTACTGCCCCTTGGTCGGCTTCCACGCGGCGACGGTGTCCTCCACGAATGCACGAAACGATCGTGGAGCGCGCCCGAGAATTCGCTGCACGTCGTCGGTGAGTCCGTCGGCCATGCCCAGCTTGCCAATCAGGTAAATCACGCTGGATACCGCGACGAAGCCCCGCGGCTGTCCACGCTGGCGCATCAAACGCCAGTACGCAATGATCCCCGGTCGCCGATACCTGATCGGTCGCCCGAGCACGTCAGACATCGTCGCGGCGCACTCGTCGTAGGTGATCGCCTCCGCCCCGGTTGGCGTGTATGCCTGATGCTCGTGGCCCGGCTCGCACAGTGAGGTGGCGATGACCGCCGCCACGTCACGCGCATCGACGAACGCCGTGCGCGAGCAACCGGCTGGAACCCAGATCTCGCCGCGCTCGCGGATCTCGGGCGCGTGGGTGGTGGACAGATTCTGCATGAAGTACGACGCGCGAATGAAGGTCCAGTCGATGTCGGTCGCGCGCAACCAATCCTCGATCTTGCGATGCGGCACGACGCGATTGTTTCCAGCACCCTGTACCGATAAAAAAACCACGCGCCCCAGACCCATCCCGCGTGCTCGTACCAGCGCCGGAACCATGTCACGCAACGGCTTGGATATCTGCGGCGGGCGAAGTAGGAACATCCGTTCGACACCGTCGAACGCGGCATCCCACGTGCTCGAATCAAGAAAGTCGAACCGTACAACCTGCAGTTGATCCGCGACGGAATCATCAACGTCGAGGCGCTCAAGCGTTGCGTCCGGCGTGAACGCAGCGACGCGCACATGCTCACCACGCTTGAGCAAATCCCGGACGACGGGCGTGCCCACATTGCCGGGCGCGCCGGTAACGAGGATTGGGGACCTTGCGGTGCTGGTAGTCACACGTGCTCCTGTCGCTCCACATCGGCTCGACAGAGGCGCTCGGATTCCCCGTGCGTGAACGTCGGCGGTGCTGTGGCGGATATGGGGAGTGCATCCTACCGAGCGCGCCGCAAGATCGAATCGCGCAACGTGCACGGCGGTACCACCTGACACCAGTCAATACGATGCGACTACAACGTCAATGCTGCATCGCCCACGCTCGGCTATAACCCGCCCCCAACGGACGATGGACCACCGTACCAATCCACAAGGGCCGCGACATCCGACGCGGCACCCGCAAGTCGATCATCGACGACGCCGGTCTGACCGTCGTCGACTTCACTCGTTGATCGTCCGTGCTGAACCCAGCGGAGCGCGAGAGATCACCAGCCTGAATGCGACCGACCGTGTGCGTTCCAATTCCAGTCAGACCTGATTGCTGGAGGGCCTTCCATCGAACATCCCGCCAAGTATGCCCGCCATTCCGCCGACCAGCAGTCCCATCGCGGGAAGCAGGAATCCTTGCTTCCCGAGCATCGCACCCCCGAAGGCTGCGTTGCGCGAAGCAAACAGTGTGGCAGCGCCAAGTCCGATAGCGGCTCCCGGCGCGGCGCTCAACGCGAGGCGTGCAAGCGGAGCATCGTCGCGGTGGCTGTGGGCGACACTATTGCCAAAATACGTGGCTGCACCACCTAAAGCCGCGAAGCTTACCGCAAATGGGGCTGCTGCTCGGATATTGCTTTTACCCACAATGCCCAGCCCGACCCCGATTACTGTTGCCGTTACTCCGGCAGCGACCGGCGCTGACAACTGGATACCGTAAACCGGACGTGGTGCTGTATTGATCGACGCGCTCATGATTCCCCCAGTCTTGGTGCGTCGACCCGCAGCTTCGATACCGCTAGCAAATGCACCCCCCCCTAACCCCCTATCGACTTCCCGGTGGAACGTGTTCCACGCGGTATCCCCCTCTATTTGGAGGCGCAGGCGGATCACGAGGGGCGGCAGGATCGCGTAGCGCGACAGCCCACGGTCCCGAGTCAGTTGACGAAGCTGGTGCATCGCCGGCGAAGCTGTGTGAGGTGCGTACCGCAGCGCTGCTTCAAGACGCCGAGTAGGACCGACCACGCAGCGAGCGACGCCGCGATACGATGCGACCTACACCGTCAACGCTGCATCACTGACGCTCGTCGATGACCCACCCCGGCAGTACGTCAGCAGTGGCCCGGAGCGGCCAGAACGACGGGAAAAGAACCGGATTTCCAGACATCCTGCAAAACCGGCACTTCGAGTGCCCCTGGCAGGAGTCGAACCTGCGTTCTGCGGCGGCGCACCGACCGCGAGCAGTCCCTGCATCTATCTCGACGGCGTGGGGTACGATAGATGCATGACCGAGTATTCCTTCACCGTGGTGATCGAGCAGGACGCGGACGGGTGGTTCATCGCCCACGTACCTGCTCTCCAAGGCTGCCACACGCAGGGCGAGACAGAAGCCGAGGCGTACGAGTTGATCGAAGACGCCATCCGCCTGCACATCGAAGCGCGACGCGAGGTCGGCGAGGCTGTGCCGCCGGAGGTCAGCAGCGGCACCATCAAGATCGCGGTGTAATGCCGCCACTGCCCGTCCTCACCGAACGACAGGTGCTCAAGGTCTTGAAGCGCCACGGCTTCGATGAGATCCGGCAGTCAGGCAGCCACCGGATCATGCGCCACCCCGACGGGCGCTGGACCACGGTACCGATCCACAAGGGCCGCGACATTCGACGCGGAACGCTCAAGTCGATCATCGACGACGCCGGACTGACAGTTGGCGACTTCACCCGCTAGTCGCCGACACGCGGAGCGACATAGGCTTTGCGTCGTGGTTACATCCTCAGCCGCTCGCGGTTCGTGCCGCCGGATACAGCCGTATGGCAGCACAGCGCATCGGCGTAGCGGTGCTGCCCGCTACCGATGGGGAAGCCGCCTACCTCCGTGAACAGGTCGGCGACGGGATCGTGCTGCTCGGCTTCGACCACCTCCACCTCGTGTGGCTCACGCACGGACTGCTGATCGACCTCGTCGACGCCCACGACTGGAACGACCCCGGCACGCTCCTGCGCCCCTACGTCGTCCCTGCCCCCGCTGCAACAGCCGCGTGGACGATGACCGGCCTGCGCTACGGCGTGCAGATCGCCTACGAGCAGCTCGAGAACGCGATCATTCCGATCGCCCCATCGCTCAAGGCCCGCGAGCTCGCATGGCGCGTCACCGATCGCATCCGGGCTGCGCACCGCCAGCGCCGTGCGGCGTGACGGCGTAACGGCACCGATGTATGGCCCGGATCGAATCTGGGGTACGATATGACGGTATGGAGCCGCACGCGCGCAAGCACGAGATCGACTACCCGAGCCATCCGATGGATGACCCGGCCATTCGTGCTGGCCAGCAGCGGCGCATTCGCGAGTTCCTTCGTGAGTACGAGGCGGAGCACGGCCCGCTCGATCCCGTGCGCGGCGCGGAGATCGAAGCGCTGTTGAGGGCCGACGAACAGGCATGAGCCGCCCGTTCGCACGCCGCGACTTCGTACTCGATACCGGCGCGCTGATTGCATTTGCTGGCAACCTGACTGAGTTCGCACAGTGGCTGCTGCAGATTGACCGGCTCTACAGCGCCCCGATGGTATTCATTCCAGTTCCTGTGATGACCGAGATCCGCACCGGCAGCCTCCGCTCCGACGCCAGCGTCGATCGAGTGATCGGCGCGATCACCAACTCAGACGCCCCCGACGCGCACTGGCTCGACCTCACCGTCACCAATGCCAAGCGTGCTGGAGTGCTCCGCACACTCGGCATGAACGCCCGCGTCTCAGGAGCCAAGACGCGCATCAGCGCTGTGGACGCGCAGGTCGTCGCACTCGCCGAGGAACGCAGCGTCTACAACGCAGTGACGATATTCACCAGCGACCCCAACGACTTCCAACTTCTCGTTGACCTCACTGGCGCTCCCAACATCGCGGTTCACGCCGTCTGACGACGGCGGAGTGGTACCGACGATCCTTTCGGTCGCAGTGTAGGCGTTCGGGACGCACGCACCCGAGGATGCGGACGCCCGACCACCTGGAATTGCTTCGCGGTCGGATCAAAACATGATCGGCGAATTCGCGGGGCGGGGATATGTCGGGCCTGCGATCCCGATAGCGCCATCTCCTCCAACGCCTTCCCTCCCCTGACATTCACCCCACCCCTGCTCATTCCGATCGACCCACCCAATCCGATCGATTCATCGTGATCGAGTGACACATCGACCCATGTGTCACTCGATCACGAACCCGCACCTTGGTTCCACTCCCAAATTCACCCCTACAGCCCCCTACGCTCTTGCTCCGGCTCGGCAGCGACGCTACGACGTGGAGTGGAGATGTCAGTCGGAGGGGTCAATCTTGTTGTCGATCGGGAAGCTTGGAGCGGGCCATCATGCCTACTACGAGCTATCCGTGGCGGCGGGCGCCGAGGACTACTATTCGGGGCGCGGCGAATCACGGGGCGAATACCTCGGGCGCGGCAGCGAGGCGCTCGGCTTCGAGGGGATCGTCGAGCAGGGCGAGCTGAAGCACCTGTTTCGTGGCACGCATCCCGACTATCCCGAGCCGTGGGTTCGTCGGCAGCAACATGACCGCGCGACGCGCACGCTCACGCTGCGCGACGGGCGCGTGGTGACGGGCAAGCGGTCACAGCCGACGGCGGCATTCGATCTGACGTTTTCGGCTCCCAAGAGCGCGAGTACGCTGTGGGCACTCGTGAACCACTGGGAAGCGGAGGCGCAGATCAGGGCGGCGCATGAGGCTGCGGTGCGCGCGGCGTTCGACTATCTCGATCGAACCGCGTGCGTCACCCGACGCGGCGCTGGTGGCGCGCAGCAGCTTCGCGGCGAGGGGCTTGTGGCGGCGATGTTCCACCACCGCCTCAGCCGCGCAGGCGACCCGCAACTCCACTCGCACGTCCTTGTCGCGAATGCAACGAAGGCCGAAGGGCGCTACACCACGCTGCACGGCGCACTCCTGTACCGGGAAGCGAAGACCGCGGGCTACCTCTACCACGCCGTGCTTCGCGCGGAGATGACCAAGCGGCTCGGCGTGGAGTGGCACCGCGACCCGACGAGCCCGCACCCGGAGATAGTCGGCGTCGATCGACAGCTCCGCACCATGTTCAGCAAACGCAGCGAGGAGATCGCAGCGCAGCTCGAGCTGGCTGGCCATTCCAGCGCGCGTGCCGCGAACGCTGCGGCCATCGACACCTGCGCCGCAAAGACATACTTCGATGATCCCGACGGCGACTGGAGCATCTCCGACGTGTGGCATGCCGAAGCCCGCGAGATCGACGCGCCGAACGTACGCACGGCGATCGGGTGCATCCCTGCTCGTGCTCCCGTGATCACCGAGTCCAGCGACGTGATCCGCCACGTCCGGAAGAACGAACTCGGCCCACACGGACTGACTGCACAACGCACGACGTTCCACCGACGCGACCTGATCCAAGTCGCCTGCGAACACATCCTGACCGGCGCACCCGTGGTACAGATCGAACGCCTCGCGGACGCGATCCTTGACCGATGCCGCCGCGAGATCGTCCCGCTCCACAACGACGCTGCGAACACGCCCGAAGGGGACGTCCAGCGCGGCGACGGCGTGCTGCTTCGGGACGGACGCGCGGACACCGCGTACACGACACGCGAACTGCTGGAGGCCGAACTGTTGGTCATCCAGATCGCGCAGCAGCGCGCGAATGATCACGTCGCCACGGCAAGTCCCGATCATGTGAGCCGTGCGCTCGACGAACGCGAGCGACTATCGGACGAGCAGCGCCAGATGGTGATGAACCTTACGATGAGCGGCGCTGGCGCGGAGTTCGTTGTCGGCCTCGCCGGAGCAGGAAAGACCACCAGCCTCGAAGCCGCCCACGACGCATGGCATCGCTCCGACGTCGAAGTGCGCGGCACCGCGACCGCACTCAACGCCGCCAAGAACCTCGAAGCCGAAACCGGCATCCCCGCCGAAACCATCGCCGTGCTCCGCACATGGCACGAGCAGGCCCAGCAGACCGGCGACCCCAGCCGCATCGACGACGCCGTGCCGCATGGCGGGGTACTGATCGTGGACGAAGCCGGAATGACCGAAACTCGCGACCTCGCCTTTCTCACCCGCCTCGCCCGCGAGCAGGACACGAAGCTCGTGCTCGTCGGCGACCACCGCCAGCTCCCCGAGATCGGCGCAGGCGGCACGTTCGAGCATCTCGTTCACCGCTTCGACCCAGAAGGGCGAACCTCGCGCCTCACGCAGAACCGCCGACAGCATCATGAATGGGAACGCGACGCGCTCGGTGAACTGCGCGAGGGCAGCGTCGAACATGCCATTGCCGCCTACGAGGCCGAGTCGCGGGTCGTCACCGACCCGTCACCCGAACGCCTACGCGAGCAGCTCGCGGCCGACTGGCTCGATGCTCGCGACCGAGGCGGCGACGTGGCGATGATCGCCTACACCAACACCGAGGTAGACGCACTCAACACCGCCGCGCGCCGCCTGCTCGACGAGCGAGGCGCACTCGGACCCGAGCGCGCCTCGTGGGCAGGACGCGAGTGGGCGGTCGGCGACGAGTTGATCGCCTCGCACAACAACCGCGCACTCGGCCTGACGAACGGAACCCGAGGCGCCATCACCAAAGTCGATGAACACGGACTTGTGCTGCGCACCCAAGATGGGCACGACCTTCGCGTGCCACGCGACTACCTCGAACGCGGCCATGCCGCCCACGCCTACGCGACCACAGGGCACAAGGTCCAGGGGCTCACGATCAACGGCGAAGCGTTCGTGCTTGCGTCCGACCACCTCAGTCGCGAATGGCTCTACGTCGCCATGAGTCGCGCAACCGACGCCAGCCGCATCTACATCGACACGCTCGACCACGACCCCACCACCGGCCGCCCGCTCACGCCCCGCGAGCAACACGACGGCGCTCTCATCGACCTCGTGGACATGGCGAGCCGCTCGGGTCACCACACGCTCGCGCACGACCACGGCGTGCCCGTCAGCGATCCAGCGCGCCTCGACCGCAACAACCTGCGCCGCGCTATGAACCGCGACGCCACCCTCCGCGAACGACTCTCTGATCCCGTCGCCCGCTACCAGCAGCGACAGCCCCCGGCTCACCAGCGAGACATCAACATCGCGCGCAATATCGGTGGCTTCGGCTTCGGGCGATAGCAGGCGTGGCCGAACCATGACCAGCTTCCAGCCACCCAAGCTCCGGCTGTCCGGCCGTTCGGCGACTCTTCTCTACATCGCGCGAGTGCGAGCAGATCTGCCGCTCGCCAAGACTGCTCTCGAAGCAGGGCGGCACGCCGAGCACCTGAATTCGACCGAGCGGGGCCGCCACAACCCAAGCCTTGGCACGCTGAAGCACGCGCCGGAGCGCTCGGACTCACCACTGCAGCGCTGCTTCAAGACGCCGAGTAGCACCGTTCACGCGGCGAGCAACGCCGCGATACGATGCGACCAACAACGTCAATGCTGCATCACTGACGCTCGGCTACGACCCGCACCGGCACCACGCCAGCGGTGGCCCGAAGCGGCCAGAACGACGGGAACAGAACCGGATTTGCAGACATCCTGTAAATCCAGCACTTCGAGTACCCCTGGCAGGAGTCGAACCTGCGCACATCGCTTAGGAGGCGAATGCTCTATCC
>Ga0105047_10017574_pt1 | contig 11141 bp, 9 predicted proteins | sample MAT04_FD_78384 | JGI IMG/M metagenome (GOLD analysis project Ga0105047, IMG submission 78384) | Freshwater microbial communities from Lake Fryxell liftoff mats and glacier meltwater in Antarctica - MAT-04 (megahit assembly) | ecosystem: Environmental > Aquatic > Freshwater > Ice > Liftoff...
ACCGATGCCTGAAAAAATCACGGTGTTCGACGATGAAGGATCTACATCAAGTGTCAGCCCGCTGATGGTGACCGCCGCGGTCTCAGAGAGTGCAATCGAGCGCGTGGTTAAGGTGGTGAACGACAATTGACGAGCGGATGCGAGAGTGCGAAGCGTCAGCCCCGAAGAAAAGGTGAGCGCCGGCACGGCTGGAAAGATGACATCCGACCCCGCGCTGGGAACCCCAGCCGGCGACCAATTATTTGCGTTGCCGAAGGTTGTGCCGTCCGCAGCGCCAGTCCAGGTTGCGGTTTGCGCGTTGGCCGCCGCCACGCCAAAGGCCAGAGCGAGGCCGAAAGGAACAAGAAGCGGCCAGATGTGCGTGCGTGAGTGAAGCATGGGTCAATCGTGCCACCGTTCCCGGGCGTTGCAAGCAAAACTTTCCGGGTTTATCAACCTCGCATGATTGTCTCCCCAATAAGCACAAACCGCCGTCCCGACAGCATGCTTGGGCTATGAAAGCCGCCAGAACGCGCCTGGTCTCGCAACACAGCCCACTGGCCCGGGGCACCTACCTTCGCACAGCGTGAATCCTACTGCGGCACTCATCGAGCCAGAGGTCATCGAACTGCTCCGCCTGAAGCAGTATGCTGACTTGCGCGAAGTTTTGCACGTTCTGCCCCCAGCCGATGTGGCAGACATTCTTGAAACGATTGAGCCACAGGATGCGGCAATTGCGTTCCGCTTTCTGCCGCGGGATGATGCGGGTCATGTCTTCAGCTATCTGGCAATGGAGACGCAGGAGCGGATCATCCAGCACTTGGGCGAGGCCTCCGCGGCGGGGATTGTCGAGGCGATGGAGGCAGACGACCGGGTGAAGTTGCTCGACGAGTTGCCGCCCGATATCGCCCAGAAGATCATTGCGTCACTCTCTCCTGCCGAGCGCAAGAGCACCCAGGCGATTCTGGGCTACCCAGTGCGCAGTGTGGGGCGATTGATGACGCCCGACTATGTGCGCGTGCGCCCCGAATGGTCGGTCGCGCGGTCGCTTGACCATATCAGGCGCTACGGACGCGATGCCGAGACCATCAATGTGATCTACGTGACCGATGAGATGGGCGTACTTGTCGATGATCTGCGTTTGCGGCAGGTCTTCATGGCGGAGCCGGACCAGACCATCGAGTCGCTGATGAATCATCAGTTCGTCACACTGCGGGGAGATCAGCCCCAGCAAGATGCCGTCGAGATGCTGCAGAAGTACGACCGCATCGCATTGCCGGTGGTGGATTCCAGGGGAGTGCTGCTGGGCATTGTTACGCATGACGATGTGGCAGACATCGCCGAGCAGGAGGCAACCGAGGACATGCAAAAGCTCGGCGGCGTGCAAGTGCTGGAGCAGCCGTATGCCGACATGCCCATACTGGGGCTGGTCAAAAAGCGCGCGCCGTGGCTGGCACTGCTGTTCATGAGCGAACTGCTCACCAGCAACGCCATCGCCTTCTTTGATAGTGAGATCCAGAAGGCGACGATTCTGGCAGCTTTCATTCCCGCCATCATCTCCTCGGGCGGCAACTCCGGCTCGCAGGCCAGCACGCTGATCATTCGCGCGCTCGCCCTCAAGGAAATTGAGATGGCCGACTGGTTCCGCGTTTTGCTGCGCGAGCTCGCCAGCGGCTTGCTACTCGGGCTGCTCATCGGCGTCATCGGCTTTGTGCGCATCAACGTGTTCGGCCTCTTCGGCTGGTTTAACGATGCCGAAGTGGCCGAGCACTACACAATTCTGGGTTGGACAATCGGCCTGACGCTCTGCGGCGTGGTGCTGTGGGGCAGCGTGATGGGCGCGATGCTGCCATTTATCCTCAAGAAATGCAATCTCGACCCGGCAGCGAGCTCGACACCATTTGTTGCAACGCTCGTTGATGTCACTGGCATTGTCATCTACTTCACCATCGCCATCATCATGCTCAAGGGCACGATTCTGGCCGATCGCAAAACTCCAGACTCCGTCCGCGGCCAGAGCGAAGTGACGATCGTCAGCTTCGTCGCTGCTGATGCCGATGGCAAGCCGGGCTTTCGCTTAAATGTCCAGCCAAGCGGACAGAAAGATGGCGAGCCCTTGGCCCTCGCCGAACTGGTGGTGCCCGCAACAGCGCTGCCAGCCGGCATGGCAACGCCCGAGGTTGGCGCGAAGGTCATGCTCGAATTCGTGCCCGGCAAAGTGACCGGAGTTGTTCCAGTCGTGCCAACAAGTCCGGCCGATGCGGTAAAGTAAAACGCACGCCGCATGCAGATTATCCGCTATCTTGCCATTGACTTGGGCGACCGCCGCACCGGCCTGGCCGTGGGAGACACCTTCTCCAATATTGTCAGCCCCGCCGGGCAGCTCGAGCAGCCCATCGCCCATCAGCAGGGAGAGCTGCTGCTGGCGGCGATTGTTAAAGCTGTAGTACTCCATGCGCCCCATGAGCTGGTCGTGGGCATGCCTTACAACATGGATGGCACCGAAGGCCCTCGCGCTAAGGGGGTGCGAGCGTTTGCCGCGCGCATCGCCGAGCGGACAGCCAAACCCGTGGTCTTTGCCGATGAGCGGCTGACAACCGCCGCCGCGGACTGGGAGATGGCCGGCGCCGACCTGACCTATGGCAAGAAGAAGGCGCAGCGCGATCAACTGGCCGCCTGCATCCTCCTCCGCGACTATCTAAAGGCAAGAAAGCTTCAATGCGAAGGGCCGTCGGGCACTGAGGGCCGCGGCGATGATTAGACCGAGCCGTTTTCGGAGGGTTTGTACCCGCTAACATCTTTAGCGGTCAAGGCGGGGATGGCGTGCGAAAGGCAAGTGATGGCGGCTCGAAGCAACAGGCAGTACATTCTGGCGGGATCCTGGCTGTTACTCGGCGTGGTCGTGGCTGTGGTGATTTTTGCCATTGTGGGCAACCAGCTCGATCGACTGCAATCACGCTCGATCTATCGCGTGGAGTTTCCGCTGACTGATGGTGCGGCCGGGCTCAAGCCCGGGTCGGTGGTGCGTGTCGGTGGGCAGGACACCGGGCGGGTCGAGGCAATCGCGTTTGACGATCCGGCCTTCCCCACCGTGGTGCGGGTTGACTTCTCGCTGCCCACCGCGATGACGCTTTATGTTGACCCGGTTTTGGAGCCAGCCACGGCGGTGACGGTGCGGGGCACGCCGCGGATTGTGCCGGACGGGTATGAGCCGCGTGGGCGGCCGATGGATCTGCGCTTGGAGCAGCCAATTCTGGGTAGTGGCTCGACGATCAACTTTGTCTCGGTGGGCTGGCCAAAGCTGGATCGCAGCAACGTGCTCGCAGGCGCGGAGACGATGAAGCCGGGCAAGGCGCTACGCGGCTTTTTGGCGCCTTCGCTCCTGTCGCAGGCAGGACTTGATAAGTCTGAGATTGACAAGCTCAAATCCGCTTTCAGTGACATTCAGGCAGTGACGAGCAAGGTGAACACCGACTATGACCGCGTGCGCGAGGATGTAGTAGAGGCCCTCAAGAAGGCGCGGACAGCCATCGAGCGGATTGAGAAGATGACCGCCGACAACGAGCCGGACATTCGCGCGGCAATCAAGAGCGCGCCAGCCGCAGTGGACAACTTCAATGCCACCATGGAGAACGCGCGGCGGCTGACGGCCGATGTCGAGAAGACCTGGCCGGAATGGAAGGAGTATGTACGTAGCTCGCTTGCTGATGGCCAGAAGTTCATCGCCACGCTCAACCCCGAGACTGGTGCGCTCTACACGCGCATCACCGAGACGCTCGCGGAAGGCCGGTCGGGCCTGGCTGCGTTTAACAAGGCGGCCAGCAACGCCGATGATCTGCTCACGCGGGCCAAGGGCACCATCGCAGAGTCAGAGCCCGAGGTGCGGCAGATTCTCGCGAGCTTGCGGCTGGCCAGCGATCAGTTGAAACTCACACTGGCAGAGGTGCGGCGCAACCCGTGGAAGATGCTGTATCAGCCCAATCGCAAGGAGCTGCAGCAAGATCTGCTGTATATGTCAAGCCGCAACTACGCCGATGCAGTCAGTGATCTGAGGGCTGTGGCCACATCACTCGATGCCGTTTCAGCCGCGGCGAAAGCTGGCGCACCAGTCAATGCCGATCGTATCGGGGCCTTGCAGGACGAGCTACGCACCGCGTTTGACAAGTATCAGGCAGCGGAGTCGGAGCTCTTAAACCGCCTCGTCAAGGAAGACGGCAAGTAAGCCCGGCAGGACTGCTGCTTAGAAGGGAATGTCGAGCGTAAAGCTGAAGAGCCGCTTCTGGTCGCCATCTTCGCGCACGATGGGGAAGCCGAAGTCAAACGCAAGTGGAGCAGGGCCAAGCTGCGGTATGTAGACGCGAATGCCCGCACCGACCGAGACGCGGTAATCGTCAAGCGTCGGGTTGTCCGTGGCGGTGACGGTGCCCGAGTCGATGAAGAGCACGCCGCCGACAAGCTCGCTGAACAGTGGCTTCTCGATTTCCGCACCCAGAAAGAACGACCAACTACCGCCGCTTGGGTCATTGCTGACTGTCGACGGGTTGCCACCCGGTCCGTCAGGATCGACCCGGCCACGCGGAGAGACGCCGCGAAAGCGGAAGCCGCGGAAATCGCGACCACCGAGATACAGCCGCTCGAAGACCGGTGCTCCGGACTTGCCCTTTGCTTCGGCGTTGCCCTCGGGGATGAAGCCCATGCTGTTGCGAAGCTTCAGCACGGTCTTGCGCGCCAGCGCATCTTCATCGACGGTGAAGAACGCTGTTCCGCTGGCGAATAGTTTGGTAAACTCGTAATCACCAAGCGGGCCGAGGCGTTCGCCGGCGAGGTCAAGCCGCGTGCCAGCAGTCGGGCGAATTTGCTGATCAAGCGCGTTGCGGCGCATTCTCAGCCCCAGACCGGCAATCGCCGAGTCCCCTTCAACGGCCCGCAGGTCCACGATGGAGAACCTGTCCACATCGCGAATATCAATCAGATCGCCGCGGAGGGTGACTGCGCCCGACCAGACGCGACCGAAGCGGCGTCCGATCGAGCCGGAGCCACCGAGGCGATTCTCGGTGTAATCATCAAACTCGCGCACGCGATACCCGCCGCTGATCGAGCCGCTGTAGTTTGACTCAAAGAGCGCAGGTTCTGAAAGTGAGATGATGTAGTTCTGTACTTCATTGCCCGGCTGAAGGGTAATGGAGAACTCCTGGCCGGCTCCGCGCAAGGCGCGGCCACGAATGAACTCGTCGACGGTGTCCGGGGTGTCGTAGAGGTCGAAGTTGCGCTGGCTCAGCGAGACGGAGCCGAGTACGCCCGAGTCCGAGCTGATGGCTGCTCCAAACGTCAGCGAGCCGGTGTTGGTCTCCTTGACCTCAACGAGAACATCGCGCTGGCCAGGCATGGATGGATCTTCCGGCTGTGGCGTCACCCGTATGGACGACTGTTCAAAGATGTTCCGGTCACGCAGCCGCAGCTCAGTCGCTTTCACGCCACTTGAGTCAAGCGGACGATCCGGGTAGAGCCCGATCTCGCGGCGGATAACCTTCTGCTGCGTCAGATCGTTTCCTTTGATGAGCACCATGCCCGTTGAGAATCGGCGGCCCTCCGAAACCAGCAAAATCAGATCGACGACCGGGGACGAAACGTCGCGCTTCTCCAGCCGGGTAACTCGCGCATCGCTATAGCCAAGTTTGCCATAGGCCTCTGCGAGTGCATCGCTGCTCTTGCGAACTTTGTCCTGGGCATACACATCGCCAGTCTTGATCGCCAGCAAACCCGCCGCCTGAACCTGGCTGATGACCTCGGGCGGAATCTTCGCGGGCTGCCCGCGGCCATCATCGGTATCCAGCACCACACTGCGCAGGAGATAGACGGGGCCTTCTTCGATGATGAAGGTCAGGATCGCCTCGCGGCCATCGGGCGAGGGGCGAATCTCGCGATCCACGCGCACATCGAGAAAGCCGCGGTTTTTGTACAGATCGGCAATGGCGGCAAGGTCCTGGTCCACCGTCACATCGTCGATCGCTCCCGAGTCGAGCAGGCCCCAGCTCTCGCTCTTGATCACGCGGCGGATGCGCTTGGGCTCAAGATTGGCATTGCCGGAGAAGCGAATGTCGGTGATGCGCAGGCGGTCTCCCTCCCGCACGCGAAAGAGCACAATGCCCGACTCCTCGAGCTCCTTTTCGTCGATGGCGACATCGGCCTGGTAATAGCCCTTCTTCTTATACAGCTCTTTGATGCGCCGCAGCGCGCGATCGAGTTGAAACCGGTCGACCGGCGTACCCGCCAGCATGTTGATCTCGGTACCCAACTCCTGGTCCGAGAGCTGGCGGTTGCCGACGGCCTGCACGTTGGCAATCAGCGGCGTCTCGACGAGTTGGTAGATCAACTCCACCGAGCCATCGGCATACGGCTGCACCTTGGCATTGATCTCACGAAAGCGACCCAGTCGGGTCAGCCGGCGCACATCGCCCGTTGCCGTCTCAATGCTGAGCGGGCGGCCCTCGGCCGAGCGAATCTGATTGCGCACCAGCTGCTGATCGGTGCGCTTCAGCCCGCTGATGGTGACAGCGCGAATGAGCCGCGATTCGTAGGGTTGCAGCGCATCAACAACGACCGGTCGTTCAACCGGCCGGGTGAGGGTTGGCTCGTTTGGCGTGCCTGCTGCGGCCCCGCCAGCGGGCAATGCTGGTGGAGGAGATGCCGGTGCCGCTGGTGCTGGTGGCGGCACTGGGGGAGCGCCGGCACCGATCTGCCCGTGCGCCCGCTGCGTGGGGCAACCCAGCACCGAGATGGCCATCGCCAAACCAGCACATAAAACGATCGCTCGGTTATCCTTTGTCGTGGCAATCACAGGGCGAGAGGTTAGCCGCGGCATCGCCGAGCCGGAGCCCAAAGCACAGCCGTAAGCGAAAGCCGCCTCTCGTCTTGACACTTGTGCTCTGGCATATGAACATGGCCTGTGGTGGTGGCTCTGCTGCTCATCTTCGCAGGCGTGGGCGTGGCCATGATGGGCAGACCCCGAGCATGCGGCAATCCTGAACAGTCCGGCCACCTCTCGCAATCTCGACAACTGGATTCGCGCCGCACCCACGCAATGAAGCACACTGGCACGATAGTTGCACCACAACCTGAAATGCACTCAGTTGCTGCTATACTCCCCCGTCGCAATGTCGCGGCAGATGTACTTTATAGCCCTGCAACGGAGTTTTCCAAATGGCTAAGAATCCGAAAAGCGGGCGGGATGGGCTCGAGTCTGTTTCTATCGCATTGCTGCAAGCCGAGATTAATCGTCGCGGCAAGTCGCTCAAGTCGCTCATCAAGCGTCGTGACAATGCGATCGAGAAGCTCAAGAGGTTGAATGAACTCGTCGCGGGCTCGGGTGGCTCGGCGGTGCGTGGTGGCGGTGGTCGCGAGCGCGGCACCGGGCTGCGTGACACGATTGCCAAGGTCCTCTCCGGAAAGACCATGACCGTCGGACAAGTCTCCGATGCGGTCGTCAAGGCCGGCTACGTCACCTCCTCGCCAAACTTCCGCATGATGGTCAATCAGCAACTGATTACCAACAAGAAGCTCTTTAAGCGCGTTGGCCGCGGCGAATACTCCGCCGGTTAAGGGCTGATTGCCGCAAACAATCTACAGTAACAAAATAAGCCCGCGTAAGCGGGCTTGTTTTATATTACGATCGTTGGCAGTCGCCCTTAGCGGACCGGCTCTGGCGTCAGACGCGAAGGACGATCGAGCAGAAAGAACCGCTCCAGATCACCATTGAACGACCGCAGGTTGGTGTCAACCACCATCGTGCGCGTGTTCACCATGTCGTCGCGACGCGCACTCAGCGTGTCAAGCTCCGGCGAAGGGTTGAGCAGAACATCATTGCGCTGGCTTGAGCAGCCACCGATGGCGCCAAGCGCAAGCAGGGTGCTGACAGCGGCAAATGACACGAACAACGCTTTCACTCGGGCTTTACGCAAAGGCAAACTCCTTGCAGACGGGCCATAGGGGTAGCAGGCCCCGGCGTGCCGATCAAGTTCGCAGCATACCCGCACGAGGTTCCCCCGGGTCCCCAAACACCGCCATGTTCGGCACCTGTTGGGTTGCGAGGTAGCGATCCAAGGTCGCCAAACGCGCTTCGATGGCGAGCGCTGCCGCCGCCACAGCGCCTCGCTCCGCGTGTCCTCCGGCAACGCACGCCCGCCAGAAGTTCAAAAGTGTCTCGCCGATCGGGCCGCCCAGCCCAGGACGCACCGCAAGTGAGAAGACGCACGCCGCGGCGGAGAGATGCCCCAAAACCGCCCCCTCAAGCGGAATGGCTGGGTGCGCCGGCCATTGGGCCGACTGCAGGGTCACCTGACCGGCCAGAAACTGCCGACACAGCGCCGCCAAGTCGGCTTTATGCAAGAGTGGCTCCGCTGCCGACGTCGGCAAACCAGCTCGCTCGTACGCCCGGCTGTAAACCAAACGCGTGCCCGTCTGCATGGCCGAGAAGTTGAAACTGCGGCTGGCGGGGCTTACGCAATACTCGGCAACGGCGGCCTCCGTGCGGTGCCACACACAACCAAGCTCGGCGACACGCAAAAAGTAATCGGTATCTTCAATGGCGGGCAGCAAAGTATCAAAGCCGGCGCGCTGCGCAAGGTGTGTGGGCGTGATTACGGCATGAACCGCGAAGAAAACACTGGCGAGAAGTTCGGCATGAGCGACGGCAGCATGGCGGCCGGTTTGCAGCAGCAGCGGTGTTCGCGAGCCGCCATCGTGCGTACCGCTCGCTGCGGACATCAAAAACGAGCCATACGCGCCTGCCATCGACCCCTCTGCCGCAGTCGCGGTGGCCAGCAGGGCGGCCAGGCCACCCGCCAGCAGCACATCGTCGGCATCAAGCAGCAGCGTGTACGAGCCGGCAGCGTGCTGCAGCGCGGTATTACGCGCGCCAGCCACACCTTGGTTGGCCTGGCAGATGAGCTTGAAGCGCGAGTCGCCGCCAATCATCGTCCGAGCCAGTTCGGCCGTGGCATCAGTAGAACCATCATCAACAATGATCGCCTGCCACGATGCGCCCGCGGGCAGACTCTGGGTGCATAGCGAGCCGATGGTGGCAGCAAGTGTGCCAGCGGCGTTATAAGCCGCAATAAGAACAGAGATGGTGGGACGATTCGCCAATTTTCTTTGGTGCCATCAAGCCCGGTAAAACCTGATACTCCAGGCACGGCATCAACTATATTGCAGCCGCGGCAATCTTCGAGCGCTGTAAAGCCCTACTCCGCGCGGGCGGGCACCGCGTGAACGTGGCCACTCATTGCCTCGCTTCATCCGACACGTTCTCTAACCGCCCATCCGCCGTCACCCTCATCAATCCGCGGCGGACAAACTGGTCAATCGCCAGATACGCCCCGGCGCATACCGCAGTCGCCAGGTTGAGACTTCTCTCGCCGGCAACCATCGGCAGCGTAACCAGCGAGTCTGCGTGCCGCGCCAGGATGTCATCTGGCAAACCCCGCGTCTCCTTGCCAAAAATCAGTGCATCACCCGGCGCAAACTCAACACCCCCTGCATATCTGCTTGCCTTGGTGGTAAACAACCACACCCGTCCGCTCTGTCTCGTCTCCAAATAGGACTGCAGGTCCAAGTGAAAGCTCGGGCTTAGCCGCGCCCAGTAGTCAAGCCCCGCGCGTCGGCACGCTTTCTCCGATGTATCAAAGCCCAGCGGCCCCACCAAGTGCAGCGCACAGCCGAGCGCAACACAAGTGCGACCAATGTTCCCCGTGTTGTTGGGTATCTCCGGCTCGTGCAGCACAATATCAAGCAGGGGCATTAGAACTCCACCACGCAAACCGGTTCGTGCTCACGCCCTGTCACCCGCCCCGGCACCCGTCCTGCCACCCTCGCTGGCACCTCGCCGCGCGTAAGCGTGTAAATGGCCACCTGCCGCCGGCAGAACAGCCGCGCACCCTCAGCTACCGAATCTCCCAGCCCGCGCGTGGTGCAGCACACCACTTGCCCGCCGCGGCCATACGCATGGGCCCCACTGGCCATGCGCCCCGGCAGATCACTGCTCGTGTGTGGCGCAAGCCGTGAGCCAACCGTTGCCGCTACCAAACGCTCCGCCACGCGCCCGACCAGCGGTAATCGCTGCAGACCACCCAGCGGCAGGCGAATCTGCCCGCCATGCGTGTGGCCGGCGCAAATCAGCGCGGGGCCAAGCCCTTTGGCGCCGCTGGCGAAATGCATCATCACCGTGGGCACATGTGCGGCGACCAGTGTAAACGCCGCACGCTCGCCGACCTGCATCCCTAGCTGAGCGCTGAGCACATCTTCCGGATAGTCCATGCCCAGCACCCGCACACGCACGCCACGAACAGGTAGCTCCGCTCGCTTTCCGCCTAGCCACACAATCTCACGCACCTGCGCGCGCGCCCACCGGCGCATCTGGGCATCGTCATGATTGCCAAATACCCCAAACCTGCCGTGCAGCGCATGGCAAGATCGCGCCAGTTGCGACAGAGCGCGCCCCGCCGCTGCGTGCTGCCCCGGAGCATCAGCCCAGTCGCCAGTGAATAGCGCCACATCCACCGGCCACGCCGCCGTGCGCGCATCAAGCAGCGCACAGAGCTGCGCAAACTCCGTGCCCGGCATGCCCTCCGCGTCATACCCACGCCGAAAGTGCGCATCACTGACATGCAGTACCCGCAAACCCTCAAGCGCAGCTGGCAACTGGCAATGCGGCACCACAATGTGCTCAAGCACACCACAGTCGCCACCAAAACGCGGATGAACCCGCGCGCTGCCCGCAACTGATGCCGCCGCTGCCGCCACCACTTAATCCTCCCGCTTGATCTTGCCCACCTGCCCCGGCTTGAGACGCTTGAACGCGCTGTACAACGTCCGTGGCTTCGGTGCAGCAGGAGCTGCCGGCGGGGCCGGTGCTGGTGTTGGCGCGGGCGCAGGCACGCTTGCCCCACCCGCTCCTCCCGCAGACCGTCCGCCACCACCGCGACTGCCCCGCCCGCCACCTTCTCGACCGCCGCCCTCTGGCCCCCCCCCCCCCCCCCCCCCCCCCCCCCCCCCCCCCCCCCCCCCCGCCCCCCCCCCCCCCCCCCCCCCCACCCCCCCCCCACCCCCCCCCCCCCCCCCCCCCCCCCCCCCCCACCCCCCCCCCCCCCCCCCCCCCTCCCCACCCC
>Ga0105047_10017576_pt1 | contig 11141 bp, 9 predicted proteins | sample MAT04_FD_78384 | JGI IMG/M metagenome (GOLD analysis project Ga0105047, IMG submission 78384) | Freshwater microbial communities from Lake Fryxell liftoff mats and glacier meltwater in Antarctica - MAT-04 (megahit assembly) | ecosystem: Environmental > Aquatic > Freshwater > Ice > Liftoff...
CGAGCCGGGTGGTGGCACCACCCGTCGGCGCCAGGATCCAGGCCGAGTCCGCGAGACCGGCCGCCGAACGTCACCGCTCGGTGCTGCTCATCCCCGGCTGGTCCTATGGCGACGGTGTGCATCTCGCTGTCTGAACGTCTCAACTGCACAGGCCGCGTCGCCCATCGCCACCGCATGGAAGCGGTCGGCCGCCAGGTGCACGGTGAGCCCGGTGGCGGTCGACAGCCGTACTGCGACGTCGGGGATCATCGACCCCCCGCCGACGAGGTGCAACCTGCCGATCGCTGCGGCGGCATCGGCAGGCACGTCGGCGATCGCACGGAGCGCAGTGCGGCAGATGAGCGCGAGGGCGCGCTCGGTGAGCGCTTCCTCGGCGAGTTGAGCGCAACCCACGCGGGTGCCGGCGATCGCCTGGATCGCCCCGTGAGCGATCACTGCGGCCTCGCTGATGCCGTGCCCCACATCGACGATCAGCAGAGGCGTTGCTGCGGCGATGTCGAGCCCCAGCCCCACCGCCGCTGCGAGGGGTTCTTCGATGAGTACCGCCTCGGACGTGACGCCCGCTCCGCGCAATGCCCAGTGCACGCCCGCCCGCTCCACCGACGTGGCCGTGGCCGGCACCGACACGAGCACATGGGCTCGCCGTGACCTGGTGAGCCGAGCTTCGCTCAGCGCGTCGGCGAGCACGGCGGCGGCCGCGTCGATGTCGTTCACGACACCTCCCACCATGGCGGCCGGCCATCCGTCGCGACGATGGATCGTCCGCTCGACGGCGAGCGGCTGCGACGGAGTGCCCACGCGGACGAACGCCGTGCCGAGGTCGATCGCAATCGTCGGGCGGCGGATCGCATGGCGGAGCAGGACCGGCATCGCCTGACACCGTATCGCCCGACCACCGGTGCGCATGCCGCGCTCTGGCAATGCGCACACATCTGAGTTCGCTCGAATGCGACGATCGTTCGCACTGCTAACGATCTAGGGTGCATCCATGGCCTTGCCGTCCTTGCCGTCCTTGCCGTCCTTGCCCGCCACGACCGATCTGGCGAGCGATCTCCGACTCGGCAGCATGCGACTGGCACGTCGGTTGCGTCTCGAGCGCGGTTCCGACGACCTCACGCTCAGCCAGCTCGCGGTACTCGGGACGCTCGAACGCCATGGCGAGTCGACCGTCGGCGAGCTGGCACACCTCGAACGGGTGACGCCGCCATCGATGACGCGCATCGTCAACAGCCTGGTCGATGCCGAACTGGTGGTGCGCCGGCCCCATCAGACCGACGGCCGTCAGGTCATCGTCGATCTCACCGATGGGGCGCGGGCGCTGCTCACCGAGGACCGTCGGCGCCGGAACGCGTGGTTGGCGCTACGCCTCGCCGAATTGACCGACGACGATCGCGATCTGCTGCGGCGTGTCGCCCCGCTCCTCGACCGGCTGGCCTCGTCATGAACCGTCCGGGAGCTCGTCCGTGAGATCGCCCTGGAAGTCGTCCGCTTCATCGCCCGACCAGCCCGACCAGCCCGAGCAGGCGCCGGGGAAGTCGACGTTCTCCGCGCTGGGCATCCGCAACTACCGCTTGTTCGCCATCGGCGCTCTCGTCTCGAACGTCGGCACGTGGATGCAGCGTGTCGCCCAGGACTGGCTCGTGCTCGAACTCACGGGCAGCGGCCAGGCGCTCGGGATCACCACCGGGTTGCAGTTCCTGCCGATGGTGCTGTTCTCGCCGATCGCTGGCGTGTTCGCCGACCGCTACTCGAAGCGGAGGGTGATCGCAGTTGCCCAGGTGGTGCTGGGGGCGACCGCAGCACTGCTCGGGGTCCTGGCGATCGCAGGCTGGGTGACCACGTGGCACGTCTACGTGATCGCGTTCGTGTTCGGTACCGCAGCGGCGTTCGACACCCCGGCACGCCAGGCGTTCGTCAACGAGATGGTGCCCCGAAACGAGCTCCCCAACGCGGTCGGCCTGAACTCGGCGTCGTTCAACCTCGCTCGCATGATCGGTCCAGCGGTGGCCGGGATCGTCATTGCGCTCCTCGGCTCGGGTGTCGCCGCCACCGGGTGGGTGATCCTCGTGAACGCAGCCACCTACGGCGCGGTCATCGTGTCGCTGAGCAGGATGCGCAGTGACGAGCTCACGCCGATCGACCGGCTGGTGCGCGGCAGGGGGCAGATCCGTGATGGCCTCCGCTACGTGCGCGGTCGCCCGGACATCATGCTGGTGATGGCGATCGTGTTCTCGGCCGGCACGTTCGGGCTGAACTTCCAGATGACGACGGCACTGATGGCGACCGAGGTCTACGGCAAGGGAGCGGGGGAGTACGGGCTGCTCGGGTCGATCCTGGCGGTCGGGTCGTTGTCGGGTTCGTTGCTGGCGGCTCGACGGGGAGTGTCGCGCCAGCGGCTCGTGATCGGTGCCGCCGTGGCATTCGGTGCGGTCGAGATCGTCGCCGGGTTGATGCCGAGCTACCTGACGTTCGCACTCGTGCTGCCCCTGTGCGGGTTCACCGCCCTCACGCTGATCACCACCGCCAATGCACTGGTGCAGATGTCGACCGACGCCGTCGTGCGGGGTCGTGTGATGGCGCTGTACCTCGCGATCTTCATGGGCGGTACGCCTGTCGGCGCTCCGTTGCTCGGGTGGGTGGCCGAGCGGTACGGCGCCCGCTGGACGCTGGTCGGCGGTGGTGCGTTGACGATGTTCGGCACGCTGCTGGCGACCGCGGTGTTCGCCCGCAGCCAGAACCTGATGATCTGGCGCCTCGAGGTCGAGGCCGTCGAGCCGGTCGAGCCGGTCGAAGCGGTCGCCCGCGACCTGCGCTGAGACCGGCCTGACGTCAGCTCGCCGCGGTCATCGACGGCCCCACCGGAACCGATCCGGATCGCGTCGGGCGCGCAGAGGTACCCTCCGCCCATGGACGGTGGCGACCAGACGAGCGACGAGGTCCGCTACACGGCGGACGAGCGGGCGGCGATGCGGGCCTTCCTGCAGCGCTCGGAGGTGCGGCTCAGCACCATGCACCGCGTGGCGACGGCGCTGCTGTCGGGCGCCGGCATTTTGGTACTGCTGCCGGCCCTCGAGCGCGACTCGGTGGTGCAGGTGCTGCGCACCCTGTTGGTCGGCCCGATCAGCTGGACGCGCGGGCTGCTCGCCGTGGGAGTGGCGGTGTCGGTGCTGTTGGCACTGACGGCCTTCTGGCTGCTGGTGCTCGAACTCACCCGCTTCTACTTCCATTCCAACCACATCCGCAACGACGACGGCGAGTTCTTCACCCCGCGGTTCACACTCACCGGTCTCCGCCTGCCGAACGACGAACTCGACCCGCGTACCGACCAGGCCTTCGAGGCGATGCACGGCTCGGCCGACAACGTCGAGTTGCTCGTCGCCAAGAATTCGGCGGCTCGTGAGCGCATCGACCGCCAACTCGACGCGTATCCCGGGCTCGTCCAGCCCGACGCCGTCGAACCCGATCGTGCTCGCGCCGACGCACTGTTCGAACTCGCCGCCTCGAGGCGGCGCACGCTCGCCGAGGAGGTGGCCAAGGTCGAGTACGGCATCGTCCGCCACGCGATCCGGCTGCAGGTGATCGTGCTGCGCTACGTGAAGGCACTGCTCGTCATCGTGGTCACGTCGTTAGCGGCGTTCGCCAGCGCTGCAGCGGTGAACGAACAGGCGGCGATCGCTGCCGCGGACGAGCGCTGGATCGCCGGCGTGCTGCTCGTCTGGGCACCGGTGGTGCTGTTGGTGGTCGGTGCTCCGGTGCGCTGGCTCGAGCGGCTGCTGAAGGCCGAGGGTGCACGACACACCGCGCTCGGCAACGACCGCGAGCTCACCCAGGTGGAAGACGTCACGGCTCGCGTCGCGCTCGTCACCTGGCTCGTGTCGGGGGCAGCGGCGATCGGCCTGCTCGTCGACCACCCGGTCACCACACAGGGTCGGATCGCGTTGATCGTGGTGCTCATCGGATCGACGATCGCCATGGGATCGAGTGGGCTTCGTCGTGCGAGGCGGGTCCGACACCAGGTAGGAATGGGGGCATGATCCAGCTCGACCAGCTGCTCGCCGACCTCGCCGACCTCGTGGGCGTCGAGTCGCCGTCCCATGACCTCCAGGCACTCGACCGTTGTGCCGAGGTGCTGTCAGGCATCGTCGAACGACGGCTCGGGTCGGCACCCGAGCTGATCGCCACGAGCGCCGGTCCGATCGTGCACTGGCGCGCCGGCGGCGAGCCGAAGGTGCTCATCCTCGGCCACCACGACACCGTGTTCCCGATGGGCACGTTGGCGGGCCGCCCGTTCACCGTCGCCGACGGCAGGGCCACTGGGCCGGGCGTGTTCGACATGAAGGCCGGCATCGTGCAGGCCGTTCACGCCGTCGCCTCGCTCGCCGATCGCTCGGGCATCGAGATCCTCATGACCCCTGACGAGGAGGTCGGCTCCGATGCGTCCCGAGCCTTGCTCGAGACCCGCGCGGCAGCGTGCGGCCGAGTGCTCGTCCTCGAGCCGAGTGCCGATGGCGGGGCACTGAAGACCGCTCGCAAGGGCGTCGGCACGTTCGAGGTCGTGGTCCACGGCAAGGCGTCGCATGCCGGCCTCGAGCCCGAGAAGGGCATCAACTCCCTCGTTGCCGCGGCCGAACTGATCGGTGCGATCGCCACCTTCGGCGACCCGGCGTTGGCCACCACGGTGACACCGACGATGGCGACGTCGGGTACCGCCGAGAACGTCGTTCCTGCCGAGACGCGCGTGCGTGTCGACGTACGGATCGAGGAGCCGGCCGAGGAGGCCCGTCTCGATCGGGCGATGTCCGAGCTCGCGTCCACCGCGACGTCGGTGGCAGGTGCGACCGTCGAGATCCTCGGCGGGATCAACCGTCCGCCGATGCACTCGTCGGCTTCGGCAACGCTGTTCCCGTTGGCCGCGGCGGCGGCAGCGGCCGTCGGGATCACCGACATCCGCGGCGTCGGCGTCGGCGGCGGCAGCGACGGCAACTTCACCGCAGCGCTCGGCATCCCCACGCTCGACGGTCTCGGCGCCGTCGGTGGCGGGGCACACGCCGATCACGAGTTCGTGCTCGTCGACACGATGGTGCAGCGCGCCGAACTCCTCGCCGAGCTGATCCGCCGGCTCTGATCAGATCTCGACGTCGGGGGCGTCGATCGCAGGTTCCTGCGACACCAGTGCAGCCAGGTAGGCCATCGACTCACCTGTCGACATCGGCGTGGCGAAGTAGTAACCCTGCGCATGGTGGCACCCGAGCGAGCGCAGTTCCTCGAGCTGCTCGGCAGTTTCGACGCCCTCTGCGATCGCGGCGAATCCGAGTTCACGTGTGAGCGAGAGCACCAGTTGCATCAGCTCGGTCTCGCCGTGGATGAGGCTGCGATCGATCTTCACGTAGTCGGCCGAGAACTGCTTGAGCATGGCGAGGTTCGAGTAGCCGGTGCCGAAGTCGTCGATCGCGAACCTCACGCCGAGTTCGCGGAGCACATCGAGGCGCGGCTGTGCGGCGGTGAGCTCGTCCATCACCATCTCCTCGGTGATCTCCAGGGTGAGTGCCGACGCAGGGAGGTGGGCGGTGGCGAGGGCGTCGGCGATGACGTCGACGAGGCGATGGTCGAGCAACTGGTGGCGCGACATGTTCACCGACACCGTGAGCTGCGGTGACAGCAGCCGCATCATCGCCGCCGTGTGCGTCGCCTCGCGCAGCACGTACTCGCCGAACGGCCGGGCGAAACCGGCACTCTCGACGACCGGCATGAACTCCTTCGGCTGGAGCAGCCCACGCGTCGGGTGCCGCCACCGTGCGAGGGTCTCGAAGCCGACCACCTCAGCAGAGGTGGTGTTCACGATCGGCTGGTAGTGCAACTCGAGCTGGCGCTCGTCGATCGCCGTGCGCAGGTCGGCCTCGAGCTCGAGGCGCTCGTCTGCGCGGACGCGCATCTCGCGGTCGAACACGGCGACGCGACGACGGCCGGTGCGTTTGGCGGCGTACATCGCGAGGTCGGCCTGCTGCACCAGTTCGGATGCCGACACACCGGGCCTGCCGATGGCGATCCCGATGCTCATCGACACCACGTGCTCGCGCCCGTCGATGTGGATCGGCTGGCGCACCACGTCGATGATCCGCTGGGCGATCGTCGTGGCCGCTTCGGCGCTGAGGTCGTCGCGACACACGACCACGAACTCGTCGCCGCCCAGGCGCCCGACCAGGTCGAGCGCTCGCGCAGAGTCGACCAGCCGCTCGGCCACCGACACGAGCAGTTCGTCGCCGACGCGGTGCCCGAGGCTGTCGTTCACCACCTTGAACCCGTCGAGGTCGCCGAACAGCACGGCCACCGGGTCGCCAGCGGCGAGCGTTTCCGACAGCGCCTCGAACAGCTGCTGGCGGTTCGGCAGACCCGTGAGGAGGTCGTGGCCGGCCTCGAACGCGAGCTTCGACTCGAGACGCTTGCGCTCCTCGATGTCTCGGTAGATCACGGCGAACGACTCGAGCGCTCCGCCGTCGTCGAACAGGCCCAGGACGACGGCGGAGGCGGAGCGGCGGTTGCGGTGCCGGTCGAACACCTCGATCTCACCGCTCCAACTGCCACCCTCGGCGATCAGCTCGAACACTTCGCCGAACAGCAGGTCGTGGTACTCGGTGGGAACGAAGTCCTGCACCTGGTCGAGGCCGATGCGCTCGGTGCCGAAGAAGTCGCAGCCGGCCGGGTTGAGGTAGTCGGCGTGGGGGCGGATCGATGCGATGCCGATGATGTCGGAGGTGCTGTCGGCGATGGTGCGGAACTGTTCGAGCTTGCGCCGGTTGTCGAGTTCTTCGTGCACGTCCTGCAGGGTGATCGCCGCACCGACCAGTACACCGTCGCGGTCGGTCATCGGCGCCGAGATCACGCGGATGTCGCGGATGCCGAGCGCCGGGTGCACCACGCGCATGCCCCGTCGTGCCGGCCGACCGTCGGCGATCGCCGCGCCCAGCTCCGACAGCACATGTGTGTCGCCGTGGTGCACGTGGGCCAGGAACTCGTCGAGGTGGGCCGGAGGTGCGTCGACCTCGAGGAAGCCGGTGATGAGCGCGTTGACGAGCGTGGTGCGGCCGTCGAGGTCGACCGTCATGATGCCGATGGGCGCGCTGTCGACCGACGACCGCAGTCGACGCTCACGTGCCAGCGCCTCACGTGCGGCGACCACCGCGTCGCTCATCACGTCGCTGATCATCCCCGATACCACTGCGCCGATGACGGTCGGTGTGACTCTGAGCATCATCGCCCACGGGTTGTCGAACGCCTCGAGCACCGCCATCGCGTGCGGTACCACGAGCAACGCAGCCACGGGCCACGCCCGCCGCAACCCGAGCGCGACGGCGTAGGAGACGGGGAGGATCGAGAACCACGGCAGCATCACGATCACGCGGTCGCTCGGCAGGTACACCGTGACCGACACCAGCAGGGTGACGGCTCCGACCGCGCGGACCAGGGGCCAGTAGCGGTCGCCGGGCCAGACCAACGACACGGCGCCGGCGACCTGACCGCAGATCGCTGCCATCACGAGCGCCGTGTTGTCGAGACGGGCCAGGCCGTACGCCGTCACGTGGATCGAGAGCGCGATCAGCAGCAGCGGCTCCCCACGCCTCAGGAGGTCACGAGCGAGTGCGGCCCGGTCACGGGCATCGGGGAGATCGGACGAGACGGTGGGCGCAGCCGTGCCCCGCGCGCGCCGCGACAACCGGGGCACTCCGCCGCTCCGCATGGGGCGAACCTAGGCCGCTCGCCGAGCCGCTGCAAGAGCGCTCACCGTGGGTGGTCGGGGGCCACCGGGAGCCTTCGCAGTGCGGTCGTTGTTCACCCCGCGAAGTGGATCAGGCCCGCCAGACGTCGGTGGCGTCGCCGATCGCGAGCAACCCGCCGCTGCCGAGGGTGCCGGCCTGGCGGTACACCTCGAGCTTGGAACGACTGTCGTCGATGTCGAGGTTGCGCATCGTGAGCTGACCGATGCGGTCGAGCGGTCCGAATGCCTGGTCGTCGACGCGTTCCATGCTGAGACGGTCGGGTGCGTAGGTGAGGTTCGGGCCGGTGGTGTCGAGGATGCTGTAGTCGTCGCCACGACGCAGGCGCAGGGTGACCTCACCAGTGACGGCCGAGCCCACCCAGCGCATGAGGGGCTCGCGCAGCATGAGGCTCTGCGGGTCGAACCAGCGGCCCTCGTACAGCAGGCGACCGAGGCGACGGCCCATGGTGCGGTAGTTCTCGATCGTGTTCTCGTTGTGGATGCCGGTGACGAGTCGCTCGTAGGCGATGTGCAGCAGCGCCAGGCCCGGGCCCTCGTAGATGCCGCGACTCTTGGCCTCGATGATCCGGTTCTCGATCTGGTCGCTCATGCCGAGCCCATGGCGGCCGCCGACCGCGTTGGCCTCGGTGACGAGTTCGACCTGGCTGGCGAACTCGTCACCGTTGATCGCCACCGGCCAGCCCTCGTGGAAGCGCACGGTGACGACCTCGGCCGTGATCGCGACATCGTCGCGGTAGTGCGCAACACCCATGATCGGCTCGACGATGTCCATCGAGGTGCCGAGCTCTTCGAGCAGCTTGGCCTCGTGGGTCGCGCCCCAGACGTTCGCGTCGGTGGAGTACGCCTTCTCCTTGCTCGCCCGGTACGGCAGGTTGCGCTTGGTCAGGAACTCGCTCATCTCCGCCCGACCGCCGAGCTCGTCGACGAAGTCGTTGTCGAGCCACGGCTTGTAGATGCGCAGGTTCGGGTTCACCAGGAGGCCGTAGCGGTAGAACCGCTCGATGTCGTTGCCCTTGTACGTGCTGCCATCACCCCAGATGTCGACGCCGTCGTCCTTCATCGCCTGCACGAGGAGGGTGCCGGTGACGGCGCGGCCGAGTGGTGTGGTGTTGAAGTAGGTCTTGCCGGCGGTGGTGATGTGGAACGCACCGCACTGCAGCGCCATCAGGCCCTGCAGCACCAGTTCGTGGCGGCAGTCGATGACACGGGCGAGCTCGGCGCCGTACTCCTTCGCGCGCGCTTGCACATCGGGCAGATCGGGCTCGTCGGCCTGGCCGAGGTCGGCCGTGTAGCAATAGGGGATCGCCCCTCTCTCACGCATCCAGGCGACCGCAGCCGAGGTGTCGAGGCCCCCGCTGAACGCGATCCCCACTCGTTCCCCGACCGGCAGCGACGTCAACACCTTCGACATAGAGGTCAGACGCTACCGGTCGGGAAACGATGAGGCCCGACACCGACCGGTGATGCCCACCGGATGCGAGGCGCGGTCGCGGATCAATCCTTGGCGACCCACTGGCCGAGGAGCCAGTGGAAGTGCCGGAGCTTGGTCTCCTGGTAGTTCGCCAGGGTGATGCCCTTGCGCAGCGAGCCCAATCCCTTCTGCACCTTCGCCAGGTTGAACGTGTCCTGGTTGAACACCCGGGCCAACATGCCCAACTCAGCGGCCTGGGTCCAGTCGTCGTCGACGCCGAGCCAGTGGATCGGCACCGCAGGCGGCTTCGGCTTCGAGGTGTCGTACGGCTCGAGGAACATGCACTCCATGATCGACATGTCGTGACGGTCCTCGTATGGGCGGAACCGGTAGACGATGCGGTTGTACGCACCCCAGGGGTGGAAGTTCGGGAACAGCGTGTAGTAGATGCTGTCGGCCATCTCGGCGTCGCTGAGCTCGGCGGCCTGCTCGCCCAGTGCAGCGGCCATGCGCATCCGACCACCGTCACCGGTGACGCTCCGAGCAGTCATGTCGTCGGTGAGGGTGACGAACGACGGTTCGTCGAGCCGGCGGTCGCTCACCGCGTCGAACATCTCCTGCTCGGTGGGTTCCCACTGGAGATGCGGGCTCGGTGTGCCGTTCGGCGTGATCGCCCGGCTGAAGTTGCCGCTCCAGTCGTACTGGGTGTTGGCGTCGCCGATGCCGGCCAGCAGTTGGGGATGGGTCGCCACCACGTGGAAGGCCTCCATGAACGCTTCCTGCACGACCTTCCAGTTGGTGGGGAAGATCCGGGCGACGTGAGCGGCCTTGTAGCGCTGCTCGAGCGGCCACTTCTCGAAGTGTGACGGCAGTTCGCCGAGGAAGTCCTCGAGCGGCTCGCAGTCAGGGTCGAGGTTGACGAAGACGAACCCTCCCCAGGTGCCGACCTTCACCTCGGGCAGCGACCACTCCTGCTTGTCGACGTGGGGGAAGTCCCACTCGCACGGGATCTGCTTGAGCGACCCGTCGAGGTTCCAGCAGTAGCCGTGGAACGGGCAGCGCAGCTCGGACGCGTTGCCGTCGCGCTCGCGCAGCTGACGGCCCCGGTGCAGGCAGGAGTTGTAGTACGCCTGGATGGTGTCGGTTGCGGAGCGCACCACGAGGATCGACAGGTCGCAGATGTCGTACACGCAGGTGTCGCCCACCTCGGGCACGTCCTCCTCGCGACAGGCCATCTGCCAGGCCCGCTTCCACACCTTCTCCTTCTCGAGCTCGTGGAACTCGCGGCTGGTGTAGCGCTCGCGTGGGATGTCCTCGTGGCCGAGCGATTCCCAGCGCTGCCAGCGCAGCACCACGGGGACGTTGTCGGGGCGGCTGTCGGTGTCGAGCAACTGCTGGTAGCTGATGCCGGGCGACCGAGCGCTTCCCGGAGTGGCATCGGGCGTGCCCGCAGTGTCTTGCGTGTCTTGTGTGTCTTGTGTGCCTTGCGTGACGGTCATGATGGGTCTCCTGTCACTTGCTGAGTGGTGCGTTGGGGCGGTGGGACATGGCTCATTCGCTGATCGCCTCGGCGGCCTGCTGGAAACGATTGGGCAGCCGCTCGCCTGCGATCCAGAGGCACAGGTGCGGGTCGGCCTGGCGGATCGCTCCCTCCAGCCACACCCCGTGCTCGGTGAACAGTCCGCGTAAGCCGTTCTTGGTGACTTCGATCGTGTCATCGGGCGTGAGGTCGTACATCGCTCCCGACAACGGGTGCTTGATGGTGCGCATCCGTCCGAACCCCCTTCAGGTCAGTGCTGTGTGATCCCCCGAACAGTAGGTAATCGAACGATCGATTTGCGGCTCGGAGCGACCTGTCGGTTCGAATCAGTCGGTCGATGTCGCTCGGTGGACGAGGCCGGCGATGGAGGCGATGCTGGCGAGCAGGCCGGCGCCGGCCGCTGTGGACTGCAGCAC
>Ga0105047_10017579_pt1 | contig 11139 bp, 15 predicted proteins | sample MAT04_FD_78384 | JGI IMG/M metagenome (GOLD analysis project Ga0105047, IMG submission 78384) | Freshwater microbial communities from Lake Fryxell liftoff mats and glacier meltwater in Antarctica - MAT-04 (megahit assembly) | ecosystem: Environmental > Aquatic > Freshwater > Ice > Liftoff...
TATGCCAACAAATGCAGCTGCTGTCCCAACAAATCCAGCCAATTGGTGTGGAGGTGGCGGACGACTCGAATCCTGCTATAACATAGAAAGTTGCTTAAAAGTAACAGGCAAAGAAGGAATATTTATGAGTGGAAATGGATATTGTACAACTGGTAAATGTTGTGCTCCTGATCCTTCTAAAGTAGATATAACCAGAACCCCTACCTTGGCTCCTGGTTCTTGTAGACCTGCCGGTTTTGTAGCTCAATGTGGATCTGTAGGATGTTGCGGTGGTACATATGAAAGTATCGTAAGTGGTCCACTTTGCCAATGTAAATCTATGCCTGTTAATGCTCCTACTCGTGTAGCAGCACCTCCTCAGGTACCTGCACCTACTACTAAACCTCCTGTTGCTGTTACGACTCAGCCTCCTGCTGCACCTCCTGTTGGTGGTGGCGGAAGTAATCCAGGTGGTGGAAATAGTCAACCTCCTGCAGGTGTAGCATGTCGTGAGATGACTGTACGTATGCAAAATAGTGGTAGTGACCCACTTGTGCTAAGTAAAGCTATGAAAGTAAATGAAATAATGGACTTTGTATGTATCCGGCCTGGGGATGCCAGTGGTGTACTTGCTAGTACTCAGTTTGTAGTACTTGGTCCAAATGGATATAGAACTGTTCTGGCTGGCGGAAAAGCTACCAACTGGAAACCAACTGTTGCTGGTGCATATACAGTGTATTGTGAAGATTTAACTGCAAACTGTACTGCAAATAGATCTATTGAAACTGGAACTATAAATGTAGCCGGAAGTACAGCTACTGCTACTTGTAAAGAATGTGGAAGTGAATTTAAGTGCTACGGTCATCCTACTGCTGGATACAAATGGTTTACAGCTGGTTATGCTGAAACCGGATACAGCTTGTCTTCTGATAGTTATTGTGAGCAAGATAATATTGCTAAGCCTAACTGGATTGGAAAAGCCAATGGTGATGCAAACTGTGATGGTCGAGTAGATGTAACGGACGTATCTATCTGGAGAAGTGAATATGTCGAATCTAGAAAAAATAATGATCCTGTAAAGAGTACATGGGAATCTGACTTCACAGGTCCTGACGGTAAGTGTGATGGAAAAGTTACAGTTGAAGATAGATCGCTTTGGAGGAGCGTGTATATTAAAAGTAGATAATTATGAAAAATAAAAAAATCAGTCAGTCAATAAATTGGCCTATTTTAATAACATTGTTTTTGATTGCTGTAGTTATTGCAGCTGTATCTTTAATTAGAACCCCACAGAATATACAAAAAGGAGCTTTTTTTAGCAATGCTACTGTTAGTATTTTGCCAAACGATGGTACTTTTAAAGTTGGGGAAGTAGTGCCTGCTTCTATTTTTGTAAATTCACCAAATGCAAAAGTTGATCAAGTAGACGCTACTGTTTGTTTTGATAAAACTAAATTATCTATTGTAAATATAAGTACTGACGTAGTGGCAGAAACTGCCAGCGGATTTCAATTTGTTGATCCGATTATGACTCAAGATGGGGGATGTGTAAGAAGTGCATTTTTGAGCAATGGAAATCCTGAAATATTGAAATCTGGGTCTGTAAAAATTGGAACTATAAAATTTAAAGCCATGACTACTGGTACAGTTGCGGTAACTCTGACTCAAAATAGTCTAGTTGTGGCTGGAGATAATCCTGCTAGTCCTACAGATAAATCTATTCGTGTAGATAGTGTGGCCAATGCTAGCTTTAATATAGTTTCAGCAGATAGTACTATAACCACTGTTCCTCCTGTTACTGGAACCCGGCCAACAGCTGGTGTCGTACAACCTACTGCTACTCCAACTCCAATTCCTGCAACTGGCGATGCTCCCACTGTTGTATTTAAAGTAGTGCTGGCTGGAGTACGTGAATTCACTTCAAGCAATCAGACTTGTGCCAACGATTTGAAAGTTGCAGTTACTGCAATAAACTCTGCTGGAGTTGAAAAATACTACGCAAATGTACCTTTGACTAAAGTTGGAGCAAAGACTCGTGGTGAAGCAGTCTATGCCATGTGGGAAGGTAGAGTTCAATTAAACGGCTTTTCTGCCACAAATGGCATGGCATTGCTTATAAAAGGACCAAAACATGTGCAAATGAAATATGGAATCAATAATCAGACAGAGTACTACAATGAGGCAAATGGTCAACTGAATTTAACTTCTGGTGTAAATCAGTTGGATTTTAGTGGATACCCATTGCTGTCTGGAGATGTAGTAGGAAGTACTGATTCTGACAATAATCCTGATGGAATTGTAAATGGACGTGACTACTCTTATGTTTTAAATAAATTTGGTACCACTGATAGACAGGGAGATCTGGATTATGACTGTGCAATGAGCACACAAGACTTGCAACTTGTTAAATTAACACTTAACGAGAGACAAAGTCAAAAATATTAGTTAGTATTATATTATGCAAATCAATAAAGAGTCTGTGAAAATAATTTTACCAATAGTAGCTTTCTTGGTGATAGTACAAAGTGTTGTGCTTATGTCTACTAGATCTAAAAAAGCAATGACTCCAGTGATTGGAGATGGTCAGATGCAAAATACTGTTCCAGCTATTCCTCAGGATGTAACATTTACTTTAATGGGAGAGAAAAATATGAAAGTGGGAAAGAAATATACAGTTTCTCTTGATATGAAAAGTATAAAGCCATTGAGTTTAAGTTCACTTGAAACTTATGTAAAATTTCCAGAAACAGGAGTTAAAGTTGAGAATTTGAAAGTAAATGAACAAATGGGAAGACCAACATTTTCTACAATCAGTATGAAGCAATATCAAGTAGTACTAAACATGCTCTTTTCTAAATCTTTTGCACTTGCTACTGGACAAGATGTAATGGTCAAGTCTTTTGACATAACTCCAACTGTTGCTGGAAAGTTTTCACTGTCTTTGGATGAAGGTAAGGGAAAAACTTTAATTGTACAGTCTGAAGGTGCAGGTGTTGTAGGTTTTTCTGCTAGTAATTTAGATATTACTGTCTCACCATAATGAAATTGCTCCGCCCAACAATATTTTTATACTTCTTATTTATTTTATTTGCAGTTTCGGCAAAGGCTGCTGTAGCTGGACCAAAGTTTACTTTAACACCGGCTACCTCGACTGTTAAGGCGGGGGAGACTGTAAATGTGACTGTCGGAATAGCAACTGGAGATGTAAAGTCCACAATGTACGATGTGGTTTTAACTTTTGATGCTACAAAAGTTGATTTGACAACTGCTGTTTTGGACAGCTTTGCTTCTAGTGACTACGATATGGCCAAAACCATAGACAATGCCACTGGAAAGTTTACTGCAAATATTTATAGTAAAAATACCATTTTTGACCAAAAGACTTTTAATGGAAATTTATTGAAACTAACTTTTACTGGAAAAGTGGCTGGCAATTCGACCATTGCATTCGTTTGTACTTCGGGTTCTTATAATGATTCAAATATTTTGTATGTGACCAATAACGGTAAAGACAGTGTGGATAAGGTAAATTGTAGTGAAAACGATACTGCGACACTAACTGTGTCTGGTACATCTACTGGTGGTAGTGTGGCTACCCCAACCACAAAACCTACTAAATTGCCAACGACTGGTACTGTAGAAATAACTTTTGCTCTTGTTGCATTTGGTATAGTTAGTGTTTTGGCTGCTGGATCAATTTTAAGACTATAAAATTATGGCTGGAAAAGTAAGTGTAAAAACAGTTTTGATAGTAGTAATTGCAATGCTTGTAATAGTTCTAAGTGTTTTGGGAATATCTGTTGGTAGGAATTATTTGGCTAGTGCGGCTGGTGGAAGCGAGCCGGCAGCTATGGTAACTGTACCAACTGAAAAAAGCGTAAAAATTTCTTGGACTACTGATAAGGCTACCTTGTCTAGGGTACAGTATGGAACTACTCCAGCTAGTATGCTTTTGCAGTCGGATTTGAGCGAAGAGGTAGATGCGAAGACTTCACATGTAGTAAATATAAGTAACTTAAAGCCTGGACAGTCATATTATTTTCGAATTAAAACAGGTGATAGTTTGTATGACAATGGAGGTATACCTTTTTCATTTAAGACCAAAGGTGGTGTAGAGGCTACACCTACCGTAGCTTTGGTGCCAACTCAGCCTATTGTTGCACCTACTAGTGCTCCAGTTGCAGCAACCTGTGAACAAGGAGAAGACTACAATAAGGATGGAGCTATGAATTCACTAGATATAGTATACTGTAAGCAAAATAGTACTGGTACGAGTGCTGGAGGTCCTACATCGGCTGCTCCAACTACGACTACTAAAGCTACTGCTTGTGTGCCTGGCACTGACTACAACAAGGATGGAGCTATAAATGTACTGGATATTGTCTACTGTAACCAGAATAAATAAAATTTGTTATAATCGAGATTATTTAATTAAAACCTAAAGGAGGTGCGGATTCTAATGCCAATAGTAGTAAACAAAGGTAAGGCAGGTTCTAAGGAAGATGTAATCGGAACTTTTCGAAGATTAACAATGGAAGAAAACATCGTCGATGAACTTCGTGAGCGTACAGCCCACAAGAAACCTTCAGAAAAAAGATATGCAAAGCTAAAAGTAGCTATCTGGAGAAAGAAATGCCGAAGAAGGGCAAAAAAATCACGTATTGTACATGCGCGTTAAGCTTTTTCAAGATTCAGTAGTAGCCTTGAAGTCTGGAGACTCAAAAAAGTCCCAGGCTTTGAGGTTTTTAGTGTCCTTAATCGACAAGGAAGCTTTTAGAAAACTTGTTGATAATTTAAGTGAAGAAGAAGAGTTGAAAGTTTTACAAAAAGAACTCAAGAACAAGCAGGAATCTTTGGCAGCGTTTTCTAGTGCTGGAAGATCCGAGTTAGTATCAGAAGTGGAAGTAGAAATTGCTATGCTTGAAGAATATTTACCAAAGGCTTTGACTGATTCTGATCTGGAAGCTATCGTCAATAAACATGTTGCTGTTGAAAAGAATTTTGGGGCACTTATGAAATTGGTATCTACAGAAGTTGCTGGAAGAGCAGACGGTGGGCGAATTGCTGCCATAGTAAAATGCAAGATTTAATTTTGATTAGACACAATTCTGGTTGGGGACTAAGTATGAAAATAGTTAGAGAGATGACCCAAGAAGCTATTCGAAAACAATATAAGGGAGAAAAAGTAATGGTTAGTATTTTATTTTGTGGCAAGACAGTGGCTAAAAAATATAATATTGATTATCGAAATATGGACTATATTCCACAAGTTTTGGGTTTCCCTATGGATAGCGACAATAAAGTGTCTGAAGATGGCTATATAAGAATGGGTGATATTTTAATTTGTAGCCCACTTTTAAAGGAAGAAGCTATACTGCAAAATAGAAAAATGATTGATGTGTTGTCTGATTGGCTGGATCATGGGATATCAAATTTGTTGAAACCAAGTCCTGGTATTGTCAAGGGATTGATTTAGTTTCCAATATTGACTAGTCTGTTATAGATGAGCGTTTACCACATAGATTATCGACCCAGATCCATAAAGGAACTAGACATTCCTAGTGTGGCTGCTACTCTTGAAAAAGTATTTGCTAGTGAAAATATTCCAAGAGCTTTTTTGTTTTGTGGTCCAAAGGGGAGTGGAAAAACTAGTGCGGCTAGAGTAATTGCTAGGCTGGTAAATAAAATAGATCCAGAAGATAGGAAGAATTATATAGATATAATGGAACTAGATGCTGCTTCAAATAGAGGGATAGATGATATTCGAACCTTGCGAGAAAAAGCATATTTGTTGCCTGCTGAACTGCCTAAAAAAGTTTTCATTGTAGATGAGGTGCACATGTTGACCAAGGAAGCTTTCAATGCACTTTTAAAGATACTTGAGGAGCCACCAGAACACACTTTGTTTATATTGTGCACTACCGACCCACAAGACCTTCCTGAAACTGTTTTGTCACGTCTATTTAGAGTGGATTTTCGAAAAGCTACAAAAGCTGAAGTAGTTTCAAGTTTGCAAAAAGTAATAAAGGGAGAGAAATTAAAAATAAGCGATAGTGTGCTTGAAAAAGTTTACGAAAAAAGTGAAGGTAGTTTTAGAAATGCTGCAAAACTACTTCAAGAGTTTGTAATATCTGACCAAAGCGAAGAAGAGTTTTTTGCTAGCAAATGGGGGAGTTATGGTTTTGAAAATTTAGAGGAAGATTTGCTTGAGAATGATTCTAAAAAAATATTACAGTCTGTTGAGAACTTGGCAGTGGCTGGTGTGGATATGGAAGCTTTTACAGTAGAGACACTTGCTTATTTTCAGAAACAACTTTTAACCACTTCAAAACTAGGAGATAAACTTCAGGTTTGGTTGGTTTTATTGTTGAATGCCTGTAGGCAGGTAAGAGATTGTCCGGTGGCCCAACTACCATTGCAACTCGCGGTCGTGGATTTTTTGAAAGATGGAAGTAAGGTTGAAAAAAAAGTGATAAGGCCTGTGGAAAATGAAATTAAATCTGTAGGAGCTGCGGTGGCACCTGAAATTGTAGATGTGATAGTTTCAGTGCCAAGTTTTGGTAGTTCTAGTTGTAGTGTTGAGGATATTCAAAATTGTTGGTTGAAGTTGATTGGAGAAGTGGGGGTACACAATCGTTCGGTAGGTGCTTTTTTGAAAGCGGCCAATCCAAGGGAAGTCTTGGGAGAAATATTACGGCTGGAAGTTTTTTATGATTTTCACAAACAACAATTGCAACAGCTAAAAAATAAACAGCTAGTAGAAAGATGTTTGGAATTGGTAATTGGAAAACAACTGGTAATAGAATTTATAAAAGGCGAGAAAGCGGCTGGAAGTATAACTGTTGAATACGTGGCGCCGGTTTCGGTCACCTCTATTATTAATGAAAATGGTGAAGTGAAAAAAAGTGGAGAAGGGGATGTGCTATATGATGTAGCAAAAGAAATATTTGGATAGTATAATGCTTGTATATGTTTGATAAAGCAAAAATGGTGATGCAGGCGATGAAGATTAAAAAAGCTCTTGAAAGTCAGATTATGGCTTTTGAAGAAGATGGTATGGTACTTGAAATAAGTGGTGACCAAAAAATTAAAAAGTTTTCTGTAAATGGAATTGAAAATAAAAAGATGGTAGATTTTTTGAACAACGGACTTAAAAAATCACAGGAAAGTTCGGCAAAAATGATGCAGAGTATGGGAATGGGACTTGATCGTCTAGGAATGTAATATGGCAGGTTTTCCAAAAAGTATGCAAAGGCTGGTTAGTTCTTTGGAGAGGCTTCCGGGTGTTGGTCCAAAGAGTGCGACCAGACTAGCTTTTTATTTTATGACAAGTCCTGTGAGTTTTTCTAACGAGTTAACTAGCGCTATTGTGGAGCTGAAACAAAAATTAAAATTTTGCAAAATATGTTTTCACATTACCGAAGATGAGGTTTGTGAAATATGTAATGATAGTATGCGCAACTCCGTCCAGATTTGTGTAGTAGAGCGTCCTGTAGATGTTTTATCTTTGGAAAGTACTGGAGGATACAAGGGCCTTTATCATGTATTGGGTGGAGCATTAAACCCGCTGGAACATATCGGACCTGAAGATTTGAAAATATATGAATTGATCGAAAGAGTGGGAGAGCTGGCTGGTAAAAGCGAGATATTATTGGAAATTATTTTGGCTACCAATCCGACTATGGAAGGCGAGGCTACTGCTTTGTATATTAAAAAAAAACTAGAACAGTTTGAGGGAAGGATAAAACTTAGTCGAATTGGAAGTGGACTACCTATGGGCGGAGATATCGAATTTGCCGATACGGCCACGATTGCCCAGGCAATGAACGGTAGGCGGGAATGGTAGTATTAATTTATGTTTAGTTTTGTAAAAAAGTTTGTAAACGATAAAAAAAACCCAAAGCCAAGATGGCAGCAAGCAGGTGATCCTTTTGAAAGAACGGTTGAGCAAGTAAGGAGTGAGGTAACTAAAGTTGTTGTAGATGCGGTAAGTATCAATGGATTTTTGGGGAATATTTCAAATATGGATGATAAGCAAATGGCCGAAGTTAAAAAAAATGACGAAAAAGAAAAAGAAACAGAAATGCAAAAAATAAGAAGTCAGATTCAAAGACGAGATGTGGGTGGGGAAATGGTGCAAATAACTAGGGAGCAAGAGAAACAAAAAGAGGAAGAAGAGAGAATGGCTTTCCAGCGAAAACGACAATTGGACATGGAAAGACAAGAACGACAGAAAATGCAAGAAATTCCTGGAAATAGTAAAAAACCTGGAAAAGAAGCGCAAAAAAGACAATTTGCCAAAGGTCCAAAAAAGGCCAGTACCTCGGCTCCGAGTCAAGAACAGCTTACTCAAACAGGGGAGTTTACACAAAAAATGGAGTAGTATAATTCCTTATGCAAAAATTTTATTTTTACAATACACCTGTTCGAAAAGTAGAAGAATTTGTACCGATTGTTCCTGGAAAAGTGGGAATATATAGTTGTGGACCTACTGTTTACTGGAGTCCGCATTTGGGCAATATGTATGCCTATATTTGTTGGGATGTTTTGGTAAGATCACTGAGATATGTTGGGTATGATGTAAGTTGGGTAATGAATATTACAGACGTTGGACATTTGACAGATGATTCGGATACTGGTGAAGATAAAATGGAAAAAGGAGCCAAAAGAGAAGGGGTAAGTGTTTGGGACGTGGCAAAAAAATATACAGATGAATTTTTAGAAAACTTGAGAGTTTTAAATATAAAAACTCCAGATGTACTTTGTAAGGCCACCGATAATATAAAAGAACAAATTTACTTGATTAAGAAAATGGAAGAAAAAGGGTTTACTTATAAAATTGACGATGGAATGTATTTTGATACTTCTAAATTTTCTGGTTATGCCGATTTTGGGCATTTGAATATAGAACAAATGAAAGAAGGGGCAAGGGTGGAAGTAAATACGCAAAAGAGAAATCCAGTTGACTTTGCTTTGTGGAAATTTAGTCCCCCTGTCGTTGCGGGGCAAGCAAAAAGGCAGATGGAATGGGAGTCGCCATGGGGGGTTGGTTTTCCTGGTTGGCACATAGAATGTACTGCCATGTCGACTAAATACTTGGGAAATCACTTTGATATTCATACAGGAGGAGAAGACCATATTCCAGTTCATCATACAAATGAAGTGGCTCAAGCTTATGGTGCTTTTGGACAGAATATCGCAAATTTTTGGATACACAATGCATTTATTACCATAAATTCTGAAAAGATGAGTAAAAGTAAGGGTGGTTTTGCTACGATTTTGGAATTATCCAAGACTTATGAGCCAATGGCTTTTAGGTATTTGTCTGTTTCTTCAAATTATAAAAGAGGTTTGGATTTTTCAGAGGAGTCTATGATTGGTGCTTCAAGTTCACTGAAAGGTTTGAAAAAACATATTGAGAGTTTGGGAAAAGAAGAGGGGAGCGTATTGACTGTTTTTAGAGATAAATTCGTAGAAAAATTGTCTGATAACCTATCGATGAGTGAGGCTATGGCTGTAGTTTACGAAATGTTGAAATCTGATTCAAAGCCTCAGGATAAATTGGCTACTTGGTTGGATTTTGATAAAGTTTTGGGTTTTGATTTTAAGTTTGAAGAAGAAGTTGTGCCCGAAGAGGTGGGTAAACTTGCCGTTTTGAGGTTGGAAGCAAAGAAGAGTAAGGATTGGGCTAGGGCTGATGAACTACGTGACAAAATAAGCTCTATGGGTTATTCTATTGAAGACACCGGTGATAGTTATGTTGTAAAAAGATTGACCGTGTGATAAAGTAGCAACACATGAAAGGAAATACATATCAAATTATTGTAGTTTTAGACCCAAAATTAGAAAGTAAGGCTCAAGATGCCGTTTTAAAGTCTGTAACAGGATGGATAAGTGAGGCTGGTGGAACCACAAAAAAACCAAAAGAATTGGGTAAAAAAACACTCGACTACGAAGTTGCTAAAAATACTACTGGAGAATTCTATGAATTTACAGTTGAAAGTGAAAAAGGTTTACAAACCAAAGATATGAATTTATACTTAAATCGTGAAGTTTCTATTATCCGTTATTTAGTTCTTAAAAAGTAAGGAGATAAAGCCATGCCAACAAGATGCATGAACCGTGTTCAATTATTAGGTAATATTACCCGTGACCCAGAGTTGCGATATACTCCAGCTGGAATGGCTGTAACCTCTTTTGGTTTGGCTACAAACCGAGTTTGGACTACAAAACAAGGTGAAAAGAAAGAAGATGCTCAATACCATCGAATAGTAGCTTGGAATAAGCTTGCTGAACTTTGTTCACAACTTTTGAAGAAAGGAAGTCGAGTTTTGGTAGAAGGAAGACTTCAATACAGAGATATAACAGATGTAAATGGTGTTAAAAAGCAAATTGCTGAAATCGTGATTGAAGATATGGTAATGCTAAATAACAAAAATTCTAATGCTCCTGCTGGTGGAAATACCTACAATCATGCTGCTGAAACAGCTGACTATGCTGGTGGAGAAGAAGTAGCTGAAATTGCTGCACCACTAGAAGATCCAAATGCACTCGACTCAATAATCATTCCAGATGAAGATGTACCATCGCCAACTAAAAAAGACGATGATATGCCTTTTTAATTTAAAAAAAATATATGGCACCAAGAGTACCTAGAAAAAAAATAATTGCAGTAAAGTCTACTAAAGACCAAGAAGTTTTACACGCACTTTTTGCTGATTCTCATGTTCCGACTTGGGAAGATAGTGAAAAAATGAGAGCTTTTTTGTCTGTACGAGGAAGAATACTTCCACGAGCACAAACTAGACTAAGTGCAAAACAACAACGTCAACTTACAGTTGCTATAAAACACGCTCGACATTTGGCACTACTACCCTTTGTGGTAGGCTAGGGCCTGTGCTATAGTTTTTAATGGTAAAAATTCATAATATAATTAGACAAATTGCTGTTTTGGGCATTGTCGCAGTAATTGCTTATAACGTAGGTTCGAATAGAACAACTAAAGCTATAAATACTAAGGGAGATTTTGATTTATCTCTTTTAAGTACCGTTCGTGCAAAACTGGCTAGTCAATACCTGGAAAAAGATCAACTTGACGACAAAAAACAGATGTATGGAGCTGTGGCTGGTTATGTGGCTGCTTTGGGCGACCCATACACA
>Ga0105047_10017580_pt1 | contig 11139 bp, 10 predicted proteins | sample MAT04_FD_78384 | JGI IMG/M metagenome (GOLD analysis project Ga0105047, IMG submission 78384) | Freshwater microbial communities from Lake Fryxell liftoff mats and glacier meltwater in Antarctica - MAT-04 (megahit assembly) | ecosystem: Environmental > Aquatic > Freshwater > Ice > Liftoff...
TCCATCCGAGCCCAGTAGGACAGGACCTCGCTGCGCCATTCTGGCATGCCGTCCGGCCATTTGTTGACCTGGTGCAGCGGCTTTCCGGCGAGCACATCGGGATCGTCCAGCGGCAGGTCGAGCTGCATCTTGAAGGCCTCGAACACGTCCGGCAGGCCCGTCGCGGCATAGGTGCGAACAGAGAGCGGCAGATAGCCTCGATAGTGCAGGCGTGTCGCCTCTATTGCCATCAGTCTGTCTTGCGGTAGGCCGAAGAAGGCCTTAGCTGCGGCGAAGATACGTTCCAGCGCATCCGCCGGAACGCCGTGATTGGAAAGGTATAGGAAGCCAACGCTTTCACAGGCGGTGCCGATTTGCTTTGCGACGTCCCTGCGTTGGTCCGCCGTACCGCTCAGGAAGCCGCTGAAATCCACCACAGGAATTCCGGTTGTCCGCGGCATTTCATCCATCGTTCTCTCCCTTGTCACCAACTAGACCACTGCGCCGGCATCGATGACGATGTCCTGCCCGGTGATGTTCGCCCCATCAGGCCCAGCCAGCAGCAAAACCGCCGCGGCGATATCGGAAGGCTCCACGAAGCGGCGCAGCGCCATGCCCTGCGCCGCCGCCATCTCCAACGCCGCCGCCGTCCTGCCGGTCAGGCGACTTTCCTCGGCGAATTCGCGATCGGCGGAGGCGCTGCGCACATAACCCGGGCAGATGGTGTTGACGGTGATGTTGTGCATGCCGGCATCCAGCGCAGCCGCTCGCGACAGGCCGCGTATCCCCCATTTCGAGGCGCTATAATGCGCGCGATGTCGCACGCCCTTCAGCCCGAAGGTGCCAGCAATGTTGATGATTCGCCCGTGTCGTCGCGCGATCATCGCCGGCAGGACGCGGCGCATCAGTAGGAACGGGCCGAGTACATTGCTGTCCAGCGTGCGATCGAATTCCTCGGTCGGCACCTCCCAGAACGGCAGCAGATGCGGTCCCTGGATGCCCGCGCCGTTCAACAGAATGTCGATGCTTCCCTGGCCGAACGCCAGTGCCTGCTCGACGGCGGCATCCACCTCCGCCGGCCGCGTGACATCGGCACGCAGAACGCGGATATCGGCGTGATCGATCGGCAGTGCGGCAGCACTTTCGCTTAGCGCCGGCATCGACCGGCCGACGAGCACCAGCCGTACACCGGCGGCCGCTAGCGCGCGCAACGCTGCATCGGCAATACCGGTGCCTCCCGTCACTAGTGCGACCTGGCCGGCGAGGGCGGGCGGGCGATCAGACAACGGTGCCTCCATCGACGATGATCTCCTGCCCAGTGATGTTGCGGCCCATCTCGCACACCAGGAATAGCACGGCGTTGGCGATATCCATGCCGGTGCAGACGCGCCCCAACGCGGCGCGCGTGGTGAAGCCCGCGCGGAGCGCCGACACGGCCTGGCCGGTCAGGCGCGCTTCCTCGTCGAGCTGTTCGACCAGGCGAGGTCCTTCCACCGCCCCCGGCGCGACCAGGTTTACGGTGATTCCGTGCTGCCCGGCCTCGATCGCGGCGCTGCGTGTCAGGCCGCGCAGGGCCCATTTCGATGTGCCGTACAGGGCGCGATCGCGCGCACCCTTATGGCCATAGGTGCCGCCCACATTGACGATGCGACCCGCCCGCTGAGGTAGCATCGTCGGCATCACGTGCTTCATGGTCAGGAAGCAACTCTTGACGTTGCCGTCCATCGTCTCGCGGAAATCGTCGGCATCCCATTGCCAGACCGGGCCGGGCGGTGGGCCGGTCACGCCATGGGCGTTGGCCAGGATGTCGATGCGGCCGCCGAGCAAACCCAAGGCGCTTTTCATCAAAGCGATGACGGAAGCCTCGTCGCGCAGATCGGCCGTCACCGAGTGAGCGGAATAACCGGCTTCGCGCAGCTCCGCCGCCAGTTTATCCAGTGCTGCGCGGTTGCGCCCGACGATCACCAGCCGCGCACCGTTACGGGCCAGAAGCCGGGCGACATCGCAACCCATGCCGCGGCTGGCGCCGGTCACGATGGCGGTCTGACCTTGTAGAAGCATGGGAAGAAGCATGATGCTCACTCCGCTCCTTCGGATTTGAGGGCGAAACAATGCTCGGCATCCCAACCGAGGATGACGGCGTCGCCCGGCGACACCGCCGGTATCCCGCCGCCGGTCGATCGCTTGACGAGAATGTCGCCGCCACCCGGCAGGCGCGCGCGCAGGCGAAGGTGATCGCCGAGATAGACGGCCTCCACGATCCGCGCGGCGATCCGGTTGCGGCGGGAACCCTCGGGCGGGTTGATCGCGATCTGCTCCGGCCGCAGCACTAGGATCGCCGCCGCGCCCGGCGCCAAACCCTGACCGTTTGCGGCCAACACGCTCGCCTCGCCCAAGGCGAAAATGCAATCCCCTCCAGCCGTGTCGCGCACCACGCCGGGCAGCGCGTTGTTCTCGCCGATGAAGTTCGCGACGAAGACGCTGGCCGGCCGCTCGTAAAGTGCGCGCGGCGTATCGAGTTGCTGGATGCGGCCCTGGTGGAACACCGCGATTCTGTCGGACATGGTCAGGGCTTCGGACTGATCATGCGTGACATAAACCATCGTCACTCCGAGGCTGTCGTGGATGTGCTTGATCTCCTGCTGCATCTGCTCGCGCAGCTGCTTGTCGAGCGCGCCCAGCGGCTCATCCATCAACACTAGGCGCGGCTCATGCACCAAGGCGCGGGCCAGGGCGACGCGTTGCTGCTGGCCGCCCGAAAGCTGAGCCGGCATGCGGTCCGCGAAGCCGGGAAGGCGCACCATTTCAAGCGCCTGGGTCACGCGGCGGGCAATATCGGCCTTCAACATGCCGCGCACGCGAAGCGGAAAGCCAACATTCTCCCCGACCGTCATATGCAGGAACAAGGCATAGCTCTGGAACACCATGCCGAAGTCGCGGCGATGCGGCGGCAGGTTTAACACCGACCGGCCCTGCACCAGGATGTCGCCCGCCGTCGGCGCCTCGAAGCCCGCCAGCATCATTAATGTGGTGGTCTTGCCGGAGCCGGATGGGCCGAGCAGCGTGAGGAATTCGCCGGCCCTAATGTCGAGGTCGAGGTCCTGCACCACGCGCATTCTTCCGTCGTAGGTCTTCTGCACTCCGCGGAAGGTGACGAAGCCATCGCGGGCGGTCATGGCGCGATGCCCCGCAGGCGTGCGCCGCGTCGACGCAGCGCCTCGACAATTGCCATCAGGACGGCCGAAAAAAGAATCAAGAGCGTCGCCACCGCGGCGATCGCCGGCGAAAGATTTTCTTGGGAGCCGTTCAGGATTTCGCGCGATAACATGCGGATGCTTGGGGCGCCGACGAACAGCGTCACCACCACCTCATCAAGCGAGGTTACAAAGGCAAAAAGAGCCCCGGCGACCACCCCAGGCCGGATCACCGGCAGCATCACCAGCCTGAAGGTTTGCAAGGGCGTGGCGCCCAGGACCAGCGCCGCGCGCGTCAGGGTTCGGTCGTAGCCGGACAGCGTCGCAAGGACTGTGAGGAAGACGAAGGGCAAGGCCAGCATGGTGTGTGCCAGCACCAGGCCGGCATAACTGGCCGACAACCCTAATTGTGCATAGACGTAGAACAGCCCAACGGCGGCAACGATAACCGGGACGAACAGCGGCGAGACCAACATCGCCATCACGATCGCTTGGCCATGGAAGCGCGTCGTGGTTATCCCGACAGCCGCGAGCGTGCCGAGCGTCGTCGCCAACGCCGTCGTCAGCAAAGCGATCAGCGCCGAATTGGCGAAGGCTTCTGCCCAGACAGCGCTGCCCAGCACCACCGCGTACCAGCGCGTGGACAGCGCCGGGATCGGAAACATCAGGAACTGGCTGTCCGTGAAGGAGAGCGGGACTACCACCAGCAGCGGCAAGACCAGGAAGGCCAGCACCATAGCGCTGCTACCGATGATCAGACTCCGCATGCCGCTCATCGCGCCAGCATAGCGCGTAGGCCGACCAGGCGAAGCAGCAGCGCGAGGCCCGCCAGCACGAGCACGAGCAGAATAACGGCCAGCGCCGCGGCCATCGGCCAGTTTAGCGTACCGTTCACGAAGAAGGCGATGAAATAGGACAGCATCTGGTCGCCGGGCCCGCCGATTAGAAGTGGTGTGACGTAGTAGCCCACAGTCGTGACGCAGACGGTGACCGAACCGGCGACGATGCCGGGCATCGCCTGCGGCAGATACACCAGCCGGAAAGCCTGCAGCGGCGTCGCACCATGCGCCGCGGCGGCGCGCATCGTGGCCGCCGGTATCCCCTTCATCGTCGCGTGTAGCGGTAGAATCATGAATGGCAGAGCGACATAGACCATGGCGATGACGACGCCGAGGCGGTTGTACATCAGCTTCAACGGTGTCTCCGTCAGGCCGGCCGCCATCAGCAACCCGTTCACCGCGCCGCGTTCCTCCAGCAGGATCGCCCAGGCGGCGGTCCGTACCAGCAGCGATGTCCAGAACGGCAGAAGGACCAGGAACATGAGCAGCGCCGCCCGTCGCGGCGGTGAGGAAGCCAGCAGATAGGCGACCGGGAAGCCCAGCACTAAGGCGCCCAGCGTCACCTGAACGGCCATAGTGACGCTGCGCAGAATCACTTCAATGAACACACGCTGATCCGGCACCACCGCCGCGATCGAGCCGTTCGGCGCGCGCGTCATATCCAGCGCCGCCAGCAGATGGCGCGGCGTCACGGGCGCAAATTCTCGTCGCAGCACCTGCCATGTCGCGACTTCGCCCCAGCGCGCATCGGCCGCGATCAGGGCGGCGCGCGCATCTTCGTTCGGTCGAGCCAGGTTTCGCGCCGCGCGATTGACCATCAGCCGCATGCCCGGCATCGCCTGCTCAAGCTGCCCCGCCAACGCTGCGATCCGCCGCGCATCGCGCGCGCCGCGCAGGTCGTCGGTCAGGGCGAGGAAGACTTCCGGTACCGGCAGCGCATCGGCGGGGATTGTCCTGATCACCGCATTGAGGCGCGGCAGAGCGGCCGCAACCGGACGATTGTCAACCGCGGCCGCCAGAAAGATGACAATGGGCAGCAAATACGCCGCGCCGACAAACAACACGGGCAAGGCGAGAAAACCCAGCGCGCGCGCCAAGCGTCGTCGCTCCACGGCGCGATGGCGGCGCAACAGCATCCCTGCGGGAACAGCCTGCAGCGAAGACGCCGTGTCGCGCGCGGACAGGCCCTCGTTCATTCAGCGCGATGCCCAGGCGCTGAAGCGGCGCAGCAGATCCTCGCTATTCTCGACCCAGAAAGCCAAGTCTTCAAAGATGGTCGTGGCGTCTGCGCCCATCGGGCTCAGCAGATTGTCACGCTGTGCCGACGGCACCAGTGGATAGGCGAGCCGGTTTCCGGGGCCATATGGATAGAAGCGCGTGTAGTTCGCCTGGATTTGTGGCTGCGCGGCGAACTTCAACAAGGCATAGGCCTGTTCCAGGTTCCGCGAGCCTTTCAGCACGGCGTAATAGCTGAATTCCTGGAAGGTGCCGGCCGAACGAACGATCACGAAGTTTCGCTGGTTCTGCTGGTTTAGCGTGAAGACGCGGCCATAGAAAACCGAGGCGATGGCATAGGCGCCGGAGGCAAGCAGCTGCACCGATTCAGCCCCGCTGCGCCACCACCGGATATGCGGCTTCAACTGGTCGAGTTTGGCGAAGGCGCGATCGACACCGCCCGGCGCCTTCAGTACCGCGTAGACATCCGCGCCACGCACCCCATCCGCGAGCAGCGCGGCTTCCAGGGTGAATTTCGGATTGAACCGGAAGCCGCGGGTGCCGGGGAATTTCTGGATGTCCCACATGTCGGCCCAGCTTGTCGGCCCGCCATTCGGGAACCGATCGCGGTCATAGGTCATCACGGTCGCGCCGGCATTCATGCCGACGCCGCATTCATGCACCGCGATCGGTAGGAAATCGGCGGTCGGTGCAATACGCGACCAGTCCAGCGTCTCGAACAGCCCCTGTTCGCAGCCCAACTCCAGCAACGGACCGGGCACATTGACGATGTCCCATATCAGCGCGCCGGTTTCCACCTGGCTCCGGATGCGCGCCAGCTCGCCGCTGTAATTGTCCTCCATCACGGCGATCCCGGTTGCGGTTGTGAAAGGTGAGAGATAGGCTTGCCTCTCCGCTTCCTGGAACGCACCGCCCCAGGATGTGAAGGTGAGTGGTCGGGCTGGCTGCGCCAAGAGCACGCGTGGCTGGGCCAGGGCGGCAACGCCGCCGGCGGTGAGTATGCGAAGGAAGTCGTTGCGGCGCATCATCGTCTCGTTCGCCCTCGGCTGAGATGGTCCACGATGACCGCGAGCCATGACTACAAAAAATAGAGCGCTGAGGGCGGCCGAGGAAGATGCATTGGTCAATCGGGCGGCCATAGATTCGCAAAGTCATCCGTCAACTGCGTCATCCACGCCCATCATCTCGGCAAAGCGCTTAGGAATAAGGCATCGATCTTGAAAGGGCGGGCTCGTTCTGGCGCCCGCCGATGGATAGTGCGGCCTCCCCCGTCTGCGGCCAGCCGTAAGGCTTCGGGCACTGCCATACAGCCATGCCGGCATACATGGCCGTTACGCGCCCTTCGTCTTCTCCCAGCCGGCGGTGAACCGAGAGTGGATGAAGTTGCCGACATGCTGAGGCGGGTAGCGCGGCGGTCGGTCGGGACTCTGGCATTGGGGCATGCAGGTTACCACCGCATCATAGTCGGGATTGGCGAAGAACGGCACGGAGATGCGTCCCTGCCCCGTGCTGTTGATTACGCGATGCGGGGTGGACGTGAATTCATCGTTCGTCCAGCGCGCCATCATGTCGCCGATGTTGATCAGGTATGTGCCAGGGATGTGTGGCGCAGCGACCCACTCCTGGCCGAGCGGCCGCACCTGCAGCCCACCCACTGGATCAGTGCCAAGGATGGTAAAGGCGCTGGTGTCGGTGTGCGGGCGGATGCCGAACTGGTCTTCCGGTGCGTCGGACGCCTGCGGCGGATAGTGCAGCAACGAGAGTTGCGTAAGCGGCTTGCGGAAAAAGGGGCGGAAAAACTCGGCCTCCTGCCCCAGCGCCAGGGCGAAGCCGCGCATGATGGCGTGGCTCAGCATCTCCATCTCCGCGTAGTAGTCGAGCAGCGTCGCGCGGAAGCCGGGCAGGCCCTCGGGCCATTTGTTCGGCATGTGCAGCGGCTTGCCGGCCATGATGTCGGGGTCGTCGGGCGGCAGCTCGATCTGCATCTTGAAGGAGTGGATCAGGTCCGCCCGGCCGGAATAGGCGCGCGCGCCCATCGGCAGGTAGCCGCGGTAGTGATCGCGGGTTGCCTCGATGGCCAGCAGTTGTTCCCGCGGCAGGGCGAAGAAGGAGCGTGCGGCGTCGCGCACAGCCTCGATTTTGGTCTCCGGCACGCCATGGTCGGTGACGTACAAAAAGCCGATCTCGCGGCAGGCGGCGCCGATTTCTGCGGCCGCCGTGGCCTGTGCGGCAGACGCGCCGTCGCGTAGCGCGGCGATGGCAATGACGGGAATGCGCGCCAGGGTGGCAAGGCTCATGGCCGGTTCTCCTTCAGGGTTTCCAGGGGACGAGGCGCCGTTCCGCTGCGGCGGTCAGCCAGAACACGATCAGCGATAGGGCCGTGGCAACCAGGATGGTGGCCCAGAGCAGTTCCACATCGCGCAGCTCCGCGCTATCCAGGATCAGGAAGCCGAGGCCTTGCGCGCCGGTAATCCATTCTGAGAGCATTGCGCCGAGAATAGCGCTTGCCGTGGCGATGCGAAGTCCAGAGAACAAGAAGGGCAGAGCCGAGGGAAAACGCAGCAGCCGCAGCGCCTGCCAGCGACTGGCTCCCATCACATGCATGAGTTCGGCCGCGTTGCGATCCACCGCGGCAAGCCCACGCATTGCGTTCACCAGAATCGGGAAGAAGGTCGCGATGGTGACGACGATGACGCCGGTGGCGAAGCCGCGCCCAACAATCAGCGTTATCACCGGTGCCACCGCCACCAGCGGCGCGGTGCGCAGCGCCACTACCAGCGGCAGCGTCGCACGGGTAAGGGTGGGGGAGGCCGTGAAGGCCGCCGCCAGGCTGATGGCGAGCGTGGCGCTGACCGCCAGCCCCGCGCCCGCCGTCGCCAGCGTGTTGAGCGTCTGCCGCAACAATTCGCTGCGCGCCGCGGCTAGCCTCTCCATCGTCGCGGCTGGGCTCGGCATCAGGTATTCCGGCACCTGCATTACAGTCACAACGCCCTGCCACAATAGTCCGAGTGCGCCGATTAGCAGCAGCAGAATCAGCGTGCCTCTCATTCGGCGGCGTCCCCCGCATGCCCGCGCACCACGAGCCGTTCCAGCGCGGCGACAGTGAAGTACGCCAGGATGGCAACGACGCAGCAGGCGATAATGCCGATCCACACCTGCGGCGGCTGGTAGGCGAAAAGCGCGTGCAACATCAGGATGCCAAGGCCGCGATCCGCCCCTGCCCATTCCGCAATAATGGTACCGAGTACGGCCGCAGGTGCAGCGATCTTCATGCTGGCGAACAGGTAGGGCAGCGCACTCGGCAGCGCGAGCAGTCGGAAACGCTGCCAGGGATTGGCGCCCAGCAGGTGCATCAGTTCCTGCGCGCCCGCATCGATGGCGCGGAAGCCCTGGATGGAGCCGATCAGGATCGGGAAGAAGCAGGCGATGGCGGCGATAATGGCGCGCGTCTCGAACCCCGCGCCCAGCCAGATCACCAGCAGCGGTGTCAGCGCGATCAGCGGGATAGCGTGCAGGATGATGGCGGCGTTGGTGATGGTGCCGGCGCTGCGCCGCACGATGGTCGCAACAGCCGCGAAGCCGAGCGAAACGACAAGCGCCGCGCCATAGCCAGCGCTCGCCGAGGCCAGCGTTGGCACCAGATGGTACCACACGACCTCCGGCGCCGCCGCGAAGCGCGACCACACTTCGCTCGGCGCCGGGATGGTCACCGGCATCAGCCCGGCCCGCTGCGCCGCCTCCAGGAGCAATGTGATGCCGCCGGCCAGCAACAGCGGCAGGGCGATCGCGGAAATGCGCTTCACGCCGCCGCATCCTGGCCAAACAGCGCGTCGCGGAGTTGGTTCACGACGGCGAAGAATTCCGGCGATTTCATCATCTCGATCCGCCGCGGTCGCGGCAGGTCGATGATGATTTCCGCCACCAGCCGCCCGGGGCGCGGCGACATGACGAAGACGCGGTCGGCCATGAAGGCGGCCTCGCCGATCGAATGCGTGACCAGCAGCGCGGTGGTGCCGGCCTCGGCCCAAATGCGCAGCAATTCCAGGTTCATGCGCTGGCGGGTGATCTCGTCCAACGCGCCGAAGGGCTCGTCCAGTAGCAGCATGTCGGGGCGCAGGATTAACGCGCGTGCGATGGCTGCGCGCTGCTGCATCCCGCCCGAAAGCTGCGCCGGCATCGCCTCCGCAAAGCCCTCCAGGCCGACCAACGCGATCAACGCTTCGGCGCTCGGCAGGCTGCGGTCGCTGCGGCGGCCGGCGACCTGCACGGGCAGTGCGATGTTCTCGCGGATGGTGCGCCAGGGCAGCAGCGTCGCCTGCTGGAACACGAAGCCGATCTGGTGGCGGCGCCTAGCCTCGGCGGGGGGTGCGCCGCCCAGCAGGATCTGCCCGGCGGTCGGCGGCAAAATATCCGCGATCAGCCGCAGCAGCGTCGATTTGCCGCAGCCCGACGGCCCGATGATGGCGCCGAATTCCCCGGCCGCAAGCGTCAGGCTGATATCCTCAAGCGCCGTGACGCGTCCGTTGGCGAGCGGAAATTCCTTGGTTACGCGGCGGATGGACAACGCCTGCGCCATCAGCCGCGCCCCCGCTGCGTATGGCCGCCGGCGCGGTAGAAGGCGCGCAGGCGTGTGCGATGGCGGCCGATGAACGGGTGACGGGCCGCACGGTCCGGCGCGGCGGCGCGCGTCTGCGCGGCCAGTTCGCAATGCACGGCTTCGAGGTCGATGCCGGTCAGCCTTCCCTCGCGCATCACTTCTCGCCCGGCCACCAGCAGGCCCGTGATGTGCGCGGCGGTCGCGCGTGTCATCAGCAGTGCGAGATCATCGCCCTCATAGGCCACCGCGTCGGCGGCGAGGCGCGCACGATCCAGCACCAGGAGGTCGGCATCGGCGCCGGGCACGATGCGCCCGGCTTCCGTCGTGCCATCCAGCACGCGGCGGCCCTCGCGCGAGGCGGCGCCCAGCATATCGGCCGGCGTCAGCTCGGGCTCCAGGTCGCTACCAATGTTGAGCAGATAGCCCAGGCGGATCTCCCGCAGCATGTCGTCATCATCGTCAAAGGTCAGGCCATCGAGACCGATCGCGAAGCGCAGCCCCGCACGTCGCCAGGCAGCCAACGGCGCCAATCCCGAACGCAACCGCAAATTGGAACTGGTGTTGGTGGCGACCGTTACCCCGCGCTCGGCGAACAGCGCGATCTCGCGCGGGGTCAGCCACACGCCATGCGCGACGGTGAGGCGAGGCGAAAGCAGACCCATGCGGTCGTAATGCGTTATCGGCGCAGCGCCATGGGAGGCATCCGCCCATTCTCGCTGTCGGCGGGTTTCGAACAGGTGCATGTGCGCGCGCTGGCCGGTGCGCGCGGAATGGTCGGCGATGGCCTCCATAAGTTCATCGGAGACCCATTGCGGCCCGCCGGGGCCGAGCTGCACGTCCACCAGCGGGCCGGCAATCTCCGCGGTGATCGCCTCAACCAACGCAATCTGCTCGGCGACCGTCGGCTTCGGGCGGGCGAGCAGGCGTTGCACCGTCTCCCGCTCGACAGCGTCGTAGCCGGACAGCACATCTTCATCCGCTGCGTAGGCGAGGGCGTTGCGGTCCACCATCGGCACCACGAAAGCGAGGCGGATGCCGATGGCGGTCGCGGCCGCTGCCACGACCTTCGCCTCATCGAGGATGCGCTCGTAATCCAGCGGCCGGTGCAGATGTACCGTGCCGGCTGAGCCGCCCGCCGCCAGCCGCGCGAAGGCCGCCTGCGCGACCAGCGCCGCATCCACCTTCGGCTGTGCCGCGAAGCCCGCGGACCAAAGCTCCAGCGGCAGATCGACACCGCCGAAGGCTATCGGCCGCAGCCCACGCCCATGATCATGCGCGTCGATCGGCGCTGGCA
>Ga0105047_10017582_pt1 | contig 11139 bp, 7 predicted proteins | sample MAT04_FD_78384 | JGI IMG/M metagenome (GOLD analysis project Ga0105047, IMG submission 78384) | Freshwater microbial communities from Lake Fryxell liftoff mats and glacier meltwater in Antarctica - MAT-04 (megahit assembly) | ecosystem: Environmental > Aquatic > Freshwater > Ice > Liftoff...
CATGGCAACGCGACGCATGGCATCGAGGTTCGCACGCACGATCCGATTGTCGGGATCGAGAGCCAAGGCCTGCTCCCATGCCGCTTGCGCCTCGGCCAGCGCACCGCGGCGATAGTGCACGTTGCCGATCTTGAGGTAGATATCCGGCCCGTGCGACGGCATGAGCCGCACGACGCGCATGAACGACTCGAACGCGTCGTCATAGCGCTGCGCGCGATACAGGTAGTCGCCGAGGTTCTTGTGCAAATGCGCACAGTTGGCGTCTTCAAGCAGGGCGTGCTCGATCGTGCGCGCGGCCAGCTCGTAGCTCCCGCGCCGCTCCTGCACCACAGCCAGGTTGTTGTGTAACGCCGCCGCATGCGGATGGAGGCCGATGCCCTCTTCCAGCACCGCGGCCGCACGCGCGCTGTCGCCACCGAGTGCCGCGGCCAGCCCAGCGGCGTGGAACCAGGCGGCGGACGGCTGCCGCGCGCCCCACGCGCTGCGCGCCTCCACCAACGCCGACTCGGCGCCCGCGATATCGCCCACGCGCAAAGCCAGCGTTGCGCGCGAGAGCGCGATGCGAGGGTCCGGCACCACCATTCGCCGCGCCGCGTCGTCGAGGTAGCCGGCCGCTGCGTCGAACTCGCCACGCTGCTCGCACACGTACGCAAGGTTGTGCAGGATGGCCGACGGGGCGTCCGGCTCCTGCGACGCACGCAGAAACGTCTCGAAGGCGCCAGCCCAGTCGCGACGACGTAGCTGCACGAGCCCGAGATGAAAGCGCGCCACGCCATCGGCGTCACGGAGTTCGAGCACTCGGCGGAACTCGCGCTGCGCCTCATCGAGCATGCCGGTGCGATAGAACGCAATGCCGAGATTGCGATGCTCGGCCACGCGACTCTCCGGCGGCGGCTGACGGCGCGCGGCACTCCGGCCGACGCGCTGCGCGTACCCGGCCGTGAGCAAGCCGAACACCGCCTTGCCGACTTCGAACTCCCCGAGGCCCGAACGCTCGATCACCGTGTTGAGATCCTGCGTGCCGTCGAGAAACGGCAGAAGGCGCTCCTGCGTCGGACTGAGCGGCACTTCGCGCTGCGCAAGGCGTGGGCCGTCGAGTTCGAAGATCAGATCGAGACTCGGCACCTTCTTCGCAATCTGTGTCCACTCGTCCACCCGGCGCGCGCCTTCCAACAGCAACGAGTCGGCGCTGACCGACACCAAGGCCGCATCAGGAGACTCATCAGCCTCGGGCTCGAATGTGAACGAGCCCAGCGACCAGCTGAACAGATGGTACACCGCCTCTTCCACCTGCGTGCGATACTCGCCCACGAGAACCTCGCGGTCGATCAGCCCCTGCGCCAGCAACGTATGCGCGAGCTCCCGATCGTCCTCCGGCGCACTCGCCGCCGTGACCCGTGCGAGATCGTCGGGCGTGATCGCCCCGATGCGTACGAGACGATCGCCGAGACGATCGCGACGATTCACCAGCTCGGCGTGGACGATGCGACCGCCCGCGAAATGGACGGTGCCGAAACTGCCTTCGCGCGCGATGCTGAGACACCCGGTTTTCTGACCGAGCGCCAGCAGCTGCAGTACGTCGGCGAGCGACGCTTCACTGAGATTGCCGCGAATGGCCACTACCGGTACTCCTCGATCAATCGTCCGCCGAGTTCCGGCCAGTTCCACATCGTTTTCTCGCGATCCTCGAAGAACCGATCGAGTTCTCCGGGCGCGCGCGCCACGAGCTGTTCCACGCGCGGGCGCTCGCGCGACTGCAGCGCCACCACAAGCCCGCCCTCGAATCGTGAACGGAGTCGATCCGCGAGCTCGGGCAGCTCGCGCGGCGCGTGCGTGCTCGTGAGGACGATCTGACTCCCGCACTCGTAGAGATGATTGAACAGGTGAAAGAGTTCTTCCTGCGTACGCTCTTTCCCCGCCAGGGCTTCGACATCATCGAGGATGAACAGATCGGCGGCGCGGAAGCGCGAGCGCCACCGCTCCATCCCGCCTTCCTGCATGGCGGCGATCAGTTCATTTACGAACGCGTTGGCCGACAGGCAGGCCACGGCAGCGCGGTGACGCATGGCATTCCCCAGCGCATGTGCCAGATGCGATTTGCCGCTACCGTCCGGTCCACAAATGAACAGCGGATTGTAGCGCGTGCCGGGCTGTTCGATGACCGAGTCGATCGCCTTGACCGCCAGCTGGTTCGCGTTGCTCACCTCGATCCGTTCACGCGTGAACACCGGTGATGGCGCGGGCAGCGGCAACGTGCTGGCCATCGCCCGCTCGACCAGCTGCTGTGCCAGCGGAATCAATTCCACGTCGCGGAAGGCGGCGTGTCCGCGCAACGTCGGATCGAGACTGCTGGCCTGCGCTTCGAGACGACGCAGGTGTTCGATCGCCGACGCGAACGTGGCCAGCAAGCCGTCGACATCGGGCGCCGCAGTCAGCGTCATGGCGCGCTCGAGCACGGCGATGTTGTACCCGTGGTTCTTCCAGCGCGAGAGCGCCTCGCCGAGGGCCACCCGCCAGGGCTCGACGCGGGTCTCGACTTCCTGCAGCACGTCAGCGAAGAAGCTTTCGTAGTCCGTACCGTCGGGAATGATCGCTTCGATGCGCGGCGGGTGTACCGGCGTCGGCGAGGCCCGCTCGCCCAGGACGGCGCGCACGTCGGGCGGCGCGACCGGCGTCCCCTCGAGTTGCTGGAAGGCCGAGAGCTTGTTGAGCGCGCCCTTGAGTTCGCGCACGTTCCCGAAGGCGAGCCGTGCCACTTCGTTGAGTACGCCGTCGACGAACTCGACGCCGCGCACGCCCGCGACGTTGCGAAGAATCGCGAGACGCATTTCGTAGTCGGGAGCGCCGACGTCAACCACGAGTCCACCGATCAGTCGCGACAGCAGGCGCTGATCGACATCGGGAATCTCCGACGGCTGACGATCGCTGGTGAGCACCAGCTGCCGACCGGTACCCTGCATGATGTTGAACAGTCGCAGCAGCTCGGACTGCGTTTCGCGCTGGCCGGTCAGAAACTGCACATCGTCGAGGATGAGCAGGTCGACCTGCTGGTAGTGCTCGACGAACCGTTGCGCCTGACCGCTCGCGATCACGCGTTGCAGATGCTCCGCCACATCCTCGCCCGACGTGAACTCGACGCGCAGATCGGGCTTCGCCACGCGTGCCTGATGTGCAATGGCCGCCACGAGATGCGTTTTGCCAAGCCCCGAACCGCCGTAGACGAACAGAGGGTTGTACGTCGTTCCCGGCGCATCAGCCACCGCGCGGGCGGCCGACACCGCGAGGCGGTTCGACGAGCCGACGACGAACGTGTCGAAGCGATAGCTGCCATCGAGTGGGCCGCTCATTCGTCGCTCATGCGTCACTGCCGGCGACGCCGGTCAGGACGTCGGTCGTGACGTGGCCGGCGTGCAGGACCGGCGTAAAGGCCGGCGTGCGTAGCGCGACTGCCGCGCGATGGGCGGTTTCCGTACCCTCGTCGGCGCCAAGCCGCCGGAGTACGCGCATCCCGAGCGATCGCAGTGTGTCGAAGACGCCGGGGCCGTGGAGCGCGTCGCCCGCGAACTCGGGTACGCCGCGGAAGTTCAAGGCGACCGACAGCTCCGCCACACTGGCTGCCAGCGAGGCGGGCAGATCCTGCTTGTTGTACTGCATCACAATGGGCAGATCGCGCGCGTCGACCCCGTGCTCGGCGAGATTCGCGTGCATGTCCTGCAGACTGTCGAGGTTGTCGTCCCACCGATGGCGCTGGCTGTCGGCCACGAACGCGATGCCGTCGGCGCCCTGCAGCACGAGTTGCCGGATGGCGCGGTAGTACGGTTGTCCGGGAACCGTGTACAGCTGAAAGCGGACGCGATACGCGCCCACCGTGCCGAGGTCCACGGGGAGGTAGTCGAAAAAGAGCGTGCGATCGCGACGGGTGGCCAGTGACGTGAGCTCGCCGACCTGCGCGCCCGGCAACGCCGAGTGCAGGTACGTGAGATTCGTCGTCTTGCCAGACCGTCCCGGCCCGTAGTAGACCAACTTGCAGGTGATCAGCCGTGTGGCATGATCGACAATCGGCATGCGCCCGCTCCTCTCCTCGCCGCCGGTGTCGCCGCGCCCGAAGGTCGCGAGGGCACCGCATGTCTCCTACGCCGTTACGGATGCAGCAGCGCGTGCAACCGGGCCGTGAGTGCGATCGCTTCGCGCACGCGATCTGCGTCGGCGAACGGCTCCGGTACCCGAAGGGCAGCGTTCCAATGGGTCATCGCGCCCGCGAAGTCACCACGTCGGGCCGCTTCGTCACCGAGCCGGCACAACGAGTTGGCATCGACACACGCGGCGATTCCCGCCGTCTCCCCTCGTGACACGGACGGTTCAGCGGCCTGCGAGGCAACCGGTGGCGACGTAATCCACGGCGTTCGCCGATGCGGAAATCCCTCCGGGGAAATGACCCCCAGCTCGACCGGATCGAAGAGTGAGTCCTCGTCGGACCAGCCCGATGCGTCGTGGGCAGGCACCGACGAATGCCGCGTATGATCGGCCGTCGGTATCCAGAGATCGCCAGCGATCTCGCGACCTTCCGGGGCGGGGATCGTGGCCATCGCGGGCGGCGTGGGATTCCGACGCGGTGCCACCGGCCCTTCGCGCAGGACCAGCAGCCCTGCGCCGATCAGGCCGTGGACCTGCTCTGCCACGTCCAGCAGGTCCCGACCGAGCGATTCGGCCAACACCAGCAGGTCGCGCTGGCCATCCACGCGGGTGAGAATTTCCCACTGGACCGGTGCCAGACGCAGGAGCGGCAGCTGTTGTGGCTCGACGTCGACGAACGCTGGCACGACGCGCGAATGCGGCACGCGATCCGCGATCCGCTCCCAGACTTCCGCCCGTTGGGCGGCTTCCATGAGCAGCGGTTCGATCGCGAGGCGGATCGACGCGCTGGTCGGCGCATGATCGTCGGCTGGTGCAAAGCGGAACGCGCCGTCACGCCACAGGAGCAAATCAAGCATCACGGCCTCGACCTCCCGCGCTTCGTCGGCCGTTCGTGCCCGCAGCGCCCCGGCCGCCTCATCGTCGTTCCACGCGACGGCGTTCACCACACTGCCGTGTTGGAACCGCACGGCGGCGTGTCGGCCCTGGAGCGCGGCCTCGAGATGCAGCACCCCTGACTTCCGGCTCAGGGCGAGCAGCTGCAGCACCTCGGCGAGGCCGAGCTCGCGAAGACGTCCCTCCAGGCTCATCGCGCGCTCATGCGACGCGCGCCGGGTCGCTGGGCGCACCGCTCCCGTACACGTCATGCGACACGGCATGTCGGGCACGCTCGACGAAGGCGTCCACTTCCGAGGACTGGGCGAGCCGCGCCCACCGGGCCAGCGCGTCACGGGTGCGGGACTGCTGCGCAAGGAGGACGCCATCGAACCAGCGCGCGCCGGTATTGTCGGGGTCATGACGCAGCACGCGATCCACTACGATACGCGCATCGTCGGGACGCTCCTCACCGACGAGGACTTCGATCAGCAACTGCAGCGCCTCCATATCGGTGGGACGACGCTCGAGCACGTCCACGAGAATCCAGCGCGCGTCGGCATGACGTCGCGCATCGCGGTGCACGCGCGCGAGTTCGAGCACGGCGTCGCGCCAATTCGGCACCGCCGAGAGCGCCGCCACCAGCTCGAGTCGCGCCGCGAGCAGATCACCGCGCTCGCGCAGCATGCGCGCGATCACGACGCGTGCCGTGGGACGCGCCGGATCGTGCGCCAGGGCGCGACGATAGAAGCCGAGTGCCAGTGCTTCATCGCGCAACTTCATCGCCGCGTCGCCGGCGAAGTGCAGTAGCGCGGCGCTGGTGACATCCTGACGCAGCAGGCGCAGCATCGCTGTTCGCGCAGTGTCCGCACTGGCTGGATCGCGGTCGGCGTCAGAGGCGGAGGCGAACGCGAAGAGCGCCAGCACTTCCGGATGATGCGGCCACACGGCGCCAGCGCGTTTGAGTTGCGGGAGCGCCTCATCGCCACGACCAAGCAGACACAACGACCGTGCCTCGCCCAACGCGGCGCGCTGCCAGAGTAGCTGTCGCGGGGCGGACATGGCCGCCACCGATGGCGCATCGATGGCCGTACGCGCCCGTACATACCGCTCGAGCGCCTCACCATGCACGGTCCGCGCCGCGAAGCCGTCGGCCTCGTTGCAGGCGCGCGCAGCGGCGGCGATCGCCGGCGCGACCGCTATCCTGACCACGTCGTGGCCCACCGAGAGTGCGCCGGACCACGCGGACGTTTCCGGGTGCTCCCCCTGGCGCTGCTCGGGCAGCAGCGCGGCGAGATCATCGCCAGGCAGTGCGATACCGCGCAGCGGCGAGCCGCCGCGAATGGCCAGCAGCTCGAGCGAGCCCACCGCATCGGGGCACTCGCGCTGCAAATCGATCGCCACCGAGAGTCGTGATTCGGTGCGCATCGACGCGTACGTGAGCGCCTGCTCTGTCTCGCGCGCTGCTCCGTCGGCATCGCCGAGCCGCGCGAGCACGCGCGCGAGTTCGAAGCGGGCTTCGGCGTGCGACGGCCGGCACTCGATCGCGGTGAGCAACGCTTCGCGCGCTTCCTCCGGGCGACCCAGCACGTGCAACACAGTCCCCATGACGTGCCACGACGCCGCGTCGCGCGGATGAAAGGCGACGAGTTCCCGCAGCAGCGCCAGGGCGGCCAGCGGATCACGCTGTCCGGCGAGCCACCGCGCCAGATTGAGGCGTGCAACGATGAGCGTCGGATCGATTTCGGCGGCGCGCAAAAACGACTCGCGCGCTGCCTGGTGATCGCCGAGATCGTCGAGCGCGACACCCAGATTATTGTACGCCAGCGCCTGGCGCGGATCGATGCGCAGCGCGCGGCGATAGCTGTCGGCGGCGGCATGCACGTCTCCCGACTGATGGAGCGCCACGCCATGCTCGTTCCACAGTCGCGGCTGTTCCTGCAGCGCCAACAAGGATTCGTAGCGCGCCCGCGCGTCGCCGAAGCGACCGGCGATCAGATCGAGCTCGCCGAGCGCGTGCGCGCCCATGCGCGCATCTTCGCCGCCCGCGAGTGACCGTTCGAACTCGCGACGGGCTTCGTCGAAATAGCCACGCTGCCGAAAGGCGAGCCCGAGTCCGTAGCGGGCGAGTGCGCCTTCGGGCTCTACATGCATCACGCCGTTGGCTGACGACGGATCGATCGCCACCGGTGCCCCGGCAAGCGCTCCCGACTCGAGCGAGAGATCGATCTGCGCGGTGGAGAGTGTGGGGTTCAGCTGCGCCGCCAACCGCGCAGAGGCGATCGCGGCGTCGTGACGTCCCATATCGCCCAGCACGAAGCCGCGCAGCAGATGCGCGTCGGCACAGTCAGGCTGTCGGGCCAGCAGCAGGTCGAGGCATTCGAGCGCCTGCTCATTCTGCCCGCGCTGATACAACACCTCCGCGAGATGCAAACGGGCATCGGTGTCGGTGCCGCCCACATTCACGGCGCGCTCGAACCAGCGCTGTGCGCGCCGGAGATCGCCGGCGCGCTGTTCGATCAGTCCACGCTCGAAGAGCGCCGAGGCATCGTCGGGGTCTTCGGCGATCAGCGTCTCGAGCTGACGGATCGCGGCGGCGCTCCGGCCGACCAAGCGCGAGAGTCGCGCGCGCTCGAGGGCGGCGGCGCGATCGTCGGGATCAGCGGCCACCCGCATGTCGAGCACCGCCATGCGCGCGTCACACGCACCCGGTTGCGTGGCCGCGATCTCGAGGTTGCGCGCCGCGGTCCGCATGCGCGGATCGATCGCGAGCGCGCGAAGAAACGCATCGACCGCTTCTGCGTGCAACCCGCGCGCGTGATACAGCACACCGAGGTTGTTGAACGCACCGGGATCCTGCTGGTCGACGCGCTCGACCAGCGCGCGCAGCAGGTCCACGTCGCGGCCGACCGACATGACGGACGACATGAGCGGAGCAGTCCCGACGCTCAGGCGAGCCGCAACGCGCGGAGCATCACCTGCAACGAGGCGGGATCGGGGAGCAGCAGGAAGAAGCCACGCAGCGTCTGCTGCATCTCCAGGAGCTGGAACTCGCTTTCGACACAGAGCACCGCATCGGGATCGGGTGCGAACTCACCGATCGCGCTGGTCAGCACCGCCGTGGACATGTCGATCACCAGACTCGGTGGCGACGGCAACAGCAGCATACCGAGGAAATCACTGAGCGCGTTCATGTACGCACCGCTCAGGATGTTGCCCGCTTCCTTGATGGCTGATGTCTCGAGTTCACTGAACGCGGTGGACGAGCCGACCGGCCGACGCAGCATGAGCTCAGCCAGTCGCATCACCGTCGGCTTGGGGAACACGAGCATCGTGCGACCGCTGAGATCACCGAGCATGTGCATCAGGACGGCCGCCACCGGCTCTTCCTCCGGCGTGAACTGCGACGGCAGCTCTTCGATACTGGCGACCGTGATGTTCGGCACCTTGATCATGATCGTGCTGCCGGTCAGCTGCGACAACGCCGTCGCGGCGTGACCCGCGCCGATGTTGGCCGTTTCACGCAGTGCATCCAGCTGGATGGTCTTGAGAGACCGGATCGCCGACATGGTCAAATCACCTTCGGTCACGAGTCGTCTTCACTTCGTCATGCCACACTACTCACATCGACGATGAGTGCCGGGCTCCCGTCACCGAGCACGGTGGCGCCGCTGAACCAGGACCGGGCGCCACGCACGGCGTCGAGCGGCTTGACCACGATGTCCTGCTGGGCCAGCAGGGCGTCCACCAACAACGCCGTTCTCCGTCCCGCCACCTCGACGATGGCGACATGGCGTACGCCGTCCGGGTGGGCCGCGGTAGGCGCCAGCGGGTCATCCTCGAAGCGCTGCTGCAGCGCCACCAGTGGCACAGTCTCGTCCCGCACCGTGATGGTGAGGGCGCCGGTGCGACGGGATGCGCCGTGGAACTCGAGCACTTCCATGACGTGGGCGGCGGGAATCGCGTAGGTCTCACCGCCCACCTGCACCAGCAGCGCGCGCATGATCGCGAGCGTGAGGGGTAGCCGCATCGTGAACACGGTGCCTTCGCCGCTGATCGTCTCGAGGTCGATCTGGCCGCCCAGGGCGCGCACGCGCGTATTCACCACATCCACGCCGACGCCACGTCCGGACAGCGACGTCACCGCCTTGGCGGTGGAGAATCCGGGATGCGCGACCAGCTGCAACAGCGCATCGTCGGCCAGGGTGGTGACCTGCGCATCCACCAGCCCTTGCTCTCGCGCACGACGCAGCACGACGTCGCGATCAATGCCGCGCCCATCATCCTGCACCTGAATCACGACAGCGGCCCGATCACGCGCGGCGCGCAGAATCAGTGTGCCACTGGCCGGTTTACCGGCCGCACGACGGGTGTCGGCATCTTCGAAGCCGTGATCGAGCGCGTTGCGCAGCAGGTGCATGATGGGGTCGCCGATGGCATCGAGCAGCGATCGATCGAGTTCGATCTCGCGCCCCTCCATCGTGAACTGCACGTCCTTGCCGAGATCGCGGGCGATGTCGCGGACGAGCCGCGGGAAGCGATCGAACACCTGCGCCACGGGCAGCATGCGCGCCTGGAGCACTTCATCCTGCAGCGTGGCCACGAGGCGCGCCGCGTCGGCGGCCGCGCGGACGACGGCGCGATCGGGATGATCCGACTGCTCGATGGCGCGCAGCAACCGGTCACGCGTGATCACCAACTCACCGACCAGGTCGAGGAGCGTATCGAGTCGACGTGCATCGAGACGCACCGTGCGCGGCGCGTCTCCCACGCGGACACTCCCCAGCGCCGGCGTCGGTGTGGCCAGCGTGACCACCACGCGTGCCACATCACCGGCGCTCTGCGCCGCTGCGGTGATCTCGTCGTCGGACGACGACGAATGCAGCGTGAGGCGGAAGGCACCGTCGAAGAGATCGTCTTGCCAGCGCTCCTGTGCAGGCGCTGCGTCGTGCACCGCGCCCAACGCCGACAGCTTGGCCAGTACGATCATAGCGCGCACGCCTTTGAGCGGACTATCCGCCATGAGGCGCACATCCACCCGTCGGGTGGTGCCGGATGCGCCACTCGCCACATTCGAATCGACCATCGGCACGTCAAGGTGAGTGCTCACCGCAACCGACGGAGGCACCGCGACGACCGATGCCGAGGCACATTGGAGCACGAACGCCCGCATGGCCGACGTGGGCTCGGTGCGACCGCTCGGCACCGCATCGACTGCGGCGCGCACGAGGTCGGTGCCGTCGAACAGCAGCGCCAGCAGGTCGCCACTCAGGGCTTCCGTACCGCTGCGCAGCGGCTCACAGCGGCTCTCGAGCGCGTGCGACAGTTGCTCGACCGCGGCGTAGCCCATGGCAGCGGCCATCCCCTTGATCGTATGCACCCCGCGAAAGACCGTCGCGATATGCGCGCCGGTTGCTGCAGCGTTCGCGTGCGCGTGCGCGTGCGTGCTGTCACGCTCGAGGGCGAGCAGCGCGTCATCGACTTCCGTGAGATGCTCGCGCGATTCACTCAGGAACAGCGCGGCGTATCGGGCGGCGTCCATAGCCGTCGGCTCGGCGCGTGTGACCGCGACGACTTACGCGGCGAGGACGCGGTTCACGGCTTCGAGCACGCGGCTGGGCTGGAACGGCTTCACCACGAAGTCCTTCGCGCCGGCTTGGATGGCTTCGACCACGAGCGCCTGCTGCCCCATCGCGCTGCACATGAGAATCCTGGCGCCGGGATCGAGCTTCGTGATTTCCCGGACCGCATCGATGCCGCCCATGTCCGGCATTACGATGTCCATGGTGACGAGGTCAGGACGAAGCTGCTGGTAGCGCTCCACCGCCTGCACGCCTGTTTCCGCTTCTCCAATGATCTCGAAGCCCGCTTGCGTGAGGATGTCCCCCACCATGGTGCGCATGAAGATCGCGTCGTCGCAAATGAGTACCGTTCGGCTCACCGTTCCCTCTCGTCGGCTGAATGCAGGTGCCGTGCGCAGAGCGCGACGGCGTCCAGCGGCACGATGCGGTCGAGGGCGGACGCGGGCTCGTGTGCGGACTCGAGCGACGCCTCCAGCACGCGGACATCGTGCACGGCATGCACGGCGAGCCCGATGAGGCGCGATCCGTACTCGAGGAGGACGACCGACCC
>Ga0105047_10017583_pt1 | contig 11138 bp, 6 predicted proteins | sample MAT04_FD_78384 | JGI IMG/M metagenome (GOLD analysis project Ga0105047, IMG submission 78384) | Freshwater microbial communities from Lake Fryxell liftoff mats and glacier meltwater in Antarctica - MAT-04 (megahit assembly) | ecosystem: Environmental > Aquatic > Freshwater > Ice > Liftoff...
ATACAATTTTATTTTCGGTTTCCTTACGAATTATATGAAATAGAATTATTCAATCCCTCATATTTCGCTTCATCCGAACTCTTACCATCTCTTGGCGACTTTCTGATTAATGCTTTACTAAGTATTCAATTAATATTTATCGCTTACAGGCATACTTCTTCTAATTTGACTGAATCGATAAAAAAACGCAATTACAATAGAATACCGGCATTTCTTCTCCTTTTGATAATTATAGTTTTATATTATTTTCTTGTATCGGGTATCTCAGGCCTTATACTTAATTCGACCATTTCGTTCCGTTTCGAAAATATTCTGAGCCTGCCGCGTATAAGCCATGTTGGACTTGTAGTTATAGCGTCTCTTTTGCTGGGATATTTATTACTGCTCGAATTCGCGGCAGGATTATATGTTATGTTAATCGGGAATAGGGTTTTGTATGTTTTTATTACCATAGCAGGAATTGCATTATTTTCGATAACTACTTATTTCACAGGCAGTTTCGACATTGTTATTACATTGTTTCTGTTCGCATTGCTATCGGTTATTTATTTCCAGTTCAAAGCTAAGTCATTGCGAAAGCTTCGTTTTAGCCGAATTATCGCATTAGTAATTATATTATCAGCACTGGCAACTTATTTGGTAAATAAATCGGATACGATCCGTGAGAAAGAAAAACGAATGTTACTTGCTAATCATCTGGCTGATGCACGGGATAACCTTGCTGAGTATTATTATAATGAATCGGTGAAAGCTATAAGAGCGGATCGGTCATTAGCAGGAAATTTGTCAGCAGAATTTTCGGAATCTTCATTTAATAATGTTTCGGATTACATTAAGGATAAATACTTTTCAGGGTACTGGAATAAATATGTAATACAGATAACAGTTTGCCGAACAAATAAAAAACTTAGCATAAAACCAGAAAATATTATAATTGATTGTGAGGAGTATTTTAATGAAAAGATCAATAAATTTTTGCGACCGGTTGCTATTCCCGGATTGTATTTTTTACGGCAGTCGGCTGATGCAATGTATTACCTTGGTAAAATTCATTTAACTTCAGGTGAAAAATCAGGCGAACATAATACTATTTATGTCGAAATAAGTTCAAATGATATCTGGAAGGGACTGGGTTATCCCGAATTATTAATCGATAGTAAAAATGCAAATGTGGATAATCTATACGGATATTCATACGCTTTTTACAACAAAGGAGAACTGGTAAAAAATGCTGGAAAATTTTCGTATGATATCGAAAACAGGAATATACCATTACGGGAACAAAATGATAGTTTTTATAAATATAAAGACTTTGACCATTTAATACACAAGGTCGATAAGGATACAATAATTTTATTGAGCAAAGAATCGCTTCAAATTTCCGACCTCATCGCTCCCTTTTCATATATCTTTCTTTTGCTTATCATAATGCTCACATTAATCAACTTGTTGAAAGGCTCAGAGTGGAACTGGAACATCGGAATTCATACTTTCAGGTTACGTTTACAGGTTATTATGATCTCAGTAATCGTGGTCTCTTCAATAGTGTTAGTTACAGTTAGTTTATTATTTATCAATAATTTAAACAGGAATAAAAATAATGAAATACTCAGTGAAAAGCTTAATTCTGTATTGGTCGATCTCGAATTGCGGTACGGTATTATAAGTTCGTTTAATGATGTTCCGAAGGATGAATTGCCGGATTTATTAATGAATTTATCGAATACTTATTTCACGGATGTTAATATCTTTAATTCCGAAGGTTTCCTGCTTGCATCATCACGGGATCAGATATTTATGGAAGAGATGATTTCGGAACAGATAAATCCTTCAGCAGCCTGGCGACTAATGGTTAACAAAGAGTCCTTTTTTATTCAACGCGAGAATATAGGTTCTTATTCATTTTTATCGGCTTATACCCCGATCCGGAATATTAATAATCAACTATTGGGTTATTTAAATTTACCTTATTTCGCCAGGCAGGAGGAAATCAGAAGGGAAATATCCGGGCTTATTTCGGCTTTTGCCAATATTTATATTATCATGATAGTGATAACTGTCCTTCTGGCATTGCTGTTGTCAAGATATATAACTAATCCGTTAAAACGTATTGGTTATCAGTTTAGTAAAATAAAAATGGGCGATAAAAACGCAAAAATAGCCTGGAACCGAAAGGATGAAATAGGCCGGCTGGTTGACGAATATAACCGGATGATTGACGAAATGGAGAAAAGTGCTGAATTACTTGCACGCAGCGAACGCGAAAGCGCATGGCGGCAGATGGCCAGGCAGGTGGCGCATGAAATCAAGAACCCGCTTACACCAATTAAACTCAGCATGCAATTGCTGATGCGCGCCTGGAACGATCAGGTTCCTGATTGGGATGCAAGGCTAAAACGGTTTTCGCAAACACTCATCATGCAAATAGACACACTTTCATCCATAGCTACCGAGTTTTCCGATTTTGCACAGATGCCTCAGCCCCAGATTCAGCAATTTGATGTTATTCCGCTCGTGCAGCAATCTGCCGCTTTGTTCCGCGACCAATCGGATTGCGAAATTACTTTTGAAACTGATTTGCAGGAATGTGTAATAAAGGCCGATCCGAATCAAGTATTGCGTGTATTTAACAACTTGATTAAAAATGCGTTACAGGCAATTCCCGGCGACAGGCAAGGCTTAATCGGAATACGGCTTACAATAAACAACGGCAATTGTGAAATCAGTTTTCAGGATAACGGGACCGGGATTCCGAACGAAAAGCAAACACGTATTTTTTCTCCTAATTTCACGACCAAAACGGCTGGAATGGGCCTTGGCCTGGCCATGGTGAAAAATATTATCGACAGCACCGCCGGAAGGATTTGGTTCGAAACCGATCCGGGCGAAGGAACTACGTTTTTTGTGTCGCTGCCACTCAAGGACCAGGAAACAACATTATAAGCTGCGAAGCCACTATTTGCTTACTTTTGCATGTTTAAAGCAATTGCCTGATTGAATCCATTAAAACAACTTGCCGGTCAAACTGCAATTTATGGGCTGAGTTCCATTGTTGCACGTATCATTAATTTCTTTTTTGTCCCGGTATATACCCGAATGCTTACAACCGGCAATTATGGACTGGCATCGGAATTACTGGCATATATAGCTCTGCTCCAGGTGGCTCTTACTTTTGGTCTGGAGACAGGTTTTTTCAGGTTTGCAAGTAAGGATAAAGATAGGGCCGGCATAATTTTTTCAACTGCAATAATCTCGCTCGGAACAACATCTTTAAGTTTCCTGTTGATTGTTTTGCTGTTTTCAAATCAACTCAGTCTCTTTGCAGAACATCCGGTTACTTACATTATTTACGCATCACTTATTCTTGTAATTGATTGTTTTACAGCTATTTTATTTGCTGAACTGCGCTTTCAGAACAAAGCATGGAAATTTGCGACATTCCGTAGCATCAAGATACTTTCAGAAGTTATTTTTAACCTGATTTTATTCTTTTTGCTGCCAAAGTACTTTATCACACATCCAGATTCGTTGTTGTTGAAATTTATACCGGCAACACCTGATTATGGTTACATTTTACTTGCTATTTTGTTAAGCTGCATTGTTTCCCTGATACTTTTCATTCCAAGGCTTTTCAATTTGCGGATAGAGTTCTCGAAGAAACAGCTTAAGGAATTGATGATTTATTCGCTTCCGTTAATGATAGCTGGTTTACCGGGTGTTGCAAATGATGTTATAAGCAGAATTTTCTTCCGGTTTTTCGCTCCCGATACTCTTCCCTGGCAGGATCAGTTGGGAATATTTAACGCCAATGTAAAACTGGCTGTCTTTATGGTTTTATTCGTCCAGATGTTCCGGTATGCTGCCGAGCCGTTTTTCTTTTCGTCCGCTCAGCGCGATGATATGAAGAAAATATATGCCGATGTAATGAAATATTTTGTTGCATTTTGTGTTTTAATCTTTCTGGGTATTGCCATGTATCCAGAATTGTTTTCCTTGTTTTTAGGTAAAAATTTCAGAAGTGGTATTGACGTATTACCTGTCATGTTGATTGCCAATATTCTGCTTGGCATTGTTTTCAACCTATCGATGTGGTATAAATTGTCGGGAAAAACCAAGTACGCTCTCACAATAACCCTGCTTGGGCTAGGGATTAACCTGGTTATAAATGTTATTTTTATGCCGGTTTATGGTTATATGGCCGCGGCATGGGGATATTTATTCAGTTACCTGGCAATGGTTATTTTTAGTTACTACCTGAGCCGGAAATACTATCCTATACCCTACGACTGGAAAACAATTGTTTTGTATTTCTCAACAGGCATAGCTGTTTATCTTTTCAGCGTTGTAACAGCTCCGTCATCACTGGCAATAAAAATGACACTCAATACTTTGTATATTTTCGCTTTCGTTGTTTTCGTTTTTAAAAAAGAAAACACAGACTTCAGAAAACTTAAATCACTTTTTAAACGCACGTAACCAAAATCAGTAAGTCAAAAAAAAAAACGAATTCTATGCAAGTAAATGTTGTAAACCGATCGCGATTTCCATTACCACAATATGCAACTGTTCATTCGGCAGGTATGGACCTGAGGGCTGATATCGAAACGTCACAAATACTTAAACCCCTCGAGCGTACCATGGTTCCAACAGGTTTGTTTATTGAGTTGCCCGAAGGATTCGAAGCGCAGATCCGACCGCGCAGCGGATTGGCCGCAAAACACGGAATTTCAATTGTAAACACTCCGGGAACTATTGATCCCGACTATCGTGGCGAAATAAAAGTGATACTTGTAAACCTCTCGGATATGCCATTCACACTCGAACCAGGTGAACGAATCGCACAAATGATAATTGCACGCTTTGAACATATCAGCTGGAAAGAGGTTGAAACATTATCGGTGACGGAACGAGGTGAAGGTGGATTCGGGCATACGGGGGTGAAGTAGGGCTATGTGAACGGACATGGGGAGGGGGAAGCGGAGATGGGGCATTTGATCCCTGGAATACTCAACTAAAATAAAGCAAATCAAACAATTAGCACAATCCACTGAATGAATAAAACACTCATTTTACTGCTTATCACAGCCATACTTTGGCCAGGTGCAGGTTTTTCGCAGAAACGCGAAAAGAAAAAGAAACAAAAGGATGAAACTACCACTGAAAATGCTGTAAACAGTTCGGAGGTTACCAATATTTTTATCGATGCAACTAACGCAAAGCTAAAGGGTGATATTCCTAAAGCTATTTCCCTTTATGAATCGTGCCTTAGTAAAAACGCCCAGCATGCACCTTCCATGTATGAACTTTCACAATTGTATTTCGATACCAATGATTTTACCACAGCTGCAAGGTATGCAGAAAATGCATCAGAAATTGAACCCGGAAATAAGTGGTACAAGCTACTGCTGGTCGAAATTTACGGCAAAGCCGGGAAGAAAAAAGAACTGCTCGAAACCTGTGAAAAGTTGGTTAAGCAAGATCCGCAGAGTGTGGATTACCTGTATGAGCTGTCCAATGCCTACCTGATGAACAACGATGGTAACAATGCTATAAAAACATACGATAAAATTGAAGCGTTACTCGGTGTAACGGAGGAGATTTCGCTACAGAAACAGCGTGTTTACCTGATCCAGAAGAAATATGATAAAGCTGCTGAAGAGATTGAAAAACTGATAATAGAATTTCCCGAAGAGGAAACCAGGTATCTTTCGATGCTTGCCGAAATGTATATGCAGGCAGGCGAAACGGATGAAGCCGCTGTGTACTACCAGAAAATCCTTGAAAAGGATCCGGAAAATCCATATATCCATATCACTATGGCCGACTATTACAGGCAAAAGGGAGATATAAAACGTTCGTTCGAGGAAATGAAACTTGGTTTCGCCAATCCTGCACTCGATATTGATACCAAAATAAGAGTTCTTCTCACTTATTTTACCGTTTCTGAAATATACAATGAAAACAAATCCGATGTTTTTGAGCTGGCTCAGATTCTTGTAAAAACACATCCGGAAAACCCGAAAGCTCATTCGATGTATGGTGATTTTCTGCTCGATGATAAAAAATATACAGAAGCCCGCACCGAATTCCGGACAGTTATTGCTATTGACAGCAGTCGGTATGCTGTTTGGGAAAGCCTGTTGAATGCCGAAATACAATTAGCTGATTATGAGGCATTGGATGACGAAAGCAGCCGTGCCATTGAGTTGTTCCCATTGTTGCCGGTTCCATACTTGTTTAAAGGCGTAGCTTTGCTGGAGAAAAAACACTATGATGCTGCCATTACAAATTTCACTACAGGTGTGAAACTAGTGAGCGGGAATAATATACTTGTTGTTCAGTTTTATACATATTTAGGTGATGCTTACAACCGGATGAAAGAGTACCGTTTATCAGATGAAAACTATGAAAAAGCGCTGAAACTGGATCCCGAAAACAGCTATGTGCTCAATAATTATGCGTACTACCTCTCGTTACGCAACGAAAACCTTGAAAAAGCGGAAACCATGTCGGCAAAATCCGTTAAATTAGACCCCGGTAATGCAGCTAATATGGATACCTATGGATGGGTTTTGTATAAAATGGAAAGGTACACCGAAGCTGCTGAATGGGTTCAGAAAGCCGTTGATGCAACATCATCTGCCGATCCGGATGTGCTTGAACACCTGGGAGATATATACTACAAACTTGGTGACAAAGACAAAGCACTCCTTTACTGGCAAAATGCTCTTAAACAGGGTTCAGGAACAGAATTCCTGGAGCGAAAAGTTAAAGAAGGGAAACTTTATGAGTAAAATTTCCAGCCTGTTATTTCGAATAATCATGCTGTTAGTGATCACAGTAAGCCTGGTTGCTTGTACAGGAAGTCGTAAAGCTGTCAGGGAACCACTAAAAGAGAAAGGTGCTGATTATCTTGTAAACAAATTAAAGGAGCATGAATTAAAATTTGATCAGTTTTCAGCTAAATTCAATGTAAATTATACTGTAGGCAAGAAAAAAACAACAGTTTCCGGCAATCTGCGAATTCTCCGCGACAGCATAATATGGATTTCGATTACACCTGCCCTTGGCATTGAAGCGGTTCGGTTTATGCTTACACCTGATTCAATCAAGTATATTAACAGGCTGAATGATACATATTTGCTGCAAAGTTTTTCCTATATCAATAAGCTCCTGAACAAAACCCTGGATTACGATATGGCTCAGGCATTTCTGATCGGGAATGATTTTTCATTATACGAATCGAATACATTCAGGGCTTCGGTTGACAACCAGCTTTATAAACTCAGCACTGTCGACAGGCGAAAACTCAGGAGGTTTGTCCGCCGCAGTGAGGATGATATCAGTATCCCGATTCAAAGCATTTGGCTCGATCCCGAAAATTTTAAAATATCGAAGGTGTTATTGAAAGAAGCCGAACGTGATAGCCGAAAATTTCTGGCTAATTATTCTGAATTTGAAAATATCGAAGGAAAACTGATACCTTCAAACCTCGATTTCAGGGTTGAAACCGTTGATAAAAAAATCCGCATTATAATCAGCTTTTCGAAAATTCAAATTGACCAGGAACAAACCTATCCTTTCAAAGTACCTGAGAGCTATTCGGAAATTAAAAATTTACGACCGGATAAGAAATGAGAATCAATTCCCGAAATACAAGGTTTTATATTATTCTGTGCAGCAGCATAGTAATGCTTTTCGTTGCTGCAATTACTGTGACACTGAATGCACAAAACGATAAGAATAAACTTCAAAGCCGGAAATCGAAGCTCGAACGCGAAATTATTGAAATGAACCGGGAACTGGAGCAAACCCAAAAGAACAAATCAGCCAACGTGAATCAGCTGGTATTGATCAATAAAAAAATTAACAAACGTGAGGAGTTGATTCAGGAAATTGAACAGGAAGTCGGAAGTATCGAAAGCCAGGTTAGCAGCATGAGTGATACTATAAACCGGATCACCATTAACCTGAAAAACCTGAAGGATGAATATGCCCGCCTGATATACTCGACCTATCGCAACCGGAGTGCTTATAACCGGCTGATGTTTATATTTTCGTCGCACAATTTTAACCAGGCATATAAAAGGCTTAAGTACCTTCAGCAATATACGGGATACCGTAAATCGCAGGTGAATTCGATCACTGAAACCCAAAGAATGCTTGCCACCAAGAAACTGGAACTTGAAAAGAGGAAATCTTCCAAACTCACGTTAAAACATACCCGTGAACAGGAGCGTAATCTGCTGGCTGATGAAAAAAACCAGAAGGATGAGAAAGTAAAAAATCTGACTTCACAGGAGAAAAAACTGCTTGTTAAACTTCGGAATAATGAAGTTGCCCTGAATAAACTGCAGGTTGCCATCGAAGCCATTATAGCCGCTGAGATTAAAAAAGCCAACGATGAGAAAATAAAGAAAGCGGCTGCTGTAGCTGCTGCCGAGAAAAGAGCCGCTGCCGAAGCCGATCGTAAAGCCAGGGCAAAAGCCGAAGCGGATAAAAAAATGAAATCCAAAACCGATCCGGCAGCAAAAACAACCGAGCCTCCGAAAGAAGAAGCTATTGCAAAAGTTGAAGAAGCCCGGCCTACTGCAGCAAAGGCAGCCTCTGTGAAATCGAATAGTATGTCATCAACTGCCGAGGAAGTAGCCCTCACAGGCAGTTTTGCAGGCAACAAGGGACGTTTGCCTTCGCCAGTAGATAAAGGAGCTGTAATATCTTCATTTGGAGAACATCCTCATGCCGAATTTCAGAATATTAAAATTAAAAACAATGGTATTGATATTATCTCAGCTTCAGGTTCAACAGCCAAAGTGGTGTTTGACGGGGAAGTTTCGAGTGTTTTATTTATCGCAAACCTGAATTATATAGTAATTGTGAGGCATGGCGATTATCTTACAGTATATTCAAATCTTCAGAACGTTACGGTAAAAAAAGGAGATAAAGTTAAAACACGGCAAACACTGGGAACCATATCTACTTCTGAAGGAGAATCAAGATCGCGGCTTCATTTTGAGCTCTGGCAAGGTACTATTGTGCAAAATCCTTCGGGCTGGCTGAATATATAAATCCTTCATTTTCTGTCAAATTTCAATTGCCGACTGAAGTAACTGCCGGGCAATCAGGTTGTTTTTAGAAAGTTTTCGGACGATTTTTTTGAACCGGCTATTTATCTTTTTAGAACTTTTATGTTAAAATATGCATTTTTGCTTATGTATTTGCTTTAACTTTGCAATCTATACCAAGAAAAACAAACAATAATCATGGGTAAATTAGGGCCAACTGAAATAATTCTCATCCTCGCCATAGTGCTTTTGCTTTTCGGCGGAAAAAAAATTCCCGAACTGATGCGCGGTATTGGAAAAGGCGTGAAAAGCTTTAAGGACGGGATTAAAGAGGAAGACACCGATACCAAATCAGATGCCAATACCGGCAAATAGCCAGTAATACAATCCGGCCTTCTCACGGCTTAGCTATCAAGTTTACTTTAGATGAATAGCTTACTGCTCATGGTAAAAAAATAGCTGGCCGGATACCAAAAATACGGTTTTTACCGTTATACTTTTTAACAACCGATTGTGAATTAATAATATAAGGGGCACATTAATAAAAGTGTGTTTTTTGTATTTTTAGCCAAATTTATGCTCCCTGCAAACAGTAGAAAGCAAAAACTGAAACCTGGCTCAAAAACTAAAGAACTTAGAATGAAGAAAATCCAAAAACTGATCATACTGTTTTTATTCGGCATCACCGGTATAGTGAGTGCCCAGCAGGCCGGAGAGTATACTGCTACCGAAAAATCTGCAACCGGTTTCGAATTTGTGAACGATAATTTTATTGTTGCCGCTCTCGACAGCCTGAGCACACTTAAATATTTTGAAAGCAGTGCTGATACCAGGACCAGGTTGTCGGAAAACAAATATGACTTTCTCCCTAATTTCATCCCTACATATCCTGATTCGGTTTACTATTATCGTATGCAGAGGCTTGATGTTGGTTCACCTATTGAACTCACATACAATCCGTACATACGTATGTTCATTGATATGTATGCAAATAAGAAGCGGGGAACTACCTCACGCGTACTAGGCCTGGCACAGATGTATTTTCCCATATTTGAGCAGCAGCTTGACAAATATAATGTTCCGTTGGAATTGAAATACCTGGCAATTGTTGAATCGGCACTTAATGCCAAAGCCCGTTCGAGGGTTGGTGCAGGAGGTTTGTGGCAGTTTATGTATTATACCGGTAAAGTTTACGGCCTTGAGGTTACATCGTATGTTGATGACCGCAACGATCCGCTTAAAGCAACTGTTGCAGCTTGCCGCCATTTTAACGATCTTTATAATATGTATCATGACTGGTTGTTGGTGTTGGCCGCTTACAATTCAGGGCCGGGAAATGTTAATAAGGCCATCAGGCGATCGGGCGGCAAAATGACATTCTGGGAAATTATGCCTTACCTGCCACGCGAAACCCGTGATTATGTTCCTGCCTTTATTGCCGTAAATTATGTGATGGCATATTCGAATGAGCATAATATTTACCCTATTATGCCAAAAATACTCTATCACGAAACTGATACTGTTGCAGTGCGGCAGCCACTCACATTAGGTATTCTTGCCGATAAGCTTAAATTAAGCATTTCTGATCTCGAATTTCTGAATCCTACTTTCCGCACTGGTTTTATCCCGGCTACACCATCCAATCCGTTCTTTATCCGCCTTCCACAAAAATCGATTGCTGATTTTATAAATAATGAACCCAATTTATATGCTTATTATCAGCTAAAGGGATACGATCCTAACCAATTTAAACCTCAGGATAATGCTGATTATGATGTAATTACCAAGAAAGTTACCCACAAGGTGCGAAAAGGGGAAACACTAGCTACTATTGCCCGTAAATATGATTGTTCCACTTCAGAAATAAAAAAATGGAATAAACTGAAAAAATCAAGTGTATATAAAGGTCAGGCACTTAAAATTTATGTTCAGACCAAACAGCCGGCTGTGCTTGCTAAAACCCCCAAAACGGTTCCTGACACAAAGGATCTGTCATCAAATACTGATTCGCTTAATCCCGAAAAGACAACTGCTTCTGTTGATAAAAAGACAATTACAACAACTGTAAATCCC
>Ga0105047_10017584_pt1 | contig 11138 bp, 8 predicted proteins | sample MAT04_FD_78384 | JGI IMG/M metagenome (GOLD analysis project Ga0105047, IMG submission 78384) | Freshwater microbial communities from Lake Fryxell liftoff mats and glacier meltwater in Antarctica - MAT-04 (megahit assembly) | ecosystem: Environmental > Aquatic > Freshwater > Ice > Liftoff...
AGAGGCCGCAGCGCGGCGCACGGCGGCCAAGGCCGACGTCGCCCTCACCGACCTGCGGGACTCGCTGCGGGGGCTGGCCGTGGCCGACTTCGTGCAGGGGGGCATCGGCACGTCGAGCGATCCGACCATCGACTACAACGACCTGCTCGCTGCGGATCAGCGTCAGTCCCTCGTGCGCGCCGCCTACGGCGACCGACTGCGGCGGGCCGAAGCCACCGCCGCCATCCGCGATCGGGAGCGGGCGACGGCCGACACCACGGCGATCGAGCTGGGCGAGGTGCAGTCGCGGGTGGCCGCCACCACGCAAGCACGCGACGGGGCCGTGGCCGAGCAGCTCGCCGCCGGCACCCAGCTCGTGATCGACCGCCAGCGGTTCGCCGACGTGCGCCTGACCTCGACGGTCACCGGTACCGACCTGCCGTTCGTCGCCCTCGATGCCTATTGGAAGGCGGCGACGACCCTGGCCGCCGAGGACCCCGAGTGCGCCGTGCCATGGTCGCTCATCGCCGGTATCGGTCGGACCGAGAGCCGCCACGGGTCCTACGGCGGTTCCGTGCTCGAAGCATCCGGCGTGACCACCCCGCACATCCTCGGCATCGCGCTCGACGGCAACGGCGTGGCCCGGATCACCGACACCGACGGCGGCCTGCTCGATGGCGACGGGGTCTTCGATCGGGCGGTGGGCCCGATGCAGTTCATCCCCGGCACGTGGCGCCGATGGGAGCGTGACGGCAACGGCGACCTGGTCGCCGATCCGCACAACCTCTACGACGCCGCCCTCACCGCAGCGGTCTACCTGTGCCGCACCTCACGGCGACTGGACACGCCGGAGGGTGCAGCCCAGGGGCTCTTCAGCTACAACCGCTCGATCGAGTACGGCCTCACCGTGCAGGAGCGGGCCCTCGGCTACGCCACCACCGTCGCCCCGTGAGCGCAGCCACGCGGTCGTCGGGTCGTCGCAGGCACCGCCAGGACCTCTTCGCAGCCCGACGTGACGCCTGACACGATTCGCGTGTCAGGATGGGGCAGACTTACGGTGTCGACGCTCCACCTGCGGGAGACGAGCGACCGACACGAGCAGATCCGATCGAAGCCCACTCGCTGCCGGCGCCACGTTCACGACGAGGCGCCGTCGTGGCCAACAACCTCACCCTTGGGGGGAACCTGTGTCCCATGATCAGCTCCACCGTCGTGTTCGAGCATCGCTTGGCCTCGTCGCCGTCTTCGGCCTCCTCGCCGCCGGCTGCGGATCGGCCAAGGACAATCAGGACGCCGACGACACGGGCGACACCGTCGTGCAGGGCGTGGCCGACACCGACGTGACCGTCGCCCCCACGGGCGAGCCGGTGGCCGGTGGTCAGGTCGTCTACGGCCTGGAGGCCGAGAGCGACGGGTTCGACCCCACGGTCAACCGATGGGCCATCTCCGGCATCATGGTGGCCAACGCCGTGTTCGACCCGTTGGTCGCCCTCGACGTCGATGCCCAGCCACAGCCCTACCTGGCCGAGTCGATCGAGCCGAACGACACCTACGACGAGTGGACGATCACGCTGCGCCCGGACGTGGTCTTCCACAACGGCGACCCCCTGACCGCTGATGCCGTGAAGGCGACCCTCGACGGCCACAAGGCGTCTATCCTCACCGCCTCCGCCCTGGCCCCCATGGTGGAGGTGGTGGTCGAGTCCGACCTCGTTGCCGTCGTCAAGATGAGCCAGCCGTGGGTTGCGTTCCCCGCCGCCCTCACCTCGCAGATCGGCTTCGTGGCCGCGCCGTCCATGCTCGACGACCCCGAGGGGTCCCGCAACCCGGTGGGCACGGGCCCGTTCAAGTTCGTGAAGTGGACGCCCGACGCGCAGTTCGAGACGGCGAAGAACGAGAACTACTGGCGTGAAGGGCTCCCGTACCTCGACAGCGTCGAGTTCCGGCCTTTCAAGGAGGCCCAGAGCCGCTCGAACGCCCTCAAGGGCAACGAGATCAACATGATGCACACCTCGAACCCGGAAACGGTCCAGGATTTTCGGAGCCTGGCCGAGAAGGGCGAGTTCCAGATCGTCGAGGACCGCGGCGAAGGCGAAGAGGGGTTCGTCATGCTCAACGTGTCGTCCGCCCCGCTCAACGACGTCCGTGTGCGCCAGGCCATCGCCTACGCCACCGACGCCGAGACCTACAACGCCGTCGCCGACAAGGGCATCCCCGAGGTCGCTCGAGGCCCGTTCAACCCGCGGTCGCCGTGGTTCAAGGAGACCGAGTACCCGACGTTCGACCTCGCCAAGGCGACGGCGCTGATCGCCGAGGTGGAGGCCGAGAAGGGCCCGGTCGCCTTCTCGCTGGGCACCACGCCCTCGCCCGAGAACCAGGAAGCGGTCTCGCTCCTCCAGCAGATGTGGAACGACGCCGGCATGGAGGTGTCCATCACCACCACCGACCAGTCGCAGTTCATCGGCGATGCGCTGGCCGGCAACTACCAGGCCAACCTGTGGCGCCAGTTCGGTGCAGCTGATCCTGACGTCGACCAGATCTGGTGGACGTCGGAATCGACCGAGGGCGCCCTCAAGCTGAACTTTGCCCAGAACAACGACCCCCGAATCGACGCCGCACTGCAGAAGGGGCGCCAGAACGCCGATCCGGCGATTCGCACCGAGGCGTACCAGGACCTGCAGGACCTGTTCGCCGAGGACCTTCCCTACATCTGGCTCTCGCACTCGTTGTGGGCCATCGTGGCCGCCAACGACGTCCGCGGGATCACCAACGGCACGCTGCCCGACGGCAGCGAGTCCATCCCGCTGGGCGGGCAGGGCACGTTCGGCGGCGTGCACCGCTTGACCCAGACCTGGCTCGAGTCCTGACCACGTCGTGGTGGGGCCACCGCCGTCAGCGGGGCCCCACCACGCGAGGTAGGGTCACGCCCGCTTCGGCGGCGTGCCAGCACCCGTCTCCGCCGAGACCTGTCAACCCCGCGCACCCCCTGGGGGGAGGAGCCAGCGTTGTTCTTCGTCAGGAAGCTTGTCCAGCTCTTCGCCGTACTCATCGTGGTGAGCTTCTTCTCGTTCGTGCTGCTGACGCTGCTGCCCGGTGACTCCGTCACCGTCCGCTGCGGCATCGGCTGCACCCCCGAGAAGGCCGAGGAGCTGCGTGTCGACCTCGGGCTCGACCAGCCGATCCCCGTGCAATACCTCAAGTGGCTGAAGGCTGTCGTGATCGATCGCGATCTGCAGGCCTCCACGGTCGACTTCCAGCCCGTCACCGAGGCGCTCAGCCAACGATTGCCCGTCACCCTCGAGCTCGTGATCTATGCTCAGCTGCTCGCGCTCGGAGTCGGGATACCTGCGGCGCTGCTGTCGGCCCGCAAGCCCGAGGGGGTGTTCGACAAGATCTCCGGGCTGTTCGCCGCGCTGTTCATCTCCACGCCGAACTACGTGTTCGCGTTCGTGTTCATCGCGCTGTTCGCCGTGGCGATACCCATCTTCCCTCCGGCCAACTACACCGAGCTCGAGAACTTCCTCCCCGACGTCGGGGCCCAGCTGTCCAACATCTACGACAACCTCAACTCCCTATTCCTTCCCGCGCTGTGCCTGGCGCTGGCCGAGATGGCGATCTACAGCCGCCTCCTGCGCAACGACCTCATCACCACCCTCCAAGAGGACTACGTGATGATGGCGCGGGCGAAAGGTCTCTCGTCGAGCTACATCCTCCGTCGGCATGCCCTGCGACCGTCGACCTTCTCGCTGATCACCGTGGCCGGCATCAACATGGGCCGGTTGATCGGCGGCACGATCATCATCGAGACGATCTTCAACATCAACGGCATCGGAAGCTACGTGGCCACCGCCATCATCAAGCGGGATGGTCCGCCGCTGCAGGGCGCAGTGCTGGTCATCGCCGCCGGGTACGTGCTCATCAACTTCGCCGTGGACATGCTGTACGCCACGCTCGATCCGAGGATCCGCCATGCCCGCGCCGCCGCCTGACATGGGGACGAACCCCCTCAACCCCTTGGAGCAGGACAAGGGCATCGTCGGCGTCGGCAACCTGGCGGCCGAGGAGATGCTCCTCGGTACCCAGACCGACACGATCATCCTCGAGGAGCTCGAGTCTGAGGGCGTCGACCCGTCCGGGGTCGTCAAGCGCAAGCTCGGGCTCGCCTTCTGGATCGCTGCCGGATGGATCGCCTTGCTGGCCATCGGCGCCATCCTCACCTGGGTCGCGCCCGGTCTTCTCCCCCTGGCCGACCCGATCGAGCAGCCGCGGGGCATCGACGCGGTGGCCGAGGTGAGCCTGCCGCCCCTCTCCACCCGCATCGACGGCACGCTCGCCGTCCTCGGCACCGACAACCTCGGCCGCGACCAGTTGTCGCGCATCATCTACGGCGCCCAGGTGTCGCTCACGGTCGGCTTCTTCTCGGTGTTCTTCGGTCTGGTGATCGGCGGGACCATCGGCCTCGTGGCCGGTTACTTCCGCAAGTTCACCGACTCGTCGCTCATGGCGGCGATGGACATCCTCTTGGCCTTTCCCGCCCTCCTGCTGGCCCTGGCCATCGTGGCCATCCGAGGCAAGGGGGTCGTGAACGCCATGATCGCCCTCACCATCGTGGCCGTCCCCACGCTGGCCAGGCTCATCCGAGCCAACACACTGGTGTTCTCGCAACGGGAGTTCGTCGTCGCCTCCCGCACCCTGGGTGCCAGCCACCTCCGGGTCATCGGTCGCGAGGTCCTCCCCAACGTGCTGCTGACCATCCTGCCCTTCATCCCGCTCGGCATCGCCGTGGCCATCGCCGCCGAGGGCGCCCTCGCCTATCTCGGCCAGTCCGTCGAGATACCACAACCCTCGTGGGGCGGCATGATCGCCCAAGGGCGACCCGAGCTCGATTCCGGCAACTGGTGGGTGCCGATGATCCCCTGCTTCGTGCTGGTGCTCACGCTCGTCTGCCTCAACATCGTCGGCGACAGCATCCGCAAGTACTTCAACGTGAAGGAAGGCACGCTGTGAGCCGCAAGATCAACGCTGCCAACGCCAGCGCCAAGGCGGCCGCTGCGGCGAGCGCCAACCTGCTGCGCGTGGTCGACCTGAAGACCCACTTCAAGTCACCACGCGGCCTGGTCAAGGCCGTGGACGGCGTGTCGCTGGCGCTCGATCGCGGCAAGACGCTGGGCGTCGTCGGCGAGTCGGGCTCCGGCAAGACCATCCTGGCCCGATCGATCATGGGCCTGCTCCCCCGCCACAACCTGATCCGCGAGGGATCAGTCGTCTACGAGGGCACCGAGCTCATCGACTTCAGCCCGGACGAGATGCGCGCGTTCTGGGGCTCAGAGATGTCGATGGTCTTCCAGGACCCGATGACATCACTCAACCCGGTGGTCCGCATCGGACGCCAGATCACCGAGTCGCTCGAGCTGCACCTCGGCATGGGAAAGGCTGACGCCCGCGAGCAGGCCCTCGCCCTCCTCAGCTCCGTCGGCATCCCCGAACCCGTCCAGCGGCTCGACGAGTACCCGCACCAGCTGTCCGGCGGTATGCGCCAGCGCGTGACCATCGCCATCGCCCTGGCCTGCGGCCCGAAGCTCCTGTTCGCCGACGAACCGACCACCGCCCTCGACGTCACCGTCCAGGCGCAGATCCTGAACCTGCTGGGCCAGCAGCAGAAGGAACGGTTCATGGCCATGATCCTCGTCACCCACGACCTCGGCGTCGTGGCTGGTCGGACCGACGAGATCATCGTGATGTACGGCGGCAAGGTCGTCGAGCAGGCGCCAACCGATGCCCTGTTCGCCAACATGAAGATGCCATACACCGAGGCGCTCCTCGCCTCGATCCCGAAGCTGTCCGACTCGTCGCACACCCGCCTGTCGGCCATCCCCGGACGACCGCCAGACCTCGTCCACCCTCCGAAGGGCTGCAACTTCGCCCCACGCTGCCCCTACGCCCAGGCGCGCTGCGTCGAGGAGTCGCCGCCGCTCGTCGAGGCAGAGACGCCGGGCCACTTCTACCGCTGTTGGTTCCCCGTGGGTTCGGCCGAGAACCTCGAGATCCGATCGCGCCTTCCCGAACCCGTCGGCGCCACCACCAGAACGGAGACCAACTGATGGCAGGCAGCGGCAACGCCCACCTCCGTGCACCCGAGGACGGCCTGCTCCGGGTGGAGAACCTGTTCGTGGAGTTTCCCGTGGGTCGCACCGGCCTGAAGGTCCACGCCGTGTCCGATGTGAGCGTCGACGTTCGCAAGGGCGAGACCCTCGGCATCGTCGGCGAGTCCGGCTGCGGCAAGTCCACCACCGGCAAGGCCATCATGCAGATCGAGCCGGCCACATCCGGCGCCATCCTGTTCGACGGCCAGGAGCTCACCACCATGGCCGGGCCCGACCTGCGCCTCCTGCGTCCCGAGATGCAGATGATCTTCCAGGACCCGATCTCGTCGCTCAACCCGCGCCGCAAGGTGGGCGACATCGTGTCGGAGCCGCTGCGCATCTGGGCATCGCAGCACAACCCCCCAACCGGCCCCACCAAGGCCATCGCCGGGCTGTTGCGTGCGGCTGCCATTTTCGGCGCCTTCGGGTTCGCGCTGCTCACGGTCCTTTGGATCGTGAACGGGTTCATCCCCTACATGATGAACGACGAGGAGATCGGGGTCTTCCGCTCGTTCTACGAGGCGTTCCTCTCCTACGCAGGAGCGGTGGCCATCGGTGCCATCGTCTCTGGCGTGGCGTTCGTCGTATCGCGCGGCGTCCACGATCGGGCGAGCTGGTCGCGTGGCGCCGTGCTCGCGCTGGCCCTGACGTCGCTGCCCCTCACGTTCTGGGGCCTCACCACCGGAGCAGCCCTCGGCGACTCCCTCGTGGTCGCTTCGGCCGTCCCGGCCGATGCGTTCAAGATCCCCGCTGAGCTCCGGTCCACCGGCTCGGGCGACGGCTCCGAGAAGATCGCCTCGTCCATCTCGATCGATGGCTCGACGGTCACGGTCGCAGTCACCCGCAACGGGGTCGCCGTCCGCGACACCAGTGGCGAGGCGGCGGGTTGGGCGGCGGCCGCCGCCCTGCTGCTCACCTTCGGCGGATCGGCCCTGTTCCTGTTGCCCGCGCTGGCGCTGGCCGCCCCGGCGGCCAAGAAGGATTACGACGCCATGACCGACCTGCGCGGCGTGCACAACGAGCGGGTGCGCAAGGCCCTCTCCGACGTCGGCCTCGATCCGGACACCGCATGGTCACGCAAGCCCCACCAGTTCTCGGGTGGCCAGTGCCAGCGCATCTGCATCGCTCGGGCGCTCGTGCTCGATCCCAAGGTGATCATCTGCGATGAGCCGGTGTCCGCCCTCGACGTCTCCGTGCAGGCACAGATCCTCAACCTGCTCGAGGACATGAAGGCCCGGTACGACCTCACGCTGGTGTTCATCGCCCACGACCTGGCCGTCGTCAAGAACATCTCCGACCGCGTGGCGGTGATGTACCTCGGGAAGATCTGCGAGGTCGCCTCCCCAGATGACCTCTACGCCAACCCGGCCCACCCGTACACGGCGGCGCTGCTCTCGTCGATCCCCGTGCCGGACCCGGGCATACGTCCCGCCGACGAGAGCATCCTCGGTGGCGAGATCCCCTCGCCCGTCGCTCCGCCGAGCGGCTGCCGCTTCCGCACCCGCTGCCCGAAGGCCCAGGACCGGTGCGCCCAGTCCGAACCCAAGATGGCCCAGGTGGCACTCGGCCACTACGTGGCCTGCCACTTCCCGCTCGAGGCGAGCGGACCGAAGCCTGGCGCGGCGGCGCTTGCCGCCATGTCCAAGAAGTAGCTCTCCCACCCTCATCGCTCCACAGGAGCGCACCATCCGGACGCGCGCCGGCAACCCTGCGAAAGGACCAACCATGGCCACTCCCCCGCCCATGGAGATCGATCTCGACAAGATCTACACCATCACCATCGCCACCGAACGCGGCACGATCGTGATGGACCTCGACCCGGCGCTGGCGCCGAAATCGGTGAACAACTTCGTGAGCCTGGCCCGCGCCGGGTACTACGACAACCTCACGTTCCACCGGGTCGAGCCTGGCTTCGTGATCCAGGGCGGCTGCCCCGAGGGCAGCGGTCGAGGCGGACCCGGCTACAAGTTCGAAGACGAGCCCGTTCTCGGCGAGTACACCAAGGGCGCCGTGGCCATGGCCAACGCCGGCCCGAACACCAACGGCTCGCAGTTCTTCATCTGTCTGAAGGACCTCGGTGGCAGCTTGCCGAAGCAGTACAACCTGTTCGGCCACGTCACCGAGGGCATCGACACCGTCGACACCACCCAGCGCGGCGACACGATGAAGTCGGTCAACGTCCGCGAGCGCCCCCGGCCGGAGTGATCAGCGTCAACCCGATCAGTCCTTCAACGCCACGGCGTTGGGCGTGACGTTCATCTTGGGCTCGTAGGCCACGGCGGCGACGTCGCGCTGCTCGCCGCCCATCTCGGCGCGGAGCTCAGCGCGGCAGCTCGTGCACGGCCCGTAGAGGTCCTCGTGCACCGGGGCCGTACAGCGCGGGCAGTCGAAGGCCCACGGGTCGGTCGAGGGGCTCGTTGCGTCCATCCTCCACCCTCGCACACGCGGTCGGTCCGTCAGGGGACGTAGGTGCCGAGCCAGGCGAGGGTGGCCATGGCCACCAGCCCCGCGCCGCTGACGGCGACCACGAGCCGAGCACGCCACGGCGTGGACGCCACCATGGCCAACGCCAACAGGAGCGGGAAGGCGTTGAGTCCGTAGCGTTCGAGCGAGTTCAGGTTGTCGGCGCTGAGGGCAGCAAGCAGGAGGAGCGTGGCCAGGGCTGCGTACGACGCCGGCCACCGCCGCCATACCACCACGGCGAGGGCCACGAAGGCCACGGCGAACGGCAGGTGCAGCCCGTCGCCCCACCGCTCCGGACCCAACAGGTCGCCGACGCCACGGGCCAGGCGGGTGAACGGGTCGACCACCTCGCCGCGCAGCGGCGACTGCACGGTGAAGGGCAGGAACGGATCGCCGTAGACCGCGCCGACCCACCACAAGTAGCCGGCCGTGCCGATCGCCGGGCCGAGCACCGCCGCACCCGAGGTCACCCGATCGCGGGCCAGGCCGGGACCGCCAGCCTCCCTCCACGCCAGCACCGCCTCGATGGCGACCGGGACGACCAGGAGCACGCCGAGCGGTCGGGCGGCGCCGGCCAATGCCCCCAGGGCCAATGCCCATCCCCAGCGGCGCTGTCGGCAGGCCAGCAAGCCCCCGACGGCGCCCACCAGGAACAGCGGCTCGCTGTACGCCCACACCAGCACGAAGGCCGAAGGAAACAAGCACACGACCCACACCGCCACCCGAGCCTCCCGCTCGTCGCCGCGCTCGAACAGCACCGTCCGTCGGATGGCCACGGCCACGACCACGGCCATGGCGTTGGCGAGCACGACGAGGGCGGCGGCGGACCACGACTCCTGGCCGAAGGAGAGGAGTCGGCCGAGCAGCGGATAGCCGGGGAAGAAGCGCAGACCCTCGTCCGACCCCACGCGGGCACCGAGGCCTTCGTAGCCGAAGCGAGCGATGCCCTCGTACCACGAGCCGTCCCAGGCCAGCAGCCCCTGTTGCAGCTGCACCGTCGTTCCCCCCGGCCGATGCCCCTCGGCCCACACCGTGGCCAGCAACCACCCCAACGCGGTCAACAGGCGGGCGACCACGAGCGGCAGCGCCACGGCGCGCAGGTCGTCGGCCAGGCGCGGTGGCACCAGGGAGCCGGCGTCGGTGCGCACGGTCACGGGGCGACCGGTGGGAACCAGGTCAGCGCCGCGTGTTCGAAGGCCCCGTCGGGATCGTTCGCCACCACGTCGACGGCGCCGGGCCGGGCGGCCGCAAGGCCGGCACGAAGGCCTTCACATTGCCCTTCGAACGTGTCGTAGGCCGGATCCCACACCAGGAAGATCGAGCCGTCGACGGGCTGGCGGGCGAGAATCTGCTGAGCGAACGCCGACGGATCGGCCGTGGCGTTGCGCGCTGCGTAGTCGACCCAGTCGACGAGCCCAGGCGGAGCATCGGTCGGGTACACACGCTCGCCCACGTCCGCGGGGGCGAGCAGCGGCTCATCCGCGCCCCGGCCGAGTGCGGGGGGTCCGTTCAGCGCCCGCGAGCCGGCGGGCCCGAGCTGGTCGGGGCAGTACAGCACCGTGGCCTGCTTGGTCGTCCCCGCCCCGGGCTCGGCCAACGTCGTCCGGATGGCCGCTGCGATCTGCCCGGCCTGCGTACGCTCGGTCGTGAGCTGGTCGGCGATGCCGGCGCCGGCCACGGCGAACACCACGACCAGCACGCCCAGCCGGAACCAACGATCGGTGAGCGTGACCACGCCGGCGGCGGCGATCAACACGACGAAGGGCGCCACCACCGCCGCATACCGAGACGAGAAGGCGCTCCCGGCCACGAAAGACACCGCCGCGGCCATGACGAACGTGACGGCCACGACCGCAGCCTCGCCGCGTACCGTGGACCGCGTTCGCACGTCGACCTCGACGCGATGCCGGTCGACGGCCCGGCCGCCGAGACCCAACAACAGCAGCGCACCGAACACGGCCACACCCAAGGCCGCTTCGTCGACATCGCCGGCGGCCAGGTCGCGCAACGTCACGCCGACCAGGGCCCCGGGTCGGCTCGGTGGCGCCCACGGGGTGCCCGTGTGCCCGGCCTGGTAGACGAACGCCCCCAACCACGGGACGAAGAGCAACCCGCCGAGCGCCAGGGCACCGGCCACCGTCGTCCGACGGCGGCGCTGGTCGGCGTCGCCAGCCAGCCAGGCGGCCACCACCAGCACGGCCACGCTGGCCAGCACCACGAAGATGCCCCAGTAGTGCGTCAGCGCCAGCGCACCCGACAGCAGGGCGACCAGCCCGAGGCGGACGCGACGAGCCATGGCCGATCGCTCGACGTCGTCGAGCAGTTCGTCGATCAGCACGGCGGCGACGAGGACCTCGAGCATGACGAGGCTGTACATGCGTGCCTCGGTGGCATACCGAACCGCAAACGGCGACAGGGCCAGCATGGCCACGGCCACGAGGGCCAGATCGCGACCGCCGCGGCGGCGAGCCAGGATCCACATGGGCACCAGCGCGGTCACGGCGAAGATCCCCGACAGCGATCGCACGGCGAGGTCGGAGGTCCCGACCACGC
>Ga0105047_10017585_pt1 | contig 11138 bp, 7 predicted proteins | sample MAT04_FD_78384 | JGI IMG/M metagenome (GOLD analysis project Ga0105047, IMG submission 78384) | Freshwater microbial communities from Lake Fryxell liftoff mats and glacier meltwater in Antarctica - MAT-04 (megahit assembly) | ecosystem: Environmental > Aquatic > Freshwater > Ice > Liftoff...
ATGAGCATTGATGACTTTGTCCGCATGGCCAACGCCTACATCGAGAATCCGCAGTTGCACGCCGCCGAGAGAGAAGCGATTCTGAAGCAGCAATTCAATCGGCTCGATGGGCAAGCCGGTCACCGCACCGGCGAGCTTTTGGCGGAGTTGGCCAATCGGCGACGCGGCAAGAGTCCAACTCCCAACAACACGGCGCACAGCTCGGCTAGCGCCGCGCATTCGTAAGCATTAACACTCGCGGAGAGATCTCATTCGCGTTCTAGTCACAGGTTCGAGCGGGCTGATCGGCTCGGAGGCCGTTGTTTTTTTCGACGGGCTGGGCTTTGACATCACCGGCGTCGACAACAACATGCGGGCTGATTTTTTCGGCCCTAAGGGAGACACTCGCTGGAATCGAGACCGGCTGAAGTCCACCTGCCGCCGGTTCACGCACCAGGAGTTGGACATCCGGGATCGCGCCGGAGTCGACGCGCTGCTGCAAGCGGGGCGGTTTGAGCTGGTTGTTCACGCGGCCGCGCAACCCAGCCACGACCTGGCCGCGCAAAGACCGTTCGATGATTTCGATGTCAACGCGGTGGGAACGCTCAACTTGCTCGAGGCTTGCCGGCGCCATTCGCCGGAGGCCGTGTTCATTCAGATGAGCACCAATAAGGTGTATGGCGACGGACCGAATCGCGTTCCGCTGGCAGAACTAGAGACGCGGTACGACTATGCCGACCCGCGCTACGAGCACGGCATCGCCGAAGATTTTTCGATCGACAATTCGCTCCACTCGTTGTTTGGCGCGTCAAAGGTGGCCGGCGACGTGCTAGCGCAGGAGTACGGCAAGTATTTTGGGCTGAAGACGGGGATCTTTCGCGGCGGATGCCTGACCGGGCCTTCGCACTCCGGCGTGGAGCTGCATGGGTTTCTGAACTATCTGGTCCTGGTGGCCGTAGCGGAACGTCCCTACACGATCTTTGGCTACAAGGGCAAACAAGTTCGCGACCAGATCCATAGCCGCGACGTGATCGAGGCGTTCTGGCAATTTGCACAGCATCCGCGACCGGGAGAGGTTTACAACCTGGGGGGCGGCAAGGCCAACGCGGCCAGCGTGCTGGAGTGCATTGAGATGATCGCCGCGGTCTGCGGCAAGCGGCCGCAGTTGACCTATAGCGAGACCAACCGCGTCGGCGACCACATCTGCTATTACTCCGATCTGCGTAAGCTGCAATCGCACTTTCCCCAGTGGCGATTGAACCACAGCCTGGAGCAGATCGTCGAGGAGATGGTCAGGGCTGTCGAGGGGCAGCAGCGAGCGTGATTCGTTCGATCAAAACATCCAAAATATTGCCGGTTTCGCCCATTTCTTGACGGTCGAAACTGCCCAAGGTATCGTGTACGACTGTTCCCCATTCTGCTGAATCTAAGCGCGCGACATCTCTGTATCTAATCGCGCAAAGACGGTAGTTGCGCCCCCGGCGCATGCCCAACCTGGAGAGTCTTCGATGAAGAAGCGTTTGATCGTAGTGGCTGGCGGCGGCGGATTTATCGGCGGTCATCTGGCGGCCGACGTGCTCAAGCGTAAAGACGTCCAGGTGCGCGTGGTGGACAAGAAGCCGATGGAGGATTGGTGGCAACGCCACGAGGGCGCGGAAAACCTGCAGCTTGACCTGGCCGAGATCGACGCCTGCCATCAGGCCCTCACCGGCGCGGACGAAGTCTACAACCTGGCCGCCGACATGGGTGGCATGGGTTTCATCGAGAATAACAAAGCCCTCTGCATGCTGTCCGTGTTGATCAACACGCACATGCTGATGGCCGCCAAGGAAGCGGGCGTTGACGAGTTCTTCTACGCTTCGAGCGCGTGCGTCTACGCCGCCGACAAGCAAAAGTCCGAAGACGTCATCCCGCTCAAAGAGGCGGACGCTTACCCTGCCATGCCGGAAGACGGCTACGGCTGGGAGAAGTTGTTCAGCGAGCGGATGTGCCGCCACTTCCGCGAAGACTTTGGCATGAACGCGCGGGTTGCTCGCTTCCACAACGTCTACGGCCCCAACGGCACGTGGGACGGCGGACGCGAAAAGGCCCCGGCTGCAATCTGTCGCAAGGTCATTCAGGCCAAACTCTCGGGCAAGCACGAGATCGAAATCTGGGGCGACGGCCATCAGACTCGCAGCTTCATGTTCATTGATGATTGCGTGAAGGGCACGCAGGATATCCTGCACAGCAACATCTCCGAGCCGCTCAACCTGGGAAGCGACGAAGTCGTGACGATCAACGGCCTGGTCGATATCGTCGAGAGCATTGCTAACATCAAGCTCAAGCGGTCCTACAATCTGGACGCGCCCAAGGGCGTGAATGGTCGCAATAGCGACAACACGCTGATCAAGCAAAAGCTTGGTTGGGCGCCCAGCATCAAACTGCGCGACGGTCTGGAAAAGACCTACGCCTGGATTCACGAGCAAATCGTCAGCAACAAGCCCTGCCCTGTGCACTAGGCAGCGGGTCTCGTCAAAAAGCGGGGGACGGAGTGCAAACTCCGCGCGGCTACCGGATAACGTGGTCGCGTGGTTTTTTCCGCGGACGGCGGATGATCGTTTTTCGGGGCTCCGTTTCGTATCTTCTCCGCCAATTCTGAAGTTCAATTCTCTCAAGCGCCGGCAGCGCGTCGGCCTAACCGTTTGGCGCACTGTGGCGCCTTCATGATGGAACAATCCAAATCCAAGACTACGGCCGCTGCGCAACCGCTCAAGCTGCTGACCGTGGCGACGTCGATTCCGCCCATGCCGCACGCCGTGGCGTTTGTGGTGGAAAACCTGTCGCGGCAGTTTACCGCGGACGAACTGATCATCGCCGGCGAAAAACGCTCCGGCAACACGGAGAGCTCTCGCCCGGCGAACGTGCCGCAGGTGGTGTTTGTCTCCAAGGAGATGAGCTGGCCCAAGCGCGGCCAGAAATACTTCCGCTGGATCCGCTGGTTCCAGACGCCCGCCATCACGCGCCGTTTGCGCAAGATCATTCGCGACGAGAAGATCAACGCCGTGCTCGCGATCTTTCCGGACGAGCGGTTGCTGTGGGCGGCGCTGCAGGCCACCAAGGCCGAAGGGGTCCCCTTCTTTCCGTGGTACCACAACACGTACGCGGAAAATCGGAACGGCCTGGCCAAGCGATTCGCTAACTGGCTGCAGCCCACGACGTTTGCCGCGACCGATATCGTCTTTGTGATGAGCGAAGGGATGCAAACCGCCTGGCAGCGTTCCTACCCTGGCGTTCGATTTGAGCCGCTCGTCCATACGTTCAGCGACGACTTGCCGACGCCGGAGCCGCTACCGCCAATCCATTCGCCCACGCGGATGGTGTTCTTGGGGAACCTCAACGCGTCGAATCTCGAAGCGATGGGCCGGTTGCGGGCGCTGGCGAACGAAGACGAAAACCTGCGACTGACCGTTTATTCTGGCTCGCCGGAATGGTTCTTCAAAAAGGTCGGCGTCTGCGGGCCCCATATTACAAACCAGTGGATCTCCGACGAAGACTTGATGGGTGGCCTGAAGTCGCACGATATTCTGCTGCTGCCGCATGGCTTTGATGGCGCTTCCGATCCGATCGAGTACGAGACGATTTTTCCGACGCGGACCATTCCCTATCTGTTGGCCGGCCGGCCGATCCTGGCGCACACGCCGCCGCACGCGTTTCTCACACGCTGGCTGCGGCGGCACGATTGCGCCGAGATTGTCGAAACGGCCGATATGGACGCGCTCCGCGCCGCGGTCAAACGCCTGCGCACGGACGACGCGCGTCGCGAGCAACTGGTGGCCAACGCTCGCAAGGCGGTCGAGATGTTCCACGCGCCGCGCGTGATGCGCGAATTCCGCGAGTTGATCGCCGATAGCGTGGCTCGCGGAAACGCTCACAAGAAACATGCCTGAGATCGCAAGCGCCATCCGCGACTCCTCGCCGCCAGGCTTGCAGCGGAAGGTCCGGGTGGGCCTGCTTTTGGACTCGTTCGATGCGCCGGCCTGGGTGTTGACCATGCTGGAGCGCGTGCTGGCGACCGGGGACGTCGAGATCTCGCTGGTTGTCCGCAACGCCGCGCCGGCCGAGCCGCGCCCCTCGTTCCTACGTCGGCTGCTAAGAAACTGGCGTCACTTTCTGTATATCGCCTACCGCAAGTTGGATGAGCGATTCCTCCGTCCAAAACCAAACGCGTTCGCCAAACAGTCGCTGGTCACGGTCCTGGCCGGCGTGCCGGTGTTGGACGTACAGCCGAAGCGGACGAAATTCTCAGACTACATCTCGGATGAAGATCTGGCGCAGATCGCCAAGAGTGATCTCGACGTGCTGGTCCGCTTGGGCTTTCGCATCCTCCGCGGCAAGATCCTGCAAGCCGCGCGGTGTGGAGTCTGGTCGTTTCACCATGGCGATCCGGATCTTTATCGCGGCGGGCCGGCTGGCATGTGGGAAGTGCTGAACAATCAGGCCACCACTGGCAGCGTGCTCCAGATTTTGAATGAAGACCTGGATGGCGGGCTCGTCCTTAGCCGCACGCAATCCACGACCGACACGATGAGCGTCACGCGCAGCCTCAACAACCACTGCTGGAAAACGCTCTCGTTCCTGCCACGGCAGTTAACCCAACTGCGCCGACAGGGGCCGGAGAAGTTCTTGCAAGCGGCCCAAGCAGCGCAGCCCACGGTCAACATGTACTCGCACCGGATGTATGTGGCGCCGCGCAATTCGCAGATGGTGCGTCCGCTGCTGCGGTTGATTGCCCGAATGGCGCATCGCCGCTGGATTCACATTGCGTATGGCAACTACTGGTTCTTGCTCGCGCGACCGTCGGAAAGCCTGCACGGTTCGCTCCATCGCTTTCAAGAAATCAAGCCCCCACGAGATCGCTTTTGGGCCGATCCGAACATCGTCGAACACCAGGGGCGCGCTTACGTCTTCTGCGAAGAGTATCTCAACGCGGAGCAGCGCGGCGTGATTTCGCTGTTTGAGATCGATGCCGAAGGGCGCTGGCCGGAGCGGCCCACGGTGGTGCTGAATCGCCCTTACCATCTCTCTTATCCATTTGTTTTTGAATATCAGGGCCAGCGCCACATGCTGGTCGAAAGTTCCAGTGAGAAACGGGTGGAAGTTTATCCGTGCCTCGAGTTTCCCCATCGTTGGGGCGAGCCAGTGACGCTGATGGACAACGTCCGCGCGGTCGACGCTACGCTGTTTGAGCAAGATGGCCGCTGGTGGATGTTCGCCAACATGGTGGAGAACCAGGGCGCCAAGCCGTGGGATGAGCTGTTTCTGTTTCACGCGGATAGCCCGTTGTCCAAAAACTGGACGCCCCACCCCAAAAATCCAATCGTCTCCGACGTCCATACCGCGCGTCCGGCCGGCCCACTGTTCTCGCATGAGGGCCGATTGATCCGGCCATCGCAGATCTGCGATCGAGGGTATGGCCGCGGCGTCTCGTTCAATCACGTCACTAAATTGAGCGAGACCGAGTACGAAGAGCAGCCGATCGGGCAGATCGTGCCGGACTGGGCAGACGACGTGCGGGCGACGCATTCATTTACGCGCGGCGGCGGCTGGACGGTCTGCGACGCCAATCGCATTTACAGGCGTTTTTTCTAAACAACGGACTTTCGCATGTGCGGCATCTCTGGACTGGCGTATCGCGATCCTCGTCGGCGACCCGACGCTGACCGGCTGCGCGCGATGTCCAACGCCATCCGCCATCGCGGACCGGATGACGATGGAGTCGAGGTGCTGGGGCAGGCCGGCCTTTCGTTCCGGCGGCTGGCGATCATTGATCTCTCGCCCGCCGGCCATCAGCCGATGCGGAACGAGGACGGCCAGGTGTGGATCGTCTTCAATGGCGAGATCTACAATTTTCAAGAGTTGCACGCGCAGCTCAAGGATCGGCACCAGTTTCGCTCGCGGAGCGACACTGAGGTGCTGCTCCATTTGTACGAAGAGCACGGCGCCGGCATCGTCGATCTGATCGATGGCATGTTCGCGCTGGCGATCGTCGACCTGCGAAAGCGCTCGATCTTACTGGCTCGTGATCCGTTCGGCATCAAGCCTCTCTACTATTCGCTGAATAATGAGCGGCTGGTGTTTGGATCCGAAATCAAGGCGCTGATGGCCTCGGGCGAGGTCTCGCGCGAGATCGACACCAGCGCGCTAAATGACTTTTTCGACTTTCATTGGATACCAGCGCCCAGATCGATCTACGCCGACGTCCGCAAGCTTCCGCCGGCCCACACGCTGGAACTGAACATGGACACCTGGCAGAGCCAGATCCATCGGTATTGGCAGCCCACATACGCGCCGCAGGAAGGGAGAACCCTCGACTCCTGGGTTGACGAAGTCGACGCGGCGCTCGAGAAGTCCGTGCAGAGCCAGCTAGTGTCCGACGTGCCGCTGGGCATGTTCCTCAGCGGTGGCATCGATTCCACGCTGGTCACTGCCGAGGCCTCGAAAGGGGCAACGCAGTCTCTCCGCACGTTCACGATTGGTTTTCAAGAACACACGCATTCCGAAGTTCGCTTTGCGCGGCAGGTTGCGGAAAAGCTGAAGACAGACGCCATCTTTCGCGAGCTGCCGTACGAATCGATCGACCAATTGGGCGCGCTGTCGGAGTTTTACGACGAGCCATTCGCCGATCCATCGCTGCTGCCGACAACGGCCGTCAGTCGCGTCGCCCGCGAGTATGTGACGGTCGTCCTCTCGGGCGACGGTGGGGATGAGCTCTTTAGCGGCTATCGGCATCACGCGCTGGCAAAGAACGTCAGTCGCTTGGACGCGGCGCCAACATTTGTCACTAAGGCCCTGTTTGGCGCCTTGGCCGGAGTCTCGCCGATGACCAGCCGCGCGCACGAATGGGGCCGGCGTTTTGCGCTGGCGCCGGACGAGCGGCGGATGTCGATGATCAGCCTGCCGGGCCGCAGACTGCGGAGCGACGTACTGGCCAAGGATTGCCGAGAGCCTGCGCAGAATCGGCTGTGGCACATGCGGCAGAGCGTCGCCGAGTTGCGCGGTCTGCCCCCGGTCACGCAGACACAGCTTTACGATCTATTGATGTACCTGCCGAACGACATGCTGGTAAAAGTCGACCGCGCTAGCATGTCGGTCAGTCTTGAGGCGCGGGTGCCATTCCTCTCAAGGACCGTGGCGGATCTGGCGTTTCGGATTCCGGAAGAAGTCCGGTTTCAGCCGCCGGTCGATAAGCGCGTGCTCCGGCGGTTAGTCTCGCGCCAGTTTGGCGACGACCTGGCGTATCGCAAGAAGCAGGGCTTTGGCATTCCGGTGGTCAAATGGATGAAGGCCGCTGCCGAAGACTCGCGCGTGCGGGCCAGCGTGCAGGAAGGCCCCACCATGCAATCCGGTTTGTTGGACCCGGCCGGCGTGGGACGGCTGTTTGACAGCGTGCGACGGGGCTCGGGCCGGTTTTCAGTCGATCGAAGCGTGGAGTTGTTCGCGCTGCTAGTCTTTGACGCCTGGTGGAAGCGATACTCCGTATGAGCCCTCGCCGAGTCGCATTTTTTATCAACACGCTCGGTCGCGGGGGGACGGAACGCAACGTGGCCATGCTCTGCCAACGCATGGACCAAACTCGCTACCGGCCGCAGATCTGGACGCTCTATCCGGGCGGAGAATACGAAGAAGCGGTCCGCGGCGCAGGTGTGGAAATCAACTGCTTGCATCGTAGTGGCTCGTTCGATCCAAGCTTTGCGATCAAAGCCGCGCGGCGAATCGCCAAGATCGACGCCGACATCTTTCATGGATTTCTGCCGGCTATCACATTTTACGCAGAGCTAGCACGGCTGCTGTTTCGCTCAAAGCCACCAATTGTCTACTCCGAGGCGACCACGCTGGTGGGGCACCCCTGGCTGCGGCCACTGCAAGCATGGCTACGGCGAACGCAATGCTCTGGGTTTGCGGCCAATAGCGAGGCCTCGCGCGATTTCCTGGCCGCGCAAGGCGTACCCGCGGATTGGATCCATATCATCGCCAATGGCCACGAGGCCACCCGCTTTCAGCAGCCGCTGGACAGAGAAGCCTTTCGGGCTTCGCTGGGCCTGGCCCCAGAAGACCGGCTGGCGATCTTTGTCGGCCGGTTGGTAGACACTAAGCGAGTTTGCGACCTGGTCGAAGCCGTGCGGCTTTTGGGGGACGCCCGAGGCCGTTTGCGGGTAGGTCTGGTGGGGGATGGCCCTATGCGTCCAGAACTTGAGAAACAAGTTCTTCAGGCGGGGCTGGTCGATGTTGTACAATTCATGGGTATGCGGAGCGACGTCCCCGAGGTGCTGCGCAGCGCGGACATGTTCGTCTTCCCTTCGGAAATCGAGGGGCTCTCGAACGCGGTGATCGAAGCGGCGCTGGCTGGCCTGCCCATCGTGGGCTGCAACGTCGGCGGGGTGCGAGACATTTTCGATACGGAACGCGAAGGATTGCTGGTCCCGGCGCGCGACGCCTCGGCTTTCTCCGCCGCGATGAAGCGTTACTTGCAAGATCCTGCGCTGGCCCAGCGGCATGGACTGGCGGCGCGCGAACGAGCGACACAGGCCTACGCAGTCGATAACACGCTCAACAAGATCTACCAATTATATGACCAGGTACTCAGCACCCGCGCATAGCATGGCCGGCGCCGCCGCTTGGGCGCCGAACGTCTCCTCGCAACCGCAAGACCGCCGGGTCTCCATAGTGGTGCTGCTGGCATTCCTGGGGTTCTATGTTTTCTCGTTGATGGACATCAGCGGGCTGATGACCGCGCTGATCAAGTACGACAGAATCCCGGTCCAGCCGATCGCGTTTGGCCTGGCGGCGTTTTTCGTGCTGCCCTGGCGGCGGGGGAAGAAGTTTCCGGCCTACTTTTTGGCGGCTTGGACTTTTTGGATCTTGTTCAGCGTCGGCGGTCTGTTGGGTTCGAAGCGCGAATTGGGGCTGGGCGATTACGAACTGGCCCAGTTGTGCTTTAAGCTGGGGATCAGCCTGGTGGGCGTTCCCATGCTGGCGTTCCGCACGATCATCCGCGACAAGTATTCGATGTTCGTCAAGCTGTCGGTGCTGGTGATCGCTGTCGGCGCCGCGTTCGCTGTCGTGCAGTTCATGTTGCCCAACCAGTTCGAAATGTTCATGCACGAAAAGGGTCGCGGCGGCGGTTTTTGGGTCAGCCCGAATAACTGCGCCGAGATCTGCGTGTTTGGGCTGTTCTTTACGATGGTCACCCCCTTCAAGTCCAAAACGTTCACCAACCTGCTGCGGTTGATTCTCGTCGGTGGTCTGATGGCGTCTCTGTCGCGCGGTGGTTTGGTGATGCTCTTTGTGGGCGCCGTTTCCTATGCCGTGGCCGCCAAGCAATGGAAGACGCTGGCCCGGGTGGGGATTGGATTTCTGATCATCATGGCGTTGGGAATTGGTCTGAGCGTGGTCGCCAAATCGACTGGCAGCGCGTCCAGCAAGCGCATCGATCGCTGGATGGAAGTCCTCAGTGGCAACGTCAGCGGTGGTGACCGCATGTTCCTTTGGAGCCACGGCATGGCTGCGGTGATGGAAGATCCCATCCTAGGACGCGGACATCGATCGATGGAAAGAGTCGTGCCGATTGGCAGCGGCGCCGGTCCCCACAATTATTACATCTACGTCTGGGGAAATTCCGGCTTCATGGGGCTGCTTGGCTTTTTGATGTTTGTCGCGTCGCTCTTGCGGATGGGACTGAAGTGCAAGCAAATCCAAAACCGCGCGGCGCTCTGCGCCATGGCGGGTATGATCGCCACGACCGCGATGGTGAGCCACTCGTTTATTAACACAGTCTATTTTGGGCCGATCTTCGCCATGATGGCGCTGACGGCCTATTACGACCAGACCGCGCCCAAGCCGATGTTCGTTCCGCCGCAACCGCAGAGGCAACCGCAATTCCGCCCGCGCATGGCGTAATCCGCAGGAATACTCCACTGGCATCAGTTGTTGCCGGGAACAGGCCGAACCCCTCCGCAGCGTCGTTCGACGGCTTCATCAACTCATGACGCAGACTGCATTAGAAGATCTACTCGAGGCATACGCCACGGCCGACGCCGCGCGCAAAAAAGGGGCGCTGGCCGAACTGGTCAAAGCGCTCAAGGCCGCGGTCAAAGCGGGGGATTACTCCCAGGCCGCCGCGGCGCTTCGCCGGGCCTTTACTCCTGTCATGGACTACACGTCCGCCCTGTCGCTGCACCGGGTCTATAAATCGATCAAGCAGCAGCCCAACCTGGGCGCGCCGCTCAAGCTGGCCGTGCTCGGCAGTTTTACCACAGCGCAGTTGATCTCGATGATCGAGCTGAGCTTGTTCTCAGCCGGCGTTGTCGTTGAAATCTACGAAGCAGACTACGGCGTCTTCCGTCAGGAGATCCTGGACCCTACTTCGGAGCTCTATCAGTTCCGTCCGCAAGTGCTGTTGCTGGCGACCAGTTGGCGAGACCTGGGGGGCGCTCCGGAATTGAATAGCGACCCGACGGCGCTACCGCAATTGGTGAGCGAAGAAGTCGATCGCTGGCTCAATCTGTGGAATGTCGCATTCAGCCGGCTCGGTTGCCAGATCATGCAGAATAATTTCGACGCGCCGGTGTGGCGGCAACTGGGCAATCACGAGGCCCGGCATCCGACCAGCAGTCGCCGCTACATCGCCGCGGTGAATCAGGCGCTGCAAGATCGGGCGCCGCCGTTTGTGACGATTCACGATCTCGACGAGCTCTCCTCAAATTTCGGCCGGGCCCGTTGGGGCGACGAGCGATTCTTTCATCACGCCAAGATTCCTTGCGACCCGGAATGTCTGGTCGAGTATGGCCACAGCGTGGCTTCGCTGATCCTGGCGCTGCAAGGCTTGAGCAAAAAGTGTCTGGCGCTCGACCTGGATAACACCCTCTGGGGTGGCGTGATTGGCGATGACGGCCTCGGCGGCATTCGACTCGGACAGGGAAACCCCGAGGGAGAAACGTTCCTCGCCTTTCAGCGCTATCTTAAAAGCCTGAAAGACCGAGGCGTGATCCTGGCGGTGTGCAGCAAGAACGAAGAGCCGGTCGCCAAGGAAGTCTTTGAAAAACATCGCGAGATGGTGCTGCGGTTGGACGACATCTCTTGCTTCGTCGCCAATTGGGAACCCAAGGCGGACAACCTTC